>VFQT010001113.1_pt1 | contig 34482 bp, 43 predicted proteins | sample 3512381 | NCBI WGS metagenome assembly VFQT01 (sample SAMN10412376, study PRJNA504923) | tailings metagenome | isolation source: Relicate 2 Philex TSF3 active mining site | place: Philippines: Tuba, Benguet | collected 2017-08-29 | reverse complement strand
CGTGAAGGCGGCCGTACTGTAGGCGCTGGTGTTGTTGCTAAAGTTTTAGATTAATTAGTTTTGCAGAAAACGGTGGCGTGAATGTTGCACGCCACCGAGCTCTTTAAGTTATATCGCGACAACATCGCACTGCTCTTTAGGATAAAAAATGCAAAATCAAAAAATTCGTATCAGATTAAAAGCTTTTGACTATCGTTTAATCGACCAGTCAGCAGCTGAAATCGTAGACACAGCTAAGCGCACTGGCGCAGTTGTTAAGGGTCCAGTACCTTTGCCAACTCGTATCGAGCGTTTTGACATCCTACGTTCACCACACGTTAACAAGACTTCACGTGACCAATTAGAGATCCGTACGCACTTGCGCTTGATGGATATCGTTGATCCTACTGAAAAAACTGTTGATGCGTTGATGAAATTGGACCTTCCAGCTGGTGTAGACGTAGAAATTAAGCTTCAGTAAGCAAAAAACTGCTATTGCGGGGTCTTAAAAAAGGCGCTACAATAGCGGGCTTTCCAGAAATATCTGGAAAAAGTAGTTAATTAAGCATTATTTATAAATTTCCGCTGACCAATCGTAGTCAGCATTGGAGTAATGATATGAGCCTAGGCTTAATCGGCCGCAAGGTTGGTATGACCCGCCTCTTTACGGATGAGGGTGATGCTGTACCGGTCACAGTTATCGATGTTAGCGATAACCGCATTGCGCAAGTAAAAACCGAAGAAACTGACGGTTATACAGCTGTTCAGTTGGCATTTGGTACTCGCCGTGCTTCACGCGTTGTAAAACCTCAAGCTGGTCACTATGCAAAAGCAGGTGTATTGGCAGGTAGCGCATTAAACGAATTCAGAATCGATGCAGCTAAAGCTGGTGAGCTTAAAGTTGGCGACGTTATCGGTCTTGATACATTTGCAGTTGGCCAAAAGGTTGATGTGCAAGGTACAACGATTGGTAAGGGTTACGCCGGTACTATTAAGCGCTACCACTTCGCTTCTGGCCGCGCATCACACGGTAACTCACGTTCACATAATGTTCCTGGCTCTATCGGTATGGCTCAGGATCCAGGTCGTGTTTTCCCAGGTAAGCGCATGACAGGTCACTTGGGTGACGTGACACGCACTGTTCAAAATCTTGAAGTTGCTCGTATCGATGCAGAACGTAAATTGCTCTTGATTAAAGGTGCAGTTCCTGGTTCTCGCGGTGGCAAAGTCATCATCACACCAGCAGTGAAAACTGCTGCTGCTAAATAAGGAGCGCGCACATGGAATTAAAGCTCCTACAAGCTGACGGAAAACTGGGTGCAGGCGTTGCTGCTTCTCCAGAAGTTTTCGAGCGTGAATATAACGAAGCATTGATTCACCAGATCGTTGTTGCTTATCAAGCGAACGCTCGTAGTGGTAATCGTGCTCAAAAAGACCGTGAACAAGTTAAACATACTACTAAGAAGCCATGGCGCCAAAAAGGTACTGGCCGTGCTCGTGCTGGTATGTCATCTTCACCATTGTGGCGCGGGGGTGGTCGTATATTCCCTAACTCACCTGAAGAAAACTTTTCACAAAAAGTTAACAAGAAGATGTATCGCGCAGGTATGCGTTCAATCTTCTCTCAGTTGGCTCGCGAAGGTCGTTTAAACATCGTTGAGAGTTTCTCAGTTGATGCTCCAAAAACTAAGTTGCTAGCTGAAAAAGTTAAAGCAATGGGCTTGGAGTCAGTTTTGATCATCTCTGATAAGGTTGATGAGAACTTGTATTTAGCTTCACGTAACTTGCATAAAGTTGGTGTAGTTGAAGCGCAACACGCTGACCCGCTTTCATTGATCCACTTCCAAAAAGTGTTGATCTTGAAGTCTGCTGTTGCTCAAATTGAGGAGATGCTCAAATGATCGCTACACGTAAAAATGATCATCGCTTGATGCAAGTGTTGGTTGGCCCAGTTATTTCTGAGAAAGCAACATTTGTTGCTGACAAGAATGAGCAAGTGGTTTTCCAAGTTATGCGCGATGCTAACAAGTTAGAAATCAAAGCTGCAGTTGAACTATTGTTCAAAGTGCAAGTGGAATCAGTGCAGGTTGTTAATCAAAAGGGTAAGGCTAAGCGCTTTGGTCGTTTTGAAGGTCGTCGCAACCACACTAAGAAGGCTTATGTTTGCTTGAAGCCTGGTCAAGAAATCAATTTTGAAGCGGAGGCTAAGTAATTATGCCGCTAATGAAGACTAAACCGACTTCACCTGGACGTCGTTCCATGGTGAAAGTGGTGAATCCAGATTTGCACAAGGGTAAACCTTTTGCAGGTTTGTTAGAGCCACAACATCAAAAATCAGGTCGTAACAACAACGGCCATATCACTACTCGTCATAAGGGTGGTGGTCATAAGCATCACTATCGTATCGTTGACTTTAAGCGTAACGATAAAGATGGTATTCCAGCAAAAATTGAACGTCTTGAATACGATCCTAACCGTAGCGCAAACTTAGCATTATTGCTATTTGCAGACGGTGAGCGTCGTTACATCATCGCTCCTAAGGGTGCGGTTGTTGGTCAGGCGATCATGAGTGGTTCAGAAGCACCAATTAAAGTTGGTAACAACTTGCCATTACGTAACATTCCAGTGGGTAGCACAATTCACTGCGTAGAAATGTTGCCAGGTAAAGGTGCTCAAATGGTTCGTACAGCTGGTGGTTCAGCCGTTCTTTTGGCTCGTGAAGGTGTTTACGGTCAAGTACGTTTGCGCTCTGGTGAAGTACGTCGTGTACACATTGAGTGTCGTGCAACGATTGGTGAAGTGGGTAATGAAGAGCATAGCCTACGTCAAATCGGTAAAGCGGGTGCAACTCGCTGGCGCGGTATTCGTCCAACAGTTCGCGGTGTTGCAATGAACCCAGTCGATCACCCACATGGTGGTGGTGAAGGTCGTACAGGTGAAGGTCGTGTTCCAGTATCTCCATGGGGCACACCAACTAAGGGTTACAGAACACGTCGCAATAAGCGTACGACAAGCATGATTGCTCAACGTCGTCAAAAGCGCTAATAGAATAAGGAAATAGACATGACGCGCTCAGCTAAAAAAGGTCCATTCTGCGAAGTAACCCTTGTTAAAAAGGTTGAAACTGCAGTAGCCAACAAAGATAAGAAGCCCATCAAGACATGGTCACGCCGTTCGACCATTCTTCCAGACTTCATTGGTCTCACAATTGCCGTCCACAATGGTCGTCAGCATGTACCTGTGTACATCACTGAAAACATGGTTGGACATAAATTAGGTGAGTTTGCCCTAACGCGCACCTTCAAAGGTCACGCGGCAGATAAGAAAGCGAAGAAGTAAGAGGACGATGATGGAATCTAAAGCTATTCACCGCAGCGCCCGCATTTCAGCGCAAAAAACACGTTTGGTTGCTGACCAAATTCGTGGTTTGCCAATTGCACGCGCTTTAAACATTCTCACTTTCAGCCCTAAAAAAGCTGCATTCATCATGAAAAAAGTGGTTGAGTCTGCTATCGCTAACGCGGAGCACAACTCAGGTGCTGATATTGATGAGTTGAAAGTGAAAGCAGTCACAGTTGATAAGGCAACATCGCTCAAGCGTTTTACAGCTCGTGCTAAAGGCCGTGGCAACAAGATTGAAAAACAAACTTGTCACATCACTGTGACTTTGAGCAACTAAGGAAGAGACATGGGTCAGAAAATACATCCAACCGGATTTCGTCTCTCGGTAAGCCGTAATTGGACTTCACGCTGGTACGCTAACAGCACCGACTTTGCAAAAATGTTGCAAGAAGATGTTGAAGTTCGTAGCTACCTTAAGAAGAAATTGAAAAATGCATCAGTTAGCAAGGTTGTGATTGAGCGTCCTGCAAAGAACGCAAAGATCACGATTTATAGCTCACGTCCTGGTGTTGTTATTGGCAAAAAAGGCGAAGACATCGAAGTGTTGCGCAAAGAGTTGCAAAAGCGCATGGGTGTTCCAGTTCACGTCAATATCGAAGAAATTCGTAAGCCAGAAGTTGATGCTCAGCTAATTGCTGATTCAATTACTCAGCAACTTGAAAAACGTATCATGTTCCGTCGCGCTATGAAGCGTGCGATGCAAAGTGCTATGCGTCTTGGTGCTCAAGGCATCAAGATCATGAGCGCAGGTCGTTTGAACGGTGCTGAAATTGCTCGTACAGAATGGTATCGTGAAGGTCGTGTACCTCTTCATACATTGAAGGCTGATATTGAGTACGCAACTTCAGAAGCTGAAACAACATACGGCATTATCGGTGTGAAGGTTTGGGTTTACAAAGGCGACACATTGGGTCGTACAGACGTAAACGCAGTAGCACCTGCAGCACCAGAAGCAGATCAAGAGAAAAAGACTCGTCGTCCAAGCACACGTGCTCCACGTAAAGCTAAGGAAGACGGAGATAAGCCAGCAGCTGATGCTAAGCCAGCAGTAAAACGCGTGCGCAAAGTAACTAAGCCTGCTGAGAAGGCTGGAGAATAATTATGTTGCAACCAAAACGTCGTAAGTACCGTAAGGAACAAAAAGGCCGTAACACTGGTGTTGCCACACGTGGTAGCAGCGTGGCTTTTGGTGACTTTGGTTTGAAAGCAGTTGGTCGTGGTCGATTAACAGCTCGTCAAATTGAATCAGCACGTCGCGCAATGACACGTCACATTAAGCGTGGTGGTCGTATTTGGATCCGTATTTTCCCAGACAAGCCAATTTCTCAGAAGCCTGCAGAAGTTCGTATGGGTAACGGTAAAGGTAACCCAGAGTACTACGTAGCTGAAATCCAACCAGGTAAAGTTTTATACGAGATGGATGGTGTGGACGAAGTATTGGCGCGCGAGGCATTTAGACTTGCTGCAGCTAAGTTGCCTATTCAAACTACATTTGTTGTGCGCCAAATCGGCGCCTAATCTGGACGGGACAAAATGAAAGCTTCCGATTTAAACGCTAAAGACGTTAACTCTTTAAACAATGAGTTATCTGAATTGCTAAAAGCCCAATTTAAATTGCGTATGCAAAAGGGTACTCAGCAACTTTCAGATACTAGCCAACTTGGCAAAGTAAAGCGCGATATTGCTCGTGTTAAGACTGTTATTGCCCAGAAAGCGAGCCAAAAATGACTGAAACTAAAAAATCATTACGTCGTACTTTGATCGGTCGCGTAGTAAGCGACAAGATGCAAAAGACTGTAACAGTATTAGTTGAGCGTCGTGTTAAGCATCCTTTGTATGGCAAATATGTTGCTAAATCAAAGAAATACCATGCTCACGATGAGACAAACCAGTACAAAGACGGTGATACGGTTGAGATTTCTGAATCAAAACCAATTTCACGCAGCAAGTCTTGGGTTGTTACACGTTTGGTTGAAGCAGCTAAGGCTGTTTAAAAACGAACAAAACAGGCTTGCAAGTATCTTGTGAGCCTGTTATAGTAGAGGGCTTTCCAAGGCTTTATTTTGGAAAGAAATTGATTCAGTAGTATAAATCCGGGGTTTTGGTCGCAAGACTGGGATCCCTCAACGGAACCAAGACTGAATGCCTATGGCGCTCAAGTTGGGGATAAAAAGATGATTCAAACTGAAAGCAGACTAGAGGTTGCCGATAACACCGGTGCCCGCGAAGTATTGTGCATCAAGGTGCTCGGTGGTTCAAAACGCCGTTACGCCAGCATTGGTGACATTATTAAAGTGACGGTTAAAGACGCCGCTCCGCGTGGTCGTGTTAAAAAAGGTGATATTTATAACGCCGTGGTGGTTCGCACTGCCAAGGGTGTACGCCGTCCAGACGGTTCACTAATTAAATTTGACTCCAATGCGGCTGTTTTGCTTAACGCAAAACTAGAGCCTATTGGTACACGTATTTTCGGGCCAGTAACACGCGAATTGCGTACTGAACGCTTCATGAAAATCGTTTCTCTCGCACCAGAAGTTATCTAAGAGGTCGATATGAACAAGATTCGTAAAGGCGATCAAGTAGTAGTTATTACTGGTCGTGACAAAGGTAAAAAAGGTACTGTGACGCAAATCCTCGAGGGCAAGTTACTCGTTGAAGGCGTTAACGTATACAAGAAAAACGTTAAACCAAACCCAGCTGCTGGTACAACTGGTGGCGTAGTTGATAAGACTATGCCTATCGATGTATCAAACGTTGCTTTGGTTGACGCTAACGGCAAACCTTCACGTGTTGGCATTAAAGAAGCTGACGGTAAGAAGGTTCGCTACCTCAAGACAACTGGCGCTGTATTAGCTGCCTAAGACGAGGATTATTAAATATGTCAGCACGTCTACATAACTTCTATAAAGAAAAAGTTGCAGCCGACTTGATGCAAAAGTTTGGTTACAAGTCTGTTATGGAAGTTCCACGCATCACAAAAATCACATTGAACATGGGTTTGGGTGAAGCTGTTAACGATAAAAAAATTATTGAGCACGCGGTTGGCGATCTAACAAAGATTGCTGGTCAAAAGCCTGTTGTTACTAAAGCGCGTAAAGCTATTGCGGGTTTCAAGATCCGTCAAGGTTACCCAATTGGTGCAATGGTTACTTTGCGTGGTCAAACAATGTACGAATTCCTTGATCGTTTTATTACGGTTGCATTGCCACGTGTACGCGACTTCCGCGGTATCTCTGGTAAAGCATTCGACGGTCGTGGTAACTACAACATTGGTGTTAAAGAGCAGATCATTTTCCCTGAGATTGAGTACGACAAAATCGACTCACTTCGTGGTTTGAATATCAGCATTACCACCACAGCTAAAACCGACGATGAAGCAAAAGCTCTTTTGTCGGCCTTTAAATTCCCATTCCGCAACTAAGAGGTCATCGTGGCTAAATTAGCATTGATTGAACGCGAAAAGAAGCGTGCCAAGACTGTCGCTAAGTACGCTGGTAAGCGTGCAGAATTGAAGGCGATCATCGATGACGTCTCAAAAAGCGAAGAAGAACGTTATGAAGCTCGTTTGAAATTACAACAGCTTCCACGTAACGCAAGTCCAACTCGCCAGCGTAATCGCTGTGCATTAACTGGCCGTCCACGCGGCACGTTCCGCAAGTTTGGCTTGGCCCGTAGCAAAATCCGTGAGATCGCCTTCCGTGGCGAGATCCCTGGTGTAACCAAGGCCAGCTGGTAAGCGGCGAAAGATTAGGAGAACACATGAGTATCAGCGATCCAATCGCCGACATGTTGACGAGAATCCGCAACGCGCAAGCGGTGCAGAAGCCTTTCGTTGCCATGCCTTCTTCAAAACTTAAAGTAGCAATTGCTAACGTTCTAAAGGACGAAGGCTATGTTGACAGCTTTGAGATTGCTGGAGAAGCGGCTAAACCCGTATTGAAGATCAATCTTAAGTATTACGCAGGTCGTCCTGTTATTGAGCGCATTGAACGCGTTTCAACACCAGGTTTGCGTATTTACAAAGGCCGCCATGACATTCCGCAAGTGCTGAATGGTTTAGGTGTAGCAATCATTTCAACGCCACAAGGCGTGATGACTGATCGCAAAGCTCGCGCTAATGGCGTGGGTGGCGAAGTTATCTGCTACGTAGCTTAATAGGGAGACTAAGATGTCAAGAGTCGGTAAGAGTCCTATTGAGTTGCCAAAAGGCGCAGAGGTACAAATTGCAGCAAGCCAAGTGACTGTTAAAGGTCCATTGGGTACGTTGTCACACACATTGCATCCACTAGTTGGTTTGCAACAGCAAGACGGCGTATTGCAAGTGGTTTGCAATGATGAATCAGCAGAATCAAATGCTTTGTCAGGCACAACACGTGCTTTGGTAAGCAACATGGTTAAAGGCGTTACAACAGGCTTTGAGCGCAAGCTTAGCTTGGTAGGCGTTGGTTACCGTGCTTCTGTTCAAGGTAATGCATTGAAATTGCAATTAGGTTTCTCACATGATGTGATTCATGATTTGCCAGCAGGTGTTAAGGCAGAAACTCCATCACAAACTGAGATCATTATTAAAGGTGCCAATAAGCAACAAGTTGGCCAGGTAGCCGCAGAAGTTCGCGCATACCGTCCACCAGAGCCTTACAAAGGCAAGGGTGTTCGTTACGTGGATGAAGTGGTACGCCTCAAAGAAACCAAGAAGAAGTAATCGGGGTTAGATATGAACAAAAACGAAACACGAGTTCGCCGCGCCCGCCAGACCCGCATCAGAATTGCGGAACAATTGGCGCATCGCTTGACGATTTATCGCTCGAATCAGCATATCTTTGCTCAGCTATACAGCCCATGTGGCACCAAAGTTCTTGCTTCAGCTTCTACTATGGAAGCCGATATTAAAAAAGCATTGAACGGTAATGGTGGTAACAGTGCTGCTGCTCAGCAAATCGGCAAAACTATTGCTGAACGCGCCATCAAGGCAGGTGTTACAGAAGTAGCATTTGACCGTGCTGGTTTCCGTTATCACGGCCGCGTGAAAGCGTTGGCAGAGGCTGCGCGTGAAGCCGGCCTTAAGTTCTGATCGCGAAGGCTCAAGGAAATAATATGGCAAAGATGCAAAATAAAGTTCAATCTGAAGAGCGTGATGATGGTTTGCGTGAAAAGATGATCGCTGTAAACCGAGTGACCAAAGTTGTTAAAGGTGGTCGTATTCTCGGTTTCGCTGCACTAACAGTAGTTGGTGATGGTGATGGTGGCATCGGTATGGGTAAGGGCAAATCAAAAGAAGTGCCAGTGGCCGTACAAAAGGCAATGGACGAAGCACGTCGCAAGATGTTTAAAGTTTCTCTACGCAGTGGCACATTGCAACACACAGTGGTTGGTGAGCATGGCGCATCACGCGTTTTGATTTCTCCAGCTAAAGAAGGTACTGGCGTTATTGCTGGTGGCCCAATGCGTGCTGTGTTTGATGTGATGGGTATTACTAACGTGGTTGCAAAATCACTTGGTTCAACTAATCCATACAACATGGTTCGTGCAACATTGGATGGCTTGCGCAAAATGAGCACTCCTTCAGAAATCGCTGCTAAGCGTGGTAAGTCTGTAGAGGAGATCCTAGGTTAATCGCCGGGAATGAAAATATGAGCACAGTAAAAATTCAACTTGTACGTAGCCTTATTGCTACACGTGAAGATCATCGCGCAACAGTTCGTGGTTTAGGTTTGCGTCGCGTGAATTCTGTTTCTGAATTACAAGACACGCCAGCTGTACGCGGCATGATTAACAAAGTGTCTTACTTGGTAAAAGTAATCAAGTAATACTTAGGGATAGTTATGGAACTCAATAAAATTAAACCAGCAGAAGGTGCTAAGCACGCTAAGCGTCGCGTAGGTCGTGGCATTGGCTCAGGCTTGGGTAAAACAGCTGGTCGTGGCCATAAAGGTCAAAAGTCTCGTTCAGGCGGCTTCCACAAAGTTGGTTTCGAGGGCGGTCAAATGCCTTTGTATCGTCGTTTGCCTAAGCGCGGTTTTATTTCTCTAACAAAGCAATTTGATGGCCAAGTAACATTGGGCGCTTTACAAAAGCTTGGTTTAGCTGAAGTTGACTTGGTTGCTCTTAAAAAGAGCGGTCTTGTTTCTGGCTTAACAAAGAGCGTGAAGATCATCAAAACTGGTGAGTTATCAATGGCAATCACAGTGCGTGGCTTATCAGCTACTGCAGGTGCTAAAGCTGCCGTTGAAGCTGCTGGTGGCAAATTTGTTGAAGCAGCATAAGAGTTAACTAGTTTATATGGCCATTGCGACACCTAACGCATCAAGCTTGAAATCAGGAAGCAAGTTCGCCGACTTACGTCGTCGCTTGATGTTCTTGGTTTTGGCTTTGGTCGTCTATCGCATTGGCGCACATATTCCTGTTCCTGGTATTGATCCAGACCAGTTAGCTCAGTTGTTTAATAGCCAAAGTGGCGGTATTTTAGGTATGTTCAACCTGTTCTCAGGTGGCGCACTTTCTAGATTTACTGTTTTTGCTTTGGGCATCATGCCTTACATCTCTGCATCAATCATCATGCAGTTATTGACGATTGTTGTTCCTTCGTTAGAGTCATTAAAGAAGGATGGTCAGGCAGGTCAAAGAAAAATTACGCAGTACACACGTTACGGTACTGTTGTGTTGGCAACATTCCAAGCCTTGGGTATTGCAATTGCATTAGAAGCGCAGCCAGGTTTGGTGATTGACCCTAGTTTTGTGTTCCGCCTAAATACAGTTATTACTTTGGTAACTGGAACTATGTTCTTGATGTGGTTGGGTGAGCAAATTACTGAGCGTGGTCTAGGTAATGGTATTTCTATCATCATTTTTGGTGGTATTGCAGCCGGCTTGCCAAATGCTCTTGGTGGTTTATTTGAACTAGTTCGTACTGGATCAATGAGCGCTATTTCTGCGATTTTGATTGTTGCGATTGTTGTTGCAGTTACATATTTTGTGGTTTTTGTGGAACGTGGTCAGCGTCGTGTGTTAGTTAACTACGCTAAGCGTCAGGTTGGTAACAAAGTGTATGGCGGCCAATCTTCACATCTACCTTTGAAGTTAAACATGGCTGGTGTTATCCCTCCAATTTTTGCTTCATCTATTATTTTGTTCCCAGCAACAATTGCTGGTTGGTTTACAGCAGGTGAAACAACAAACCCTGTTACTTTATTTATTAAAGATTTGGCGGCAACTTTGTCGCCAGGTCAGCCTGTATATATTTTGATGTATGCATTGGCAATTATTTTCTTCTGTTTCTTTTACACAGCGATGGTTTTCAACAGCCGTGAAACAGCAGATAACTTGAAAAAGAGCGGTGCGTTTGTTCCTGGTATTCGGCCTGGTGATCAAACTGCTCGTTATGTTGACAAAATTTTGACACGCTTGACCTTGGTTGGTGCAGCTTATATGGTTTTAGTGTGTTTGTTACCAGAGTTTTTAGTGTTGCGTTGGAATGTGCCGTTCTACTTTGGTGGTACATCACTTCTCATCATCGTAGTCGTAACAATGGACTTCATGGCTCAAGTTCAGTCTTACATGATGCAGCAACAATATGATTCACTATTGAAGAAGGCTAACTTCAAGATGGGTAACTCGTAAGCTATATGGCAAAAGATGATGTCATTCAAATGGCTGGCGAGATTGTAGAAAACTTGCCTAACGCTATGTTCCGTGTGAAGTTGGAAAACGGTCATGTAGTGTTAGGACATATCTCGGGAAAAATGCGTATGCACTATATCCGCATTCTTCCTGGTGACAAAGTTACTGTGGAGCTTACTCCATACGACTTGTCAAAAGCGCGAATTGTGTTCCGCGCGAAGTAGTAACTAATTGTATAGAAGAGGTTAATTATGAAAGTTTTGGCATCTGTAAAGTGTATCTGCCGCAACTGCAAGATTATTAAGCGCAAGCGCGTGGTTCGAGTGATCTGTTCATCAGATGCTCGTCATAAGCAGCGTCAAGGTTAATAAAAAGGAACGTTACACATGGCACGTATTGCTGGGGTAAATATCCCTAATCACCAACACACCGTTATTGGTTTAACTGCTATTTTTGGCATTGGCAACTCACTTGCTCGCAAAATTTGTGATGCATCAGGTGTTGCTATTGATAAAAAAGTTAAAGATCTTAGCGATGCTGACTTAGAGAAGCTTCGTGAAGAAGTAGGCAAATTCACTGTAGAAGGTGATTTGCGTCGTGAAGTGACAATGAACATTAAGCGCCTAATGGACTTGGGTTGCTACCGTGGTCTGCGTCATCGCAAAGGCTTGCCAATGCGCGGTCAACGCACACGTACTAATGCTCGTACACGCAAAGGCCCTCGTAAGGCCGGTATTGCACTTAAGAAATAATTAGGAAGAGCTGACAATGGCAAAACCACAACAAAATAACGCGGCTCGCGCCCGTAAAAAAGTTAAAAAGAATATTGCTGACGGTATCGCACACGTTCACGCATCATTCAATAACACAATCGTGACTATTACTGATCGTCAAGGCAATGCATTGTCTTGGGCTACATCAGGTGGTCAAGGTTTTAAAGGCTCACGTAAATCTACACCGTTTGCTGCTCAGGTTGCTGCTGAAGTTGCAGGCCGTGCTGCGATTGAGTGCGGCATCAAGAACTTAGCAGTTGAGATCAAAGGCCCAGGCCCAGGTCGCGAATCTGCTGTTCGTGCTTTGAATGCTCTTGGCATCAAAATCACGGAAATCCAGGACGTTACGCCAGTTCCACACAATGGCTGCCGTCCTCCAAAACGTCGTCGTATCTAATTTTTTAATCAAGACCACCGTCCATTGCTTGTAAAGAATGGACTCACCCTCAGTTCTTGAACTGAAGGCAAAGAAAGGAAGCAATCGTGGCACGTTACATAGGCCCTAAAGCCAAACTATCTCGTCGGGAAGGTACCGACTTATTCTTAAAGAGCACACGTCGCTCTTTAGCCGATAAATGCAAGCTTGACACTAAGCCAGGTCAACATGGCCGCACATCAGGTGCGCGTACATCTGACTACGGTAATCAGTTACGTGAAAAGCAAAAAGTTAAGCGTATCTATGGTGTATTGGAGCGTCAGTTCCGTCGCTATTTCGCAGAAGCTGAGCGTCGTAAAGGCAACACAGGTGAGAACTTGCTCGTGTTGTTAGAGTCACGCTTGGATAACGTTGTATATCGTATGGGTTTTGGCTCAACACGCGCTGAAGCACGTCAATTGGTTTCTCACAAAGCTATTTTAGTGAATGGTAATGTTGCGAACATTCCTTCAATGCAAGTTCGTCCTGGTGACGTAGTAGCGATTCGTGAAAAAGCTAAAAAGCAAACTCGTATTCAAGAGTCTTTAGGTCTTGTTGCTCAGTCTGGCCAAATCAGCTGGGTTTCAGTAGACGCAACTAAATTAGAAGGCACATTTAAGCAAGCGCCTGATCGCGACGAAATCGGTGGCGATATCAATGAAAGCTTGATCGTCGAACTTTACTCACGTTAATGTGTCGCCCTCTTAAGGAATAAATATATGCAAAACACACTGCTGAAGCCGAAAATTATTTCTGTTGAAGCGCTTGCAGAAAACCAAGCGAAAGTTGTTATGGAGCCGTTTGAACGCGGTTATGGCCATACCTTGGGTAATGCCTTGCGCCGTGTGCTTTTGTCGTCCATGGTAGGTTGTGCTCCAACTGAAGTCAGCATTGCTGGCGTAGTTCACGAGTATTCAACAATTGACGGCGTTCAAGAAGATGTCGTTAACCTACTTTTGAACCTCAAAGGTATCGTTTTCAAATTAGAACAACGTGATGAAGTAACAATTAACTTGCGCAAAGAAGGCGCTGGTGTTGTTACAGCAAAAGATATTGAATTGCCACACGATGTTGAAATCATCAATCCTGATCACGTGATCGCTCACTTATCTGCAAATGGTAAGTTGGACATGCAGATCAAGGTTGAAAAAGGTCGTGGTTACGTTCCTGGTAACGTACGTAAATATCAAGATGAGTCTTCAAAGACTATTGGTAGCATTGTTCTAGATGCATCATTCAGTCCAGTGCGTCGCGTAAGCTATGCAGTTGAATCAGCTCGTGTTGAACAACGTACAGACTTAGACCGTTTGGTTATGACAATTGAAACTAACGGTGTTTTGACGCCTGAAGAAGCAATTCGTCAATCAGCAAGCATTTTGGTTGATCAACTAGTTGTGTTCGCACAATTAGAGGGTACACAAGCTACAGGTGATTCAGCTCCAAATCGTTCACCAGCTGTAGATCCAATGTTGATGCGCCCAGTTGATGATCTAGAGTTGACAGTTCGTTCTGCTAACTGCTTGAAAGCTGAAAACATTTACTACATCGGTGACCTCATTCAACGTACTGAGAACGAGTTGTTAAAGACTCCAAATCTTGGCCGTAAATCATTGAATGAAATTAAAGATGTTTTGGCCGCTCGCGGTCTGACCTTGGGCATGAAGCTAGACAACTGGCCTCCTGCTGGTCTTGAGAAATAATAGAAAGGAAGAGCCACCATGCGTCACGGAAACGGACTTCGTAAATTAAATCGTACATCCTCACATCGTTTAGCGATGTTGCGCAACATGTCTAATTCATTGTTGCAACATGAGGTTATTAAAACAACTTTGCCTAAAGCTAAAGAGTTGCGTCGTGTTGTAGAGCCGCTTATTACTTTAGGTAAAAAAGACAACTTGGCAAACCGTCGTTTGGCATTTGATCGTCTACGTGACCGTGAAATGGTTACTAAGCTTTTCACAGAGCTTGGTCCACGTTACGCAACACGTCCAGGTGGTTACTTGCGCATTCTTAAGTTTGGCTTCCGTGTTGGTGACAATGCACCAATGGCGTTAGTTGAACTTTTGGATCGTCCAGAAGTTGCTGAAGAAGCTGCAGCAGAGTAATTTTTACTCTGATCCAAAAAAGCCTGGTTTTTGCCAGGCTTTTTTGTTTGGATGATAATAAGTTATGGATTCGATCTATTTGCTCATAACTACAGTTGCCAGTGCAGAAGAGGCAAAAAATTTGGCTCAAAAAACTGTGGAGAATGGTTTGGCAGCCTGCGCCCAAGTCCAGGCAGCATGCCATTCAGTTTATAAGTGGCAAGAAAAACTAGAGTCAGCTACTGAATACCCGATTCATTTCAAAACAAATGAATCTAAAAAAGGCGCTTTGTTTCAATTTATTAAAGAGCATCATGCTTACGATGTGCCAGAAATTATTTCTCTGAAATTAGATGACGTTGATCCTATGTATGCAACATGGCTCAATGCACAATTGGCCACAAAATAAATGATTAAAAAAATATTAGTTTCATTAAGTTTAATTTTTGCTTCGCTAGGTGCGTGTGGGCAAAACTTTTTACCTCCAGAGGAGGCTTTTAAAGTTGTTGCTGAATATGCTGCTGCTGATCAGGCGTTGTTTACGGTCAGGCCAGCTAAAGGCTACTACATCTACAAAGAGTCTTTGAAGTTCCAGATAACTAAGTCAGACGCTGGTGTTACCTTGGGCGCTCCTGGGCTTCCACTAGGAAAAATAAAGTTTGATGAAAACTTTGGCAAAAATTTAGAAACATATCCAAAAGAATTCGGCATTACTTTACCCATAGTAGGTAATAAGAATGCATCAGGGTTTGTCTTGCAAATGGAGTTACAGGGTTGCGCTGAAAAAGGTATCTGTTATCCACCAATGACACTTACCTTCACGCTGGCAAGTTTGCATGCAATTGTGGATGGTGTTTTACAAGAAGATGTTGTCGAGCCAAATAAGCCAATTCAAAGCTTTGGTTTGATTGATTTGTGGTCGGCAAGAGATGATGCAGGCTTATTAGCAACAATGCTGCAAAGCATATCCCCAGTTATTTTATTGGGGGCATTTTTTATATTAGGTTTGGCAATGGCGTTAACACCTTGTGTTTTGCCGATGTTGCCAATTATGTCTAGTGTTGTTTTTGGCTCAAAAAATAACCAGCATCAGGGCGTTTCGAAAATAAGATCATCTATTTTGGCGATTTCCTATGTATTGGGAATGGCCATCATGTACAGCCTAGCTGGAATGGTTACTGCAGCACTAGGAGCAAATATTCAGGCGTGGTTATTAAATCCTTGGGTTTTAGGAATTTTCGCGCTCATGTTAGTGGCTTTATCAGCTAGTTTGTTTGGTTTTTATGAATTGCGATTGCCCCAAGCTTGGCACAATAAAATCGATCGTATTGCAGGCAAGCAAGAGGGTGGCAGTGTGTTGGGCGCTTTTTTCTTGGGCGCGATTTCAACATTAATTGCGAGTCCTTGCGTTACGGCGCCGCTGGCTGGAGTTTTGGCATTCATTGCGCAAACAGGATCAATCCCTCTGGGCGGTCTTTTGTTGTTTGTTATGGCATTGGGTATGGGTTTGCCGCTTATGCTATTTGCGATTGGTGCAAGAGGTTTGGTTCCTAAGGCTGGCCCATGGATGATTTTGGTACAAAGAATCTTTGGTGTTTTGTTGTTGATCCTGGCTGTATGGGTTGTGTCTCCAATTTTTATATCTAATAAGAGTGCTGACTCAGCAAACACTCATCAGATCAAATCTGGTTTGATATTCGAGCGAGTTTCAACATCTGCACAATTAGCTGCTGTATTAAAGAGTTCGGCAGCTAATGGTCAACCTGTATTGTTAGATTTCTATGCCGATTGGTGTGTTACGTGCAAAGAGATGGAGCTACTAACTTTTTCAGATCAAGAGGTCACAAATGTATTAAAGACATATCGATTGGTACAAATTGATATGACAAAAAATACTCCTGACCATCAGGCTATTTTGAAACAGTATGGTTTGTTTGGCCCGCCTGCCATTCTGTTTTTTGACAAGCAAGGGCAAGAAAAAAGCTCGAAGAGAGTGATTGGCTTTATGAAAGCCGATCGATTCTTGGAGCGATTGAAATAGCTACTGGTTATTTCTGCTGCAAAAGACGCGCTGCGTCTCTAGCAAAGTAGGTCAAGATACCATCGGCTCCGGCGCGCTTAAATGCTAATAGTGATTCCATCATTACTGCATCGCCATCTATCCAACCATTAATTGCTGCTGCTTTAATCATGGCGTATTCGCCGCTGACTTGGTAGGCAAATGTTGGGTAGCCAAGTTCATCTTTAACTCTACGAACGATGTCCAGATAAGGCATGCCTGGTTTAACCATAACCATGTCAGCACCTTCTTCAATATCAAGGCTTACTTCACGAATGGCTTCATCAGAATTAGCTGGGTCCATCTGATAAGTTTTCTTATTGCCTTTGCCTAAGTTGCCCGCCGACCCAACTGCATCTCTGAATGGACCATAAAAAGCCGAAGCGTATTTTGCAGAGTAGGCCATGATTTGGGTATGTATAAAACCGTGTGCTTCTAGTGCATCACGAATGGCACCGATTCTGCCATCCATCATGTCTGAGGGCGCGACCATATCAACACCAGCGTGTGCGTGAGTGAGTGCTTGCTTAACTAGAGCATCAACTGTGACGTCATTAATCACATACCCATCCTCATCAATGATGCCATCTTGACCATGGCTTGTATAAGGATCTAAGGCAATGTCAGTCATGATGCCAAGGTTGGGAAAATGCTTTTTAAGTTCTTTAACAGCCAAAGGAATCAGGCCGTTCGAGTTGAATGCTTCCTTGCCATCAGCTGTTTTAAGTTCGGAGCTTATGACAGGAAAAAGAGCCATTACAGGAATGCCCAATTTGACGCAGTCTTCAGCAATTGGTAAGAGTAAATCCAATGAAACTCGACTCACCCCTGGCATCGATTTAACTTCTTCCTGACGATTTTTGCCCTCTAGTAAAAATACAGGGTAAATAAAATCATTTGCAGAGAGTTGGTTTTCTTGAACCAGGCGACGTGACCAATCTGTTCTGCGAAGTCTACGAGGGCGGTGAAAGAGTTGCATATAAAACCTTATGAAGATAGTTGGGGCTTTAGATTTTTAGAAATACGGTTTTCATTACTGGTGTGAGCAGATGATGGCTCAATTCCAAGCCATCCAGAAATCATGGCATCTGCCTCAACTAAGCCAATTCTTTTGGTGCTAGAGAATAGTTGGGCGGTATAAGGCCCATGAGGATTGAGTTCTTTGAGCTTATTTTGAAGCTTTTTAAGCGCAAGTCTACTTTCAGATTGATTTAGTTTGTCGCACTTAGTTAGTAATACATGGATAGGTCTGCCAGTTGGGCTGAACCATTCAATCATTTGTTGGTCCAAATCAGTCATGCCCCGGCGGGAGTCCATGATCAGAATCATACCCTTCAAATTTGGGCGAGTTTGAAGGTAGGTGGATAAGAGATTATTCCAGTGAGACTTGGTTTTAAAGTCAACTTGAGCAAAACCATAACCCGGTAAATCAACTAAATTCGCTAAATTGGTCTTATCTTTCGTTAAAATGCCGAAAAAGTTGATATGTTGCGTTCTTCCTGGGGTTTTACTGGCAAAAGCTAAGCGATTTTGCTGGCAAAGCACATTAATAGCGGTTGATTTCCCAGCATTCGAACGACCAGCAAATGCTACCTCAGGGATCTCCCAGGTCGGCAAATCCACCAAATGGTTAATTGTTACTAGAAATTGTGCTTGATGTAAGGTAGACATAGGTGTTTAAAAGGTTAGACCTATTGTAAAATCTCTGGCTGATAATTAGTTGTTTAATTGAAAATAAAGATTAAGCAATCATTCGCATCATAAACATAGGGTTATAAGACCATGCGTCAAACAATTTCTGCCACATTTAAAACTTTAGCCATGACATTGGGTTTGGCTATGGCCGGTGTTACTTATGCTAACGAACCAGCAGCTGCGCCTACTAAACCAGTAGTAGATGCTGCTAAGGGCGAAGCTTTGTACAACTCAGGCGATGCAAAGCGCGGCATTGCGGCTTGTATGGGATGCCACGGTGCTAACGGCGTAAGTGGTGGTGGCGCTTATCCTAAATTGGCAGGTCAACACGCTGCTTACATTGTGAAGCAGTTGAAAGATTACAAAGGCGGTAAAGAGCGTCCTAATGCAGTTATGTCAGCATTTGCAGGCTTGTTAAGTGATGAAGATATGCAAAATATTGGCGCTTACCTAGAAAAACAAACACCAGGTTTAGGCACTGCTAAAAACAAGACAAGTATTGAATTGGGTCAAAAGATTTATCGTGGCGGTATTGCATCTAAGCAAGTAGCCGCTTGTGCAGGTTGCCACGCGCCTAACGGAGTGGGTATCCCGGCGCAATATCCACGTCTTTCAGGTCAGTGGGCAGAGTACACAGAAGCGCAATTAGTTGCGTATCGTCAAGGCGATCGTAAGAACAGCGTGCAGATGACTGGAATTGCATCTAGAATGTCAGATGCAGAGATCAAGGCTGTAGCAGACTACATCGCTGGTCTACGTTAATAGTCTCTCTGTAGTTACTAGCTCTCAGTAAGAAGAGCCCACGAACTAAGTTTGTGGGCTTTATTTTTTTATAGATAAGGTATGGCAATTAGTTCTACAACAGCAGATAGCTCTTTGAGAAAATTTAACCGCGCAAGCGTAGAGCTTTTGTCATCTATGCGCTTTGCGATAGCGTTGCTCACGATCATTTCAATTGCTAGTGTGATTGGTACGGTTATTAAGCAGGGTGAGCCCTATAACAATTACGTTAATCAATTCGGACCATTGTGGGCAGAAATATTCAATGGCTTGAGCCTTTTTGCTGTCTATACAGCATGGTGGTTCTTGTTGATTTTGGCGTTTTTGGTAGTGTCAGTTTCATTTTGTGTGTTGCGTAATGCACCAAAGATGTTGGTAGACATCAAAGCATGGAAAGATCACGTGCAAGAGGGTGGTCTGCGCGCTTTGCATCATCATTTTGAATTCCCAATCCAGTCATCTCATCAAGCTAGTGCAGAGCAGATTGCTAAGCGATTAGCAAAAGATGGTTATGCCGTTAAAACATTAGTTGCTGAAGATCATTCAAAAGTGGTCGCTAAAAAAGGTGCAGCAAATAAATGGGGCTATATCTTTGCCCACAGCGCCATCGTTTTAATTTGTTTGGGTGGTTTATTGGATGGTGACTTATTCACCAAGGGCCAAATTTGGTTTGGAGGTAAAAGTGTTTTGCCGCCGAGTACCCAGGGAATGTTGATTGCAGATATTCCGAATAATCACAAGCTGAGTGCAGCCAATCCAAGTTATAGAGCAAATATTTTTGTACCAGAAGGGCAAGTTAGTACTACAGCGCTTTTGAATGCAACAAACGGCAGCATTATTCAAGAGCTTCCTTTCTCGGTTGCCCTAAAGAAGTTTCATGTTGAGTACTACAGCACTGGAATGCCTAAGCTCTTTATGAGTGAAGTAGTTATTAAAGACTTAGATACAGGTAAAGAGACTGAAGCAAAAATTAAAGTGAATGAGCCGCTGATTCATCGTGGCGTTGCGATTTACCAATCTAGTTTTGAAGATGGTGGTTCAAAATTAAAGTTGCGCGCATATCCAATGCACGGGCCAGCTAACTCTGTTAAATCAAGTTTCATTATTAATGGAGATGTTGGTCAAAGCACGGTACTTAAATCAAGTGACGGAACTTCGTATACATTAGAGTTCACTGGTTTTAGACCCACCAATGTTGAAAATATTTCTAATGCATCCGGTCAGGTGGATGCCAGAGGTGTAGCTAAGAAGTCGGATGATCAAGGTTTGGCAAAAACGCTGAATGATCGATTGGGTTCTGGTGCAAAAACTAGTAAGCCAACAGAATTAAGAAATGTTGGGCCGTCTGTGCAATACAAGTTACGTGATGCCGCGGGGCAGGCGCGTGAATACAGTAACTATATGCAGCCACTTTCAATTGATGGCATGCCAATGTTCTTGCTGGGTGTGCGTGAGAGTTCAGCTCAAGAATTTAGATACTTGCGTATACCAGCAGATAGCAATTTGTCTTTGAATGAGTGGTTAGCGCTAAGAAGTCTTTTACAAGATGCAGGCGCACGACAAAGAGCCGTACAGCGTTTTGCTAATGCAATTGGTCAGCAACCAGGATTCTCTGGATCTCCACAAATGATCGCGCAGTTAAAAGAAAGTGGCAGCCGATCAATTGAGTTATTTGCAGGAGCTACAAAATTTGCTGCTGATCAAGCCAAAGAAGCTGGAATAACGCCAGGTGGTTTTGCAGCGCTTGGTGGGTTTATTGATAAGGCAGTTCCCGAAGCAGAGCAACAAAAAGCCGCAGAAGTTGTATTAAAAGTACTCAATGGGGTTATTTGGGAGTTGTGGCAAGAAGCCAGATCTCAGTTAGGTTTACCGGCTGCTAAGAATAATGAAGAAAGTCAGCGCTATATCCAAGCGGCGACCTCTGCCTTATCAGATGTTAATTTTTATCCTGCACCACTTAGTTTTCAGCTAGATGATTTCACGGAGGTGAAAGCTAGTGTGTTTCAGGTAACAAAGTCGCCAGGTAAAAACATGGTATACCTAGGGTGTTTATTTCTTGTGCTTGGCATCTTTGCCATGTTCTATCTCCCGGAGCGCAGAATTTGGGTGAGAAGTTTGGCAAATGGGAATAACCTTTTTGCCATGTCAACTTCGCGCAAAACTCTCGATTTTGAGAAAGAATTCCAAAAGTATCAGAAAGACTTTAAATAATGGAAACTAAATACGTTAGTCATGTTCAGGGTGGTTGGGCGCAATCCCTTAAGCAAAATTTCTTTGGAATTTTTAAAGCTTTAAAGGTTGTTGATTACATCTTTGCATTTGCATTGGTTGCTGGCGCTATTTTTGCGGAAATGCGTTTCTCTCAGCATATGGATGTTTATGAGCAAGCCATCTTGTTTTCTTCTGTACCAGTATTGGCTATTTTGGGTTGGGCATGGGCGCCAATTAGAAACTTAATGGTTGTATCAACCATATTAAGTTTTGTAGCAATTTATTTTTATCAAACGCCTGAGGGTGGTTCATTAGCTAGAGCAGAGCAAGCTTTCTTTTTGAAGTACATGTTATCTAGCCAGTCAGCCATTTTATGGATGAGCGTGTTTTTTACTTTGAGCACCTTGTTTTACACGTTAACGTTAGCTTTCCGATCTCAGTCTATGGGGCCTGCAGCGTCTAAGCTTTGTTGGGCAGCTGTTTACATTGGCTTAACTGGTATGTTGGTGCGTTGGTACGAGTCCTATTTGATGGGCGTGGATATCGGACATATTCCGATTTCTAACTTGTATGAAGTCTTTATTTTGTTCTGCTTAATTACAGCGTTATTTCATCTGTACTACGAATCTCGTTATCAATCATTGGTATTGGGGTCATTTGTTCTGTGGATTATTGCTGCTGCCGTAGGTTTTATTCTTTGGTACAGCGTTGCACGTGACGCACATCAAATTCAACCATTGGTACCTGCCTTACAAAGTTGGTGGATGAAGATACACGTACCAGCTAACTTTATTGGTTATGGCACATTCGCACTGGCTGCAATGATTGGTGTTGCTTATTTGCTCAAGAGTAAAAATATTTTGTCAGATCGTTTGCCTAGCCTTGAGCTAATGGATGATGTGATGTACAAAGCCATCGCAGTTGGTTTTGCATTCTTTACGATAGCAACTATTTTGGGTGCTTTGTGGGCAGCAGAAGCTTGGGGTGGTTATTGGAGTTGGGACCCTAAAGAAACTTGGGCGTTGATTGTTTGGTTGAATTACGCTGCTTGGTTACACATGCGCTTGATGAAAGGCTTGCGTGGCGTTGTTGCAGCATGGTGGGCAGTGGTTGGTTTATTGGTGACCACCTTTGCTTTTATTGGTGTCAACATGTTCTTGTCAGGCTTGCACAGTTACGGCAGCCTGTAATACAGACGAATTTACCCCAAAGGTTTTGCCTGAGTTTTTTTAATAATTAATCTGGCAAAACCTTTTCGTTTGCAAATAAGCTTTCAATAGTTTCTCGCGCACGAATCAAGTGCACCTGAGATCCATCCACCATAACTTCGGCTGCTCTACCTCTGGTGTTGTAATTAGAGCTCATCGTAAATCCATAAGCACCAGCAGAAAGAATGGCCAATTGGTCGCCAGGCTCTACAGCTAAAGAACGATCTCTACCTAACCAGTCACCAGATTCGCAAATAGGGCCAACAATGTCATATGTAACAGCAGGCGCATTGTTATTTGATTTAACTGGAACGATTGCGTGGAATGCCTCATACATGGCAGGGCGCATTAAATCATTCATAGCGGCATCAACGATGCAAAAGTTTTTTGTTTCACCTGGTTTTAAATATTCAATGGTAGTTAACAATAAACCAGCATTGCCAACCAAAGATCTGCCAGGCTCAAAAAGAACCTCTAAGTGACCAAAACCTTTTGACTCAATATGATTGAGTAATGTATTTGCAAACTCTGTAATGGCCGGTGGGGTTTCATTGGTATAGCTAATCCCTAGGCCACCGCCAATATCAAGATGATGAATCTTGATACCACATGCGTCTAATTGCTTAATCAGATCTAGAACGCGATCGAGCGCATCCATGTATGGGCTGATCTCTGTAATTTGTGAGCCGATATGGCAATCGATGCCAACAATTTGGCAGTGAGGCATTTTGGCTGCTTCTTGATATGTTTTGATTACATCGTCATAAGCAATACCAAATTTATTACCTTTTAAACCAGTAGAGATGTAAGGGTGTGTCTTTGGATCAACATCTGGATTAACGCGCAGAGAAATAGGAGCTTTAACGCCTAGGCTGCCTGCCACAGAATTTAAACGAGTTAACTCTGGAATAGATTCCAAATTAAAACATTTGACCCCAGCTTTTAGTGCCGCAGTCATCTCTTCGGTGCTTTTGCCAACACCAGAAAATACAACTTTGTTAGCAGAGCCACCGGCAGCCAATACACGAGCCAATTCGCCTGCGCTCACAATGTCAAACCCAGCTCCCAACTTTGCAAATAAGTTCAAAATAGCCAAATTGCTATTTGCTTTCATGGCATAGTGAACGCGAGCGCGTCGCTCGCCATTAGGGCGAACACAGGCTGCCTCATAAGAGTTAAACGCATCACTGAGTGCTTGTTTGCTATAGACGTATGTTGGAGTGCCAAATTTTTGTGCGATAGCACTCAATGGCACGTTTTCAGCATGCCATTCTTGATCTTTGATGCAAAAACCGTTGAGTGTGGGAATTAAGCTCATTTTGAATCCTTGGCTGGAGGCCATTGTTTTTCTGTGGGCTCAGCCTTTTCAGGGGCAACAGGTGGGGGCGGAACCTTTGGAAGAACAAGAGGTCCACGAATCCCGCAACCTAGAAGGGATATTGTTGCGCAAAGAAGGCAAGTCCTAGATACAATAAAACGCATATTCATTAGTTTAAAAGTGATCGCTGACTATAGCATGGCGGATATCAAAAATATGAACAAAACCACTCAAGTTGTAGAAACTTTATCTGATAGCAGTTTTCACGCTATTGCCGAAAAAACATTGAAGGCAATTGAAATGTCTCTCGAAGAAGCTTTTCAGGAATCCGATCTTGACTTAGACATTGCCCGCCAAGGCGGCAATGTTGTGAATATCCAATTTGAGGACAGGAGCGTTATTGTCGTTAATACGCAAGCACCACTACAAGAAATATGGGTGGCTGCCAAAGAAGGTGGATTTCACTATCGCTGGGCAGGAACTTTGGCAGAGCCTTTGTGGTTAGACACTAAAAGTGGCGCAGAGCTGTTTTCAGAGCTTAGTAGGTTAGCAACTCAGCAAGCAAAAACACCACTACAAGTAATCTATCGCGGCTAATTAATCGAGTACTGATGTTCTGCCAAAGAATGGTGTGAACTCGGGAATAGTCCAGTCACCATCTTGTTGAACAACACCAGGAGGAACTGTTCTACCTGACTCAGGTGTGCCGTTCAGTGCAGTTTTCATGTACCGAATCCACATCGGTAGAGCAAGTCCACCGCCTGTTTCTCGATCACCTAAACTCTTAGGTTTATCAAATCCAATCCAGGCTACTGCCACAACGTTGGGGTTATAGCCAGCAAACCAGGCATCCATTGATTCATTGGTGGTGCCTGTCTTACCTGCAATATCGCTTCTGCCCAAAGCAGGTCTAGAGCTTGCCGCAGTACCTGTCTTGGTAACTTCTTGTAAAAGGCTATCCATCACAAAGGCAGTTCTTGAGTCCAACACTTTTAATTTGCTATCGCCTGCAATCGATGGGGTGGCTTCGAATAAAACATTACCTTTTGCATCAATGACTTTACTAATTAGGTAAGGTTCGACTCGATAACCACCATTAGCAAAGACGCCATAACCAGTAGCAAGTTGCAACGGAGTAACAGATCCAGCACCTAATGCCATGGTTAGATAAGCAGGGTGTTTATCTGCTTCAAAGCCAAAACGTTGAATGTAGTCTTGAGCGTAACGGGGACCAATTTTTCTAATTACCCGAACAGACACTAAGTTTTTAGATTTTGCTAGAGCAGTGCGTAGGCGCATTTGACCTTCGAACTTACCATCGTAGTTCTTTGGCTCCCACATCTGACTGCCTGTTTCTAAGCTACTGATAGAAAGCGGCGCATCATTAACAAGCGTGTTGGGCATGATGCCTTTTTCAAGGGCTGCTGCATATACAAATGGTTTGAATGATGAGCCAGGTTGACGTTGTGCTTGTGATACGTGATTAAATTTGTTGCGATTATGATCAAACCCGCCTACTAAAGCTCTGATGCCACCATCACGAGCATCTAAAGCGACAAAAGCCGCCTCTACTTGTGGCATTTGTGCAAGGATCCAGCGTCCATCGGAAGGTAGTACACGAATGATTGCCCCAGGCCTAATCTGTTGTTTGGGCTGAGCCTTATCTGATAGTGCAACGGAGCCTAGTTTTAAATCTTCGCCTTTGATGATGACCGTATCGCCAGTAGCAATCACTGCCTGAATTTCTTTAGGTGAGGCCTGTATCACTACGCCAGCCAATAAGTCATCACTACTTGGGTGATCACTCAATACATCGTCAATAGCACGTTGTCTTTCGGTATTGCCGTCAGGTAGTTTGATGTATCCCTCAGGGCCGCGGTATTTGTGACGTAACTCGTAATCCATCACGCCTTTACGAACTGCGGAGTATGCGGCATCTTGTTCAGCACGACGAATCGTTGTGTAAACGGTCATGCCTTGGGTGTAAATACTGTCACCGTATTCGCTGATGAGCAGTTGGCGTACCATCTCTGCTGCATAGTCAGCCTTGGTGGCAAACTCTTTGCCAACGCCTCGAACGTGTAATGTTTCTGCAAGAGCCAATTCGTATTGACTGGGCGTAATCATCTTTAAATCACGCATTCTTTGCAAAATGTACTCTTGACGGATTTTGGCGCGACGATAGTTAACAACTGGGTTGTACGCTGATGGGGCCTTAGGTAGGCCTGCGAGCATGGCTGCTTCTGCGATAGATATTTCTCTTACGTCTTTGCCAAAATAAATTTGTGCAGCACTACTAAAGCCATAAGCCCTTTGACCCAAATAAATTTGGTTCATGTAAAGCTCAAGGATTTGTTCTTTTGATAGATTTGCTTCAATCTTCCATGCTAATAGAACTTCATAAATTTTTCTGCTGAATGATTTCTCATTACTCAAGAAGAAATTTCTAGCAACTTGCATGGTGATGGTGGAAGCTCCTTGAGCTAACCTGCCGCGTAAGTTGGCAAGAGTTGCTCTTAAGACGCCCCAGTAGTCAACGCCACCATGTTCGTAAAAGCGCTCATCCTCAATCGCAACCACTGCATTTTTTAAATACGATGGAATTTCATTGATAGCAATTACATTACGGCGCTCCTCGCCAAACTCGCCAATCAGTGCATTGTCAGCGGTGTAAATTCTGAGAGGAACTTTTGGTTTGTAGTCAGTGATTGTGTCTAAATCAGGCAAGTTAGGTCTTGCCACAATCAGGGCATATGCAATCACTAAGCCAATTAGTATTAGCCCTGCGCTGCCTAGAAAAAATCCCCAACGAATAAAGTATGCTCGCCAATCGCGAGATTCATTTTTACGATGACGACCGCTACCTAGGCGTGAGGGTGGACGAACGGGCTGACGAGATTGGCTCATGTGCTGATTATAGAGATAGCCGTGGAAACAGGGGTATTAAAAATAGGTAGGATTTATCTGTATAAAAAATCAGAAAATTCTGACAAAAAATTAGCCAATTACTGATTTTTAAGCACTAAACAAGTCTAGACAATAGGCATATGTTTAAACGATCAATTACCGCTGATTTATATGCCCCCAAAAATATTGCTGATGAGCTTGACGCCACACCATCAGCTTTTCAATACGATTGGCGCAAATTCATCTTAAATAATTGGCAAAAGTACCAATTACCTTTAGTTGCTGGAACACTTTTTGGGGTGCTCTGCGTTGTTATTTTGCTTGATTATTTTCGATCAATTGCGCAGCAAGAGTTGAGCCTAGCGATTCAACGCCAGCAATTACAAATTCAAGCACTGCAAGTGGAGCTAAAGCATCGTTCTATTAAGCAAGTTGCTCAGAGTGATGCTGGTAATGATTCAAATAGCGATGATGAGTTAGCTGTCCCGGACATTAAGTACTGGGGCATGATGCGTGTTGGGTCATCTACAAAAGCCCTGATAGAAATAAATCAACAGCAAAAGCTACTGAAAGTTGGTCAAGAAGTTGATGATGATTGGATTGTTAAAAACTTTGATCAGGAGTTGATTTGGCTTGAGTCTAAGCAAGGTCGTTTATTAAAAATTTCTATGGAGGTGCCATCTTGAAGAGTAAGAGGTTATTAATGCAGATGGCATTGTTTGGACTTCTTTGGCCAATCGGGGTTCAGTCTAAAAGCTCGAAGTCAGTGTTAGACGAACTACAACCAATCACGCTGAATTTTTCATCTATTGATTTGAGGCAGTTATTTCAGATCCTGGCAGAGATGCGAGGTATCAACTTGATACTCAGTGAAAAAATTCAGGGCAAAACAAACATTCATATGAACCAAGTGCCATGGCAAACAGTTTTAGATAGTGTCGTTGCCAGTAAAACCTTGGCATATAAACTGGACAACGGAGTTCTATGGGTGGCACCTTATGAAGAGTTGGCTAACTTTGAAAAGAGAACAAAAGACCGAGTGCAACAACAAGATCAGGCCATTCAGTCAGAAATTGGTTTACGACAAATCATGATTGAGGCAAGAATTGTTGAGGCTGAGAGGCGTTTTGCTCAAAATTTGGGAGCCAAACTGGCTTATCAAGATTCATCGGGGCAGCTCAGAATGGCTAGCCAACTGCCTGCGAATGGTTTAAATGGTTTTGGAGCAGGCACTGCCGCAATTAGTCTGTTGGGTAAGCAAGCATCTCAAGCATTGCAGATGGAGCTATCGGCTCTTGAGTCCAGTGGCTTGGGCGACATTATTTCTAATCCGCGTGTGTTGGCTGCGGAAAATAGCCAGGCTTTGATTGAGCAAGGTACAGAATTGCCCTATCAATCGTCTGCTGGGCAAGGTGCCACAAAGGTTCAATTCAGAAAAGCTAACCTGCGCTTAGAGGTTAAGCCCAGGATCCAGAAAAATCAGATGATCGTCCTAGAGGTCGATATTAATAAGGACAGTGTGGGCTTAAAAACTGAGCAGGGCTTTGCCATTGATACAAAACACGTCAAGACCCAAGTTTTGGTAGAGAGTGGTGGTACGGTGATTTTGGGTGGAATTTTTCAGGAGATGGAGCGAAAAGATGATGCCAAAGTGCCATTTTTAGGGTCGATTCCGATTTTGGGAATGTTGTTTAGGCAAGAGTCAAAATTTAAAGATAAAACAGAGTTATTAATTTTTTTAACGCCAACTTTGGTTTCTAGTCAAAAGCCTCAGTAGAATCTCACTTGTGAACAGTATTCCTGAAAATATCTTTTTAGTGGGCGTTATGGGGGCGGGTAAAACCACCGTTGGACGTTTGTTGGCTAAAAAGTTAGGTAGACGTTTTGTTGACTCTGATCATGAGATAGAGGCCCGCTGTGGCGTGCGCATCCCAACCATTTTTGAGATGGAAGGTGAAGAAGGCTTCAGAAAGCGCGAGGCTCAAGTCATAGATGATTTGACTCAGGAAAAAAATTTAGTTTTAGCTACTGGTGGTGGCGCTGTTTTGCTGCCAGAAAACCGCCGACATTTACATGATCGAGGTGTGGTGGTTTATTTGAGAGCTACTCCTCATGAGTTGTGGCTAAGAACTAGAAATGATAAAGGTCGCCCTTTGTTAAATAACAATGACCCTAGGGGTACTTTAGAAAAACTCTTTGCCATACGTGATCCTTTGTACAAAGAAACTGCTCATCATGTGATTGATACGGGTAAGCCCAGTGTTACGCAGTTGGTAAATACATTAATAATGCAATTTGAGCTATCAGCATGAACACACTTCAACTAGATCTTGGTGAGCGCAGTTACCCAATACACATTGGGGCAAATTTATTGGCGCAGCCTGATTTATATAAAAAGCACTTAAAAGGCTCATTAACTGCCGTCGTAACTAACGAGACCGTGGCCCCTTTATATGCTGATAGAGTTGTCAAAACGCTTGAATCTTTAGGTCAAAAAGTAAAGCTAATTGTTTTGCCAGATGGTGAGGTATTTAAAACCTGGGAAGTGTTACAAAAGATTTTTGATGGTTTACTCGAAAGTTCTGCAGATAGAAAAGCCACATTAGTTGCATTGGGTGGTGGCGTCATTGGTGATATGACTGGTTTTGCTGCTGCCTGTTACATGCGGGGTATCCGTTTTATCCAAGTACCTACAACTTTATTGTCTCAAGTTGACTCGTCAGTGGGTGGCAAGACTGGTATTAATCACCCCTTAGGTAAAAACATGGTGGGGGCTTTTTATCAGCCTCAGGCAGTTATTGCAGACTTAGACACATTGAAAACATTGCCACCTAAAGAGTTGGCAGCTGGTTTGGCTGAAGTGATCAAGCATGGCGCTATTGCCGATGCAGAGTTTTTAACTTGGATAGAAAACAATCAAGATGCCCTTAATGCTTGCGAGCCCAAGGCTATGGAGCATGCGGTTCGACGTTCTTGTGAGATTAAATCTCAAGTTGTTGCGCAAGATGAAAAAGAGGGTGGGCTACGCGCTATTCTAAATTTTGGACATACCTTTGGTCATGCCATTGAGGCTGGTATGGGCTATGGTGAGTGGTTGCATGGTGAGGCTGTTGGATGTGGCATGGTTATGGCAGCAGACTTATCGGTGCGTGTAGGCCTTTTGTCAGAAGCCGATGCGTCACGCCTTAAAAAAATCACAGCTGCATTGCGCCTGCCAACGGTGCCGCCAAAGCTAGGCATCGATCGCTATATGGAACTCATGAGTGTTGATAAGAAGGCTGAGGGTGGTGAAGTTCGCTACATTTTGCTTGACGGATTTGGGCGAGCAAAAATTCAAGCCGTTGATGATGCCTTGGTGATACAAACGCTTCAAGCAACTGGTGCAGGCTAAATTTATTACTTATGAGTTTGGCATGTTACGCAGCTAAGCCTCATGAAACTCTTGGGCGACTTCACCAAGAGCCGCCCGAGCCGACTCAATCAGGGCGCAACCCATTTCAACGAGACCGCGACAGAATTATTCATTCAACAGCGTTTCGTCGCCTCGAATATAAAACCCAAGTTTTTTTAAATCATGAAGGTGATCACTTTAGAACTCGCTTAACGCACAGTTTAGAAGTGGCTCAGATTGCCAGAGCTGTTGCTAGGCGTTTACAACTCAATGAGGATTTGGTTGAGGCAATATCTTTAGCGCATGATTTGGGGCATACCCCATTTGGGCATGCTGGGCAGGATGCTCTGAATGACTGTATGAAAGACCATGGTGGCTTTGAGCACAATCTTCAAAGTTTATGGGTGGTTGATTTTCTAGAAGAGCGTTATGCCTTGTGGAGTGGTTTAAATCTTTCGTTTGAAACTCGTGAAGGTATTTTGAAGCATTGTTCAAAAAACAATGCACAAAAACTCGGTTTGTTGGGTGAGCGCTTTATGCATGGGCATCAACCAAGCCTTGAAGCTCAATTAGCAAATTTGGCCGATGAAATTGCTTATAACAATCACGACATAGATGATGGTGTTCGTTCGGGGTTGTTGAGTATTGAGCAACTCGATGAGGTTGCGTTGTGGCGTGGGCAAAAAGAAAAAGTGTTGAAAAATTTTCCAACTTTATCTGGGCGTCGTTTGGTTTATGAGGTGGTAAGACACATCATTCATATTCTTGTAGATGACCTGGTCAAAGAAACCCAACGTCGCATATCAGAGGTTAATCCAGGGTCGATTCATGATGTCAGGGTCGCTAAACCTTTGGTTGGATTTTCTGCAGAAGTGCGTGAGCAAGCAACGGAAATGAAGAGGTTCTTATTTAAGAACCTATACAGGCATCCTCAAGTGCAAGCAATGACGCAAGAAGCTAGCGGCATGATTAAGTCATTATTTGCACATTACGAACAATTTCCAAATCACTTGCCACAGGATTTCCGTGTGGAGGATGATTTGTATCGCCGTATATCTCATTACATTGCTGGCATGACAGATCGTTTTGCTAGCAAAGAGTTTCAAAAACTAGTGACTACTTAATATGGCTAGACTTCCTCGAGTCGTCTTGGCGGGATATCCACTTCACATCATGGTGAAGGGGCACAATTCGCAGCATATTTTCACAAGTGATGAAGAAAAGCGCTCCTATTTAGAGTGGTTAAGAGATGCGGCAAGAGAGTATGACTTGGCTATTCATGCTTATGTATTGATGCCAAATCATGTTCACATCCTAGCCACACCAAAAAATGAGGTGAGTGCGTCGCGTGTCATGCAATCGGTTGGGCGCCGATATGCCCAAATGTTTAATCTTGCACATGGCACTACTGGCACTGTTTGGGAGGGGCGTTATCGGTCTTGTTTGGTCGACCCTGATGAATATTTTCTTTTGTGCCAAAAATTCATAGAGCAAAACCCTTTAAGAGCAGGGTTGGTTCAAAAACCAGAAGATTGGCGTTGGTCTAGTTACCGCCATCATGTTGGCGCTGAAACAATCCCATGGATTTCAGATCACCCTAGTTATTGGGCATTGGCTAATACACCATTTGAGCGCCAGTTAACTTGGCAAAAGGCAGTATTAGATATAATTAATAAAACAGAAGTAGAAAAAGTAAGTAGTCACTTAAATTTCGGCTGGCCATTAGCTTCTGATCAACTACTTAAACAATTGACGCCAAAAATCAATCGACCAGTGGTGCCAAGGCAAGCTGGCAGACCTAAAAAAGTCACTAACAAGTAGCAATTTGTCACAAATTGGTGCAAATAATTGACTATCCTGAACGACTGTGTCCCCAATTTTATTCAGCGATTGCGGTACGTATACTAAATTAGTGACAGACACCAATTATTTTCTATTGCGTGTGCGCGGGTAATCCCCTATAGTTCATCAAAACCCCAACTTTTACGGGGATAAGTCTCCCAAAAGAGACCATTGATTACTTATCAAGGGAATACCGTGACTACTTCACCTTCAATGCGCCCAGCTGCGCAAGGTCTATATGACCCAGTAAACGAACATGACGCCTGTGGCGTGGGCTTTGTTGCTCACATCAAAGGAAAAAAGAGCCACGACATCGTGACTCAAGGTCTCAAGATTCTTGAGAACATCGATCACCGTGGTGCCGTGGGTGCCGATCCTCTAATGGGTGACGGTGCAGGTATCTTGATTCAGATTCCGGACCAGTTCTACCGTGAAGAAATGGCCAAACAAGGTGTGACCTTGCCGCCAGCTGGTGAATATGGTGTTGGTATGGTTTTCATGCCAAAAGAAAGTGCATCACGATTAGCCTGTGAGCAAGAATTAGAAAGAACAGTTCGTATTGAAGGTCAAGTGGTGTTGGGTTGGCGTGATGTTCCTGTGGATGCAAACATGCCAATGTCTCCAACAGTACGCAAGACAGAGCCAGTGATTCGTCAGATTTTCATTGGTCGCGGACGTGACATCATGACAACTGATGCGTTAGAGCGTAAGTTATATGTGATTCGTAAAACAGGTAGTCATGCGATTCAAGCACTGCAGTTACAGCATGGTAAAGAATATTTCGTTACATCCATGTCAGCACGTACAGTGGTTTACAAAGGTTTGCTATTAGCTAACCAAGTGGGCGCCTATTACGAAGACCTTAAAGACTCAAGAGTTGTTTCTGCATTAGCGCTGGTACATCAACGTTTCTCCACTAACACTTTCCCAGCATGGGAATTAGCTCACCCATATCGCATGATTGCTCACAACGGTGAGATCAATACAGTGAAGGGCAACGTGAACTGGATCAACGCTAGAACTGGAGCCATTAGCTCACCAGTTCTGGGCGATGATTTACAAAAATTATGGCCATTGATTTATCCAGGTCAATCAGACACCGCTAGCTTCGATAACTGTTTAGAGTTGTTGGTGATGGCTGGTTATCCAATGGCTCACGCGATGATGATGATGATTCCTGAGGCATGGGAGCAGCACGCACTAATGGACGACAATCGTCGTGCGTTCTATGAGTACCATGCAGCGATGATGGAGCCATGGGATGGTCCTGCAGCGATTGCATTTACAGATGGTCGTCAAATTGGTGCAACGCTAGACCGTAATGGTTTGCGTCCAGCTCGTTACTACGTCACTGATGATGACTTGGTCATCATGGCTTCTGAGGCAGGCGTTTTAACTTTCCCAGAAAACAAGATCGTTAAAAAGTGGCGTTTGCAACCAGGCAAGATGTTCTTGATCGACATGGAACAAGGTCGCATCATTGATGACGTTGAATTAAAAGATGCTTTGGCTAAAGCTAAGCCATATAAGAGCTGGATTGATGCCGTTCGTATCAAGCTAGATGAAATTGATGTAGCGCCTGAAGACAGCAAGTCAGATGCGCAAAATATTCGCCCTGCAGCTAGCTTGTTAGATCGTCAACAAGCATTTGGCTACACACAAGAAGATTTGAAGTTCTTGATGGCGCCGATGGCTTCATCAGGTGAAGAGGCTATTGGTTCTATGGGTAATGACAGTCCATTGGCTGTCTTATCTAACAAAAATAAAACTCTTTACAACTACTTCAAGCAATTATTTGCGCAAGTAACAAATCCGCCAATTGACCCTATTCGTGAAAACATGGTGATGTCATTGGTGTCATTCGTGGGTCCAAAGCCAAACTTATTGGACACAAATAACATCAACCCACCGATGCGTTTAGAAGTGTCACAACCAATTTTGGATTTTGATGACATTGCTAAGATTCGTCACATTGAGCATTACACCGGCGGCAAGTTCCGTTCATACGAGTTGGATATTTGTTACCCATCAGCATGGGGCAAAGATGGTGTTGAAGCTCGCTTGGCATCTTTGTGTGCTGAAGCGGTTGATGCTGTGAACTCTGGTTACAACATTTTGATCATCAGCGATCGTCAAGTAGCAGCAGATCATGTGGCTATTCCAGCGTTATTAGCAACATCTGCTATTCATCAACATTTGGTTGAAAAAGGTTTACGTACTAGCACCGGTTTAGTTGTTGAAACTGGTAGCGCACGCGAAACACATCACTTTGCATTGTTAGCTGGTTATGGTGCAGAAGCTGTTCATCCGTACTTGGCTATGGAAACCTTGGTAGATATGGCCAAGGGTCTAAAGGGTGACCTATCAGCTGAGAAAGTGGTGAAAAACTTTACGAAGGCTGTGGGTAAAGGTTTGCAAAAAGTTATGTCTAAGATGGGTATTTCTACATACATGTCTTACACAGGCGCACAAATTTTTGAAGCCATCGGTTTGTCATCAGAACTCATTAATAAGTACTTCAAAGGTACAGCTTCTAACGTAGGCGGTATTGGTATTTTTGAAGTTGCTGAAGAAGCATTGAAGATGCATAGCTTGGCGTTCGGCAATGATCCAACATTAACGAATATGTTGGACGCTGGTGGTGAGTATGCCTTCCGTATTCGTGGTGAAGACCACATGTGGACACCAGATTCAATTGCCAAGTTGCAGCACTCAACACGTCAGGGGCCAGAAAAAGGTGGTTACCAGACGTATAAAGAGTACGCAAACATCATCAATGATCAAAGCAAGCGTCACATGAC
>VFQT010001112.1_pt1 | contig 34499 bp, 31 predicted proteins | sample 3512381 | NCBI WGS metagenome assembly VFQT01 (sample SAMN10412376, study PRJNA504923) | tailings metagenome | isolation source: Relicate 2 Philex TSF3 active mining site | place: Philippines: Tuba, Benguet | collected 2017-08-29 | reverse complement strand
AAGCACGTTTCTCGTTGAAGGGCGTACGCAGCCCGTTCGTGGCCTTGGCTCATCGGAGTTCGTTCCCGATGCGCAAAAGCAGGTGGATCGCGGTCGGGGAACCAAGGTGAGGGTGCTCGATCGTCACGTGAAATTGTTCTGCGACGGTGCGATCATCTCGCAGTTGATGCAGATGAAGGACCCGTACCTCGACCATGACGGAAACCCCGATCCTCATCACCACGGCGAATGGCTGATGGAACCAGGAGAACTGCGGGCAGTGTTCGATGCCTACTGGGATGCGGGATGGCAGATCCACATTCACGTGAATGGTGACTTGGGTCTTGAGGTGCTGCTCGACGTGATCGAGGATGCGCAACGACGTATGCCCCGAATCGACCACAGAACGGTCATCGTCCATTTTGCGAACTCGACCGAGGAGCAGGTCGATCGCATCGCTCGACTGGGGGCGATCGTGTCGGCGAACCCGTATTACCCAGTTGGCTTCGCAGACAAGTATGCCGAGTGGGGCCTTGGACCTACGCGTGCGGATGCAATGGTCCGCTCGTCGTCGGTGTTGCAACGCGGAATTCCACTGTCGTTCCACTCGGATCTTCCCATGTGTCCCTCTGACCCGATGTTGATGGCTTCGTATGCCGTCAACCGCGTGACTTCGTCGGGCCGTGTTGCAGGGCCCGAACAGCGAATCAAATTCCACGAGGCTCTGCGCGCCGTGACGATCGAGGCTGCGTACTCGTGGCGGCGCGAGGATGATCTCGGTTCGATCGAAGTCGGCAAGATTGCGAACCTGACGATTCTCGACGAAGACCCTTACGAAGCGGACAAACGACGCCTGGGCGAGATTCCGATTCGCACGACGATGTTCGAAGGGCGGATCTTCGATGTTCCTTCCGATTTGGTCGCTCAGCGATGTGCCGCAAGAAGCGCGGGGGAGGCATCAAACGGCGTCGCGGCCGATGAAAGTCTTGAACACGGGTGCGGCTGTGAGGTCGCGGCGTTCATTTCCGATCACATGACGTCGACGGGCTGGGTCGCGTAAAGCCGACTTTCGATTGAAGGTCGCGACTCACGCGGGGGCGTGCAGGCGGTCGGATACCCAGTTGCCGTGGAAGCCGAAGGGAACACGTTGCGGCAACTTGACGCGTGCGACGCAGCCGCGCGAAAAATCCTGTGCGTCGAGAACGACGAACTCGGCCGAGTCGTCGTTGCCGTCGTGCACGTAGGTGACGAGCCAGCCGTCGTCTTCGGCGGTGGCGTCGGGTCGCGAGACGAAGACCGGTTCGCCGGCGGCGCGGCCCGGGCCGTGGTCGAACGCGGTGCGGGTACCGGTGACCAGGTCGTGTTTGACGGTGGGCCAATGCATCGAGTTCGGGTCGACCTGTGCGCAGTAGCCGTACCGATACGGCTTGCCGGTGGGCGCGCCGCGATGACGCGGGAATTCGTTCACGTTGTCGTCGATCGTCGTGATGCTTGCGGTCCTGGTGGTCGGGTTGACTTCCCAACGCACCAGCCGTGGCAGCGAATCGCCGAACGGTCCCAATCGATCGTTGTCCATCATTCGTTCGTAGAAGCACACGTCGAGAATCACGTTTCCGTCGGGCGTGTCGTAGGCGTTGAGTGGATGGAAGACGTAGCCCATGGGGACATCGATCCAGACGATGTCGGCCGCGCTTCCTTCGCGGGGCATCAGGCCGATGCGATTGCCGTAGTCGTCGAACCAGCGGAAAGGGAACGAACGTCCGGAGAAGGCGAGATCAAGGTCGACGAGTACAGGTTGGTCGTACACCACGATGTAGCGATCGGTGATTGAGATGTCGTGCACCATCGACATACCGGGCAGGGGAATGTCGACCGTGCGGTTCACCCGGCCGTCGGCACCGACACGGACGTATTGAATGTGGTCGAGCCATTCGGCCCAGGCGTAGACCATGGCGTGCATTTCCCCGGTTGTCGGGTCGACCTTCGGGTGCGCGGTGAATGCGCCGGGCAACGTTCCGAAGAAGTCGTTGCGTCCGACGGTTTCGAGTTCGTAGTTCAACTCGACGGGACAGCCACCGGCTTCGACCATTGCCCACGTGCGACCGGCGAAGCCGCCGACGTTGGTGTTGGGTCCGCCGCCCGAGTTGTTCCAGTTGCGACCGGGGATGTCGGGAAGGCCGCGCACGTCGCTGACGTGTGTGGATCCGACGTAGCGGTTGCGGTACCACTCGGCGCGACCGTCGCGCAGACGGATGCCGTGCACCATGCCGTCGCCGAGAAACCAGTGGTGAGTCGTCGGGTCGACGTCGGCGATGGGGTTGGGGCCATTGCGCAGGTACCGACCGTTCAGGTCTTTGGGTAGTTCGCCGATCACCTGAAGGTCGAATGCGGTGACCTCGTCGCGGACGGGGGCGTAGTTGCCCATCAGATAGACGTTCGACTGCGGGGCCGTGCCGGTGGAACTCATAGGGGGAAGGTACCGACCTGACCTGACACTGTCAAGGAAAAACTAGACGTTGTCATGTGGCCTCGGTAGGGTGCGGTTGTGGTCAGTTCAACCCTGCGCGACACAATTTTTCGGGCCGCGGTCGACCACGTGGCTCAGCACGGTCCCGACACCTTGTCGTTCCGCAAGTTGGCCGCCGATGCGGGGGTCAGCCACCAGGCGCCCTACCACCATTTCACCGATCGGCGTGGTGTGTTCCGTGCGATCGCGCTCGACGGGTTCACCCGATTGGGCGAATCATTGGCGCAGGCTCTCACGGGTCCGGTCGAAGGACGTGGTGGCGCACTTCTTGAAAGTTACGTCGAGTTCGCCCTGGCGAATCCCGGTCACTTTCGGGTCATGTTCCGTAGCGACTTGTGCGACATTGACAACGCCCCAGACCTGCGGGTTTTCGCCGACGCGGCGTTCGACACACTCGTTGATCATGTTCGCGTGCAGCTCGGTGATGGCGCGTCGATCAACGACATCCGAGCACGTGCAGCAGCGATGTGGTCACTCGCACACGGACTCGCGACACTGATCATCGAAGGTCCGCTCGAGAAGAAGATTGGTCCGATCACCGAGCGTCGGGCGTTCATTCGTTCGGTCGGCAAGCAGTCCGGTTTGGTCTGAACGGAATCAGTGGTTGCGGCGTTCGACCGTGACGGCAACCGATTTGAACGCGGGGGTCAGTGACTCGGGGTCGAGAGTGCGGTCGACCAACACGTTGGCCTCGGGGTAGTACATCGCAGTGTTGCCGGGGCGAATGTCAACTACGGCAATCACGACGTCGAGCCTTCCCGTCGCACTGCGCACCGTGACGGCATCGCCCTCGCGCAGACCCAGACGCATGGCGTCCTCGGGTGACATCATGACGACGTCGCGGCGTGTCGTGCCGCGGTATAGGTCTTCCTCGTCGTAGACGACGGAGTTGAACTGGCCCTCCGAGCGGATTGTCATCAACATGAACCCATTGTCCGGCCTTCTGTTGTTCGGAATCGCGACATGTCGGAATTGCGCGCGGCCCGTGGGCGTGGGGAAGACACCGTCGTGGAAGACGCGGTTTGGAATTTCGAATTCCTTCTTGGTGGTGCCAATGTCACCGACCGCGCCGTAGCCGGGAACAGTCGCAGCAATCGCGTGACGCAGCGAGTCGTGGGAGGTGATCATCGACCAGTCGAAGCGATCGCGAGGAAGAATCCGCTGGGCAAGGTCGGAGAGGATGGCGACCTCTGATCGCATCTCGCCGTCGACCGCTGGTTCGCCACCATCGGAGAGGCGAACGAAGTTGAACATCGACTCTTGCGTTGTTGATTCCGGCTCTTCGTCACGGGCGAGGACGGGTAGCACGATCGTCGTCTTCGCGCGTCCGTTGAAGTGGCCCTGGTTGAGTTTCGTCGTCAGCGACACCGTCGTGCCGATGCGGGCGAGTGCTTCGGTTGACCAACGGGAGTCGGGGTTGCTGCCCCACAGGTTGCCACCCAACATGAGGGCGGCATCGATGCGGCCATCGTGCGACGCATTCATGCAGGCGTAGGTATCCATGCCGGGGCCACTCGGTGCGGTGATGCCGTACGTTTCGCGCAGGCTCTTGGCGAACGATTCCTTCAGTTGCGGCGATACGCCGACCGAGCCAATGCCCTGCACGTTCGAGTGTCCGCGAATCGGCATGAGGCCGCTACCCGGGGAACCGAGGAATCCGCGCGCCATCGCGACATTGGCCAGCGCGCGTACGTTGTCGACCCCGTGCGCGTGGTGGGTGAGACCCATCGCCCACATGAACACTGCCGAGTTGGCTTTGGCAAGAAGTTCGACGCATGCGTCGATGTCGGCCCGTGGGACACCGCTGTGTTCGATGAGATCGTCCCACGATGTGGCGATGGCGGCGTCGCGTACGGTCTCCCACGACTCGGTGTGATCTGCGATGTACGACTCGTTCACTGCGCCCGACTCGATGACGCCCTTCAGCAGCGCGACCATCAATGCGATGTCGCCACCGATGTGGGGCTGGATGTAGAGGTCGCTCACCGTCGAGCCGATCATCAGACTCTTTGCCTGTGAAGGAAGACGGAACTTCTTGAGGCCCAGTTCTGACAGAGGGTTGATGACGACGACCTTGCCGCCGCGACGACGGAGGTTGATGAGCTGTGTGATGAGTCGCGGGTGGTTGCTTGCGGGGTTCGCGCCGATCACCAGCGCGAGTTCCGTCGTGGCCAGATCGTCGAGCGACACCGACGCGGTGCCACTTCCGTAAATGGAGGTGAGTGCGACGCCCGATGCCTGGTGGCAGTAGTACGAGCAGTTGTTCACGTTGTTGGTGCCGTACGAGCGGGCAACAACTTGCAGGAGGAACGCTGCTTCGTTGCTGGACCGACCGCTTGCATAGAAAAAGGTGCGGTCAGGGCTGGTGGACGTGAATGCATCGGCGGCGAGTCGCATTGCCTCGTCCCACGACGCGCGGCGGAAGTGCGTGTCACCTGGACCACAGACGATGGGGAAAGTGAGTCGTCCGAGGGCTTCGGCCTGCGCACTCGAGAGCGCTGCGAGGTCGGCGACACCGAGCCGGCGCAGATCGGCCTCGGTGATGGTCTTGCCCATATCGGCGGCCTGGGCCTGTACCGACTTCTTGCACACCTCGGGAAAATGACCGGCCTCGTTGACCATGCCACCTTGTTGGCCACCCATGCCGAGCGCGCAGGTCTTGCAGGCGTTGTTGCTGCGCAGCCGTTTGTACAGCGCGACCGTGCCAACAGAACGACCCTTCGCGAGTACGTACTTCATGGCCGCGAATCCACCGGCTGCTTTCACCCGCGGCGTCACCATCGTGAAAACACTAACGCTCGTGCGCCAGAGTATGTGCGTGGACTTTCTGCCCGACCTTGCGACGAAGACCCCGCTGTGGCTCGCCCTCTTGACCGTCGGAGTGAACGCGTTGGTGGGGGCTCTGCGGGCATCGATCGACGACGAACATCACTGGGACATTGTCGGCATGGCCACTTTTGCGGTGCTGATGGGTCTCGGCGGTGGGTTCATTCGCGACGGCTTGGTCGGGAATCTGCCGGTCGAGAGCCTTCGGACACCGTGGTACCTGTTGACAGTGCTCGGTGCGATCGTGGCTGCACTGTTGTTCGGTGAAGTTGTCTCTAAAGCAACGATCGTCGTGACGACTCTCAACGCATTGGCTCTCGGGTTGTTCGCCGTCATCGGTGCGGCGTACGCATTGCGTGGAGATCTTCCGGTCGTCGCTGCGATTTTCGTCGGCACGGTGTCGGCCGTCGGCGGCGGTGTTCTGGTTTCGGTGATGAAAGACGAAGTGCCCCAGATTCTTCTCGCAAGCGCACCGAATGCGCTCGTTGCCACGTTGTCGTCGGGGGTCTACGTCGCCGTAGAGGTGTCGAACACTCGAGCAGCGGCAGTCGCGGGTGTGGCTGCCGCAATCGTTGCTCACTTTGCGACCGATCGTTTGGGACTGACGAGTCGCCGCGCGGTTGGTGCGTCGGCGTTGCTGTTGACCCGCGAGAAAAAGCGCTAGATATCGACGCGGTAGACCGCGGCTGCAACGGTGTTGCTGCCGTCGGGGCACGTCGATTTCGACGAGATTTCAACGAGAGTGAAGCCACACGACTCGACCGCGCGACGTGATGCAACATTGGTGACAGCGATGAGAGCCTGAACCGACTTCGCGCCGGCGACGGCACGTATTTCTTCGATGAGAAGTTTGATCGCGCCGCGCGCGACTCCTTGTCGGCGTCCCCATGGTGCAACCCAGTAGCCGATGTCGGCGATTCCCGTCTTCGCGTCGAAGGTGTGGATTCCGATCATGCCCACGGGGCGCAGGTCGACAAGCGTGCGAACTGCGCGCGTGCGGAACTCACCCGCGCCGGTGACGACGAACTCGACGGCGTGGTGCCGGTGATAGGGGCGGGGCACGACCGTCCAACGCTGGATCTCGGTGTCCTGGCAGGCGGCGGTGATCCAGTCGATATCGGTGTCGGCCAGCGGGTCGAGCCGCACTGCGACATCGTCCGCCTTGTCCTTCACGTCGATGTCGGTCATGCGCCGAGGATACGGGCTTGCGGTGGTGGGGCAGTACGGTTTTGACGTGGATGTAACTGCAGCGGTGCACAAGAGAATGTCGGTTCGTCAATTCACGAACAAGGCCGTCCCCGACGATGTTCTGCGGGGAATTCTCGCGGACGCGGCGCGGGCCCCGAGCGGTGGGAACCTGCAGCCATGGCGTATCTACATGGTGAACGGCGAGTCGATGGTGAGGCTGCGTGAGCATCTCGCCTCGCAGCCACCGATGGACAAGCCCGAGTACGACATCTACCCGCCCGAGCTCGGCGAGCCGTACCGCACGAACCGTTTCGCGGTGGGTGAGGCGATGTACGCCACGCTTGGTATCGCGCGCGAGGACAAGGACGGTCGTCGTCGACAGTTCGCACACAACAACGACTTCTTCGGCGCACCCGCGGCCCTGTTCTGTTTCGTCGACCGCGGTATGGGTTTGCCCCAATGGTCGGACCTCGGGATGTTCCTGCAGACCTTCATGTTGCTTGCGGTCGAGCGCGGTTTGGGGACGTGCGCCCAAGAGTATTGGGCCGTACGGCACGCGGCCGTCCGTAGTTTCGTTGGTGCCCCCGACAACGAAATGTTGTTCTGTGGAATGGCGATCGGCCACGTGGATGAGTCGGCGCCGATCAACACGCTCGAGTCCGATCGCATGCCGCTCGATATGTGGGCGAAATTCGTGTGAGAGGACTGACGTGAAGGAACTCGCATCGGTTGCCGTGTATTGCGGATCGAGCAACGGTGTCGACACGGGCCATGTCGAGTGCGCTCGCGGCTTCGGTGAACTGCTGGCCGTCGAGGGAATTGCGCTCGTCTACGGCGGCGGCAATGTCGGCTTGATGGGTGCCGTGGCCGATGGCGCACTGCGAGCAGGTGGTGAAGTGCACGGCGTCATCACCGAGGCGCTGCGCGAAAAGGAACTTGCCCACCTGCATCTGACGTCGTTGGTCGTCGTCGACACGATGCACGAACGCAAGGCCGCGATGGCCGACCGCGCCGATGCCTTTGTCGCACTACCCGGCGGTTTCGGAACGTTCGACGAACTGTTCGAAGTGATCACCTGGACCCAGTTGGGAATTCATGAAAAGCCCTGTGGAATCCTGAACCACAACGGATTCTTCGATGATCTCGTGACGTTCATCGACAAGACGACATCAGCCGGGTTCATCAAGCCCGCGCACCGCGACACCGTGGTGGTTGAAGCCGACGGATCCTCGATGCTGCGGCGACTGCGGGCCTGGGAGCCTCCCCGAATTCCGAAAATCGTCGACCGCGATCAACGCTGACCGCGGGCGACCGATTCGTCACGGGGCGATGGAGAACAGGCTCTCGGTGATTGCCGGGCCGTAGTTCGACCCTTCGGTCGCGGCAATCGCGAAAATGAAGAGCGCGCCACCGGCGAGACCGATGTTTTTCATGAAGCCGATCATTTCACCCTGCTTGGCCTGTGGGTCGGAGTGGCTCCAGAAGTCGTGCATCTTGACGGCCATCACGACAAGAAGGACGGCGAGAACGATGGCACCGAGATCGGCCCACACGCCGAGGATGACGGAAAGGCCACCAAGGAAAAGCAGCAGACCGGACAATTGGACCGACACCTTCGGCATCGGTACGCCCTTCATCTGGGCGTAGGGGACCATGTGGTCGGCCTTTGTGAGGTGGTTGAGTCCCGACATGACGAACATGATCGAGAAGAGGATTCGTGCGATGAGAAGTACTGCGTCCATGAGGAAGACGGTAAGCGACTCAGGGCACGAGGATGATGATGGTCCGTCGGTTCCGGTCTTGTTCGGCGACCGACGTGCCACCGGAGACCGCATTGTCGGCTCCGCCCATGTGCAACGAGAAAGGGCCCTTCACGCCGGCGGCCTGTAGTTCGACCATCGTGACGGCTGCGCGGCGACGGGCGAGTTCGGTCTGTGCTTCCTTGTCGAATGTGAGGTTGCCCGTGTAGCCAACGATCAGAACGGCTCGTGCTGTCTTCGCGGCCTTGGCGTGTTGGGTGACAAGTTTTTCCGACGCGGGCTTAAGCTTTGCGGTTCCACCCTCGAAGTACAGCGGGTCGAGAATCTCTACGGCGATTCCGGTCTCGCCGCGCTTCGACGTCGACTTGAGTACGCGAGTCGTGAGTACACGCAGGTTGCCCTTCGTCTGGCGGCTGACGACGTAGGCCTTGCAGGTGCCCGGTCGCATGAACACGATGTAGGGCCCGGCAGGTAGACACACGCCTCCGGTTCCCGAAACGAGAACCGTCTTGTCGAACTCGGCCGAAGTGACGACACGCAGCGCGTTCGCGGCTTTCACCGTTGCAGGTAGTGCCGTATAGGTGTCGCCCACAACCGCAACGGTTGTGGTGGTTGTTGTCGTCGAGGTCGTTGTTGTTGTGGTCTTCGGCGTCTTTTTCTTTGCGATGGTCGTGGTTGTTGGGGGGACTGTCGTGGTGGTGGTCTTGGGCGTCTTCTTCTTCTTGACGACGGTTGTGGTGGTTGTTGTCGTCGAGGTCGTTGTTGTTGTGGTTTTCGGCGTCTTTTTCTTTGCGATGGTCGTGGTTGTTGGGGGGACTGTCGTGGTGGTGGTCTTGGGCGTCTTTTTCTTTGCGATGGTGGTGGTTGTCGTCGGGGCCTTGGATGCCGCGATCGCGGCTTCTGCGCCGATTGGTGGGGTGCCGGGTACACCGTTGCCGGCGAAGTACACGCCATAGAACGTGTTCGACGTCACGCGGACGTTCTTGAACGGCATCTCGACCCAGCCGAAATCGGCGTCACTGAATGTCTTGCCTTCCCAGGAGAGAGCCGACGGACATGTGGACAGGTCGAGCTTTGCCACGGCGATGGGACCTGTGCCCGAAAGTGCCGAAGCGTTGTCGGTCAGTCGGTAGAGCACCGCATAGAGATTGAGTGAATTGGCTCCCCACGGCACCAGACACGTCATGCGGAATTGCATGTCGGCGAGTCGACCTGTCGATGCAGGTGAGAAAACCTGGCCGAAGCTGTGAACGTTGAAACAATCGAAGAGCGTGACGGGTGCCTTGCCGCCGGCGGTGGTCGTTGCGGCACCCGAATTGCATCCGGTCGTCGATGGCGCGCCGAGGGTGTAGGTCGTCGGCTTGGCCCACGTGATCCAGTTCGCCGAGTGGGAAACACTCGGTTGAGTGATGCCTCCAACCTTGTACTTGAAGACGAAATTGCAACCCGTGCTGGAGTGAGTGAAGTTTGCTCCACCACAGTTGTTCAGACTGACACTGTCGGCGTTCAGGAACGATGCGGTGTAGCCACCCGGTGCTTTTGCGCGTTCCCACGAGAAGTCGAAACCAACGTTGACGCCGCTCGGGCCGGCTTCGCTGGCATCAAGAGTGTCGGCGCTCGCGACGATCAATGACGTTGCAACGAGGGCGAGGACACCTAACCTCGCTCGAGTGCCACGTCGACGCCGGAACATAGAACAAATTTCTAGCGTCTTTTCGGGCAGTTTGGAACGAATATGAAGTTGGAAAAGGTTGCACCGGGGCTCTTCGTCCTGCTGTGGAGCACAGGTTTCGTGGTGGCGCGCTATGGCACGCGTGACGCGGGGCCTTTCACTTTCCTTGCGGTGCGCATGATCATCTCTGCAGCGGTGCTGTGGCTGATCGCCGAGGCCATACGTGCGCCGAGGATCGAGCGGCGACACATCTCGTCATCGGCGGTCGTCGGGGTCTTTATGCACGCCACGTACCTCGGTGGAACGTTCTTCGCGATCTCGCGCGGCTTGCCATCGGGGGTCAGTGCACTGATTGCGGGTCTCCACCCTGTGGCGACGTCGTTCGTTGGTCATTGGTTACTGAAAGAAAAACTGCGCTCGATCCAGTGGGTGGGAATCTCGTGCGGTGTCGTTGGCGTCACGGCGGTGCTGGTCGAACGAAGCAGCGTGACATCGTCCAGCATCACGACCGTGACTGTGATCGCAATGGTTGTCGCGGTGGTCGGAATGTCGACCGGCACTGTGGTGCAGCGTTCGCGCGGCCGCGAGATGCCGTTGTTGCGCGGTACGGCGCTTCAGTACGTTGCAGCAGGTTTGGTGCTCGTACCCATCGCGATCATCGATGAGGACTGGAATATGCACATGACATGGCGGAACGCTGCGGCGCTTGCCTGGGCCGTGGGTGTGTTGTCGATCGCAGCGGTTCTGTTGATGATGGTGTTGCTTGCGCGTCGAGCCGCGGCAAAGGTGAGCAGCCTCTTTTTCCTCACGCCTGCTCTCAGCACGATCGAGGGCGCTGTTCTCTTCAGCGAACGCCTCGGTGCACTCGCGGTTGTTGGGCTCGTCGTCGCTCTGGCGGGCGTGTGGATGACACAGCGTTCGTGACGAGTGTCAGACCTCGACCGACGTGAGGTCGGGGCCCAGCGTGATCGGGCCGGCGAAGTGTTCAGCAGCGAGCGATCGCCACTCGTCCTCGGTGCCGGGTTGCATCGCCGGGACGTAGTGCGTGAGGACCAGATGCCTTACGCCACTGCGTGACGCGGTTTGGCCGGCTTGCTGCACGGTCGAGTGGTAGTCGAGGATGTCGGTGAGGCGTGCGGCATTCCCGGGAAGTGCCGATGCGAGACCTTTTACAAGGTCGTCGCGCAAGACCGTTTGCACATAAACGTCAGCCTCGCGGCACATGTCGTACAACTCTTCGCAGGGCACGGTGTCACCTGCAAGTGCGGCAGCCTTGCCGTCATGGGTGATGCGGTAACCAAGTGTGGGTTCGACCGGGCGGTGATCGGTTCGGAATGCGCCGATAGTCATATCACCGTGTTCGTGCACGTCGCCGGCTTCGAGCTCCACGACGTCGATCTTCATGCCACCGGCGGTACGTAGATCCTCGTGGTGGGCGAGGCGGTACTGCTCGTCGAGGGCCAACATCTCGAGCATGCCGGTGACCACTCGGCGCGTACCGACGGGGCCAACGACCTTCAGCGGCGAGGCCATCGCGGCCGGCGTGGTGATCCAGCGCGTGGTGACCAGATCGTTCAGGTCACAAATGTGATCGCTGTGGAGGTGGGTAAGAAGCACCAGATTGACAAACGGCGGAAAAACGCCGGCGGCGGTGAGACGCATCACACACGCTCGACCGCAGTCAACGACGACATTGTGGGCACCACTTGTCACGAGCGTCGACGGGCCCGCGCGGTTCGGGTCGGGAAGCGGACTACCGGTCCCCAGCAGCGTGATTTTCATTGACCCCCACTTTCGGGATCGAGTCTGTCAGATCACACCGTCTTGTCGGCTTACACCGTGATGAGAGTGCGCTGCAGCGGTATTTCCGTCTCGCTGGCCGGTGGCACGGGTGAAACGGATGGGTTGCCCCCGCCCTGGTCGTCGCACGTGCAGACGAGGCCGCCCGACGGAATGAAAAGCGGTGCGGATGGAGCGCCGTATCCGAGGTACAGCGACATCAGCATCGCCTCGTGAATTGCTGCGCACTCGGCGCTGTGGACGATTGTCTTGCGTGCCTTCTTGGTCTTTCGTCCGAACATGACCCGAACGTAGCGACACCAAGAGATCGTGTGAAGGGGAGACAGCGAACCTTTGCGATGCGTTCACCGAACCTTCACCTGTGTGTCAGGAGTTCTTGAACTCCCGGAACGCCGCGAACGCGCGAGGCCCGTAAACGGTGCCCGGTCCGCCGTTCATGGAAATCGCCACGCCGATGAGTTCCGCCACTTCGGCTTCGCTGGCGCCGTTGCGAGCGGCGCCCTTTGCGTGCGCGGCGATGCATCCGTCGCAGTGAGTGGTGATGGCAATGGCGAGTGCGACGAGCTCCTTGGTCTTTGCGTCAAGGGCGCCGGCGCGGAATGCCGCGGCGTGCAATCCACCAAAGCCCTTGTAGACGTCGGGAATCAGTTCGCGCAGTTCGCGACTGATCGGCGCCAGTTCCGCCTGAACGTCGTGTCCGTATGAATGGTCGTGTACGTGGTCGGTTGAACGGGAATCCGCGTCGCTCATGGGCTCAGTCAACCACACCCGGTGGAGGTGTTTTAAGGTCGCAATGTGCTGCAACTGGTGCTCAATCTCGGGGCGACGTGTGTCATGGTCGGTGTCATCTGGTTCGTCCAGTTGGTGCACTACCCGTTGTTGGCCCTGATCGGTATCGACCGAGCCCCCGAGATTGCCGTGGAACACCAACGGCGTACGGCCTGGGTCGTCGGTTTGCCGATGGCTGTCGAGGGCGTCACCACCCTGGTTCTTCTCTTTGCGCGCCCCGACGGCGTTGATGTTTGGTTGCCGTGGCTCGGTGCCGCAATTCTTGCAGTCGTACTCGCCAGCACCGTCCTGTTGTCGGTGCCCCTGCACGAGCGAATGGCACATTCACCCGACGCCACCATCGGCCGGCGTCTCGTCATCACGAACTGGCCGCGCACGATTGGGTGGACATCGCGCGCAGTTGTCGCCGGCATCATGTTGTCCCAGGCGATCTGACACGTTGTTGCAGCGGCGGCTTTCGTAGAGTCTTTCCGTGGCCACACAGTCGACCGATATCTCCGCAGTCATCTTCGACTTCGGTGGCGTCATCATCACGCCGATCACCCGACAGATTGGAATGATCGCCGAGGGTCTCGGCTGCTCTGCGGCCGAGTTGCACCACGTGATGATGGGTCCGCAGTTCGAATCGGGTGACCACCCGTGGCACCGTCTCGAACGCGGCGAAATTCCCATGGAAGTTCTGCAGGGGATGCTCGAGCCGATCGCCGCCGAGGCCGGGATGACGTTCCGCGGAGATGAAGTCGAAAAGATTCTCGCGCCCGGCATGTACGAGGTGAACACGTTCGTCCTCGAAAAGATTGCCGAGTTGCGTGGTCGTGGTTACAAGACGGCGTTGTTGTCGAACAGCATTCGCGAGTTCCGACCAAAACTGGAAGAAGACGTCCCGCCGCGTCTGTTCGACGCGTACGTCGACTCAAGCCACGTCGGCATGCGCAAGCCCGAGCCGGAGATCTTCCACCACACTCTTGGTGCTCTCGGCCTTGATGAGGCGTCGAATGCGGTGTTTCTTGACGACTTCGCAGGCAACCTGGCGGGGGCAACTGCGGTTGGGTTGCGCACGATCCATGTGAAGAACCCGCGCGAAGCGCTGGACGAACTCGATGCTCTACTTGGCGGCTAGGGACTTCGCGGCTGACAACATCTCGTCGAGCGACTGGTGCAACAAGTCGACGAGTTCCCACAAGTCGGGGAGCAGCTCGCGACACGACACGAACCCGAAGTCGAGATTGCCGAGGTAGCTCTGCACGGTGATGTTCAGGCCCTGACCATCGGCGATCGTCGATACGGGGAAGAAGTGCTTCATTTCGGCGCCGGATGAATACAGAGGAACGGTAGGTCCGGGAACGTTCGAGATGATCAGGTTGAACGGTGGGTTCAATCGATCAGCGATGCGCAGCCTGCTGTACATCCGCATCGCGCGGGCGGCGATGAGCGGAGGTGCGAACTGGGTGAAATCCTGCAGATTTGCGGCGGGAATCGCCTGAAGGTTGGTTTTCGCGCGCGACATCGACGTTTGCACGCGACCCAACAGCGCCAGCGGGTCGTCTTCGTCGGTACCGAGTTCGGCGAGAAGGCCGGTGACGCGGTTCTGGTAAGTGGCGCTTTCGTCGGACGCACGGGTGCTGACAGGCACGAGCGCAACAAGTGGTTCGGCGGGCAGTGCGTTCTTCTTGATGAGGTACTTGCGGAGCGTGAGACCGCACAACGCCATGACGACGTCGTTGAAGGTTGCACCCGTTGCGCGACGAATGGACTTTGCATCGTCGATGTTGATCGTCGTGTATGCGAAGCGACGATGTGGCGTGATGTTGGTGTTCCACGGCGTACGCGGCGCCGCCGTGGGAGGCAGTGCAGGAGCACGATCGACAACTTCGCCGTGCGATCGTCGTAGCCGTCTTCGCAACGCCGTGCCGACGGGGCCCGGCAGCGGCTGGGCGATCATGTCGGCAAGCATCTGCACGCTGCCGACGTGAGTCTGCGCGGCTATCTCGCGCAGTGTCCGCACTGTGAGGCGCACGAACTTCTCTGGCCGTCGGATGTATTCGGCCGCGGTGCGCAACAACAGTTCCTGATCCGTCGGCACGCGATCGGGGTGCCACACCGCATGTTCGTGCGTTGGGCGTGCATCGGGGTCGGTGCTGAGGAGAGTTTCGAGCAACGTTGCGCCGGACTTGCCGTCGATCGTGGAGTGATGGATCTTGTTCAGGTGCGCAATGCGCGTTCCGTTGTCGAGACCCTCGATGACGTAGAACTCCCACAATGGTCGCGAACGATCGAGTGGCCGCGAGATGATGCGGCTGACAACTTCACCGACTTGTTCAGGCGTACCGGGCGGAGGCACCGCGTGGTGGCGCAGATGGAAATCGATGTCGAAGTCGGGATCTTCTATCCAATAAGGAAGGTCGAGGCCGAGGGGAACCGTCACCAAACGTCGCCGGAAAACCGGCAGGTCGTCGAGGCGCTCGAGAATCGCGGCCCTGACCGCTTCGTAACTCGCGCCACCGGGGGCGTCGGTGACGTCGTAGGTGTACATGGCGCTCACGTGGCCAAAGACCGAGTTCGTCTCCATGTTGAGGAAACTCGCGTCGACACCCGTCAACTGCTCCATGTCACCTCCTTTGCACAAGTGTGGCACGATTTCGACATGCCAATTTCAGCCGGTTCCTCCATCCCTGATGTTCAGATTCATGTCCTCGGTGACGACGGCATGCCCAAGCCCGTGAGTTCCGTCGAGGCGCTCGGAAAGGGCAAAGTCGTTCTTTTTGCGGTCCCCGGTGCATTCACTCCGGGCTGCTCGAAGGTTCACCTTCCCGGATTCGTTCAGCGCTTCAATGAGCTGAAGTCGAAGGGTGTGACCTCGGTCGCTTGCATCAGCGTGAACGACCCGTGGGTGATGGAAGCCTGGAAACAATCACAGGGTGCGTCAGAAATTCTGATGCTCGCTGACGGCGCCGGAAACTTCACCAAGGCCATGGGTCTCGAGCTTGATGGTTCGGGTTTCGGTCTTGGTGCCCGGTCGCAGCGTTACGCGGCAATCATCAACAACGGCGTCATCGAGCGCCTCGACATCGAAGAGGGCGCGGGCATCACCGTGTCATCCTGCGACGCGATCATCTCGCACCTCTAGTACTTCAGGCGAGTACTTCAGGAAAGAACAAGGTTCGCCTCGGTCATTGCACCGCGGGTCACGTTCACCCGCAGTGCAACGTCGGCGAGATTCTCGATTTCTGCTGAATCGTGCGAGACCAACACGACTGTACCCTCGTAGGTATCGAACCAATCTTTCATCAGCCGACGAATCACGTTGCGTGAGTCGACATCGAGAAAAGTTGTCGGCTCGTCGAGCAGAAGTATCCGTGACGGAGACAGCAATGCGCGAGCCAGAGAAACTCGCTGCCTCTGTCCGCCGCTGAGTTCGATTGGTGTCCGATGCAACAGGCCGCGCAAGTCGAATGCGGCGACAACATCATCGAACCGCGTCGTCGAGCGAAGTGCCCTTCCGCGACCGAAGGTGAGATTGCGTTCGACCGACAGGTGGGGCAGTAGGCCGCCACCCTGGAACACCGTCGCGACGCCACGGTGTTCGGGTTGCAGGAAAGTTCCGGCTTCCGAATCGTCGACAACGTCACCATCGATCGTGATCGACCCCGAAGTACATGCGAGCAAGCCCGCGACCATGTCGAGAGTGGTGGTCTTGCCCGATCCGTTCTCGCCCGCAATCCCGATCACGCAACCCGACGCGGCCGATACGTCGACGTTGATCGAGAACGCGTCGCGAACAAACCGGCATTGCATCGTCAGGCTCATGCGCCGCCCCTTCGCAGTGGGCCGATCCATCGAGTGCGCAACCCCACCAGAACCGCAACCGACACGGCCACCATCAGCATCGACAAAGCAAGAGCCGAATCGTCGCCCGATTCGAGCGCGCTGTAGACGGCCAGCGGAACCGTCTGGGTGCGACCCGGCGTGTTGCCGGCGAAGGTGATCGTGGCCCCGAACTCTCCCAGCGCGCGCGCCCAGGTCAGCACGAGCCCCGCGATCAGCGACGGCCGCACGAGAGGAACTGTCACGGTGAGAAAGCAACGCCACGGGCCGGCACCGAATGTTCGTGCGGCACCGAGCACACGCTGATCGACCTGCTGGAAGGCGGCCTCCATCACCACGATGAAAAAGGGTGCCGCAACGAAGAACTCGGCCATGACGGTCGCCGTCTCGGTAAAGGCCAGCCGAATGCCGAACCAGTCATCGAGGACGCCGCCAACAAGCCCTCGCCGACCAAAAGCAAACAACAGAGCGACGCCGCCGACGACCGGGGGCAAAACCATCGGGAGAACGAGTAGCGCACGTACCAAGGCGCGGCCACGGAATTGCGAGTTCGCGAGCATCCATGCGAGCGGTGTCCCGAAGACCAGTGCAAGCAAGGTTGCAATCAAAGAGGTCCGAAGCGACAGAGCGAGAGCGGTACGTGATGTGTCGTTCGAGATCGATGACCAGAAGCTCGACCACGGGGTGCGCCACACAACTGCAACGATCGGAACGATCACCAAACCCGCGGCGGGCAGGCCGAGGAATGCGAGACCCCGAGGATGCGACAATCGGCGTGTCATGGCAGGGTGAATCCGGCATCTGTGAGTAGCCGGTCTCCGACGGGGCCGCGTGCCATTGCGATGAAAGCGGACACTGCGCGGGAATCGCCCGACGTTGGCTTGGCGACGGGAGCAATCGGATAGTTGGTCGTGACGTTCAGCGACTTCGGAATCCGAAGCGCATCAACGTTGTCGTTCGGAGCGAGCCCATCCGTCAGATAGGCAATGCCTGCATCGGCTTCCCCGTTGGAAATTCTCGAAACCACCGCCGATGCGTTTGCTTCCCTGCTAGCCGGCTCGACGACAACCTGTGCCGCCGCCAGCATCGTTTCCGCGTATCGACCGCACGGTTGTGCGTCATCGCACAGCACAACTCGTACGCCAGACCGTGCCAAGTCGTCCAGAGAATCGATCGTCATCGGATTGCCCCGCTCGACCAGAAGTGCGAGTTCGTTGTACGCGAGGTCGTTGACATCGACCTTTCGTACGTCACCGCTCGTCACCAGTTTCGTGATATTGGCCGAGTCCGCCATCACAACGACGTCGGCCGGGGCTCCCTGTTCGATCTGTGTCGCGAGCGTCGAGCTTCCGGCGAAGTTGAACTTCAGCGTGACGTCGGGAAACTGCGCTTCGAATTCCTCGCCGAGCGCGGTGAACACCCCGCTGAGCGACGCCGCGACGTGAACGTTCAACTCGGACTGGTCAGGTGACGAAGAAGATGAACATGCCACCAATGCGCCACCGAGGGCGAGAAGAACCAACAAACTCAAACGTTGACGCACGGAAGCCAAAGGTATTGGTCAAAACTGAACTATCCAATAGTCCTTAATGGACTACAGTGAGGCAATGGCCTCGACAGCGTCAAGAAGCGCCGAGCAACTGGATTCCGTCAGCGGTGCGTCACTCGTTCTCATCTCGCAGGGGATTGGTCACGGGTATGACCTCGCCCGGCACTTCGCTCCCGATGGTTCGCTCGGCGCGGTGCTGACGCACAGCCGTCCGGTCGTGTACCGCGCGATCAAACAACTCGAGGCGATGGGCCTCGTCGCATCGAGCGAAGCCGTGGGAGTGCGCGGTCAGCTGAAGTGGACGCTCACGTGCACGGCCGTGGGTCGTCGTGCCGCGCGTGAGTGGTTGACCAGTCCCGTGGATCACTTGCGTGACATGCGCAGTGAGTTTCTTGTCAGGGTTCTCCTGCTGCAGCGCACGGGCGACGACACGCGTGAATTCGTACGGGCCCAACGTTCGGCGTTGAACGAGCGGACCGCGCACATTCTCGCAAATGCAAGTCGCGATGCAGTGTCGCTGTGGCGACGTGAGCAAGCTCGCGCGGTCATGCGATTCCTCGACGAACTCGAAGGAATGGCGAATCCGCACGACGAATTGCCCGCCTCGCCAATGAACCTCAGCGCACGAAACCAACTGCGGGCAAGCGTGGTTGCCGTGAAGCACGGCGACATTCTCTCGTCGGTGCGGCTCGACATCGATGCACATCAGTCGATGACATCAACCATCACCCGCGAGGCAGTCGATTCACTTCGCCTCGCTCCGGGTGCACGCGTTGTGGCCCTCTGCAAGGCAACCGACGTGATGATCGCAACCGATCAGTCGATGATCGCCTGACGCACCAACTGGCGAATGTACGGACGCAGCGGATAGGTGGATGACGGCATCAACTGCGTCATGAACAGCACGACCATGTCTTCGACGGGGTCGACATGGAACGTGGTACTGGCCGCGCCGCCCCAACCAAAATCACCCACCGAACCCGCGGTTTTCGCTCGCGCGACGTCCATCAGCACCGAGAACCCCAGGCCGAAACCGAAGCCTTCCTGTGTGGTCTCCGAGAAGATCGGCCGACCGACCTCCGACAAATCGGCGTTGCCCGGCAGGTGATTCGACGCCATGTAGGCGACGGTGCGGGGTGACAACAGACGAGCACCACCGACAGTCGGGTCGGCAACGCCACCGCGTCGCAGCATGTCGGCAAAGCGCATGTAGTCACCCATCGTCGACACCATGCCCCCTCCGCCCATCAAACATTGGGGCTTCGACTTCGCCGCAGAGCCCGCCACCGAAAGTGGGGTTGCCTTTTTCGTACCGGGGTGGCGGCCGTACAGTTCGGCCAGTCGATCCAACTTCTCTTCAGGCACATGAAAAGAGGTGTCGACCATCCCCAGTGGCTCGCATATCCGTGAGTCAATGAACTCATCGAGTGCCGTGCCAGACGCCACTTCGACCACGCGTCCGAGCACATCGGTCGACACGCCGTAGTTCCATTCGCTCCCCGGCTGGAACAAAAGCGGCAACTCCGCCAACAGATCACACACCTCGGCCAGGTTCTTTCCTGCCGGCATGCCCCATTCGAAGCCGGCCTTGCGGTACATCTCGTCGACGACGTGCGACATCAAGAACCCGTACGTCAGGCCCGAGGTGTGCGTCAACAGATGCCACACGCGCATCGGTTCGGTGAGTCCCTCGAACAACGGCGCAGTCGACGAGCCGCGCTTGAAAACTTTCAAGTTCTCGAACGACGGAATGAACTTCGACACCGGGTCGGTCAGCTGCAACTTGCCGTCCTCCCACAGCATCATCGCCGCAACCGATGTCAGCGGCTTCGTCATCGAATAGATGCGGAAAATCGTGTCGGCTGCCATCTTCTTGCCCGCGGCGACATCGGCCATGCCGTGCGTCGACGCATGCACCACCTGACCGCGCCGCGCCACTGCCATCGACCATCCCGCCAAACGCTCGCGGTCGACGTAACCAGAGAGATAGGTGTCCAACTTCGCCAGACGCTCCGCCGACATGCCCACTGAACGGGGCTCTGCCGTCACCTCGATATTTGCCATGAGAAAACCATAGGCAGTTTGACGTGGCTTGAGGATTCTTCAGACCTTGTTAGGGTGGAAAACGAATCCACCGAGGAGGGGACATGTTCCGCAGATTCACCCGTTCCATTGCGACCATCGCATCGGTCGCCATCATCGGCCTCTTTGCCATTCCCGAAGTGGCCCACGCGGCGAGCATCGACATCACGATTGCCGGTGCTGACGGTGGCCTCGCTCGAGCGATGGTCGCCGTCCTCAACAGCGATGGCGATGCGATCGATTCTGTTATCGCCGACTCGACGGGCAAAGTCACGATCGACGACACCAATGCATCCAGCATCGTTGTTGCGGCGAACGGTTACCAGACAAAAGTCGTCACCCCCGTTGCCGCGGGAACGGTGACCCTCACCGCTTCAACAAAGTCAAAACTGAGCTATTCGAATGCATACGGCGGACAGATACGCCCCAACGGTCTTGCGGCCGATGCCGAAAGCGGTGTCTTCTATGCGACAACCGATGCACAGCCATCGGTGTGGCGTACGACCGACTACGCAGGCACTTGGGCTCCCGTTCCGACCTCGGCCGATTCGACCGAAGCAACAGCCGCCGCAGCCGGAGCTTTGCCACAGGAAACCGCAAACGAAATCTTCACCTCTGCGGTCCCCGGTGAAGTTGCCGTCAACACGAACCAAGCACTCTTTTTCTCGCGCAACTACGGCAACACCTGGACCAAGATCGACAATTACGGAACCGTCACGGGTACGAGCAAGAAGCATTTTTGGGTGCACGGTGGAACGAACGGGGATAGTTCAATCATCTTTGTTCGTACCAACTCGGGTCTGTTCGCCGCAATCGTGCCCGACAGCGTGAGTGACACAACGGCGCCGTCGTTCGTGAATGTCGGGACTTTGAACAATTTCTATGCCGCGGGAGATGACGTCGCATTCGCTGTCGGCAGTGGCGGCAACATGTACATGCTCGCGATCAACGGAACCGGCGCGAAGCTCGCGCAGTTGTCGATCGTTTCAGGTGCAGTGTCTGCCGCGGAAGCGACGGGGCAGAACAACATCACGCACTCATTGACTCGCACCGGCGACACGCTCGTCAAACTGAGCACACTCGGTACGTCGGCCCCGAAGGCGTTTCTGACGCACAGTGGCGAAGGAAGTACGACCTTCTCGATTGGCTTCTTCACGGGTGGAACGTGGACAATTTCTGCAAATACCGACATTGTCGGAACCGACCAAGCCACGAGCCTGAGCTTGTCCCCGTACTCCTCGATTCAGGGCAAGTGTGGGCACAATGGCAATACCGCTCTTGTCGGCTCGATTGTGAACGACGCACCGAGCGCGGGAGAAGTACTCGACGGCGCCGAGGTCGTGGGCACGATCGGACAGTGCATGTTCATGTACAACGTGTCGGGAGGCGCAGTTGCACTTGGCTCGGCGTCGGTTGCCGACACGAAGGTTGCGGTCCTGCCGATGGGTGGTGCGAACAACAACACGGGTTTCGCCTGGGATGCCGGATTCAACTTCAGCACCACTGCGTCAACAGGAAACCTCGTGTCCATCACCGGTGATGGCAAGTTTGGCATCCGAAAGTCGGCGGTCATCTCGGATTTGACGCAGTACCGCCCGCAATTCGGTGAGGCCAATCCTTCGACCGCAACGCTTCTGTCGTCACTTGCCGCTCCAGGAAAGGACACACTCTCGGGTGGCGTCGCGGTGACGGGACTCTCCGGTCCGAACGTGACCGACGTCGTCTACGACCCCAATTCAACGGATGGTTCACGGATGGTGTTGAGCATGACCGACACCGGTGGTGGACGCACCATGATTTCGACCGATGGTGGTACGTCGTTCAGCACGCTCGGTACGGGTGGAAGCCGGTCGGTTGACTGGTGGAACGGTGCTGACGGCAAGCAACACATTGCTGCAACGTTCACACTCGGAGCCGAATACCTTCAGGTGAAGTCGTTCAAGACCAGCGAAGGCACGGGTGCACTCGACATGGGCGATGAGCTTGCGGCGACGGCCGCGGTTCGCGATGCTCGCGATCCGGCGGCGCGCAAACTCTTCTCATTCGGCTCCGCGGTGACGCCCGCAGCGGGTGGACAACTGTCCGCGGCCAACTTCATCCCGAGTGGTGGCACAACCCTGAATACCGCAATCGAAGGCATAGTCGGCAAGGACATGATGTTGATGGCAGTCAACAAGTGTTCCGGAAACGTCGACCCGAATGGCTGCACGAGTTCTGCTGCGTCGGTTGGACTGTTGAACCTTGCCGTCAATTCAACCAACGGCAATGTGACTGCATCGTCGATCAAGTACTTCGGTTCGGAAGCCGACGTCAACGGCGTCACGACCGCGCCGACCAACGGAACCTACACGGCAGGCGTCAACGCGATTCAGTACTGCCCAACGGGTTCTGCCGCGAAAGTCGCGGACACCGCTTTCATCTCCGTCAGTGGGAAGGGTCTCTACAAGATCACAGCCGTCACCACGTCACCGAAGCATGAGGTGACCGGCACGACGACGGGTACCTACACCGAATTGAAGATCGACTGCGATACCGGCCTGATCGGCGTCGCAGGTTCGACGGGTCTGTTCATGTCGATCGACGGTGGTGCAAAGTTCTTCGAATTGAAGACCGCGGCAACGCAACAGAACCAGCCGAACCCCCCGCCGGGTGGTCAAGGCGGTGGGACGACCGCCTTGGCGATTCAGGCCGACGTCACCACTGGTGACGTGACGGTTGCGGTCGCATCGGGCAACGGCGACGTGAAGTCGATCGAGACGACGTTCACCGACATGGGTCTGAAGGGAAGTGAAGTCGCTGCCGGAACCGCAACCACGCCGACTTCCGCGGTGACGCCGAAGACCGACCAGATCAACGAGGTCAACAGTTCTTCGTCCGGAAAGAACACCGGCGCGGTTCCTGACCTTGAGTTGCCACCGGCATCCGGAGACAAGGTGTCGACCAGTTCGGTGAAGGCCTTCACCGTTCGCGCATTCGCAACAGGGGTAAAGCTTGCGGTCGGCACCGCCGGCGGCGCGTTCAAAGCCACCGTCAAGAACGGCTCGGTGACGGCTCCGTCTGCAGGTTCGCCCGCGGCGGGAGCACCGACAACCGAATCGCCGGCTGTGACGGCTCCCAAAGTTGCGACGCTGAAGTTGAAGAAGACGGCAACCGTCTTGTCGGCCTTGAAGACGCTCGGTATCACCGTGGTCAAGAAGTCGAAGATTTCGGCGAAAACGTCGACGGCAAAGGTCTGCAAAGTCGTGTCAGCGACGAAGGTGAAAGCGTTGAAGAAGGGCACATGCAAGTTGACGGTGAAGATCACCCCGCCAAAGACAAAGAAGGTGCCCAAGCCAAAGACGACGACCAAGAGGATCAAGATCACGATCGCATGATCGGCTGATCACCGACCTCTCGAGGGCGGGGTGCCTACTGCGTACTCAACGCAGTGCGCGCCTCGCCCTCCGTGTTTTTGTACACGGGACCAATGGCATCAATGACGACGTTGACGAGCACGCCATCGGGGATCTCGGCCTTGCCCTTGAGCTCCTCACTGATGGGTGTCATGCGCTGGTAGCCGACGGTGAACGGGTCGACTCCGAATGTGACGGGGGTGGTGATGGGCAGATCGCCTTCGCCGACAGGGACATCGCCGTAGAAGAGTTGCATCGAGCCCTTGAAGCGACCGGTCGAGGTGAAGACTGCGCGCACCAGAACGTCGCCGGGTGGCAGTTCGATGCTCGCCGAAATGGTGGTGGTGAACGCACCGAGGAAGTTCGACGCGTAGTGCACGCGGCGGCCCTTCACGTAGAGCGCGTACCCACCCGAGTGGCTGCCGTGCGCGACGAGGATTCCGTCGATGTTGCCGGTTGCGGGCACGTTCATCGCAGCTGCGATTTGAAACGAGCGGTTCTTCAGGTTCGGCGCCGTTGATTCGGGCAGCGGCGAGATACCCGGCAGGTAGACGTAGCGGTCGCGCATGTGACGGCGATCGCCGTAGCGGCCGGGCTGGTTGTTGAGGGGAAGCACCTGGTACTTGTCGGCTTCTGCCCACCACAGTTTTTTGAGTTCTTCGAGCTTGTCGGGACGCGATTCTGCGAGGTCGTTGCACTCGGAGAAGTCGTTCGCGACGTTGTAGAGCTCCCAGATGTCGGCGTCGAAGGGTCGTGTTGCATCGCTGCCGTCGTAGGCGATCATTGCGGGCGGATGGAAGACAACGGCCTTCCAACCGTCGTGGTAGAGCGCACGTGATCCGATCATTTCGTAATACTGCGTCTCGTGGTTCGACGGCACGTCGTCGTTCAGGAGAGTGTGGGCGAAGCTGGTGCCTTCAATCGGGTTCTGCGTCACGCCCTTGATCACCAGCGGTGGCTCCATGCCGAGCATGTCGAGAAGAGTGGGCACGATGTCGATCACGTGCACGTATTGGTGGCGCGTCTCGCCGCGCGCAGGAAGCTTGTCGCCCCAGTGCACGATCATGGGGTCGCACACACCTCCTTCGTGTGTGTCGCGCTTGAACCGCTTGAGTGGCGTGTTGCCGGCCCACGCCCAGCCCCATGGGTAGTGGTTGTTCGCGTGCTCGGTTCCGAGAAGATCGATGCGCTTCAGGTTCTCTTCCAGGCTTTCCGGAACGAAGTTGAAGAAGTACTTCTCGTTGTAACTTCCCTTCGGCCCACCCTCGGCAGAAGCACCGTTGTCGGACATGACGAGCACGATCGTGTTGTCGAATTCGTCGAGGGTCTTCAGGAAATTGACGATGCGACCCACCTGAGCATCGGTATGCGTGAGGAATCCCGCAAACACCTCCATCATTCGCGCGTAGAGGCGCTTTTCATCGGCAGAGAGAGTGCTCCATTCGGGGACCCACGTCGGCCGTTCCGACAACTGCGTTCCTCTCGGCAAGAGGCCGCTTGCGACTTGGCGTTCGAACACGCGGTTGCGCCATTCGTCCCAGCCCATGTCGAACTTGCCCTTGTAGGGGTCGATGAATTCTTTGGGTGCCTGATGAGGTGCATGCGCGGCACCGGGTGCGAAGTACATGAAGAACGGTTGCGTCGGCGAGTACGCGCGCAGGTCTTTCAGGTACGAGATTGCACGGTCGGCCAAGTCTTCGGTGAGGTGGTAACCCTCGGCCGGTGTCTTCGGCGGGTCAACGGCGTGGCTGTCGTGCACGAGGTCGGGGTAGTACTGATCGGTTTCGCCGGCCATGAAACCGTAGAAGCGGTCGAAACCCTTGCTGAGTGGCCAACGTGTGCGCGGGCCGCCGATGTTTCGTTCGTGCGGGGGAGTGAGATGCCACTTGCCGAGGGCGAAGGTTGCCCAGCCTTTCTCCTGGAGCATCTCAGCCATGAACCCGTTTTCGTGGGGGATCTCCGCGTCGTAGCCGGGAAATCCCGATGTCATTTCGATCACGCGCGCCATGCCGTTCGAGTGATGGTTGCGACCCGTCATGAGACACGCGCGGGTGGGCGAGCACAATGCCGTCGTGTGGTAGTTCGCGTAGCGAAGACCATTTGCCGCGAGGGCGTCGAAGGTGGGAGTGGCGATGTCGCTGCCGTAACAGCCGAACTGTGCGTAGCCGACGTCATCAAGAAGGACGATGAGAATGTTCGGTGTCCCCACCGGTGGTTCGTTGAGGGGTTCCCACGAGAACTTTGACTCTTCGAACGTGCGACCGATGACGCCCTTGAAATTCTTCTTCTGTCCCATGTGCCCCCACTCTCAATTCTTTCGTCAGATTAGGGGACAAAAAGAAAGGGTCCGCCGGACGCATCCAGCGGACCCTTTACTTGTCGGTTGTGGTGACTAGGCGCGGAGGCCTTTGTTCACCATGTTCATGATCGCGTCACGCAGTGGGATGGCGGCATAAACAATCGCACCGTTGGCGACGATGTTCATCCAGTCGTCCTGCATGACGAGTCCCCAGCCGGCGGCCGGCCATGTGTCGATCCACCAGACCATGAGAATCGAGATCCCGAGACCCCAGTGGGCCCCGACGATCGGGAGGTTCTTCAGGCCGCCGAGTGGCTTGACGAGTCCAAGGACAGAGTCGATCACTGCGAGAACCGCGGTGAGGACTGCTGACAGAAGGACCAGTTGTCCGATGACGTACATAGGTATCAACCCCATTTCTGCAGGATGTGCCTGCACTGGGGACGGTACGTTTCACACGTTCACAAGATGTGGATAGGCCGTGAAGCCTTGCAATGGCTGGGTTTCAGCGGGTGAGGAGGGCCGCGAGTGCGGTCTCGGCGCCCGTCTCGCCATCGAGATCATGGTGGGTGAGCCGGGAGAGGAAAGTGACCGATACTTCGCCTGCCTCGACTGCGCCACCGTCGGTATCGATGGGGAGTGGCAGGGCCTCGCCGATCTCCAGCTTGATGGAGTACGAGTTCGTATGGCCTTCCTTCAATTCCTTGCGGGCCGAGGCCATGGCGCGCGGAAGTTCGTGGCCGACACGGGTACGGCGCCAGCCCTTCACCTCGTCGAGCGGCAGGTTCGGCACGTTCACGTTCACGACGATCGGCTCGTGGTGTGGTGCTTCGATGACGCCACGCACGACGTGTGATGCAACCGTCGCGGCCGTATCCCAAAGCTGGCCCTTCACCATTTCGTCCCAGCCCTGGCCTTCGACACCGAAGCCTGCGACAGCCTGGCTGACTGCAACACCACTGATGCCGTAGTTGCGCCCCGTCAGCGTTGCTCCGATGGTGCCCGAGTGGTACACGCTGCGGCCGACGTTTGCGCCCGGATTGATTCCCGACACGACGAGGTCGAACTTCTTGTCGAGTATGCCGAGGTGCGCCATCATCACGCACAGCGCCGGCGGGCCGGTGAGTGCCCACGCTTCGTCGATGCCGTCGACGGCGACGCGGTGGATGTCGGGACGCATGATGTGAATCGCGCCGAATGCAGCGCTCGCACCCGAGTACTCGCTGTCGGGAGCAAGGATCGTGACATCGCCGTGGTCGCGCATCGCGCGGGCCAACACGTGCAAGCCAACAGAGTCGATGCCGTCGTCGTTCGTCACCAAGATGTTCATGGGTACATCTTGGCGTGTCGCAGCGGATTCAGTCGGGTCGGTGATCCGGCTGTGTGGCTGCGTGTTTACCGGCGATGGAACCGAAGATGAACGCCATGCCAACTGTTCCCCCCGGACCCCAATACGCCTGTCCTGCGGGTGATGCGACACAGTTGCCCGCGCCGTACAAGCCGGGAATCGGTTCGCCCAGCGTGTCGAGAACGCGCGCGTTTTCGTCGGTGACAGGACCACCCTTCGTATCGAGCCCCACCGGAGCAAGAATCACGCAGTGATACGGACCCGACTCAGTGAACGGGTGCATCGTCGGGTTGCGCATACCGTCTCGCGCCGTGCCGGCCCACGTTTGTTCGATCGGTGATTCGCCGCGATGAAAGTCGACGTCAACACCGTCGTTGGCCATCGCGTTCCATCGCGCCACCGTGTCGCGTACGTTCGAAGCCCACGCATCATCGAGGGTTGCTCCACCCGTGAGATGTTCAAGACCGCGGAGCTTCTCACGCAGCTTGTCGGCGAGTGCCTCCCAAGTCGGTGCAGACACCACGTAGTCGGCGGTTTCGCCGAGTCGGGGAACGGGAAAGCGAAAGCGACTGGCTTCGGGGTTCAGCAACACACCATCGTCGAAGACCATGTACATGAGCAGGTTCGGGTATTCACCACGCACTGAATCCCACACCGCGTGAACCTGGCCTCGTTCGTTGTACGGCGACTTCTCGTTCACTGCGCGGCGCCCGTAACGGTTCACTTGGATCATCGAGTCGCCGTACGGTGAGTACACATCGGTGCTCGTCACACGGTTGCGCGCCAGCATGTCGAGCACACCCTGTGCCCACCAGGCGTGGGCAAGGTTGCCCAACTGTGCTCCTGCCTCGATGCCGATGCGCAGGAAGTCGCCGGTCGCCTGTTCGGCCGCGGCGCCACCGAACACCGGTCCGCGCAGGAACTCACGCGTGTAGTCGGGGTTGTGCAGAAATCCACCGGAACCGAACACGATCGCTTTTCGTGCACCGATCAACGCGGTGCGTCGACCGATTCGAGTCTCGACGCCGATGACTTCGCCCGCGGAGTTGCGCACGAGGTGGACAACTTCGGCCTCGAGAATCGTCTTGGTGCCGAGCTTTTCTGCACCGGCCTGCAGGCGGTCGACGAGAAACTGTCCACCCGTCGGGTCGATGCCGGGACGGTGGTCGGGTGGGTACTTTGCCTGAATGCAGCGTCCGAACGGAGCCTCGTCTTCGGGAAGGTGCGCGTAGTAGTCGGGGTAGTCGACGGCCTCGAGTTCCATCATTCCCGCCGCGACCGCGTCGTCGAGCGCTTCGCACCCACGGTCATAGAAAGCTTCGATCACTCTGTATCTGTTGTCGGGCAGGCCGAGTGTGTCGTGGCGCGGGTTGTACTGCGCGGGATACGCAGTTCGTGCGAGATAGCGCAGAGCCGCGGCGCGGTCGTCTTGGATTCCCTGTGCGCGCATCACCGGGTTGTCGCACACCCACATGACGCCACCAGACTTGCCGGTGGTGCCGCCCGTGAACGCGGCCTTTTCGAGGACTATCACCTGCGCTCCGGCGCTTGCCGCGGCGAACGCCGCACCAAAGCCCGCTGCACCGCTGCCAACGACGACGACATCGGCAACTTCTTCCCACTCGGAACCCCAGTTGTCTCCCACGCGGCAACGGTAACGATTCGTCGCGTGTCGGTCGATGTCGGAGGTTCGCTACTGTCGCTGCCGTGCAGGACCCCGCGACGACACCCGAGCCAACACAGGCAAGGAAGCCAGTGCTCGAATGCAGCGAATGCGCTTCGCCCTACGGTCGGCACTGGCAGACGCCGGATGGCACGGCCACGCTGTGCCCCACGTGTGCGCAGTTCTTCGGCCTTGGCTGTCCCTGATCAGACGCGCCGCGGCCGGGCGGCGGGCATCCAATTCGGGCCGGCGGTCGCGTCGATGTGTTCGACGAAGCGTTGGCCGACGGGTTCGATGAGCGCGAGAAACGTCTCCGTGTTTCCGATGCCGAAGGTTTCCCAACAGCGTGCGCAGAGACGATTCGTTTCTTCCTCCAGCCACTGGCGGAACTCGACACCTGCGGTGTTCACGACCCCGTCGATTGCCCAACCCCGTCGTTCAAGTGCGGTGAGAGCCGCCGTAATTTGTTCGTCGTTTGCTCCGCGACTTCGCGGGATCCATTCCTTGGGGTAGCCCATCCACGCGTCGTGCAGAAGACCTGCTTCGACTCCGTCGATGGCATGCGCCGACAACAATCCCCAGTGGGTGTCGCCACGCCATTCGCGCAGAGTGTTGACCGCCAACCATGCCGACACGACGGGGTCGGCTTCTTCACGCGGCCACGCGCGGTGCGCGGCGAACAGCACGCGTCCAGATGCGGGCATTGCATCGACGGTTCGCCACAAGTCGCTACTCAAGGCAGACAAACCATCGCAGATTTCGGGAGCGAGCTCGCGCAAACCCTCGGCGACGGTTGCGTTCCTTGCCGCATAGACCTTGTCCCATGTCGTTGCAGCCGCGGCGAGATCGAGCGAGAAGTGAATGAGAAACCGATCGATCGAGCCGAATGCGGCCGTCACGACATCGACGCCCGCGGCCGCCAAGGGTGCGGCGCGGTTTGCGATGTAGTGCCCGAGGCCGTCTTTCACGCCGAGCACGGCATGACGTGCGGCTGCGCGCGGGTCCCAGTAGATCCAGCCGACCAGTTGGTGCGATGCGAAAGCGGCGCGGCGCGCCAGGTCGACCGAGGGGTCGACGGTCAACGCGCGCCCATGAAGTGGTCGAGCCAGTCGTGGTAGTGCTGCACGCGCGCCTCTTCTTCGTTCAGTAACTGGCTGGTGAAGCCGCGCGAGTGCATGCCCGACTGGATGTCGCGGATGAAGTGGATGTCCTGATCGACCGTGGCATCCATCGTCTTCGTGCCGGCGATCACGTCTTCCTGCGTGAACTCGTCGTGCTCGGGGCGGGGGATGGGCAGCAACTCACTCTCCCGCCACGGCTTGAAGGCGACGCCCGCACGTTCGGCGACGGCCGGGTTGGGCTGCAGCTTGAAGGTGAACTTGTCCCAGTAGCACTTGTTCGGGTCGGTGGGATGCGGGCGCGCACGCATGACAAGAGCCGCTTCGGGCTGCACCGTCACCATCGTGTTGGGGAAGAGGTTGAACTGCTCGATGTCGGTGAGACGAGTATCGGACAGGTCGCTGTAGTCGTACCCGAGGGCCGGGCCCATTTCGCGCCGGCGCTGCTGCATCGCAAGACGAAAATCGAGCACGTGGCCGTCGAAGGTCTTTGGGTCCATGCCGAACTTCTCGCACTGTGCGAGTTGGTAGAAGTTCATCGTCGGTGGAATGGGCATCGTCGAGTTGACCGTGTGTCCGAGAATCTCGACGCTGGTGTGGCCGTTTGCGAACAGTTCAACCTGTGCGGTGGGGCAGTCGAAGAGCATTGCGTGCTGTGGGTGGATGTGTTCGACGTGGTACAGCTCACCGAAGTTGTCGAAGACGGCTTTCCAGTTGGCCTCGAGGAAAACCGTCTGGTCACCAACCAATGTCATGCGCTCGAGGTGGAACGGGGCGAGGCGTTCCGCAACGAGTCCAAGTGACTCGACAAGCGGTGGTGCGCTGTTGTCCATGCACACGAACACGAGACCCATGAACGTCTCGCAACGCACCTTCGGTAGCGAACGTTCGTCGCGGTTGACGCCACCTTCGAAGAGATGGTGTCCCGGAACGACCACAAGGTGGCCGTCGGGACGGTATGACCATCCGTGGTACGGACACACGAACGACTTCACGCAGCCGCGATCAGTGACGCAGATCCGTGCGCCGCGGTGCTGGCAGGCGTTGTACATCGCGTGCACTTCGCCGTCTTGACCGCGCGAAATGATGATCGACTCGCGGCCCAGGTTGAACCGCACGAACTCGCCGGTTTCGCGGACGTCCTGTTCGAGGCAGGCGAACAGCCAATGCTTTGGCCACATCACGTCGTACTCGCGTTGCATCCACTCGGCCGAGAGGTAGCGCTCGGGCGTGATCGGCAACGACTGCACCGGCGCCGGACCGTGATTGATGACTGGCTTTGGTCGAACGACTGCCACGTGATGCCCCCTTCGTGAAGTCCCTGCAAAAACCCTACCGCTACGCTTGTCCCCATGCCGAGGCCCAAAAAAGAGACCTCTGTTTCCGCGGCCCAGCCGGCGAAGAAGCCATGGACTTTCCTCACGAATCACGGGCACGTTCTGGTGTGCATCTCGCAGAATCCCGACATCAGGCTCTCCGAGATCGCCGACCTTGTGGGCATCGGCGAACGTGCCACCCACCGCATCGTTCAGGACCTCGTCGAGGGTGGTTACGTCGTGCGAACCCACGTCGGGCGTCGCAACACTTATTCAGTCGACTTCACCCAGTCGTTCCGCCATCCTCTCGAGGCCGATCACGCGATCGGTGACGTGTTCCGGGTTCTTGCCAGCCCGCGCTGACCTCCCGACGGAAACCACACGCTGGCGCTTGTCTAGGGTGACGAGCGGGGGAGCACATGGCCACACTCTTGGCGCACATCACAATCAAGGCGGGTCAAGAAGGACGGTTCGAGGCACTCGCGCGCGACATGTACGCGGCGACGCATGGTCACGAGAAGGATGTCCGCCGTTACGAGTATTGGCGGGGTGCCGAACCCCGCACCTATTACTGCCTCGAGTCCTTTGCCGATCTCGATGGATTTCTCGATCACCAGACGAGCCCTCACCATGATGGATTCGGCCCGGAGTTGCGAGACGTGATCGAGTCAATGCGACTCGAGTGGGTCGACCCGATTCGCGGGGCATCTCCGCTGGTGTCCACGAACGATCAGAACCTTCAACCGGGTGCGAGCGAATCGAAACGTGAGAAGTACCCACGCTTTTCCCGCATCGCTGCCGAATGGTGGTCCGCATTGCGCGGACGGTGAATTGAGGAAGGAAAGATTTCGATGTCTGCACATCCCACATCCGTTGACGAAGTGAACTTCTTCGATCCCGCAACGCAGGAGAACTGGTATCCGAGCTACGACCTGCTGCGCGAGGAAGCACACGTGTGGCAGATGCCCGGTACGAACACTTACGTCCTCACGCGCTACGAGGACATCCAAGATGTGCTGCGCCGCACCGACGTTTTCATGCGCGGCGCAAGCGAATCGACGCCGTCTGCCGGTGCATCCGCGGTCGTGAAGGAATCTACGCAACGAAGGGTTGGCCGCGGGCGAGCATGCTCGGCAGCAACCCACCGGCACACAAGAAGTACCGCGACATCGCCGACCCGTTCTTCACGCCTGCGGGTGCGGAAAGACGTCGCGGTTTGATCACGAATATCGTGAACGAACTGATCGACGATTTCGCCCATCTCGGGCAATGCGAATTCGTGACGGCATTCGCCGTGCCGCTTCCCGTGCGAGTCATCACGATCATGATGGGTTTCGAACTTGCGGACATTCCGAAACTGAAGAAGTACTCCGAGGCGTGGGTGTTGCCGTTCCGTGGCGGCCTGACGCGCGAAGAAGAGATCTACGCGGGTGAAACCGGTGTCGAGTTCCAGCACTTCATCCATGCAACGATGCAAAAGAAGAAGGCAAATCCCGATGATTCGGTCGTCTCGTATCTGGTGAACGAGGCACGCTTCGACGGCGCACGTCCACTCGAGGACCACGAGATCATCAACATTGTCGACCACCTCTACATCGGTGGCAACGAGACGACGACGTTCGCCCTCACATCGACCATGTGGCTGATGCTCGGGAACTCCGGGGTGTACGACTCGGTGCGCAACGATCCATCACGCATCAAGAACCTCGTCGAAGAAGGTCTGCGATGCGAGTCACCGACGATGGGCATGGTGCGCAATGCGATCATCGACACCGAAGTCGGTGGAGTGAAGATTCCGAAAGGCTCGAACCTGCACCTGCGTTACGCGGCAGGGAACCGCGACGAGCGCATGTTCAAGTGTCCCGCCGACTTCGACCTCGACCGCACGAACTCGGCCCGACACATGGCGTTCTCGCTCGGCGAGACCCACTGCACCGGAGCCGGCTTGTCCCGCCTCGAGCAGAACATCGCCTTCGATGTGCTCGTGAAGCGGCTCGCGAACCTGCGTTTTACGCCGGGAAAGAACGATTTCACGCACCACCCGAACGTCACGCTGCGTGCCATGAAAGAATTGCACCTGTCGTGGGACCCAAGTTGATCGGAGACAACAGATGAGCGCAGCAACGATGGAGTTCAATTACCCACCGCAGGCCGAGGCTTACCGCGCAAAGGTGAAGGCGTTCCTCGCGGAGAATCTGCCCGCCGGATGGAAGGGCATCGGCGCGTTGACGCGCGACGAGGCGTTCGAGTTCACCAACCAGTGGCGCAAGACCCTCTATGCCAGCGGCTTTCTTGCCGTGCAGTGGCCAAAGGAATATGGCGGCCAAGGTTTGTCGTCGATGGAGATGGTCGTGCTGACCGAGGAGTTCTTCAAGGCCGGTGTTCCGACGGGCGGCCACAATGACGGCTTCGGAATTGCGATGCTCGGCAACACGCTTCTCGCGATCGGCACCGAAGAGCAGAAGCGTCACTACCTGCCGCGCATTCTCGCGGGCGAAGACTTGTGGTGCCAGGGCTACTCCGAACCCGCCGCCGGTTCCGACCTCGGCAACCTCGGCTGCCGTGCGGTGTTGGATGGTGACGAGTGGATCATCAACGGCCAGAAGATCTGGACGACGGGTGGTCACCACGCCGACCACATTTTCGTTCTCGCCCGCACGTCACCCGACGAGGTGAAGCACAAGGGAATCACATTCCTTCTCGTCGACATGCGGCAACCGGGCGTGGAAGTTCGACCCATTCGCATGATGTCGGGCGAGTCGGAATTCAACGAGGTGTTTTTCACGGATGCGCGCTGCCCGAAGGGCAACGTCGTCGGCGAAGTCAACGGCGGATGGATGGTTGCAATGACCCTGCTCGGAAATGAGCGCGGTGCGGGCGCGGCCATCAACGCGCTGTCGTTCCGCGCCGAGCTCGACAAGCTCACCGTCATGGTGAAAGAGCGCGGCCTCAACGATGACCCGCACGTTCGTCAGCGTCTGGTCAAAGCCCACACCAAGGTCGAGGTGATGCGATTCCTTGGCTACCGCGCGCTCACCGCTTTCTTGAACGGCAAGAAGCCCGGCCCCGATGCCTCGATCGGCAAGTTGTTCTGGAGCGAATACCACAAGGAAGTCACCGAACTGGCCGTCGACGTTCTCGGCGCCGATGCGCTGACACCAACCGGTACCCCCGCCCAAACCTACATCCGCTCGGATGCCGTTGGTTCGCCGAACTCGAGTGCCAGCTGGGTCGACGTGTTCTTGAACGCACGAGCAGGCACCATCTACGCGGGTACCAGTCAGGTACAGCGGGGCATCGTCGGTGAACAGATTCTCGGCCTGCCGAAAGAACCACGCGCCGACGCCGGCCCGTGGCGCACGATTC
>VFQT010001111.1_pt1 | contig 34543 bp, 18 predicted proteins | sample 3512381 | NCBI WGS metagenome assembly VFQT01 (sample SAMN10412376, study PRJNA504923) | tailings metagenome | isolation source: Relicate 2 Philex TSF3 active mining site | place: Philippines: Tuba, Benguet | collected 2017-08-29 | reverse complement strand
AGCCGGCAAAGCGGAATGTTCTCGTCCTGTCTGCCAGTGTCCTTATCACCGTTTCACCATCCCAGGGCGAGGCTCCCGCCGAGCCATCCCGCTTCTGCACCCCAACTCTGTGGCCTCTGTGACCTCTGTGACCTCTGTGGTTAAAAAAAGAACACCCCGGCTCAGCTGGAGCTTCGCCCTCCCGAGGTCAGCACGATTGTCGCGTTTCGCTCCGCGAAACGTGCCGCCTCACCCCGCCTGTACCACCGCCCGCCTGCCCCCGAACCGCCCCGCCCTCGGCGGGCGAGGCTCCCGCCGAGCCGTCCCGCGGCCGCAGCCCAACTCTGTGACCTCTGTGACCTCTGTGGTTAAAAAAAGAACACCGCGGCTCAGCAGGAGCTTCGCCCTCCCGAAGTCGTTTTTCGCTGCACAAAAGCGCAGGCGGTAAGGGACGTACGTTTCGCGGAGCGAAACGCGACGATGGGACGAGGCCGACAGGGAGGGGCGGTTCGCTACCGTTCCCGGACGGCGCGGGTAAACTTTTATCGGCTCAGGCTGACTGTTTTACCAACAAAACGTACCACGACTGCACGTCCCATGAACGACTCCGTCATCAGGTCACTGCGCGAAGCGCTCAGCGTTTCCCCGGATAATATTCCACTGCGGAAACACCTTGCTCAGTCTTTGATGTCGCTGGGGCAGGCTGCTGAAGCGGAGTCTGAGTGGCAGCAGCTGCTGCGCCGGCAGCCCGGTGATGCGGAACTGATGCTGGGACTGGCGGAGTGTTACTTTCAGTCCGGCAAATACTCGGCCTCCATCGTCATTATCGAAGAGCTGGTGGGGCGTCGCGAAACGTCGGCCGCCACTTACCTGCTGCACGCGCGTCTGCTGCTGCAACGCGGTGATGTGCAGTTTGCCGTCACCGAGTATCGAGCGGCCATCAGCGAAGATCCCTCGGTCGCTGATGAAGACCTGGCGCGGCGACTGGGCATCGATGCTCGACCCGCTGCCGATGTCTCGGACGGCAGAATGCGCAGCGCCTGGGATGCCACATCAGATACCGGCGAGCAGCCTGAGGCTGCCGACCGAATTGAACGCCCAAAGATCACATTCAGTGACGTGGGTGGCATGACGGCTGTCAAGGAAGACATCCGGATGAAGATCATTTACCCGCTGCAGCATGCTGACATGTTTCGCGCCTATGGAAAGTCCATCGGCGGCGGCATTCTGATGTATGGTCCGCCCGGCTGCGGAAAGACTCACATGGCCCGCGCAACGGCCGGCGAGATCAAAGCCGGATTTATGAATATCGGTATTCACGACGTGCTGGATATGTGGATCGGCAACAGCGAAAAACAGCTGCATCAGGTCTTCGAAACAGCCCGACGCAGTCGACCCAGTGTGCTGTTTTTCGACGAAGTGGATGCCCTGGGCGCGTCCCGCACTGATATGCGGCACAGTGCCGGACGACACCTGATCAATCAGTTTCTGGCCGAGCTGGACGGAACGGACACGTCCAACGACGGAGTCCTGATTCTGGCGGCTACGAATGCTCCGTGGAGCCTGGATTCCGCGTTCCGTCGGCCCGGTCGTTTTGATCGGATTGTTTTCGTACCGCCCCCAGATCGCGAAGGGCGTGCGGAAATCCTAAGACTGCTGCTGAAGGGAAAGCCTGTCGGTGCAATTGATCATGATGCGATTGCAGCAAAGACCGAACAGTTTTCCGGAGCCGATCTGAAGGCTGTGGTGGATCACTGCGTGGAAGCCAAACTGCAGCAGGCCATGAAAACCGGCAGGCTGGAGCCCATCGAAACCCGCGACCTGCAGGCGGCGACAAAATCCGTCCGCCCCTCCACTCAGGACTGGTTCGCTTCTGCCAAAAACTACGCCCTGTACTCCAATCAAAGCGGTCTCTACGACGACATTCTGAAATACCTTAAGATCACCAAATGAACGTTCACATTCAACGGGCACAGCTGCTGATTGAGCAGGATCGTTATGCACTGGCCGAGCCGGAGCTCCGCCTGGCCCTCGCTGACGATGCCGACAATTCACTGGCTCATACCCTGCTGGCGTCCTGCCTGCGGCATCAGGAACGGTTTGATGAGGCCACTGAGGAGGCCCGGCTGGCCATTGCGAGTGATCCGCTGGAGGCCAGCGGCCACTGCGAACTGGCATTGATCATGCAGGACCGCAATTGCCTCCCGGAAGCTCGCGCGGCAATTCAGGAAGCACTGCGTCTGGAGCCCTGGGAGGCGGGATACTTTGGGGTTTTGGCCGCCATTGAAGCACATGCGAATCAATGGAAAGCCTGCCTGTCGGCTGCTGAACAGGGTCTGGAGCAGGATCCGGACGACCCCACCTGCAGTAATCTCAGATCCATGGCGCTGATGTCCATGGGGCAGCGTGAACTGGCTGCGGAAGCTGCAGCAGCGGTGCTGCAGCGAACGCCCAATGATGCGCTGGCTCATGCCAATGAAGGCTGGCGACAGCTGCACCTGCGGGAGCCGGAAAAAGCCCTGATCAGTTTTCAGGAATCCCTGCGACTGAACCCCGACAGCGAGTATGCTCAAAGTGGCATGATCGAAGCCATGAAGACGCGCTACGCCATCTATCGCTGGCTGTTCGCGTTTTTGCTGTGGAGCAGTCGGTTTTCGAAGAATGCTCAGCTGCTGCTGGTTATTGGAATGGTCTTCGGTCAGCGCATCCTGGTAGCCATTACGAAGGCGGTACCGGCACTGAATCCGCTGACGCCGGTCATCACTTTAGGTTATCTGCTGTTCATCTGGGCAACCTGGTCCGCGTCCGCTCTGTTTGACCTGATCCTGATGTCCAGTCCGTTTGGTCGACACGCTCTGCCGCCCAAAAGAAAACTGCAGGCCAAACTCATCGGAGGCTGCCTCGCTCTGGCCGCCGTCTTTGGGATGGCCTTCGCCCTGCTGCCAGGCGGCATGTCGCTGACTCGGCGTTTGATGACCGCCGCACTTTTTCTCGGCATGACTTTCCCGCTGCTGACTTTCTTCGAGCAGAAAAGTGGCCTGAGAAGGGCAGTCGCGCTGATCTGGAGTCTGCTGCTGTTTTCACTCATCGTGATGGTCAATGTGGGCGAGCTTATGATACCGTGGGAACTGCAGGCGCTGGAGGCCACCGCCCAAACAGCGATTCACGAGGACACAGCCGGCGGTCTCCCCCAAACGACCGCTGCGCTGAGCAAACTCAGAACGGAAGTTAAAGCCCTCGCGGAGCGTCAGAGAACGCTCTGGATCTTCTGCCTCTATGGAATTGCAGCCTCCACCTGGGGTGGTGCCATGCTCAGTTACATTCCCGAGAAACGCTGAGAGCTGACGACCAATGTCAGAGCGTCTGACCAGCTTCTCCGCAGATTACTCGGAGGCACGCCGGCGTTTTCGTGATGCTGCCGCGGCACTCGGCTGGCAGCTGGAGTCTGTGCCGGTCGATGTGACCGGGCCGGATGGCTCAGAACTGACCATCGATGTGGCCTGCTCGCCGCTGCAGCCTCCCGACAAAGTCCTCGTCATCTCGTCCGGGGTCCACGGTGTGGAGGGTTTTTTCGGGTCGGCCGTGCAGACCGCACTGCTTGAGCACTGGGCTGCAAACAACAACGCTGCTCCCCAAATTCGCTGCGTGTTCCTGCATGCTGTCAACCCCTTCGGCTTCGCATACCGCCGACGGTTTGACGAAAACAATGTGGACCAGAATCGCAATTTTCTGCTGCCCCACGAATCATTTGCCGGGGCTCCGCCCGGCTATGCCGAACTGGATCCACTGCTGAATCCGCGGCTGCCGTCACTCTCACGAAACCGCCTGGCCATCCGCTTCCTGCGCCTCCTCGGTCGCCATGGCCCTGCCGGTCTGCGGCAGGCTGTCGCCGGAGGTCAGTACGATTTCCCCAGGGGACTGTTCTTCGGCGGTGCCACGGCCTCAAAATCACAGCTGCTGCTGGCTCAGCATCTGCCACGCTGGCTGGCCCACAGTACTCACGTCTGTCACCTGGATCTGCACACGGGCCTGGGCCGCAGCGGACAATGTCGCCTGCTGGTTGATTATCCCCCGACAGCTCTGCAGCATCAATGGCTGACCGACTGGTTTGGAGCAGGCTCCTTCGAATCCACCAGCACCAGCGGAATCTCGTACCAGGTTCGCGGCAGCTTCGGACGCTGGTGCATGGCACGCGACCTGGCACCCAACTATCTGTTTGCCTTCGCAGAATTCGGCACGTACCCACCGCTCAGGCTGCTGGCAGCACTGCGAACCGAAAATCAGCTGTTCCACTGGGCAGCGGCCGATGCAGCAGCACTGGAGCAGGCCAGAATGCAACTGACTGAGCTCTACTGCCCCGAATCACCTCGCTGGCGCGCACAGGTCATCACCCACGCGATGCTGTTGGCTGAGCAGGCTCAGAGGGGTCTGCTGCAGGCCGATCGTCCGGCACAAATCTGACGATCCGCACCAGATACCAGAACGCAGCCAGCCCGGAACCCGCCGACACCAGCAGAAACGGCCACCCCAGCTGCCACCGCCAGCCATAACCCGCGCCGGCAGCCAGTGCTGCATACATCAGCAGACAGACCAGCGCCGCACCGCGAGACCTGTGTGCCGGCCGATAGTGCCGCAAATGCGATGCTTCGAAGGCTGCCCAGCCGGACTGCAGCTCGGCCGCTGTCAGCGAACGCAGCTGCTGCACAAGCTGTGCCCGCGCGTCCGGAGCATAACCGTCAAAATCCAGCTTGATGCGCCCGCGCGGATACCGCACTACAACTCGATTGGGATTGCGGATCCATTCCACGGCGGTGATTGCGGCAACCGGAGTTGTGTGGGTGCGGAAGACGCCCTTGTGAGTAAGCTGTTCGGCAGTTACCGTCAGCTGATCACGGCAGGCGAAGGCGATCGTATACACCGCAGCCAGAAACCAGGCGCCCCAGAAACAGCCCAGGCCAACAGCCGTCGGCAGCGGATAACGAAAGGATCCATCGAGGTTCAGGGCGGCGACAATAACTGAAAAGCCACCGAGTGCAGTAATCGCTGCCGTGCAAAGAATACCGAGCACAAGATACGAGCGACGGATCTGGAAACGCATAGCGGCGTGCGGCCACAGACTGGGATCGGCGTTTTTCGCCACGGATGAACACGGATGAACACGGATAATCGCAAAGGACAGACCTGAACCACGAATGATTGTCGCCAGGCGACCACTGATGGGAACTGACGGTGTGACTGTGCCAGCCTGTCGCTCAGTCGGGTCTGGTAAGTCGCAGCGTTTGCACAAACAACAGCACCAGCAGCAGAGCTGAAGAAACTCCGGCCACATACCAGGCCGATGGCAGCAGGTTGTAGCTGGTGAATCCCTGAGCCTGCATGGCATTCAATGCAGCCGCCATCGGATTCAGCCGCAGTGTGTTCTCGACCATGCCGTGCCCGAAAGGTGCATCCCGATTCACCCACACCAGCATCGTTCCGCCAAACAGAGCAATCAGCACTCCATATGCCACCGTCGTTGCAATCGCAGTCGACCGAAACAGACTGCTGACCGCTGCACTGATCAGCATCGCCAGAATCGCCGATGCCACCAGACACCCCAGCACCTGAACCACCTGGGGCTTCAGAATTGGCTTAATCAGCATGATCACGGCGTATCCCGGCAGCGTGGCACACAGCAGCAGCGCCAGCGTCAGCAGTACGCTGATCAGTTTGCCGGACAAAATCCTCGCTGGCCCCAGCGGTGTTGCCCGCAGCAGATTCCAGCTGCCGCCTTCCAGCTCACCGGCAATCATGCCGGCTGCCAGGCCCGGCGTCAGCAGCACAATCAGCGCCACCTGCAGCACAATAATCAAAGCGCCGGTGTATTCGACACCACGCGATTCGGTACCGCGAGCCGATGCCAGGGTCAGCAGCAGTGACAGCACCGCACAGCCGGCCACCAGTCGCAGCAGCCAGTGCATACGGCCAAATTCACGACACTGAAATTCCTTCACCATGACCGGATTGACCAGCCAGGGAATGCCCTTTGAACGCTTCTGCGGGTCAACAATATACAGCAGCCGACGACTGGCCTGAATCCAGCCTTCCTGATCGTCCGTGATGTAACCCTGAGATCGCGAACGGTCCAGCAATGCATGGCTGAGTCTTGAGATACACACAGCACTGCCTGTCACGATGAACAGTCCGGCAAAGCACAGGTAATACATGACGGCATCTCGCGATTCCATCAGTCCGGTACCGCTGAGCGAGTTCTGATTGAGCATCTGCAACAGCCCGGGAATCGGCGAAATCAGCTTCAGCAGCGCCATCCCCTTTGCCAGCGGACTGGTCCCGCCTGGAAACAATGCATCCGGGAACCAGGGGACAATCGTCAGCCCGAATGTCACGCCGTAACTCCAGCGCAACGCAGACTCGGTATTACGACTCCACGTGCCCACCAGCAGTCCGATCACGATGAGCTGCAAACAGACAACAAGCAGAAATGCATACATTCGCAGGATGTCACCGGTCAGAGTCAGCCCGCCCATCAGATAGGCGGCCGCCATGGCCGGTACTGTGGTGCTGAGCAGCAGCACCACAAATCCCAGCATGGCCAGCAGCTTGCCAAAATAAATCGATGATCTGGAAAGTGGCGAATTCAGCAGCAGCTCCAGTGTGCGTCGCCGCACTTCCCGCACCAGCAGTGTGGACGGAAACACGGGAACAGCCAGGATCGATGCCGCCAGCATCGCATAGGTAATCCAGCGAAACACCTCGCGTCCGCGAGCACCGTCAAGGTCCACAATGGCGGTCGTGGGCCACTTCAGCAGCACCACAAAGGCCGCCGCCAAAGAAACCGTCAGCAGAATAGCCAGAACTTTGGAACTGCGCAGCAACGCCAGCAGCTCACGCCCCAGAATGACTCCGATGCCGCTCATTTCGACACCTCCCGGCTGGCAACCTGAGCTGCACCTGCTGCATCACGCTCCGCTTCCGCTTCACGAGCCGCAGTCACAAAGGCTTCCTCAAGATCACCCGCCACCTCGCGGAACTGACCAACCCGATCACCCGCCAGCACCATCGCTCGCAGCAGCTCTCCCAGAGTGTCATCACCGGCGGATGTGCGAGCACGAATGATCGTCTCAGCCTCCGAGACGGTCACTTCCGCATCCGCCTCAAGAGCTTTCTTCACACGGGCCGCAGCCGCCTGCATGCCTTCACCACTGAGCAGCTGAATTTCGACGGTGCGACGCTGCGACAGCGTCCGAGTCACCTCCTGCAGCGTTCCCATCGCTCGCAGTTTGCCCCCGGCCACAATTGCCACCTGATCACAGATCCGCGACAGCTCCGGCAGAATGTGGCTGGTCACGATCAGTGTCCGACCCTCAGCCGCCAGTCGCAGCAAAATCGTCCGCATTTCAATACGAGCCTCCGGGTCCAGACCGTTCGCCGGCTCGTCCAAAATCAGCACTTCCGGGCGATGCAGCAGCGTGCGAGCAATCCCGACTCGCTGCTGCATGCCATGGCTGAGACTTTCCACATAGCGGTCCTGCATCCAGACCGCATTGGTCAGATCCAGCACCTCAGACACTCGCTTCTGACGTTCCTTTCGCGGAATGCCAAACGCCGCCCCGAAAAAGTCCAGATATTCACGGACTCGCATGTTGTCATACGAGCCGAACTTGTCGGGCATATAACCCACCAGACGCCGCACCTTCGACAGCTCGCGAACACAGTCCGCACCCGCAATCTTCGCTGTGCCGGACGTCGGTCGCGACAATCCCACAAGGATCCGGATCGTGGTGGTCTTGCCGGCGCCGTTGGGACCGATAAACCCCAGAATGCTGCCTCGATTCAGACTGAGTGAAAGTCTGTCGAGTGCCACAAACTCACCGTAATGTTTGGACAATTCGCTGATTTCAACCACCGGTTGGTCACTGGCCATAGCTGTCTGCTTTCTTCGAGTCAGGTCCCTGCAGGTCGGCCTGTTTTGGATATGTCAGAAATTCATATTCAGAAGTGTTGTGAGTATCGCTGGCTGCCGCGTCAGGGGGCCGTTTCGGCCGATGTTTCCTGACGACTGCCCTTCAGCACAATCAGACACTGGCTGACAGCATAGTTGTCATCCTGTTCGCCCATGTCCTGATCGCTGGCTCCGCTGCCAGTCACCTCGCTGACTTCAATCTGCAGATAGAATCGCCCCTGCAGACAAGCCTGCTTTGCCAGCTCAGCCGGGATCGGAATCGTCAGCCTGCCCAGCGGACTGTCGAGCTCTGTGATCAGCTGCAGATTATCAGGAGTCCCCGACAGGAGCCGCACTTTTCGCGAACCGGCTCGAATCGACAGAACCATCTCAGCCGAGTCCAGCCGGAACGGACGACACACTTCCGGCAACAGGTACTCAATCAGCGTATCCGATGCCGATTCCATCGCCACCCACTGTCGCCGAGGATTGTTATACACCCCGCCAAATCCGCCCGACTGAGTCTCGATGGAACGCATTGACATAAAAGGCGAAAGAATTGTGATGGGAGCTCCCGCCGCAGGAGGCTTCCAGCGAATCGGCTGCATCATCAGAGTATTCTGAGAGCGTCGCAGATTCTCGGACTGGAAGTCCGTCAGCGTCTGATCTGAACCTTCCCAGCAGAGCACCATCTGCTCGGCCGGAAATGGTTCTGTCCGATCCTTGTTGTCAAACACCGATTCCATCAGCCCCGTCCGCTGTCGCTGCTCTTCAGTTGTCAGCGTGGTTGACCAGAACTGCCCGGGGTCCAGTATATCCTGTGGCGTGGCTCGCAGCATGCCGTCCACAACCGCAAGTCGCATGCGATCCGGCGTCAGGCCGGCCACCAGAAAGTCCTCGGCCGCCTCAAAACCCGGGGCCTGCAGCGAAGCCACAAAGCCCTGCTCGTCAAATGTCCCCACAATCCGATACTGCTGGTCCGACCAGCGCACCGCCCGCAACCCATACGTCTTCAGACCGGATGGCTGATTCAAATGCTCCCAGTGACTGCGAGCAGCACCTTCCCAGACAAGACGCCGATAGTCCTGATTGGCCGCCTCGGCCTGAGCATCGAGGATGGTCCCCGTGTCTGACGAAATCGGCAGATCCAGCGACGACGGAACATAGACGCTGGTGTAGCCGTCAGACACCACATCGCGAGCCCCTGTACCCGCCATCATCACCCGAGTCTCAAGGACTGTATTGGGAGCCACCGAGCGAATGCTGATGCCCGCCAGCAGCGCCGGAACCGCACTGACGGCTGCCAGAGCCGGAACCACCCAGATCAGCTTTTCCCCCGCTGAACGCCGCAGAACGGCGACACCCACCAATCCGAGAGCAATCGGGAAAATGCTGAGCAGCAGCAGGGCCGTCAGACGACCCGGAATCTGATAACCCACCTGACTGGCGGCATGAGCCGCTGCGGTCCCCTGACGAATCAACGGCTGCGGACGAAAGTCAAACAGCGTATCCAGCATGCGACGACACGATGCGATGGTTGTATACGGCGGAGCGCCATTGGGAGCTTCCCCGCGCGATTCAATGAATACCGCTGACTCGATCGTTGTCAGAATCACAAAACCCCGACCCACGGGAATTCGCAGCGCCACCGGCCAGCCGTCCACCGTCCAGATCACCTCGCCCGCACCCGGCTGAATCCGCAGCCACCGCACAGGCTCGGGAAACGTCCGAGTCACAGTGCGGACAGGGTACTGGGCCTTCGAATAGTCGGGGTTCAGCACCAGCTCGACTTTTGTGGCCGATGTCTCACCAACGAGCGTCATGGGGAAACTGTCACCCAGCAGAACTCGTACAACTTCTTCACCCACCACATCCAGTGGCAGAAACATCCGGCCACCACGCTGCAGCCAGAGCCGGATGGCATCGCAGGCCATCGGATGATTGGCCAGCCGCGGGTCACCGATCGTCAGGGCATCCAGAGGCTCCAGGCACTCACTGTGATGACTGACATCACGAGCCAGAAACGATGTCAGTCCGGCGACTGTCAGCTTGTTGTAACGTGCCGCCTGCGTGAACCCCAGCAGGTTATCGTTCACCGGAGCACCGTCGCGATTGTCCGGAATGTAGCCGGCCAGCCCCATGGGACCCTCAGATGCCAGCACTGAAAATGAAGGCAGCTCAGACTCGTCCTTCCGCGTGCGAATAATGCCGTCATCCACCCCGCCGGGAAAACTGAGATAACGGAAATCCACCAGTCCCTGAGGCTTCTGACCGCTGACCAGCACCGGCCAGGTCGCGTCAAACGATGTCCGGCCGGGAAGCTCCAGTCGGCGACCATACTGCAAACCGCCGGACGACGGAGTCACCACAACCAGACTTTTGGCGGTTTGCTCTGCCGGATTGGCCACAGTGGCCGTGACCGCACCCCAGCGACTGAACACAAACCGACCGGTCGCACCGGAACGCACGTTGATCTGAGGCGTTGGCGGAGCGTCAGCGGGCGCCGCAGCAGGCTCATCAGCCCACATTGGCGGTGCCGAGACCGCAAGGACCGCCAAAACACCAAACCACAGCCGGAACCAGTGCACGGTTGCGGACTTCGCGCGGAAACAATCAGACTTTGACACGCCTGCCTTGCTTTCTGAAACAGGACCGTCGCCACACCCGTCTGCAGGGCCGGGCTTGACGTCAGGGTGGATTCGATTTTCAAATCCTGTATTCAACAGCATTGGAGGCCAGACTACAACCGTGGCAGGGCGAGTAGAGCAAAGTCGCGGGCTGAAACGACCAATCGCAGCGGTTGGAGGGGGCCTTTGGCCACGTGGCGGTTGACTTCGGGAGGCGGTAAAGAGCCTGCAGCGGCCGACCAAATGCCGAGCGTCTTTCGCGACGGGACAAGGATCGTCACCATCACTTAACCCGGGCAGGGCAGGGCAGTGCGGGGCTGGGCAGGACGCAAAAAAGGGTCCTTCCGGGATTTCTGTGGGCAGGCCGCTCTCTCCAGCTCCACCAACAAAGGCAGTTCTGCCGTTCGTCTCCACCAGCCATCGGTCGCCAAGTGGACCCACAAGAAACCCGGATGGACGCAAAAAAGCCTGAGGTTGATTACACAATCCCCAGGCTCTCTGGATTTGCCAGCCCGAGATACGGGCCGTCGCTGAATCGCGACGTTAAATCAATAGTAATTCGTAGCCGGATTGTCGTTGCCGTAGTAGCCATTGCCACCCGTGACACCCGTACCCCCCTTGCCCTTGCCCTTGTTGCTGATGTAGTCCTTCCGGTCATACTTGACAGGAATTGTGGGCTTCGGAGTCACCTTCAGTTTGGGTTCTTCCTTTTTCGGTGGCGTCTTCACCACGGGGTTCTGACCGACGACAGGCTTCGACGGCTTCGGAACCGAAGTGTTCGTCGGTGCCGGTGTCGACTTTGTGCCAGATGTTGTCGAAGTCGTGCCAGCGGCAGGAGTCGTTTTTGTGCCGGTTGTCCTGCTGGCTGGGGCCGGTGGAGTCGACTTGGTGGTACTGCCGGATGTTGCCGCAGCCGGCTTGACAGTCGATCCTGTCGTCGGGGCAGGGGTCGGCTTCGCCACGGACGTTGTGCTGGTCGGAGCCGGTGGAGTCGACTTGGTGGTACTGCCGGATGTTGCCGCAGCCGGCTTGACAGTCGATCCTGTCGTCGGGGCAGGGGTCGGCTTCGCCACGGACGTTGTGCTGGTCGGGGCCGGTGGAGTCGACTTGGTTGCAGTCACTGACGGCTTAGGGACAGACGTCGAGGTCGCCACGGGTTTTGACTCCGGCGCCGCAGGAGCAGTCTTAGCGGTTGTCGCGGCAGTGGTCGGTGACGTCGCCGCAACCGGCTTAGGTACAGACGTCGGCTTGCCGGACGTGCCTGCGGTCGGTGCGGTGGTGACGGGCGATTTCACACTGGGCAATGCAACCGCCGGCTTTGTCTGCGGCGCCGGAGGAGTTGACTTACCGGAGGACACTGTAATTTTGGGCGTCACGACGGGGGCGGGTGCAGCAGCCGCGGTCGACACCTTGCCGGAACCGGTGGAGACGGATCCCTTGCCGGAATTCACCGACGAACCGCTGCCGGACGGTTTGGGAACCGAACTGACCTTGATGGGCTTCAGACGAATCGTGCCGCTGGAACCACCGGATGCGGGTTCCTGAGCACCTGCAGCGGGAGCCTGCAGCAGCACTGCGGAAGCAGCCACTGCGGCCAGAAACAGATTTCTGAAGCTGAATAACATGATGACACCCTGCTGGCTAAACACCCGATCGAAAATCGGGCGTGATTCGAACACAACCGACAAAACGAACCAAAAGGACAACCTGGGGAGAAAGCAGCCACAGGTTGCATTCAGACAACGTGAGGCAACGGCCTGTCTGTTCCCTGTGGCATCGCGACCACACAAGGGGCCAGGGGTGTTGCCGGAGTCACAGATCCTGTGGTCCGAACAAAACGCCCCTTCGATCCAGACAACCGGAACACTGCAAACTTCCCAAACATCCAGAACACCTAAATAGGGTCACCCAGCATGACGACTCAATATCAGTCAACTGAATCTCAGTGAAAACGAGCGTCGAGTGGTGGGGAGGTTCCGCAGGTAGCGATGGTTTTGGATTTGGCGATTGTGACGATTGTGACGGTTTTAGCGGTTGTAGCAGTCGTAAGACTCGCGGCATCCTGTTGTTGCTGAACAACTGTCCGGACGCGGCACTGGTGTGCTGCGGCAGCATTGCGGTGATGTGACCGATGCGACCTGCAAACAGGCCTGCCGCAAACGAAAAAAGGCCACCCGAGCTGCTCGGGTGGCCTCTGTCAGTTCAGCGATCATGTTCAGATCACGGCAGGAAGGGCAGGAAGCCCGGATTCGGCCAGATCGGATCAGCAGCACCGCGAATGTTGTAGTTGCCGGCGTTGAAGGCAGACTGCACGTCCTGAGTGATCCCGAAGTTGTTGAAGATATTGTTCGGGCTGTTCAGGTTCGGTCCGTTGTCCACCTGGAAGAACGAGGCATCTCGGTTCAACACCCCGATAATTCCGTAGAACTGAGCCTTGAGGGTGTCATTGTTCGTGTAGAAGGCTCCGACATCCGTCACGTTGATCTGGTTGCCGGTATTGGTCTGGAACCGCAGATCCATCTGTGCGACGTCATCCAGGTAGATATAGTCGAAGGTGTTGGCTCCCGACGTATCCGCCGAGTCGAACGTGTTGCCGGCTGACAGGAAGCTGGCTGTTGCAAAGTCTGCTTCGAGGTTTCCACCAAACACGTTGTTCTGGACATCCGCCGCCACGTAGGCCCCGGTTCCCACATCGATGCGGACACCTTCTCCGGTCACCCCACCCCGTCCGTTGTTGCGGATCGTATTGCCCCGCACTTCGAACAGTGTGTTCTGCACCGAGTGCAGATTCAGGTAAGGCACCATGTAACCGGTGTTGCCGTTGTAGGTACCGACATTCAGGAACTGGAATTCCGGTCGGAACGGAGAGAAGTTCTGGTTGTCGTCATTCGGAGCCCCGGTGTTGGCGAGGTACACGAACCGGCTCTGGTTCATGTTGGTATCACCGCGGAAGAAGACGCCTTCTTCACCGTTGGCTTCGATGGTGTTATCCAGCAGTGAGATGCGGACCGGGTCGAAGTCGAATCCGGCTACACCCAGCTCGCGATCCCGAGTTCCGGCAGCACCATTCACCAGCAGGCTGACACCGCGACCGGCATTGTTGCTGATCACGTTGTTCGATGCCGTGAACTGCGGAACAGGTCCGATTTCTGTGACTCCGCCGTTGAACGACAGGATCGGCAGTGTGAAGTCAACAGAGGCGGTCGGAATACCGATGGCCGTACCACCGATGTTGTTCAGGCTGATACCATCGCCGCCGTTCCCGGCGGCGATCCCGTTATCCGTTCCACCGATGGTGTTGTAGGAGATGTTGATGATCGGACGCGGCGTGGTTCCCAGCGGAGTTCCTGTTGTGGAGTCTCCGATGACGGTGATGGCCACACCATCATCCTCGTTCTTCTGGATGACGTTGCCTTCGCCGACACCACCCACGATCAGATTGGAAGTGGTGCTGCCGCTGAAGTTGGCCTGAATACCATCACCATCAAGGAAGTCAATCTCGCTGTTCTGGTTGAGGTCTTCGGCCGCCGTCAGCACTCCGTCGCCATCCGTATCTTCGCTGGGACCGCGGACACTGGAGGCGATTGTGGTGTTGACCACTCGCACTGTGCCTTCAGAGGTACCGGACGCATTCCAGCGGATACCGTTGCCACCACCGTTCACTCCGTTGCCGGAGATCGTGGTTTTGGCTCCGGGCGTGGAGGTTACGAGAATGTCTGAGCGACCTCCCGGAGTATCGATATCGATACCGTTCTGGCCGTTGTTGGAGATGGAGGTATTGCCGAGGGCTGAAGCAGCCGCATGCGGTGTGGTTGTCGGCACCGCGGACTTGCTGGTCACTTCCAGCAGCACACGGGAATCCTCAATCGCATTCACTGCAATCCCGTCATCCCGGTTGTTGCTGATCACAAGTCCTTCCAGACGCGAACGTCGTCCCGGAGCAATGCCGGAGTTCGGGTCGCCGATGGAGCTGTTTTCCGCGGTCTCAATCAGGATCCCGTTGCTCTGGCCGGCCGGAGACACGTCCGTGGCCACCACCGGAGCGTTATTCGAGAAGGTGCTGTTGAACACATCCGTGATCAGGGTTGAGTCACCGCGGGTGCGGAACACAGCACCGTTTCTCACGTTGCTGCTGAAGCTGCTGTCGTGGATCGTAACGGTGTTGGCAGTACCGGAATTCGGCTGGTTGGGATCCAGTCGGTCGTTGCCCTGGGTTTCCACCAGCAGACCGCTGCCCTTGTTACCCGTTGCAAAGACCCGGTCAAGATCTGCCGTGATCAGAGCAGAGCTGTCGCGACGCAGACGGATACCGTCCCCGTCAAGGCTGGCGGCTGCACCGTCCAGGGTGCCACTGACTGTGACATCCTGCAGATCCACCATGGCATTCCCGTTACCGGTTGCATAGACATCGATCCCGGCATCCGTGTTGCCGCTGATCGTGTTGGCATCAGCAGCCGCGATGCCGCCAACAACCAGATCCAGTCGGTTGTTGTCGATGAGAGCCGGAGGTACCGGCGGAGTGTTGTTCACGCCGTACAGTCGTGAAACAATACCACCACCACCGTTCCCGGAAATCTCGTTCCCCAGCACATCGGCTTTGATTGTGGACAGCGATCCGGGCACAGACAACTGGTTGGTCAGCAGACCGGCGGCACCGTTGTTGTTCAGCTTGTTGCCTCGAATGACTCGATTCGACCCCGGAGTTCCGAAGTCGACCTCGCCACCCTTGTCAACCATCAGAGCAGCACCGTTGCCAGTGTTCCCCGAGATATCATTGCCCAGCAGATTGCCTCGGATCAGACCGCCGTTGGCTGCCAGAGCCTGGAAGCCGTCGAGGTCATTTCCTGTGATCTGATTGGCCTGAGTGTAGGATGTTCCGCCGTAGACGTTGTTGCCGAGGCCTCCGATTGTATGGTCCGCATGGATCTGCGCCCCGGCACCGTTAGCTTCCAGCCGCACCCCATTGCCACCGCCGCCGGTGATCTGGTTGCCCTGGATGGTGACTGACTCGGCCACAGCACTGTCGTTCATCACGATCTCGATACCATTCAGGCGAGTCCCGGCGATCGTGTTGTTGTTGAAGGTTGAACCGAGCAGGCGAGCGTTGTCAGACGCTTCGACGCGGATCCCGTTGGCCGAGTCGTCAACTTTGGGCCGAGTGCCGATGGCGGTCACCAGCTGGGCCGTGTCGAACTGCGTGAATGGAGCTTCACCAGGCAGTTCGCCTGGATTTGTACCCTGCAGTGAGATGGCACCTTCCTCAACCAGTGCCTGTATTGGCAGGTCGATGGCTGGTGTGCCCATGATCGGATTCAGGCCGCCGGGAGTCACATCGGAAGTATCGGAAATATGCCGCAGCGACAGGGCATGACCCAGTTCATGCGAGGTGACAAACCCAATGGCCCGTCGGGTGAAGGTCAGGTTGCCGGAGGTGAGGGCGTTGACGGCGTAGTCTGCCGAGGCCGCCTTGTCCACGTAAATCCCATCGTTGGCTCCGAACGCGTTGGGAGGATTCAGGAACGGGCTGAAGCTGTTGATGCCGTTGGTGTAAACCCCGACAGCGGAAGCCCCGTTCTGCTGCGGATACCCGAACAGTCCCTGACCAGGGCCGGCACCGGTTGCCGTGCGGATGTTGCCGATGTCAGCCGACTGCCCGGCCAGTCCACCCAGATTCTGGACACTGTCGCCGATGGTCAGCACGTAGTATTCCGTGGCTCCGTTGGAGGGAGCTGTGCCGGTGTCTCCGATCACGAAGTCGATGTTCAGCTCGCGGCCCGGAGCCAGCGTGCTGAGCGGACTGTCCGCTGACGTTGCCAGGTTGCGGTAATGGCCTTCAACGGTGGCCAGAATGGCCTTCGTCACAAGGTCATACTGAGACTGATTGAAACCGTAGGCGGCCAGACCAAATGGTCCCACCTGACGCCCGTTGGCGTCGGTCACCACACCCTGAGACGGGTCGATGAAGTCGAGCATGATGGTCAGGCCTGGATCGGCATTGCCACCCTGAATATTGTTGCCCAGCACATCCATCTGTGCCGTTGAGGTGTCCCGCAGGTCGGCCAGAATCCCGCCATCGGTGTTGCCCAGAATATCGTTGGCCAGTGATGGCTGCGGCCCGCCGATATCGAATCGGCCCGTGCTGGCGTCCTCACCAAAGATGCAGATACCAGCCGTCTTGTTGTTGGTAATCGTGTTGGACACGATGCCGTAGTCCACACGACCGTTGCCGTTCAGATCTTCACCGGCATCCAGACTGCCATTGCCGTTCAGATCTTCTGAGACAGCGTTGAACACACCACCGTTCAGGTAGTGAATGAACACACCATTGCCAATGTTTCGGTTGATGGTGTTGTCAGACAGACTGGCCAGATTGAAGGTGCTGTTGTCAGCCTGCATCTGCAGGCCGTCAAACGTATTGTCCTCGATGGTGTTGCCTTCGATGGCAGCATTGACCGTGGAACCCGGATCGGCATTGACCGTGATCCCGAAACCGTTACCGGCGATTGTATTGTTCAGAATACCGGTCGGGCTGGTGCCGGTCGGATTATCGGCGTTGAGGGTCGAGCCGGCTCCGGCTGTCAGCAGAATCGCGGTCCCGCTGTTGTCATTGGCAGTGTTGTCAACCACCAGAACGTCGGCTGAACTGCCACCGGCCACGGACAGTCGCAACCCGTCATTGGATGCTCCCAGCAGGCCATCAAACAGGTTGTCCTGAATCTGCAGCCGACCGGAGACGTCCTGCAGAACCACAGCATCGCGGTAATTTGTGAATTCGTTGCCGGCAATCGTGGCATCCGTGATGGGCAGCGGATTCGAAATCGCTGTGCCGAAGACCGTCTGAGCCGCATTGGAGGCGTCAAACCGCAGCCCGAGCACGGAGTTGTTGTTGGCGAGCCGAATCACACTGCCACCGGCCACCATGACGGGGTCCGACAGCAGCGGAGCCTGAGTCGATCCGGCAGGAGCTTCAATCGGCAGTGTGTAGCCACCGGGAATCGGCAGCGGAACCTGCGATGACATCAGGATCTGATTGTCAAACAGCCCCATACCACCGTTGATGGTGAGGTCAGACCCCGAGTCGTCGGCGTTGGGCTGAATACGAATGATGTCGTAGGCTGCGTTGTTGGCCGCCTTCGCCAGCTGCATCGTCGCAAACGGATGCTCGTAGGTACCGTCGCCGGGAACCGTGGCATTGGGGTTCACGTGCATCAGGTTGTAAGCACTGCCCGAAGTCGGATTGACCAGAGCGAGGTAGTTGTTGGTCGTGTCGATGTTCGTGTGAATACGATTGGCTCGCACCACCGGATCCAGCAGACGCTCGCGAACGCCGCGATCACGCAGCAGTCGCTTCTTGCGATAGTTCGGGATTTCATACTGCAGACTGACCCATGCGTTGGTGTCAAATGTGCTGTCGTGGGACAGCGAGGTGTTGACAGTCAGGTTCTGCGTGATCAGAGCTTCCCAGCGAACCTGGAAGCCGACCGAATCCCCGCCGTAGGGGTTCGACAGGAAGTAGGCCCCCGGATACATGTTCATGCCGTAACGGCCAAGCAGCGGCAGCGGCCCACCGATTTCGAAGTCGCCGCCCGAATAGGCGTTGTCACGCACGTCAACTCGAGTCTGATAGATCGAATTCGCCATGAGCTGGATGCCGGGCAGCAGGTCACTGCTGAGCAGTTGGGAGTTGTCTCCGGCAATCATGTAGACGTTCAGGCGAGCGTCAAGGTACTTGCCAAGTGACTCGGTACCGACCGTCGCTCGGGTCCACTCACCGTTGCCATAGCCCTTGTCGTAGTCAAAGAAGCCGTTGAAACCGTAGATCCGGTTACGATCGGAATCGTAGGTGCGGAAAATACCGCCGGCACTGAAAATCGGCAGACCATCCCAGGTCACCGATGCTGACACGTCACCCATCAGCACCGTCTTGTTGACGTCAATGTGCTTCGGGATCCGGGCATTGGCTCGCTGGAAGCCTTCCTTATAGCCCAGCCCGCTGCCGAAATTCGATTCGAACATCAGAATCGGGCCGAACGGAGCCTCGGGACCGTACGCGGCACCCGGCATCACTTCGGTCACCCCCAGAGAACGCTCAAAGTATGGAGCGTATGCCTGAGGCTGCGGATAGGGCATTGGAGCGGGGACCGCTGCCGCTGCTCCCGCCGCGGGCGGGACCCGAACTGTGCCCTCGGCTTCTGGCGTCGGAGCAGGTGTCGTGCCATCCTGAGGCCGGAGCGACGACATCCGGACCACTCCCTCATCCCCAGTGGAGATGTTTGCGGCCGTGATCAGCGCGACGCTGCTGAACAACAGTGAGGCCGATGCTAACATTCTGTTCGGTTTCATCGATTCTTCCGATCGAGCCGTATTTACGGATTGTGCCGGGCATACCGGCAATGACGGTTACTCTTTTCGATCGGACGGTGCGTGAGGGGATGTTGAGTTAAAATGTGACAGATGTGCGGATCATTCCGAATTTCACAGTCGGTCCGGTTGTTGTGGTTAACCGGATCATGGCGGTTTTCACGAACATCCACGTGCAGAATCCTGCAGCACCACACAGGCACCTGCCAGTTCTGCCGGTCTGAGCCGTCGCCAATGACCATCCCAGCACTGCCACTGACCTGCCAGGCACCTCCATGGCAAAACTGTGGACTGTCTGACTCCCCCGCATACGGCATGTTTCGCCGATTGATCGTCAGGCTGTGCCTGGAATTTTGTTCAGATGCGCACCTGCTGGTTCCGCCGAGGGGCCGGCACCGCTGTCAGCCCGCCTCAGGGGACGCCGGCACGGATTGTGCCGGATCTGACGATCCCGGAGCAGTCACCTTGGAAATCACCCGCCGGACCTCCGGCAATAGCCAATAATTCACTGATTTCACTCGTGTTTTGGAGGTACAGTAACCTGCGGACAGACTGGAACGGGTGCTGATGGGAGTACGGATCAATGCGGGTGCGAAAAGCGGTGATAACGGCGGCTGGTGACCGGCACGCCAGTCTGCCTCTGCAAAGCGTCGTGGATCGCAGCGGGGAAGTTCGCACGGCGCTGCGACTGACGCTGGACGAAATCGTGCAGTCGGGTGTCGAGGACATTGCCATTGTGATTCGGCCCGGGCAGCAGGATTCGTATCTGTCAGCCGCCGGACCGCATGCATCACGCCTGATTTTCTTCGAGCAGCACAATCCTCGCGGATACGGTGATGCCATCCTCCGCACAGCCGATTTTGTGCAGCAGCAGCCGTTTCTGCACCTTGTCTCAGACCATTTGTATCTCAGCCGCACTGACCAGCCGTGTGCCCGGCAGTTGCTGGAGATGGCGGCTCGTCACGAATGCAGCGTCTCCGCGATCCAGCCGACTCGTGAAAATGAAATTGTGCACTTTGGCACTGTCGGGGGCAGCCCGGTTGCCCGTGAACAGGGCCTGTATGAGGTCTCAGCGGTTATTGAAAAACCGACTCCGACCGTTGCCGAGCAGCGTTTGATCGTGGCAGGCCAGCGTGCCGGATACTATCTGTGTCTGTTCGGCATGCATGTGCTGACGCCGGCGATCCTGGGAATTCTCAGCAGCAATCTGCAGGCGGCTCCTGCCGGTACAGGGATCGATCTCAGCAGTGCCCTGAACCAGCTGGCGACCGTGGAACGCTATCTGGCCTTTGCAGTGGCCGGGACACGATACAACATCAGTGAAAAATACGGCCTGCTGCTGGCCCAGCTGGCATTCAGTCTCAGCGGACAGGATCGGGATCTGATTCTGACCGAGCTGGTGAATCTGCTGGCATCCCGCTGACCGTTCGACTGTGCCACTCCACCGAGCTCTTCGCAGGCATTCCTCTGCGGCTCTTTAAACTGACTTTGCCTCCTGCAGAACGCCAATGACCCAGTACAACTCACTGCTGCTGCCGATCATCACTGCTGAAGAGCGGTCAGTGCGTGACCGTTCGCTGGATATTGCCTGTCAGTCCCTGACCATTGATCAGCTGCTGTCCGAATGCGAAGTGCTGGACCAGTTTCGCAGGCAGTCGTCGAATCTGTACCAGCGCGTGCGTGCGCTGTTCTTTCTGTATGCGATTCACCGTTTTCATCTGCCGCCGCGGCTGGCGGCAGGTGGCCGGGAAAGCGGTCGGATTTCGCCGCTGGCCTATTCGCAGATGCTGAATCGCCGCTACCCGGAAGCCATTGACCTGTTTCTTTCCCAGCAGTCAACTGACGGCCCTTCGGTGACTCTCAGCAGTGCCCTGGGCGAGGCCTGTCATCGGCTGGCGTTTCAGACTCTGGCCGATCAGGTCCGTCGCAGTGTCCGCACGGTGCGTGGCAATCAGTGGATGTTTCGTACGGGACATCCGGCTGATGTACCGCTGACACTGCGTCGCGAGCTGCTGCAGGTCAGTTCAGAGACCGGCACGTATCCGGTGCTGCGGGAACGCACATCGGTGCGGATGGATTTTTCGCACAGCGGCTGGAGCGACATCTTTTTTCTGGGCATGGATTTTCCGGAAGGCGCGCGGGTGATCAATGCTTCGATTGATCTGGCGGTGCGTGGTCGACATGCAACTCCGGAACCCCCCATCGAATGCAGTCTGCGAGTGATTGATGAGCCGATCCTGCGGCTGGCCAGTCTGGATCTGGACGCCCGCGCTGAAATTACGGATCTCAGTGAAGTCTTCGACTTTGCTCGCGACTACCTCGGACTGCTGAAGGCCGCGGTGATTGCCGCCGGTCTGATTCCTCCGGGTATGGAGGGCTGTGGCGGTTCGGTGGCCGATGTCTTTTCGCGAATGATCGGCCCGGGCCTGGGTCTGGAAATCACCAGCCGCGTGAACGATATCCCCAAGGGCTCACGCCTGGCCGTTTCCACCAACCTGCTGGGCTCACTGATTTCACTCTGCATGCGTGCCACCGGTCAGGTGGCGTCACTGACAGGGCAGCTGGAAGAAGCGGATCGTCGGATCGTGGCGGCCCGCGCGATTCTGGGGGAGTGGCTGGGCGGCTCAGGCGGTGGCTGGCAGGACTCGGGCGGCATCTGGCCGGGCATCAAACTGATTACGGGTGCTGCTGCCACAGCGGACGACCCCGAGTATGGGATCAGTCGTGGCCGGCTCATGCCGCGGCACCATGTGTTTTCCCGCGCGGAAGTTTCCGACGAAACACGACAGCGTCTGCAGAACAGTCTTGTGCTGGCACATGGCGGAATGGCTCAGAATGTCGGTCCGATTCTGGAAATGGTCACCGAGAAGTATCTGCTGCGGTGCGAGGCGGAGTGGCAGGCGCGAGGACGTGCAATCCAGTTGCTGGATCAGATGACGGCGGCACTGCGCAGCGGTGACATTCCCGCCGTCGGTCGCGCCACTCATCAGAATTTCCACGAACCGCTGCAGCAGATCATTCCGTGGTGCAGCAATGCCTACACGGAAGCCATTATCTCCGCCTGTCAGACTCGCTATGGCAGCAGCTTTCATGGTTTCTGGATGCTGGGCGGCATGGCAGGCGGCGGCATGGGCTTCATTTTCGATCCCCTCGTCCGCAACGAAGCCAGTGAATGGCTGCAGACAGCCATGGTTGAGATTAAGCGTGGGATGGAAGATGCCGTTCCCTTTGCCATGGATCCGGTGGTGTATGATTTTTCGATCAATGACAACGGCACCTTTGCCGAGCTGCGTCAGGACTGCGAACTGCCGCGCGGTTATCATGCACAGATTGTCCCTGACTGGCTGCGGAAGGGCCTGCACCAGCTTAGCCCAATGACGCGACGGGAACTGGAACGAGTCGGCAACACCTGCCGGACCGCCCAGGGCCTGCCACTCGCTTCCAGCCTGATTCAGAGACTGCTGCCGGCCACCTCCGCTGAGGCTCGGCAGTCAGCCCGACTGGAAGATCTGCTGCGGGACAACGGCTTTGACTCCACCGCTCACGAACAACTGCGTGACGATCTGCGTTCCGGCCGACTGGGCATGGCACAGAACCGGCTGCATCAGTCAGCTGTGCTTGCCGACGTTCGCCCGGGTGATGTGATCGAGGCGCGGCGTGACATTCCACAGTCGGCCGTTGAAATCGGCAGACAGGCGCTGGCACGCGGTGAAGCCGCGGTGGTGACGCTGGCGGCAGGAGTCGGCAGCCGGTGGACTCAGGGCGCCGGAGTCGTCAAGGCACTGAACCCATTCTGCCGGATGGGCGGTCGCTGGCGCTCGTTCCTCGATATCCACTGGGCAAAAACACGCCGCGCCGCGGCAGACTTCGGAGTCTCGCCGCTGCACGTCGTCACTTCCGGCTATCTCACCGACAGACCGCTGCGACACGCTGTCCGGAATCTGGACACGCAGGGACTGCTGCAGGTCTCACGCGGTGCATCCGTCGGGCTGCGAATGATCCCCACACTCCGCGATCTGCAGTTCACCTGGGAAGAAATGGCACAGCAGGTTCTGGACCCGCAGAAGGAAAAAGTCCGCACCAGCCTGCGGGCCGCACTGATGAACTGGGCCCGCACCGCCGGCGAAGCTGCCGACTACACCGACAATCTGCCGCTGCAGTGCCTGCATCCCGTCGGGCACTGGTACGAAATCCCCAATCTGCTCCGCAACGGGACTCTGCTGCGCATGCTGCAGGAACGCCCGCACCTGCGCTGGCTGATGCTGCACAACATCGACACACTGGGCGCCGCCCTCGATCCAGGCTGCCTCGGACTGCACATTCAGTCCGGTGCGGATCTCAGCTTCGAAGTCATCTGCCGCAGGCTGGATGATCGCGGCGGCGGACTGGCTCGAGTCGACGGGCGAGTGCGGCTGGTCGAAGGTCTTGCCATGCCGCGCGAAGACGACGAATTCCAGCTCACATGGTACAACTCGCTCACAACCTGGATTGACATCGACCGACTGCTCAGCATTTTTGGGCTCAGTCGTGAATCCCTGGAGAATCAGGATCGAGTGGACGCCGCCATACGCGAACTGGCCCGACGACTGCCCACCTACATCACTCTCAAGGATGTCAAGAAACGCTGGGGGAACGGGCAGGAAGATGTCTTTCCGGTCTCGCAGTTTGAAAAGTTGTGGGGCGACATGACGGCACTCAGCGATGTTCGCTGCAGCTTCCTTGGCGTCACGACAGAACGCGGACGACAGCTGAAGGACCCGGCCCAGCTGGATGGCTGGCTCCGCGATGGCTCTGCCGCATACGTCGAATCACTGTGCCGGTTCTGAACAGCACTGGAACGATCGGTCGAACCATGGTCAGAACTGACTGGCAGGATGCAGAGTGGGACGATGAGTTCGACGACGCCGCGGATGATGCGGATGAGACCAGCGTGATCACCTGTCAGCACTGCGGTCGAGACATGTACGAAGACGCGGTGCAGTGTCCGGCCTGCGGCCTGTATGCCACCCGCGAGGGGCGCCCGGCGGCGGCGAAACCCCTGTGGCAGCTGTTCGGAGCTGTCGCCGCTGTCCTGGCCATCCTGACGTGGTTCCTGTGCAGCCTGTAACAGAATTCGCCGCCAAAACAGGCTGCTGCATAAACCGTAAGCACGACTGCCTGCAAACCAGCCTGCAGGAAATGCCATTACCAAATCTCAGCAGTGCCGCTCCAGCAAAAAACCCAAAAAACACGGGGAAAATCACCACGATCCAAGCCGACGCGAAAATTCACTCCGTTTTTTTTCGTTTGGCACACCCCTTGCATTTGCAGGAGATCGGAGGCAGTTGGCGGAGTGGTGGGACCCGCCAGTTGCATTAACTCCGCAGGAGTCAAGGGAGGGGAAGGTCAGGAATCTCGCCTGTTCTCGCTCACATGGGTGCGTGGCCCGAGCGGGAAACTCCTGCCGAGAAGTTCGCTTGCGGACTTCGCGGTGGAAAGGGGAAAGGCTTTAAGCCTTTCCCCTTTCTTTTTGCGCTGAAAGTTTCAGAACAACCGGTGACCTTCCAGTGACAGCAGAGTCTGCTTGATGTGCAGACCGCCTGTATATCCAACCAGGCTGCCACTGCTGCCAATCACCCGATGGCAGGGGATCACGATCGGCAGCGGATTTCGTCCGTTCGCAAGACCTACGGCGCGACAGGCCCTGGGCCGGCCAATCGCCCTCGCAACCTGACCATAACTGGCCGTGGTACCCCAGGGAATCTGCCGCAGCGCCGACCAGACCTGCTGCTGAAAATCGGTGCCTCGGGGCACCAACGGCAGATCAAATTGCCTCAGACGACCGGCAAACCACGCCTGCAGCTGTTCGACTGCCAGCACCGCCAGCGGGTGCCCGGACTGTTCCCGTCCCGCAGCCAGCACGTCACAGTTCAACCGGATCTGCTCCAGCCCCTGATCCGTACCGACGATCAGCAGTGGTCCCACCGGAGATTCGCTGAGACCAGTCTGAAACATCCGCTGCACCTCAGTCACAGCCGCTGGCCCGCTTAGTGCGAACAGCCGCCACCGGTGGTTTCAAAAAAGTCACAGCCTTTGTTATCCACCAGAATGAATGCCGGGAAGTCGACCACGTCGATTTTCCAGATGGCCTCCATCCCCAGCTCTGCAAACTCCACGACCTCCACCGAACGGATGTTCTCCTTCGCCAGGATGGCTGCCGGACCACCAATGCTGCCGAGGTAGAAGCCACCGTGCTTCTGACAGGCGGCCGTGACCTGTTTGCCCCGGTTCCCCTTGGCAATCATCACCATGCTGCCACCATGGCTCTGAAACAGATCGACGTAGGAATCCATGCGACCGGCGGTGGTCGGACCGAACGAGCCACTGGCGTAGCCCTCGGGCTTCTTCGCCGGCCCCGCGTAGTACACGGGGTGGTCACGGAAGTACTGAGGCAAGGGCTGCCCGGCATCCAGGCGTTCCTTGAGTTTGGCGTGCGCGATGTCACGAGCGACCACGATCGGGCCGCTCAGCAGCAGCCGCGTGGTGACCGGATACCGATCCAGTTCCCGCAAAATCTCAGGCATCGGACGATTCAGATCAATCCGCACTGCAGTTTCGTCCCGGACATCTCGGAGCGCCTGTGGAATAAACCGCAGCGGATTCGTCTCCAGTTGCTCGAGGAACACTCCGTCACGCGTAATCTTTGCTTTGGCCTGACGGTCGGCACTGCAGGAGACGCCGATACCCACCGGCAGTGACGCCCCGTGTCGCGGCAGCCGAATCACCCGCACATCCAGGGCAAAATAACGACCACCGAACTGAGCTCCAATGCCGCAGTTGCGAGCAGCCTGCAGCAGCTGCGATTCCAGCTCCACATCCCGGAACGCGCGACCACCAGGACTGCCGGTCGTCGGCAGATGGTCCAGATATTTCGTACTGGCCAGCTTCACGGTCTTCAGCGTGGCCTCGGCAGACGTCCCGCCAATCACAAACACCAGGTGATACGGCGGACAGGCGGCGGTCCCCAGCGAAGTCATTTTCTCCGTCAGAAACTGCACCAGCGTCTGCGGATTCAAAATCGCCCGCGTCTCCTGATACAGATAAGACTTGTTCGCGGAACCACCCCCCTTGGCCACAAACAAAAACTGATACTGCTCCCCGTCACACGCTGCCAGATCAATCTGCGCGGGCAGATTCGTGTTCGTATTCTTCTCGTCCCACATCGTCAACGGAGCATTCTGGGAATACCGCAGATTGTTCTCGGTCCAGGCATCATAGACGCCACGCGACAACGCCTGCTCATCACCCGTGGACCAGACCGCATGCCCCTTCTTGCCAAGAATCGTCGCCGTCCCCGTATCCTGACAGAAGGGCAGCACACCCTTGCTGGCCACGTCAGCATTTCGCAGCATGGTCAAAGCCACCATGCGGTCATTCTCCGATGCCTCGGGATCGTCAAGAATAGCCGCAACCTGCTGCAGGTGCGCCGGACGCAGAAAAAAGTTGATGTCGTGAAATGCCTGGGAACTGAGCAGTGTCAGAGCAGCCGGATCCACACACAGCACATCCTGCCCCTGGAAACTTCGTACCTGCACGTGCTCCTTCGTCAACAGGCGATACGTCGTCTGATCGGCTCCGGTCTGAAACAACGGCTCCCACGAAAATTCAGCGGTCGGCACTGGTCGGCTCTTTTCTGCGAAAGTCTGGAAATCACTGACTGCGAAGCTCTGCACCACAACCGCGAAGCTCTGCACCACAACCGTCTTCAATTCTTGTCCGACTTCTCTTCAGTCGACTTCGTGGCACCGGCAGATTCCGGGGGCAGGGAACGAATTCTTGCTTTTCGGATGCGGCCCGTGGTCGCGTACGTGGCAAAACCAAAGGGCTTCGAACGCTCCACTTCGAACCGCACCCCAATCCGACGATCAGTCGTGTCCACATCCACAATCTGATTGTCATCTATCCAGGCGCTGATGTGATTGTCACGCACCACCAGCCGCACCCGATACCACCGCCCCTTGTCAAACTGCTGATACGTCGTGGTGTCGTTTTCGGACGCATCCATGCCGTCCAGACTGCTGATCCCGCAGACACCACCACCCCAGCCACCAATGATCAGCGAACAGAAACTGTCCCGAATCGGAAAAGTCAGCCCCGCAAAAAAGTCTCCGCCAGCTTCCCGCTGAGCTTCAAACTGCACCTCATAGTTCGACTTCGGCAGCTTCTTCTCGGTATGGATCCCGGACAGATCAGCCCCCTGAGTGATCACGACGTCGCCGTTCTCTACCAGGACGTCCCCTTCACCCCCGAAATTGGTCACTTTCCAGCCATCCAGATCCTTGCCATTAAACAGCGGCTGCCAGCCGTCGGCATCCGCCTTCGCAGCCGCAGCCGTTTTTTCACCGGCCGCCTTTTCACCGGCCGCCTTTTCATCGGCCACGGACAGCGCGGCCGACAGCAGTCCGCCCAGAAGAACGACCGCGATCAACCTGAACCTGCGCACAATGATACCGGCAGAGCTGTTTGAGCATGAAATCATGGGACAGATTCCTTGGGCGGCGGGAACGAAACAGTACAACACTGCAGAACTGCCTCAGAATACCAAAAAAACACCCTGCAGCCAGGCAGCCCGCGAACACTGAACAACTGCCACCTGACCCCGCCGGCAGCCGGCAGAACAAACCCCCCAGGCACAACAGACCTCCCATTCTTCCAAAAAGCCGAGTCAGGATTTCCCGAAGGCCCCCGGCACGAATGCCGCAATTGCGACGCAAACCTCTTCAATGATTAGCTTTGCGTCAATTCCACCAGCATTTGTTTCGTATTGACCCGAATCCGCCGGTTCCCATAGAAAACGGCGGGAAACCAGCGGGAACTGCCGAACGCGGCAGGTTCGCGCCGGATTCCTGCCGGAATTTCGGGCTGATCAGGACGCGGCTCCGGGCCGGTCGACACATTCAGCAGTAATGCAGACATCCATGCGGTCATTGACGCACCAGGCAGGCTTTCGGAAAGGACTCCGAAACACCGGAGACTCCGGTGTCCTGCGCGCATTGCACCGGCTTCGTCGACACCTGCTGCTGCTGCCTGTCTGGGCAGCAGCTCTGCTGCTGCCGCTGCTGGCCAGTGGCTGCCAGGAAGCCAATCATTACTATGCGGAAAGTCCGTGGTACGGTGGCCGCAAACTGCCGGAAAACCTGCGTTTGCGGCGCCAGTCCAACCCTCAGGAAGTCGACCTGTCGCGACTGGCCGGAGGTACGGGCAGCAGTCAGCAGATTGGCGTCGGCGACTACCTCGAAGTGCAGATCGCAGCGGGTCTGCATGAAAATGATCAGTCCACGACGGCTGTGCGAGTTCAGGAGGACGGTGCCATCACGCTGCCCGATATCGGGTCTGTGCAGGTGGTCGGCCTCGAACCTCAGGCGGCGGAAGCGATGATCCAGACGGAAGCCGTGCGGCAGGATCTGTACCGCAATCCCACCGTCACCGTATTCGTCAAGCAGCAGAAAAAGAATCGTGTACGCGTCCTCGGAGCGGTCAAGAGTGAAGGCACGTACGAGCTGTCCCCGAACTCCAGCGACGTCGTATCAGCGATTGCTGCTGCCGGAGGCCTCGCAATCAATGCGGGACAGAAGGTGGAAGTGCGGAACCCCGGCGCCACGCTGATGCCCTCCGAACCAACACCGCCGCCAATGGCCGGAAATTCAAACGGTCCCCTGATTCAGGCCAGCAGCTCGAAAAACATGCGACCTGCTTCCTACACGATTGATCTGGTCTCCGCAGCACGCTCCGGCGAAGGACAGTACCTCGTCGAAGATGGTGGAATTGTGATGGTGGAGAAACGCGATCCACCGCCGATTTTCGTGCAGGGGCTGGTGCGAAATGCGAATCAGTACGAGTATCCGATTGGCAAGGAACTGCGGCTGCTGGATGCCATTTCACTGGCTGGCGGCATGTCCAATCAGATGGCAGACAAAATCTTCATTGTGCGTCAGGTCGAAGGGCAGACCGAGCCGGTGCTGATCCAGAGCAGCTGGCGACGGGCGAAACGCAGTTCAGAGGCCAATATTCGACTGGGGCCAGGTGATGTGGTCTCCGTCGAACAGACTCCGGGCACAGTCTTCATGGACGTGCTCAATATTATCAGGTTCGGTGTAACGGGCTCCACGACCCTGTTCTGACCGAACAGTGGTTGTGGTGTGGGTGTCAGGGAGGCAACGGGATGACGGATCAGGATCGGATCCTGGCAGGCTCGCAGGACGGAACGAATGCGGCGGCAACAACGCTGCATCTGCTGTTTCGTTTTCTGCGCACAGTCAGATTCCGCAAGGGCATCCTGGTGGCTTCGCTTGTTATGTCCACCATTCTGGGCATGACCTACTACATCACGGCCGAACGGATCTACGAGTCCACAGCGTCGCTGTATGTGGTGCGAAAAGGCTCCGGAGTCACCTCAGATGCCACATCCAACTCGGCGAATCCCGTCACGGAAATGCCCACCTACATCGCGCTGATGTCGGAGGAGGAAGTGATTGCCCGCGCACTTCGCATCATGCCGGAGAAGTATCGGCGGGTGGATCTGGCCGGTTATCCGCAGAGTGCCTGGGTCAGAATGGTGCGGGATAACCTGCAGGCCTCGTCAGCCTACAACACCAACGTCATGGACATCAGTTATCGCTCGCGGGATCCGCGAGCTGCGGCTGCCATGCTGACCGCCATGCTGGCCGGATATGAGCAGTTCCTGAATGAGACCAACCGCGGTCTGTCAGAGCAGGGCCTGAAAACACTGGCCACTCGTCTTGAGGCAATTGAGCAGGAAGTGAAGGAGCTGCAGTCCCGACGCCTGCACCTGAAAGCCTCCGCTCCGGAACTCGTCGATACCGGAGAACGCAATCAGAACAGCCTCAACACCATCTCGAAGAATATTGAGATGCTCACTCAGGAGTACACCAATTCACGTCGACGCACCGAAGAAGCCCGCACAACGTCTCAGGAGTTGCAGCGAGCCATTGCCAGTGGCGAAGACATCCTGCAGTTCGCCATGGAAACCCTCGACTCCGCCGGTCGCCAGCTGGTGGAACAGTCCATGGGACTGGGCACGCAGGACAGTTATCATGTGCAGCGAATCATGCAGGAGATCCTGGATCGCCAGTCTGCCCTCACCGAAGCCCGCCAAAAATATGGCGCAAAACACGCGCGGATACGAGCTCTGGAAACGGAACTGGCTGTCAAGGAAAAATATCTCCGCGAATTCCCGGAACTCCAGCGAACACGCACAGATACCATGACCCGCGAAGTGCTGGCACCGCGACTTGTGCAGTACCTCAGTCAGCAGATTCTGAAACTGGAACTGAATGAAAAGGCCGTCGGCGAGCGTCTGGCTGCAGAACAGGCCAAGGCACAGAAACTGTCCCAGACGCTCACCGAGCTGGGTGATCTGGATCGCCAGATTGAACACCTGTATGAACAGCAGAAGTCATTGCAGTCACAGTCCGACGGAATCGGCCTGAACAAGGACACCTTCCTCAGCACCAAAGTCTCCAGTCGTCCCACCGTGCCAATTCGACCGGTTTCACCGCGACTGCCAATTGCCGTACTGCTGTCGCTGCTGATCGGCACGGGCACAGGACTGGCTGTGATCTGGGTGCTCGACATCATGGACGACCGCTTCAGAACTCCGGAAGAACTCAAACTGCACCTCGAAACTCAGGTGCTGTCGATGATTCCGCGGATGACCGAGCTGCCGGGTGAGGGATTTGAAGCGGTGATGTGCCATGTGCGACCGCATTCGCGGGAAGTGGAACCATTCCGAGCGCTGCGTACCAGCATCGAATTTTCTCCGCAGGACACCAACCGTCTGGTGGTGACCAGCACGGAACCGGGCGACGGCAAGACCACGGTATCCATGAATCTTTCCGTGGCTTATGCTCAGTCCGGCAGGCGAACGCTGGTCATTGACGCCGATATGCGGCGTCCGGGCCTGTCCACATTGCTTGGTCTGCGCGACGACGTGGGGCTGTCGCGACTGCTGCGATCCCCGGATGACCTGGATACTGCGATTGCCGCCAACCTGCGCACCACGCTGGTGCAGGGACTGGATGTGATCTCCTGCGGACCACGGCCTGTGAATCCGGCTGAGCTGCTGTCATCCGAGCGATTCGCCGCACTGCTGTCATGGGCTGAAACTCGCTACGACCAGATCATCGTGGATGCTCCCCCGGTGCTCGCCGTCAGCGACCCGGCCATCGCCGGACGACTGGTGGATGCCGTCGTACTGGTGGTGCGACCGGATAAGGACCGTCGCCGCATGGTGATTCGCGCCGCAGAAACCCTCCGCACGCTCGGTTGCACGCTGCTGGGTGTCGTGGTGAATCATCTGAATGTGGATGACGCCGGCGGATATGGATACGGGTACGGCTACGGTTATGGTTATGGCTACGGTTATGGTCATGACCAGGAGCCGGAAGAACAGTCGGGATCCGGCGGGCACAGTGGTTCCCCGGAGCAGCCCGTGGCCGCCGGACACTCCGTTTCTGCAGGACTTTACAGTATTTCGGTGGGTGGCAGTCGCAGCTCCGGAGATTCCTCAAGGGCCGCCTGACACCTTTGGTACACAGCTCACAGAAACCTCAGCAGCATGTCCAGTCGTCGGAAAACACCACAGAACTCCTTCAGTGCGACGGCTCCCGGCCGACCGTGGCTGAGCGAGCTGTCAGCGCGACCACGGCTGCTGAATCTGACGGATCTGCTGATCGGCCTGCTGCTGCTGCTGCTGCTGCCCTTCGTCATGGGCGGGCGCGAAGCCTGGGGACACTGGCTGCTGATTTCACTGTCCCTGCTGCTGGGAACAGTCTGGAACCTGCACCGAGTCTTTGAAGGTGGTCGCCTGAGACTGCTGGCACTGGAACCGCTGCTGCTCGCCGGACTGCTGCTGGTCTGGCTGCAGACTCGGGAACTGCCCGCTGATGTGCTGGCCCGACTGTCCCCCGGATACCAGCGGCTGATTCCGGTCTGGAGCGACCTGCAGGCAGCAACCGGGGGAACCGCACAGACGTGGTCCACCGCCAGCTTCATCCCCGGCGAAACCCGCCACGCATTCCTCGTACTGCTGGCTTATGGCATTTTCGGTCTGGTGCTGGCCCAGCGCATTCGCACGGAACGGGACTGTCACCTGGTTCTGAAGGCTGTCGGGATTTCGGGTCTGCTGATGTCGGCCTTCGCGATTCTGCAACTGGTTACCTCCAATGACTGTTTCTTCTGGTTCTATCGACATCCCTTCACCGGCACTCGTGAGGTGCTGAAGGGCGCGTTCACGAACCGCAATCACTTCGCTCAGTTCGCAGCTCTGTCAATCGGTCCGCTGCTGTGGTGGGCCATTGCCTCCCGCAAGCCAAAGGAGGCGGCCGAGGTCCTGCAGCGCAGGGGCCTGGGACCGGCACGCGGAAATCACTCGCAGTTCGACAACCTCGTCGATGCTCTGCTGCTGCTGCGGCTGGCGGGGGCTGCCGGAGTCTTTGCGGCCATCATGCTGTCACTGTCACGCGGTGGCATGATTGCCGCCGCCACAGCCTCGGCTGTCGTCTTCGCAGGACTCTGGAAAGCCGGGCGCATCAGCTCCGGACTCGCACTGTCCACCGTGGCACTGGCCGCTGTGGCCCTGGGTGGACTCGCCGCCTTCGGCGGACAAACCCTCGAAACACGTGTCTCAGACATCGCCAGCATGGATGCAGCGGCACTGGACCCCAGCAATGCCCGCCGCTCCATCTGGAAGGCTGACCTCGCGGCTCTGCGCGAATTTCCAATTCTGGGCACCGGCATCGGCAGTCACCGCTACACCTATCCTGCCTACATGGAAGACCTGGCCGACTTCATGACCTTCAGCTTCTCCCACGCAGAAAGCTCGTGGGTGCACCTGGGACTCGAAGCGGGGCTGGCGGGAGTCCTGCTGCTGGCAGCCGGACTGCTGCTGATCCTGATACGTCTGCTCACAGCCATGCTCCGCAGCTCTGATGCCGCACGAACCACCGCTGTCGCAGCCTGCCTCGCCGGAATTACCGGCGGAATACTGCATGCCGTCGCCGACTTCATCTGGTACGTTCCGGCCATCGTGATCACTACCATCGCCCTCGCCGTGGCCGGATTGCGACTGTGTGATGGATTCAGCAGTCAGGCCGGAATCACGGTGCCGCGACCGGCATGGCTGGTGCTGTCAGCCGGATGCTGCGTCATGCTCGTGATGGTTCAGCCGGAACTGGGCAACCGGATCGCCGGCGAACACTGGTGGCATCGCTACCTGCTGGCTTCCTTCGAAGCCAGCCGCAGCGACTCGAGCGGACAAATGCCCGAACCGGGTGAACCACTCCCGGACCTCGACGGAATTGATCAGCCGGAAGAAGGCGATTATCCTTCGATGGCAGGTGACGTCGATATACTGGCTGAACCCGCCAGTGATTCCGAACAGTTTGAGGAGCCGTCCGAAAACCCGTTCGGTACGGATTCGACGGAGCCGGAAACATCACAAAGCGAGACAGCCGCTGCATCCGATGAGACAGCCGGGTACGATGAACCCCGGCAAAGTATGCAGAAGACCGTCGCACAGAAAATCGCATCCTGCCGCAAACGCCTGGCCTGTCTGCTGCAGGCCCAGGCTGCACGGCCCGATCAGGCCGACATCTGCCAGAATATTGCCCGCCGCAGCCTCGAACTGTTCGAACTGCAGCAGCAGGTGTCCGACAATCCCATGCCGCTGGTACAGATTCGCGATGCCTGCATCAACGCTCAGTTCCGGTCAAAACAGGAGCTGCGGGAATTTCTGGAACGGGCCTGCGGCGAAAATGTCCGGCTGATCATCCTGGCAGACACCATGGCTCGCAGAGCCCTGCAGAGCTGTCCGCTGCAGATTGAACCCTGGAAAACGCTGGTGCTGACCAGCTTCATTCACGACCCCGCCGATGCCCTCCACGCACGCATCATGGCTCAGACCATGCGGCTGGGAAAACACAATCCCACAGTGCGATTCTTCATCGGCCAGGCACTGGCACTCGATGGAAGACCGGATGAAGCACTGGCACAGTGGAATGTGGTATTTCATTCCACAAAGGCCATGCGACTGCAGATGCTGCAAATGCTGGTGGATCGGCTGTCTGCCGATGCCCTGCTGGTCAGCTTCCAGCCGAATCTCCTGGAACTGGAAGATGTCTATGATGTCTACAGCCAGCGAAACCGACCCGCCGACATGGAACGCCTGATGCTGGCGATCCGCGATCAGAGTGCCGCACTGGACGTGGCCAGGGGGGAGACGCTGGAAGGACATGAGCCTTATGTTGCTGTGCTCATGAAGGCCAACCGCGTTGCATGGACAATGAAGCAGCATGCGGTCAGCCAGACACTGCTGCGTCGGGCGATCGCCTGCGACACCGCAGCTGAAGCTCCGCGCCGTGCACTGGGACTGCTGCTGATGGAACGCCAGCAGTACGATGATGCCGAGAAGCTGTTTGAATGGTGTTACGAGCAGACTCCGGGAGACGTGCGTCTGGAAGAGCTGCGGCGGGAATGCCGACGACTCAGAACACAGCAGCGACGGCTCCGCACAGCCTCCAACTAAGCCTCCCCTCGCCCCCGTGAAACGGGGGAGAGGGGTCGGGGGTGAGGGGGC
>VFQT010001110.1_pt1 | contig 34588 bp, 33 predicted proteins | sample 3512381 | NCBI WGS metagenome assembly VFQT01 (sample SAMN10412376, study PRJNA504923) | tailings metagenome | isolation source: Relicate 2 Philex TSF3 active mining site | place: Philippines: Tuba, Benguet | collected 2017-08-29 | reverse complement strand
TTCCATGTTGTGACAACGTCCTGCGCTACCACTGGACGTCCTTCCGACCAGCGAGCGTTCGGGTCGATACGGAAGGTGAACGTCTTCTTGTCTGGGCTGATCTTCCAGTGCGAAGCAAGAGCAGGGATGTACTCGCGCGTCACTGGGTGAGTGCTCAGGAGCGTCTCGTAGACGTATCCCTTGATTTCCGTGTTCACAACCATCGACGAGCCCTGACCTTCCGGACGGAAGGTTGTCGGGAATGTGACTTCACCAATGTTCAGTTCGCCACCCTTGACGGCACGATCGTCGCCAAAGAACTTGGCTTCTTCATCCTTGATCACGTAGGTCGAGAATCCGAGAGTTTCGGCAACCTTCTCAAACCCTGCACCACCGAGCGTGTCGGGGACCGATGGGTCGGCACCTGGAGGCGTGTCAACCTTCTTCCAGACATTCTTGATGTCGTCGGAATTGTCCTTCTTTTCACGTCGTCCGCAGCCCGTGGTGAAGACCAGTGCTGCCAGCGTCAGCGCCATCATGAGCGATGCTGCGCGCGGAGTCAAGAGCTTCTGAAACATGCCTCTCCTTGTATCGGATGTAGTGGGTGTGTATCAAGGGGCAAATATACGCCCTACATCGAGCCCCGACCAATGATTGCTGCAAGGTTGCAAATGACCAAATTTGCACATGCGTACAATCCTACCCGACGACCTATCGCACCGCGACCGGCATCAGCTGCTGCTCAGCGGCGTATCACCGCGTCCAATTGCCTTCGTAACCTCGATGGACGCCAACGGAACGATGAATCTAAGTCCGTTCTCGTTCTTTATGTCGTTCGCTTCCAAGCCGCCGATTGTGGCCATCGGACCAGCCATTGCGGCAAAAACAGGTCGGGCAAAGGATACGTGGCTGAATATTTTGGCCACCCGCGAGTGCACAATCAGTTGCGTGTCCTACGCGATGGCCCATGCCATGAATCTCACATCGGCCGAGTTTCCGGCTGATGTGGATGAATACACCGTGTCGGGCTTCACCAAGGCTCCATCGACACTTGTTGCGCCACCATACGTTGCAGAATCGCCCTACAGCATGGAATGTCGATTGTTTGAGAACATCGAACTGCGACGCGATATCGGTGGCAATGGGAATATCGTGCTCCTGGAAGTCGTTGCCTTCCATGTGAGCGATAGCGTATTCAGTCCAGACGGAAAGATTGACCCGTTGAGCTTGGATTTGGTCGGACGCATGGGATACTCGCACTACTGCCGTACGCGAGACATCTTTGATGCAACACAACCGGGCCACCTCCCTATCGGGATCGATGCGTTGCCAGAGCACATTCGCACGAGCCCTATTCTTACTGGCAACGACCTCGCGCAGTTGGCCTATGTGCCGGTGTTGCCGATGTATGATGGCTCGTTCCCGCAATTCGCAACAGAGTTCTCTGCCGATGCCATCGATGTCGAATTGGCATGTGAGCGTCCACTAGGTGCGCTCTACGTGTGGCTGAAGCGTGGCGACCGGAGCGACCGCGCAACACTTCATCGCATTGCACAGATCTTCATCAAGCAGGGTAAGATCGACGAAGCATGGCAGACGCTCATGCTCGACTGAGTTAGTCGACGATTGGCTCAACCGTACAAAGCATCGCACCCTTTTCAAGAGCACTCCCCTCAACGGCAGCGATGTTGCGCACAACACCCGCAACTGGTGTCTTGATCGCGTTCTCCATCTTCATCGCTTCGAGCGTGAAGAGGGTTTCTCCCTTGCGTACTGTTTGTCCGTCGGTCACGCCAATGGCCTTGAGCAGACCTGGCATTGGCGCACTGATCTTGGTAACGCGATGCTGTTGGGATGGCGATGACTTTAGAATATCAAGCAGCTGATAATGACGCTTGTCGTGCACCGTCGCTGTGTAGCGATATCCACGCACGGTAATTGCCACAGATGAGACGCCGTCGGAGACGATGTGCACCGGCACGCGCGTAGTACCATCAATCCAGTGCCATACGTTTGGGTGATCCGTTGGCGCAAGCGCTACAGGGGCGCTGTTACCATCGGTTGCACCATCAAGCGCGAGCGCGATCTCGCGCTGACGTCCGTCGATCTCTGTCTGAACAATAAATGCGTTCATAGTCGTAGTGTGTTGTTGCGCTGCAAAGATACAGTCGTTTATGGCTTGCACTCGAGAAGAAAGAGATGGCGCCCCATGTAGCCAAGTCCCTGAAACACGTTCTTCGAGCGATTGTAGACAACGGTCAGCATGGAATCACACATCTTTCCGAGACGCAGCACCTGGTATTCAAGATTCGCTTTGGCGAGCGTTGTTGAACTTGCCCACGCGGCCGACGTTCCTGTCTGATCGAGCTGCAACGGGACACGCAGATTAACCGCCCCCTTCACACGATGTTGCTTTCCATTGAGCGTGATGAAGTACTCACCGTCAAATCCAGCATACATCAGATACTTCCCGTCTGGAGTAAACCTCAATGGACCCGTTTGCTGTCCGGCGGGATACTCCGTGCCGTTGAAGCTCACTGACCTGTTGCCATTTCGTGTGACAACAGCAGCGACAAGGGGCTCCCATGGCGCAAGAACCATACCTGACAGATTCTCGTAAGGCTGACTTGTCCATGGCTCGCGCATGTCGGCCGTATAGAGGTACATTTTCGATAATCCCGTTGCATCTGTTGCATGAAACGCACACGACGTTCCAGCAACATTTGTCTGAAGCTCGCCAACATTCATGAGTGATTGAGCGATCTCCTGCTCACCAACAAACACCGACCATCGTGTTCCGAATCGAATAGCGTACACCACCGATCCATCGGCCCAGATACCTGCGATTAGGACCTGCTCGCCACGCGCAATCTCACGTCCGTTCCGCATCAGCAAATCACCCGATCCTGCCGTCTCAATCCATGCTGCTACAGCACCTGTTGGATCAAGTGACAACATCTGCGGTATTGATGAACATCGAAATGATCTTCCACGTGTCGATACGCGATGGTCGTCACCATTGGCATGATGCCACCATGGCTGATCAGCAAGCGCAGGATAGCGGACATCGAAGAGTACGTCTCCCAGAAGCTTGATGGTGTCGGACGACGTTAGAATACTCCATTGTCCGAGTGTCTTCACACCCGCTGCAAACGAACGTCCGTCATGGGTATAACGTGGTGGCAGTGCTGATTCATAGGGACCATGAGGAAATCCATCGATGATCAGCCCAACCATGTTTTCGAATGGTTGCGTGATGGCATACCAGTGTCCAGTCGTATCCAGGCCTGCCGTCATGACGCGCTCATGCGCAGCCAAGAGCATTTGATCACGACACTCCTGTGCAACACCAGCGATCGTGATCGCGACAAACACGATGATGAATGATGTGATGCGCTTGATCATGCTATTCCTGCACCTCTCTTACCGAGTTGTTGGAGCCACATACCACCGCTCCTGCGTCGCAACACAATGCAACGGCACATCATGGTCGCCAGTATCAATCGTCATCGCACGCTGTACTTCATACGCGATACCGATCGACGTTGCGCGCGCTTCACGAAGGAAGCGATCGTAGTATCCCTTGCCGTATCCTAAGCGGTTACATGCGCGATCGAATCCAACCAATGGCACAATGATCGCCGCATGCTCGTCAAACAGCGACGCGTCGTCCACATAGTCTTCCGGATCTGCATTATCGGGCTCAAGAATCCCGAACGATCCTTCACGCCACGACGTGCGCCAGGTAACCTTACAATGGCGCATGGTGGTGCTTCCAGGTGGTACCACTGGCACATAGACGTCTTTGCCAATCCCCCAAGCATACTCGATCAACGGAAGCGTCTCTACCTCATCGCGTACACTGCGATAAATGTGCACACGACGTGCAAGCTGGAATGCGCGATGCTTATGTGCACGCTCAAAGATGAGCTGATCCCAAAGCAGTCGATCCGCTGGATCGATGGCGCTCCGTAGCGTGAGGATATGCTGTCGTTGTTCCGTTTTGGTCATGACACGCGTTCTCCAGCATTGGTACGTTCGTGAAGTGCGGCTCGGCGTGATGCGATGAGATCCGGCACGATGGTGCCAACCAAGAGTACTCCAGCTCCAAGCACCTGCATCGGTGAAAAGCGTTCACCGAGAAGGATCCACGCAATCGCGGCAGCGGCAAGGGGCTCGAGTGCATAAATCACACCTGCTCTCACTGGATGTGTGTAGTGCTGGTACCGCGTTTGTATAAATGTTGCTACCAGTGAAGCAACGATCGCACAGTACAGCAGCGCAGTAATGAGTTGTGAATCGAAGTGCGGCGCTAGCGGAACACCCCGCATGACGTCGACACCGACGAGCATAAGCGCAAGGACAACCGTCACCATGAATTGTACGACGACGAGCGCGTTCAGTGCTTTCGGTTCATCTTGCAGCTCTCGTGTCCATACATCAATGTAGGTAAGATACACGGCCCAGAGCACAGAGCTCACGAGGGTAATGACGTCGCCGATGTTGACACCATGCTCCTGTGGTGAGGTAAAGAACCAGAGTCCAACCAGCACAAGCACCACAGACACGAGATGACTCACCCGCATCGCCGTACCATGTAGGAGCCGGTTAACAATCGGTACAAAGACGACCATAGAACCAGTGACGAATGCGGACGCGGACGCGGAGGTGTATTGCATACCGACCGTCTGAAGTAGAAAGCCCGCTCCATAGAGAACACCGAGGACAACTCCTCTGCGACGCACTGTCGGTGACAGCAACGCAAGGTGTCGATGCCACAGTGCGAGTCCAAGAAGCGACGCCAGGCCAAAGCGTAGCGCAACGAATACACTCGGTTGCGTATCCGTCATCTCGTTCTTGATAAACGCAAACGTTGCACCCCAGAACACGGTGATCGCTACAAGCAGGAGTTCTGCCCTACGCGTTGTCATGCCTGACCCATCATGGCGTAGTATCGTGCAGCAGCGCGCATCCCTGTATGGAAGTTCGATAACGCGAAGTGCTCATCTGGTGAGTGCGCATTCTCGTTATTTAGTCCGAATCCCATGAGCACGGTCGGTGCCTTAAGCACAGTATCGAACAGCAGCACAACTGGGATCGAACCGCCCTCGCGTGTAAAGCGGCAAGGCACGCCGAATGTTTCCTCGAGTGCTTTCGCCGCTGTGACAATCGCGGGAGATGAAATGTCGACAAGTACTGGATCGGCACCATGCAGATCCTGCACCGACACCGTGGTTCCAGCAGGAGCTATTGACGTGATGTAGTCAATCACCTTTCGAGCAATGTCGTCGTGACGTTGATGTGGAACGAGTCGCATCGAGATCTTCGCCATTGCACGCGCAGGAAGCACTGTCTTTGCTCCCTCACCTGTGAAGCCACCCAAGATACCATTCACGTCCAGGGTTGGCCGCGCACCAAGACGCTCGATGGTTGTGAACCCTGGTTCACCAACCACAGCATCAACATCGACATCCTGCTTGAGTCGCTCATCGGAGTAGCCGAGGTTGTTGAGCGATGTACGCTCTTCCGGCGTGAGTTCGAGCACTGCATCGTAGAACCCAGGGATGGTGATTGTTCCCTGCTCATCCTTCAGCTTTGCGATGATGTGCGCAAGGGCATTGATCGGATTCACGACAGCACCACCGTAGGAGCCCGAGTGAAGGTCGCGGTTTGGTCCTTGAATATCGATTTGCAAATAGGCCAATCCACGCAAGCCGTAGACGATCGATGGCTCGCCTGGCGCAAACATTGACGTGTCCGATACCACAACCGCATCACACGCGAGCTTTGCACGGTGCTGTTCAACAAACGGCGCAAGGTTCGGACTTCCAATCTCTTCTTCGCCTTCGATCAGCAGCTTCAGATTAACTGGAAGCGTACCATTGACAGCGAGCATGGCCTCGATGGCCTTGATGTGCAGAAACACCTGCCCCTTATCATCTGTTGCTCCACGGGCAAACACCTTACCATCACGGATGGTTGGTTCAAACGGTGGGTTGGTCCACAAGTTGAGTGGATCAACAGGTTGGACATCGTAATGACCATAGAACAGCAAGGTCGGCGCATCTGGTCCGGCCGTGCAATGCTCGGCATAGACAATTGGATGCCCTGGCGTTGGGATTACTTCCACGTGCGGAACGCCGATCGCACGCAGGTGATCCGACAACCACGCAGCGCAGCGCTGCACGTCTGGCACGCATGCTGGGTCGGTGCTCACACTTGGAATCGCAAGGAATTCGCAGAGTTGATCTTCAAATTGCTGGCGATGCTGCTCGAAGTATTGTTCAATCGTCATGGTTTCGGTCGGATGAGTGTTAATGAAATTCTTTGTCGTCAAACATCGGCATTGAGCTTGGCGGTAACCGATTCGTAGAGCTCTTCGTACAACGGTACGATCGTCGCGATGTCGAAGTTCTCTACCGCACGGCGCCGTGCATTTGCACGGAAGGCAGCTAGCTTCTTCGGATTGCTCAGGAGCTCGACGCAATACTTGGCCATGCGTTGTACGTCGCCGAGTTCAGCAATGAAACCTGTCTCGTCGTGCTTGACCACTTCGGGGATACCACCGATGTTGGTAGCAATCACCGGTACCGAGCACGACATTGCTTCGAGTGCAGAGAGACCGAAGCTCTCTTGCTGTGATGGCAACAGGAAGATGTCAGCTACCGAGAGAATCTCGGGTAACGCAGATTGTTTGCCGAGAAAGGTCACGTGTTCTTCGACGCCTAGTTCTCGCGTTAGACGTTCTGCTTCGCTGCGCTCTGGTCCATCGCCGACAAAGATCAAGCGCGCTGGCAGTTTCTTCCGTACCTCGGCAAGAATGCGAATGCAGTCCTGGACACGTTTCACCGGACGGAAGTTCGACACGTGCATCAGAATCCACTCGTCGCCGCATCGAAGGCGTCGCTCAAGTGTTTCTGGGGCCGAGCGGGTATACAGTGCCGTGTCGACGAAGTTTGGAATGGACTGAATACTAAGATCAGCACCAAATCCTTGTCGCGTCTTCTCCTGGAGAAACCCCGACACAGCTGTAACGGCATCGCTTTTTTCCAGAGAGTACTTCACCAGTGGATGGAACGTTGGCTCCATTCCTACGAGCGTAATATCAGTGCCATGCAGCGTCGTCACCAACGCGAAGGGATTCGTTGCAGCCGCAATCTCTTTCGCCAAATGCGCGCTAATTGCGTGCGGGATGGCATAGTGCACGTGAACCACATCGAGCTGTTCGTATTTTGCGACGTCGAGAATCTTCCCTGCAAGAGCCAATGTATAGAGGTTAAACTCAAGCAGTGGGTATGATGGTGTTTCTACCTCGTGGTAGTAGATGTTGTCCTGGAATCGATCCAGACGCATCGGCTGCGCATAGGTGATGAAGTGCACACTATGCCCCCTTCGAGCAAGCTCCTGACCAAGCTCTGTTGCCAAGACGCCGCTGCCACCGTAGGTGGGATAGCACACCATTCCAATTCGCATGAGAGACACTTTCTGTCAATGAGTTTCACGTCGTACGATACTGTTCGCAGCGTTACAACAGGCGAAATTACCATCAAACGGTCAACCTTTCTCGCCTATCTCCAGCCGTGCAGCTCGAAGGAACACGCCCAACAATGCCTCGATGAACTCCGTTCCAAGCATTGGGACGCCGTGCATCACTGTTATGCGTGGCGTGTTGGTCCGAGCGGACTCGAGTATCGGATGTCGGACGATGGCGAACCATCTGGGACGGCCGGCAAGCCGCTGCTCTTTGCTCTTCAACGAGCGCAGTTAAGTGATGTCCTCTTGGTAGTTGTTCGCTACTACGGTGGTGTGAAGCTTGGCGTTGGTCCGCTTGCACGTGCGTATGCCGAAGCCGGCCAGCTTGCTATTGATGCATGTGAGCGCGTCACAGTGCGCGATATGTCCCAAGCCACAGTCTTCTGCTTGTACGACGATGTCTCGACGGTCACGCGCACACTCGAGGAGTTCCAGGCTTCGTTCACAGCGACGTACGCAGACGCAATCTCGTTCGACGTGATGGTAGCCGCGGAACAGCTGGATGCGCTCAGTGAGGCGATCACGTCCCGCACGAATGCGCGGGCAGGCGTGTTAAAAGTCAGCGCCGAGTGAGAAGAGATAGATCGGGGCTGACGTGCCTCCCCATGGCTCTTGGCGCCAGGCAATATCAAAACGCAGCGGCAGACCGAGTGCAAGTGATCGTATACCCACACCGAAGCTGGTAAGGATCGGATTCGGTGCCACCATCCCATTTGGCATCAGGGCCTGACCTTGTGCATCCCATGCGCCGCCAGCGTCGAAGAACACCTGACCTTGGAGCCCTTGGAAGAGCGACGGGAGCGGGCCGGCTTGCAGCAAGAAGAGGAATGGAAACCGCAACTCAACGTTCGTCACAGCATACTGCGTGCCGTTCCGTTCATTCAGCGCCCAACCGCGTAGTGGCCAGCCTGGTCGGGTGAATGCAAAGTCTTCGGGATTGACAAACGGCCAGCCGTTATCGGAGAAGAAGCGATTGAACCAGTTATCGACGCCACCGACAAAGAACTTTTGCGGATTACCACCAATACTGATGCCGCCACTTCCACGCACAGCAATTGTGTATGGTCCGCCGAGATGGATGTAGTGTCGTCCGTCAAATCGAGCTGTGGCGAACGACAGACCGGATGAGCCCCATTTTGGTGAAGCCTCAAGCGTGAGGTTTGCTCGTGTTCCCTTTGTTGGCGCCCAGAATCCTTGCAGTGCATCATCATACACGTATGATAACGTAGGAACCGTGACAAAGCGCGTTAGCGAGGGATCCTGTGGTATATCGATGTTCTCACGCGACATCACCATCACTTGCGAACCAAGATCTATTCGAGAGTAGCGTGAGAATGGATACGATGCCCACAACAGACCGCCATAGTTTCGAAGACGGTAGAGATTCGTCGACGGTGAGCCCTCAGGTCGCACATAGGTGAAACCAGCATTCTGGAACACAGCGACGTTGTAGTCGATGATCTCTGGCTTGTATGCATACGAGAGCAAGAAACTACTGTTATTGAGATCGAGGAATAGGTTCGCACGGAAGTAGATCTCGTGGTCCCCCATCATATCCGAAAACAGTAATTGAATCTGTCCATTCGCACCGAACCAGTTGCTATACCCTGCATTGCCTGCCATCACATCCGGAGAGAACGACACCTTGTAGTCCTTCGGCGTAAAGTCTGCGTCTGCAACCGGTGCATCACCGTTTGGTGACGTCTCGACGGCAGCAAGATCATTCGGTGCCACTGATCGATCCTGTTCAAGCTGGACATCGAAGGCATCATAACTTACCGTCGTTGTGTCTTGAACGTTCGACAAGCGATCCATCACACTTGCCAGGGCGTTTTTCTCCTCGATCTGCTGCTGACGGAAGAGCGTCATTGGAAGCGTATCACGCTCTTTCAGATCAAGTGGATACTTGAGCAGGAACAAGTCGTACCCTACGCGGTTCTGCGAAGAGAAGAGGAGCTTTGTACCATCGTTCGACAATGAGATCTGACTTACTTCCTGCAGAGAGTTTGTCAGCGCAACGCGACGACCAGTCTGAAGATCCAACTTCCAGACATTGCTGATGCCATTGTAATCGGCCACGTAGAGGAGTTGCTTCCCATCTGGAGTAACCTCCATGGAGTACTTCCCAACATCTGGATCGCGTGTAATGCGCTCGATTGTTCCCTTGGCAACATGAATGCGATAGATATCACGTGCGTTCACATCGTACATCGACAGATCAAAACTTAGCGTTGTCTCGTTGCCGCTGGTATGTTTGGTGCGATCAGAGACGAAGTAGACATATGTCCCATCGGGCGACCATGTAGGCGTCATGTCTGTGAACACGTCATAGGTCAGTCTTCGCACACGTTTCTTGGCAAACTCGTAGATGTAGATGTCCGAGTGCTTGCCGCCCGAGTCGGCATCGAATGCCAGATACTTACCATCAGGCGACCACGATACTGCGCCAATTGTTTGGAATCCATCGACAATCGATTGATACTCGCCGCTTGCTACGTCGACGATGTAGATCGCATCCTGACCGGCTGCCTTCGCACCAACGGCCAGTTTCTTACCACTTGGATTCCAGGAAATACCCGGCGTGAGAAAGTTGAGTTCTTCGAAGTCCGTAGATCGTGCACTAGCAGCAAGGCGTCGAGGATCCTTCGATTGCAGATCCATCACCCACAGACCGAAGGTGTTATCACCGCGGTCAGAGAGGAAGGCTACCGACTCTCCATCAGGGGAAATCGCCGGAGACGTATTATAGAAATTGTCCTGCTTCTGGTGATTGGTCAGCCGCGATGCAAAGTCCTCGACGTACTCATAGCGGCTGACGTCAGGGAAGTAGAACTTCTTTTCGTCCTTCGCCCACTGTTCCGACATTTCCTCGTAGGTCATACCAAACGCCGCACGGAATGTTCGATCGACATCGCCGATTGAGCGGAACCGATTAAGAACCTCCCCTACCTTGCCCTTGCCATACTTTGTCGCGATGTACGACCAGAAGGCTTGTCCACCTCGATAGGCAAAGTACCCGTTGAGCTGGTTCAGGCCACGCAGGTATTCGCTCACAGCGACATCGCGCATGAACATGTCGGTCTTCACATCCAGTCCCTGCGCGCTGGAGTATTCTGCGTAGCCTTCGTTCATCCAGAGTGGCAACATCGCAGCGCCACTATTGTTGATGAGGGACTGCACCGAGCCGCCGTAGAACATGTCGTTCAGAACAGCATGGACAAGCTCGTGGTGCACAACGTGTCGGAACTTCGCGTAGTCACCCTCAAACGGAATGACGACCCGATTCTTGAAAAGCTCAGTTACACCCCCAATACCCTCCGTCATGAACTGGTCGATGACGTTCGTCTGCTGAAATTGGTTGTGCGAATTGTAGATGATAAAGACAATACGCTTCGTAATCGAGAACGATAACTCGTCCTGAATCTGCTTTAGTGCATCTTCTGCTTTCAGCGCGGCATACCGTGCAACGTATTCGCCATCTCCGTGGAAGTACACATCGAAGTTCGCCGACTGAATGTATCTCCACTGGAACTTCTCGTACTGCTTCTTGTTCTTGCCAAACGGAAGGTCGCCCCCGAGGAATTGCGCGGAGGCCGGTTGAAGTGTGGCGAAAGCCACGAGCAAGATGGTGAGAGCCACTACGCGCATGAACTACAAGACGCTGGTTGTGATGATGACCTATGTCATCGAAAAGTTACGTGGCAGACGGCCGGCTTCGCTGTGAGCGCTTGGCAAGAAACTCCAGTCCGGCTTCAGCCGCGGCTTGCTCAGCATCCTTCTTATTGCGACCTGAACCACTGCCAATAACAGCATCGTCGACGATTACATCGACGGTAAAGTGTTTCTCGTGGTCTGGGCCTTCCTCGCGCGTGACGACATACCGCGGCGCTGGTTGCCCCTTTGCCTGTACGGTTTCAAGCAGAAGACTCTTGTAATTCGTGTCGTGCACGAGGGACTCCTGCACCATAATCGGCAGGAGCTTCTCGACGATAAACCGACGCACTTCATCGAACCCACGATCAAGGTAGATCGCAGCGATGATTGCTTCTAGAGCATCGGCAAGCATCGAATCGTTGCCGCGCTGCAGAGACTGCGACGCAGAATAGCTCAGGAACAGGAAGGAATCAAGCTTGATGGCTCGCGCGCAAATAGCGAGCGACTTCTTGTTCACAATCCACGAGCGCATCTTGGTGAGTTCACCTTCGAGGACTTCGCGGTTGTTGTAGAACAGGTACTCTGCTGTGACCATGCCAAGAATGGCGTCACCCAGAAACTCAAGACGCTCATTCGAGCGATGCTCCGGGCTGTTGACCACCTGCAGGTAGGACCGGTGCGTGAGCGCTTGCTCGTAGAGCGACGGCAAATGAATATCGACGCCGAGCAGCTGCTCGAGCTCTGCTACCCGCTCGTCGGAGAGTACACCGACAGGCGGAAACAGCTCGCGAAACATTGCGTTGTTTGCCGAGCCACGATTGGCTGCAAACTTCAACAGGTTCGCGTAGAGCTGGCGGACGATGTCCTTCACGACTTATTCAGAGTACGCTTTAAAACAGAGCGTTGCGTTGTGTCCACCGAAACCGAAGGTGTTGCTGAGTGCAGCACGAATCTTCTTCGGCTGCGGGCCATTGGCCACATAGTTCAGCGTACACTCAGGGTCTGGCGTGAACTGGTTGATCGTCGGAGGAGCAATTCCGTTGACGATTGCCATGGTTGTGGCGATTGCTTCAACAGCGCCTGCTGCACCGAGGAGGTGACCGGTCATCGACTTTGTTGAGCTTACAAGCAGGTTCGCTGCGTGGTCGCCGAACACATTCATGATCGCAGCTGACTCCGACTTGTCGTTGAACGGTGTCGATGTGCCGTGCGCATTGATGTAATCAATATCGGTTGGAACAAGACCCGCATCTTCAATGGCAAGCTTCATCGAGCGAACCGCGCCCTCACCACCAGCGGCTGGCTGTGTGATGTGGTAGGCATCATCTGTGAGACCAATACCGGCAAGTTCTGCCAGGATTGTTGCACCCCGGTTGAGGGCATGCTCGAGTGTCTCGAGGACCAGGATGCCGCCCCCTTCGCCCATGACGAATCCGTCGCGATCCTTGTCGAACTGACGGCTCGCTGTTGCTGGGTCGTCGTTGCGTGTCGACAGTGCCTTCATCGCGTTGAATCCACCGATACCCATCGGACAGATCACCGCTTCCGAACCACCGGCAAGCATAACGTCGGCCATGCCACGCTGCATCAGCATGAGTGCGTCTGCAATTGAGTGCGATGATGTCGCACATGCAGACACGGTTCCGTAATTCGGACCCTTCAGACCATAGCGAATCGCGATATGTCCGGCGGCAATGTCCGAGATGAGCATTGGAACGAAGAATGGTGAAATGCGATCAGGCTTTCCACCGCGCTCATACAAGTTCTGTTGTTGGTGATGGTATGTCCACATACCACCAATACCAGATCCAAACACGACGCCAACGCGCTCGCGATTGGTCTTCTCAAAGTCGATCCCTGCATGTTCAACAGCCATGATTGCTGCCGACATAGCAAACTGAGAAAAGAGGTCCATTCGCTGGACCTCTTTTCTCGTGATGTGAATCGTCGGATCGTAGTTCTTCACCTCTGCGGCAAAGCGCGTATCGAAGTCAGTTGCATCAAATCGTGTGATGGGAGCCGCACCACTGCGCCCCTCCATCATACCTTTCCAGAACTCGTCTGCCGTATTGCCGATTGGCGTGATGGCACCGATTCCAGTAATGACTACTCGCTGAAGCTGTCTCGACATACGCACCTACAGTGTTGATCGCAGAGGGAAATGATTAAGACTTCGACTCGATGTACGAAATCGCGTCGCCAACCGTTTGGATCTTCTCAGCATCGCTGTCTTCGATCGTCAGGTTGAATGCGCGCTCGAACTCCATGATGAGCTCAACAGTGTCAAGCGAGTCTGCACCAAGATCGCTCGTGAACGAGGCTGTTGGTGTTACTTGTGATTCTTCCACACCGAGCTTCGATACGATGATCTCGGTGACCTTTTGTGCCACTGCGGACATACTAAACCCTTGAAAAATGAGGTTGGAAATTGAATTCGACTGGTACTGATCTGCGATTACATCGCCAAGCCACCGTCCACGTTGAGGACCTGTCCGGTAACGTAGGATGACTCCTGTGCGAGAAAGAACGACACAACACTGGCAATCTCGTCGGCATGAGCACCACGCTTGAGCGGAATGTTTCCGAAAAACGCAGCCTTCTGATCGTCGGTGAGTTTATCCGTCATGTCTGTTTCAACGAACCCAGGAGCGACACAATTTACAGAAACGTTACGACTTGCCAGTTCCCGAGCAAGGCTCTTTGTCAGACCCACCAGACCAGCCTTTGCACTGCTATAGTTCACCTGTCCGGCATTACCCTGCAGGCCAACAATGCTGCCAATGTTCACAATGCGACCGCTACGTTGCGACATCATCGGACGTGCCGCAGCCTTGCAGGCATAAAACACACCGCTGAGGTTCGTCTCGATCACGTCGTGCCAGTCCTTCGCGCTCATGCGCATGATCAAGCCATCCTTGGTAATACCAGCATTGTTCACAAGGCCGTCGAGGCGACCGCCCTGCTCGATAACAGCGTCGATAAATCCCTTGACGCTGTCTTCATTGCTCACGTCTACCTGCAGGAATGTCACATTCCCACCGGCTGCACGAATCTCAGCAGCAATTGCATCAGCACGCGTCGAGCTCGCATTGTAGGTGGCAAACACATGCGCACCCTCGGCACAAAGCCGACGTACGATTGCTTCGCCAATACCCCGTGCACCACCCGTTACAGCGATGACCTTTCCTTGATGTGCGAACGTTCCCATGACGTATCTCCTCTGCGTTATGCCGTTTGTTCTGAAATCCGCTGGACATCTGCCCAGGTATCAACACCGTCGATTGCAGCCTCTGCAAGTGTCCGTTTGATAAGCCCTTGGAGCACTTTACCTGGACCAATTTCTATGTAGCTCGTGATGCCGTCGCTCCACATTGCGTGCATCGTTCCTGTCCACAACACCGGTGCAGTGAGCTGTGCGATAGCCGCAGCTTGGAGTTCTGAGCCTGCTGTGACAGGCGATGCCGACACGTTGACATAGACGGGAACAGCGGCGTCGGCGAAGGACGTAGCCATGATGCTTTCAGCCAGACCAGCTTGAGCCTCTTGAAGAAGGGGCGAGTGAAACGCACCGCTCACTTGAAGTTCCTTGACAAGCTTGGCACCACGTTCCTTGAACAACGGCATACATGAGCGCACATACTCGGCGCTTCCGCTGATGACGACCTGTCCAGGAGAGTTGAAATTCGCCGGAACCAACGTTTCGTTACCGCCCTTATTCAGCTCCGTACACAGCCCACGAACAGCGTCATCGTCCATGCCGACAACGGCTGCCATAGTTCCAGGGAGACGATTGCCTGCCTCGAACATGAGCGTTGCGCGTCGCTGGACAAGGCGGAGCGCATCTTCAAACGTGAGAACGCCAGCTGCGTAAAGTGCCGAATACTCACCGAGCGAGTGTCCTGCCACTGCGTTCATGCGCGACGATACAGGAGTTGTTGCCAGAAGCAGCGCTTCATGCAGGAACAGCGCAGGTTGCGTGTATCGCGTTTGGCGCAGATCTTCCTCCGGACCCTGCGTCATGATACCAACGAGGTCGTAGCCAAGCACAGCATTTGCCTGCTGCGCAAGCTCACGCGCACGGTCGTCTGCTGCAATGATGTCCGCGGCCATGCCCACGTACTGTGAGCCCTGTCCGGAAAAAACGAGTGCTGTAGATGCCATACGTGATACTTTCAGTTAGGAATCAATCGACCAGCGAACGAGAACACTTCCCCAGGTGTAGCCTGCGCCGAAGGACGACAACACGAGGTAGTCACCCTTCGAGACCTTCTTGTGCAGGTGTAGCTCCGAGAGGCAGATAGGGATTGTACCAGCTGTTGTATTGCCGTATCGATCAATATTGATCATCACCTTATCGCGCGACAATCCCATGCGGTCTGCCGTTGCGTCGATGATGCGAAGATTCGCCTGGTGTGGAACGAGCCACGCAACATCATCTGCTGTAAGATTATTGCGCTTCATGATTTCATACGACACATCCGCCATGCCCTTGACCGCACTCTTGAATACGGCTTGTCCTTCCTGATAGACGAAGTGCTCGCGATTTGTGACCGTTTCAATTGATGGTGGGCGCAGGCTACCGCCGGCTTTCTGATGCAGGAAGTCCTCACCACGTCCATCCATGTGGAGGATGTGGTCGACAACACCAAAGGACTCGTCCTCAGAAGCTTCGAGAAGGACCGCTCCGCCGCCGTCACCAAACAACACGCACGTTGTGCGGTCTTCAAAATTCAAGATCGAACTCATCTTGTCGCCACCGAGAATGAGCGCTCGCTTTACAGCTCCCGACTCAACCAGCTTGGCTCCCGTAACGAGTGCATAGAGGAATCCCGAGCAGGCACCCGCAAGGTCGAATCCCCATGCGTTCGTTGCGCCAAGCTTCCGTTGCAGGATTGCTGCAGACGATGGGAATACACGGTCGCCCGTGATCGTTGCGATGATGATGAGGTCGATATCCTGAGCCGTAATCCCACGCTGGTCAAGCACACGCTGCGCAGCAGGAAGAAGGATGTCGGTGACGCCCCCTTCAAAGGCAAAGTGACGTTCCGTGATGCCAGTTCGCGTCTTGATCCACTCGTCGTTCGTGTCAATCTTCGACTCGAACCAGACGTTGTCGTACACGTCTGGTGGGACGTTGTGTGCTACTGCCGTGATTACCGCATTCATGCCTGTTCCTTCGGTGCTGTTGCTGCTTGTGCGAGTGCACGTTCAATTGTACCGTTGACATCCCTTCGTACCACTTCTTCGGCACGCAGGATCATATTCGCGAGAGCCTTCGGTGAGCTGCTTCCATGTCCAATAATGGTAACGCCGTTGACGCCAAGAAGGGGCACCCCACCGTACTCTTGGTAGTCCATTCCGCTAAGTGCTTTGCGTAGCACTGGCGTAAATGCTGCCATCGCCAACTTCTGGAGAATTCCCCTGTTGGCATATGCACGGAATCGCTCTTTGAGGAAACTGAGAATGCTCTCAGCAAACTTGAGCACGATATTTCCTTCAAACCCATCACACACAACAACGTCAACGGTTCCGGCGAGAATATCTCGTCCTTCAACATTGCCGACAAAGTTGACGCCGTTGGTTTGCAGAAGCGCGTGTGCTTGTTGGGCTACTTCCGTGCCCTTCCCGGGTTCTTCACCAACGTTGAGCAAACCAACAGTTGGCGAGGTAACACCGTTCATGAGCTGCGTATACACGCTGCCCATCACGGCATAATCGGAGAGGAACTTTGGCTTACTGTCGACGTTTGCTCCAACATCAAGGAGCAAGGTCGGACGCCCAGTTTTCGTTGGGAGAAACGTCCCAATTGTCGGACGACTCACGCCCGGGATACGTCCACACAACATCGTCGATGTTGCCATAACGCCACCCGTATTCCCTGCACTCACGAAGGCGTCTGCCTTCCCCTGTCGCACGAGATCAAGCCCCATGTAGAGCGACGATGACTTGCGCTGCTTGACGATCGAGGATGGCTCGTCGCCCATGGCAATCACATCGTCAGCATGAACGATGGACAGCCGTGGATGGTCGGCATGTGAACCAAGTGATGATCGGAGCTCTTGCTCGCGACCAACGAGAATAAGATCGATCGACGACGACCGTTCGAGCGCTTGAAGGACGCCCTGAATCTCGTTTCCAGGCGCAAAATCCCCGCCCATCGCGTCCACTACGATGCGGACATGACGAAAAGGGGTCGTTGCTGTGCTTGCGTGTGCGACGTCAGTCACGGATGATCCCCTGCGGGGTCTCCTTCACGTGAATGCTTAGTCAACCGTGATGATCTTGCGGCCGTTGTAATAACCGCATGATGGGCACACGATGTGCGGCTGCTTTGCAGCGCTACAATTTGGACACGACATTACAGTTGGAGCTGTCGCCTTGTAATGCGTACGGCGCTTAGCACCGCGTGATTTCGAGTGGCGTCGCTTTGGATTCGGCATGACTGTACCTCAAGGTTTACGTGCGATGGATGTTTTTCAGAGCTTCCCACCGATCATCGACGTCATTCGACGGCTGTTCGGCGTCACGCCCCTTTATGCTTGGAAAGATCTCGTCTAGGTCTTTGTCTCGATATGCCGGTGCCACTCTCCGAGCTGGAATAGCAAGTGTTAACACTTGCCGCACGTCTTCGGTAATATCAACGGCTTTATCGTCATCGCGAAGTCCCCGTACTTCTTCATCATCAAGCTCGGCGATACGACCGCGTTGTGAAACCGCAAGCGCGGTATCGACGGTATACTCGAGTTCGAACGACGCTTCGAGGGGTTCGTCGTACTCTTCGAGTGAGCGATCACACACCAAACGTGCTGTAACAGTCGCCGTGGCTGACACCGTGTAGCGTCCACCACGCTTCTGCAGCACGCCTTCGACATGAACATCACGCAGGAACTCCTGGCCAAACCCAGGAATGTCCGACGCATGGACTGTCATTTCGAAGGGATGATTACCGTCCCGAATTCCCACGATGGAGATGTCTATCATGGTCGTCCGGTTAGGTCCAATGTTGACAAGACTACGAAAATACGGCACTTAGCTGTTTTTCCAAAACAGCAGCATGGAAGCGATCATCCGCCGAGGGCCTTGAGGTTCTTCTTGGCGGCCTCGTTGTTCGGGTTCAGCTTCAGGACTTCACGGTAGGCTTTTTTCGCATTTTCGGCGTCCTGAAGACCCTGGTAGCCAATTGCCAAGTACAGCCATGCGGTTACCGACTTCGGATCGAGCTCTGTTGCAATCTTGCTTCGCGATACAATACTCGACCATTGCTTCTGTTGCAGGTCGCGGTCGTTCAGGCGTGCAATCGCCCCTACGGCGAGCTTTCGCTCATCTGGACTCGTGGATACCTTCGCACTTTCAATCACCTCGCCTAGCATAGCCTCGCCTTGCTCTTCCAGTCCCTTGGCGATATAGGTCTCACCAAGACGGGTCTTTGCGTACGGATAGCCCGGCTTGAGCTTCAGTGCCGTTTCATACGACGCTGCTGCGCTGTCGAGCAGACTGTCAGCGTAGTAGTTGTTACCTATGAACACGTGAATCTTTGGATCCAATGTGTCATTGCAAAACTCAAGGCGCTTGCGGTAAATCTCCGTCGAGCGAGCATACATTTGGCGGTCCTGAAGCAGGATGCCATAGCGGAACATAAACGTGCACTGCTTCGGGTCGCGGTCAGCCGCCTCAGCCATGGCATTGATTGCGTTGGCCGTATCACCGCTTACCACGAGAGCGACACCATAGAACCAGTAATCCATGTTGTCCCAGCGGCTCTTGACAGGCATCGCCTGCGTGTACGCCTTCACACATTCCTGCCACTGACGCGATGTGAAGCTGCACTTTGCGAGCATCAACGATACGTGCGGACGCAGTGAGTCGACTCGTGCGGCTACATCATCGAGGTGAATCTTCGCTGAGTCGCACTTGTTTTGCTTGAAGTAGAATTCACCCAGGTACCACGAAGCAAGGTTCTCCCCTGTTCCGAGTGGACGGAGCTCACGATAGCGAAGCAACGCTTGTGATGCCTGCGCGTAGCGTCCCACTAAATTGAGGATCTTCCCCTGCTCGTACCATGCGCGAGCGTTCTTCGGGTCGAGGTCAGTGACATTGTCCCACGCTTCAAACGAGCGCTTGACGTACTCAGCCTTCAGCTCCTTATCAGACTCGCGGTTTGCCATTTTCCAGTAGCAGATAGCGAGGTTGAAGTACGCCATGACGTACGTCTTCTCGAGCTTGATCGCTTCTTCGTAGTTCTGAACCGCGAGTTCAAACACCGGGAACGGCTTGCTGTTGAAATAGATGTTCCCAAGTGCAATGTATGCTGATGCGCTTGACGAGTACTTATCGCGTGCCGTGGTTGCGACCAACTCAGCCGCACGCAAGCTATCGGCTGCGACAAGTGCGTTGACCAGCTCAAGACTCACATCAACGTCATCACGCTTCTTGAGCGCCTTACGCAGCATCACAGAAGCTTCTGCGGGCTGTCCAGCCTCACGCAGAGCTTCGCCATAGAGCAAGATGTGCTCTTCTTCCGAGTTATCATCTTCATAGACACGACGTGCATACGTCAGTGCGGTGTCGCGGATATCGAGTTCCAGGTAAATCCGACTAGCCACCTCCAGAATGTCGAGATCCTGAGGAGATGCCGCTACAGCTTTGCGAATGTGTCCCAGAGCGGTTACCCACTCACGGTCCTTCACTGCTTCCTTTGCCTTTGAAAAGTCGTCGGCAATCGTCGATACTGAAGATGCAACTACAAGCAAGGTCACGAGCAGAGCAGAACGGACGAACATCATTGCGGACATATCGGGCCTCATTCGGTGGAGCAGTCGATGCGAGATCACGCGTTTGCAACAAAACGTCGCAAACCGAGGGGCAAAAATAGAAATAGACATAATCGCCTCCACGCTCTGTTATCACAAATTCTTGTGACGTATCAAGAGACGGCTGCGTGTGCTGTGCGCTACTCTGGGACTGAGAGTGTGAACTTAGCGTATCCAGGCTCTATTCCAGCCGCCAGGATAGCCCTCTGTGCTTGGCCGTTCCGTGTCAGGTACTGCATGAATCCGGACGGCAAATTGTACTGGTTCGGCTTGTCTTTGAGGTAGATAAAGACAGGAACCGGGAACGGGTACTTTTCCATGATCAGATAACTCACGTGCACAGGCTTTGGGTACTCATGATCCCCCTGTGCATTGGTGTAGCTGAGGCGAATTGCTTTGACTGATCGATCCTTAGCCACTTGTGACAGGTAACCGAGTCCAAGCATCGTTGGCTTTGCACGAACAGCAAGCGCAACGCTGTCGTACGACCCTACAGAAGTGAGTGCCGTGCGGCTCGGGACTACTCCCTTGGTCACGATGCGCACCACGTTGGCATACATTGAACCGGTAGCACCACGTGCAAGCACAAAGACTGGAGCGCGCTTGAGTTTGGGGTATGACGCAAGAGCCGTTTCGTCACCACGGAGGAATTGCGCTACATGTTCTGCGTGCATTGTATCATACGGGAAACTGCTATCTGCGAGAACGACGATGGCATCGCGCGCAAGCAGCGTCCGCTGAAGCGTATCACCGGGATCTTGCTGGCGGAGTAAAAGCTCTTGTTCTGAATAGTCGCGAGCAATAATGGCGATGCGCTGCTCGTGATTCAACATTGCTAGCATCGCAGAGTCGACGTCCATCGGCACGAGCGTAACACTTGCCTTGGGATGCACACTATCATAGAGATGCTTGGCGCCTTCGAGCATTGGCATCATGTCGGGGTCACAAACCACGGAGATTGTGCCCGAAAGTGCCGTTTCTTGATTGGCAGACTCAACACGCTCACTCTGCGTACACGATGTCAGTACGAAGGCAACAACACTAATCAACAATACATATCTCATTCATCGCCTTCCAAGCTTTGGCGACGTCGACTCGAAAGATAGAGAACCAGGCGGAGCACTCCGAAGAGCACAACGACAGCGCCGAAGACTTCTTGTAGTGGTGAGGAAAGTCCAGCAAACGGAGGTACGGACAGCAGAAGCAACAAACCGACCACAATGACAAGTGATCGCGTTATGATGTTTGCTACATGCACGACCGGACCTTATCGGAGTGTAAAGCGGATTGGCACGCGAGCCCAAACGCGCACGGCCTGACCGTTCTGCTTTGCAGGCGTGAACGAGGTCTCCTGTACTGCTTTGACAGCCGCAGAGTTCAGCACTTCGTTGTCAGACTCAATAACCTGAATCTTCTCGATGCGCCCATCCTTACCAATCAACGCACCAACAAGCACAATACCCTCGATGCCATTACGACGCGCCATTTCCGGGTACTTTACGCGGCGTGCAAGCGCACCTTCGTCGTATGCAGGTTCAACCTCGACAGAGACAAACTCTTCGATGTCTGGTGTTTCTTCACGAACAACCGCTGGACCGCTCGGGATTTCTGACCATTGCTCGTTTTGGTCGACCTTGCGATCGCTTGAGAGCGATTCACCAAGATCCTTCAGATCTGCAAAATCCTTTGCATCTGGAGCAATTTCAGCATCTGGAACCGCTACAGGCGTACCAGCGCGTGTCACCGTTGCAGGTGGCAAGTTTTCTGGAGGTGGTGGTGGCATCTCCTCTTGATTCTCCGATGGAGGAGGTGGGAGACTTTCCAGACTTGCCCTCGTGACCCTCACCTTCACAATGTTTGGCGGAGGAAACAGCCATGCTTCGATCACCGGACGCAGAATGGCGTAAGCGGAAATCAACAACAAAAGAAGCGCCGTAATGCGAAACGCACGGTACGTATTGCGGCTGATTACCTGCTTGAGCTCGACAGCACCATACTGCAGCGATTCAAGCGACTTCCCAAGTTCTACTGTGGCGTTCATAGTCCCATCAGCTCCTCGGCATCCTTTGCCTGATATGGTGATACCGTGAACTTTCGCTTGCGTTCATTAATACCGTGCTCGCGCTTGAGACGGTCAATGATTTCTGTTTCTGCAGAGTTGAGTTCATCAAGAACCTGGACAACAAGACCGTATGGGGCTTCGCCCTCGGCCTTTAGTACAACGATACAGCGGTTCTTCAACTCGACGTTTTGATCAACAACAACCTTCTTGATCTCGGCCAACGTCTTCTTGTAGTCAAGCGAACCATTGGCTCCACGCGATGGAGCAGCAAAACGCTGTGGAGCGTCGACGCCCATGTTGTAGAACACCATGCCATCCTGACGAATACGAATGGTGAGCAATTCAGACTGCTTGACCTCAATCGGAGTATCGATCTCCGGCGGGACGCTCATCTCCATTGTTTGTGGAGTGATCATCGACGTCGTGAGCATGAAGAACGTCAGGAGAAGAAAGGTAATGTCTACCAATGGCGTCATATCGAGCCGGAACCCGAGACGCTTCTTCGACTTGCGCTTTCCGGCTTTTCCACGCCGCTGTTTCTCTCCGCCGCCTAATTCACCACCGCCTGCCATGTAACCACCTGTTGTTCGGTTTCAGGATGCTCAATTGGTTGACAGAACCGCTCGGACTGATGTTACAGTCCGCCGTTCTTCTTTTCTGTGACGAAGTTGAACGTTGTGGCCTTCTTCTTGCGAAGCTCATTCATGGCCTGCTCAACCCATCGGTACTTCAGTCGACGATCCGCGTCGATTGCGAACACAGCATTACGGTTCGCATCACGACAATAGAAAATCGCCTTCCCCAGCCACACAGTGTCCTTGATCTTGTACACTGTGGACTTCTCATCGACCTCGGGGAATCCACCCTCTTTCATACGGCTGCGCAGTTCAATAATATCCTGCTCTGCAACCATCGAGAGGTAAAACGCCGTGTCCTTGGCGACGGTGTCTACAGCAATCTTGATCATGACGAGATCCTTCTCAGGGATCTTCGCTGTATCTGACTGTGTTTGTGGACGCTTGATCTCAAACTTCTGTTGATTCTCAGCGTCACTCTTGAACTTGGCAGTGAACATGAAGAACGTCAGCAGGAGGAACGTAATGTCCACCAGCGGCGTCATGTCCAAGACGAAGCCCAAGCGCTTCTTTTTGATTTTCGACATGGGTTCTCCCTACCGTTGAGGTGATCAGGCCTTCGTGCCTGTGCGGATCGCAAGCGTTTCCATCAGCTGCTGGATCGCCTCGTCCATCTGGTAGGTGAAGTTGTCAACCTTCGTTGTGAAGAAGTTGAAGAAGATGATCGACAGGATAGCGGCAATAAGACCACCGGCTGTGTTGTAGAGCGCTTCTGAGATACCGATCGAGAGCTGCTGAGCCGATACTGTTCCAGCTGCGCCAAGAGCTTGGAACGCCTTGATCATACCGATCGTCGTACCGAGAAGACCGATCATCGTCGATACCGATGCAACCGTCGAGAGAATGTTGAGATTCTTCTCAAGGAGTGGCGTCTCGAGGTTCATGTTCTCGTCAATCACACGCTGTGTTTCCTGAAGCTTCTGGTCTGCATTCAGCGCTGGATCGTTTTCAACCGTCTTGTAGCGCTCGACCGCTGCTCGGAGAACGTTGGCGAGTGAGCCACGCTGTGCATCGCATGCTGCGATCGCTGCTGTAAAGTTGCCCTTCTGAACATGTGCAACAACGTCCTTCGAGAACGTATGCATGTTGCCCTTGCCACCAGCCTTGCCGATTGAAAGGAATCGCTCAGCCACGAACGTGATTGCGATGAGGATCGATGCAATCAACAGACCTACGAGCCAACCACCAGTGTAGATCATGCCAAGTGCGTTCTGTGGGTTGTGCATGTCCACAGCGCCTGTTTTTGGATCTGTGAAGTTTCCTTCAGCACCCAGCACGAGATAGAACACCGCGTAGGCTGCAACAAGACAGGCTACCATGATGATCGTGTTCGTCATGTTCTTCATACATCACCCTTCGTGGAAACAGAATGTTGTTAATGTTCAGTTATAAAAGATCTCTCCGCTTCTTCAACGGTGAGAAATGTTCGAAAGACGTTGTTCAATCGCGTCACAGTAAAAATTCGCTGGAGGGTCTCAGGCACCCGACACAGGACAAGTTGACCGCCACGTCGACTTACGTTGGATTGTGATGCAAGGAGTGCACTCATGAACGATGAGTTCACATAGGTCACATCCATCAAGTCGAGAATCACGTTTAACGGTGCGCCATCGTGGGACGAGGTAACGATACGTTGCATTGTATCGGTCTCTTCCCCACCTGTAAACTGACCCGTCAGGTGCACAGTTGCGTGATTCTGATGGACATCAACACGTATTTGATCATGATCGTTCATGGAGCCAACCGTACTGAATCTCATCCAACCTACGAACGCGACGAAGTTACGAAAAAAGCACTCGTACTGCGGTTGGACAAGGGGCCAATATTACGTGGAGGTAACGTTCTTGTGGAAAGCCTCAATCACCCGCGGAATTCCTGCAAGGTCATTGATAACCAGACATTCAAGTCCGCTATTTCGAAAGATCTCAACAACGCTATCAGCCTGACCATATCCAAGTTCAAGAAACGCCCTCCCGGCAGGAGCAAGCATGTCCTTAGCAACTTCAGCAAAACGACGGTAGAACGTGGTACCATCATGCTCATCCGTTAGGGCCATCCGCGGCTCGTGGTCGCGGACTTCCTGCTCGAGCGTGTCTACTTCGTCAGGCGCGATGTACGGTGGATTCATCGTAACTACATCAAACATGCCAGGAGGCACAGCCTCGAGAATATCAAGATTCTGCATTGTACAACGGTCTGCAACACCAAGCGTAACTGCATTGCGATGAGCAACGTCGAGCGCATCATGACTCTTGTCGATACACATCCACGATGTAGTGGCGCAGTGACGCGCCACCGTGAGCGGAATGCAACCACTGCCTGTACCGATATCGACACATCGAAGTGTGATATCGCCCCTTGATGAAATCCATCGAATGCAGCGCTCCACCAAGATCTCTGTTTCCGGACGTGGAATGAGTACCGCCGGCGTAACCTGAAACTGCAGGCCGTAGAAGTCGGCGAATCCGAGGATGTACTGCAGCGGCTCGCGCTGACTTCGTCGCGTAACGAATGCGCGCAGACGCGTGAGCTCGTCCTTGGTGAGAGGGCGATCGTGCTGCATGTACAAGTCGAGTCGCGAAATTTCGAGAACTGCACATAGCAGCAGATCGATCGTCAAGCGGGGTGAATCAACACCCTTCTTTTCGAAATACTCCTGACCCCACGAGATGAGATCTCGCACTGTCCAGACACGCTCGATTTCAGGCGTGGGACGCCGCATAGTGCTCCTGCAACGACACCGACGTAAATGTTTCATCACGCAGGGCGCGAATGCCATGCAATGATGCTTCAGCAGCAGCCAGCGTTGTGAAGAATGGAATCTTGTACTTCATCGCTGTGCGCCCCATCACGGCTTCGTCGTATCGGGCGTTCTCACCAAGTGGTGTGTTGATCACGATGTGCACATCGCCATTGGCAATCTGATCGATAATACTTGGCCGTCCTTCGTAGTGTTTCCGGACGCTGGTCACGGCAATACCGTGCTCTTCCAGGAAGGTTGCGGTACCCTTTGTCGCCAGAATCGCAAACCCAAGCGCATGGTACCCGCGTGCCATCTCTACGGCGCGTTGTGACTTGTCGTGCGAGCTCAATGAGATGAAGACATTGCCGGTAAGGGGCAAGGAATTCCCCGCAGAGATGTGCGACTTCACAATGGCTCGTCCGAACGACGCATCCATTCCCATCACTTCCCCTGTCGAACGCATTTCAGGTCCGAGGAAGACACTGGCATGTGGGAACTTCGAGAATGGGAACACCGACTCTTTGATCGCTGTGCGCGGCATCGACGGATTAAAGGGAGGAATGCCAAGCGTTGCTACTGGTTCACCAAGCATGACGCGTGTTGCATACTGTGCCAGCTGCACTCCGGTTGCCTTCGATACGAATGGCACGGTGCGCGATGCTCGTGGATTGACCTCGAGCACGTAGACATTGCCGTTCTGAACGGCGAACTGAATGTTCAGCAGACCGATGACCTTGAGTTCCTTCGCCATGGCCTCCGCGTGCGCACGCATGGTGTCGAGCACGTCTGTAGAGATGTTGTACGGTGGCAACACGCACGACGAGTCGCCCGAGTGAACGCCTGCCTCCTCAATGTGCTGCATCATTCCACCGATGACCGTCGTGGTGCCATCACTGACGGCATCGACATCAAACTCGATGGCATTCTCGAGGAAATGGTCAATGAGTACCGGACGTTCAGGATCCTGCGCGATCGCCGTGCGCATGTAGGAGCGCAACGCCTCCTCGCGGTAACAGATCTGCATTGCACGTCCACCGAGAACGTACGACGGACGCACGAGCACGGGATACCCAATTCGATCGGCAATCGCTACCGCGTCTTCTTCCGATTTACAGGTACCCCATGGTGGACATGCGATAGCGAGACGATCGAGAAGCTCACCAAATCGCTGGCGGTCTTCCGCAAGATCGATGCCTTCAGGTGATGTTCCAATCAACGGCACGCCTGCTTCGTACAGTGCTTGAGCAAGCTTCAGCGGCGTCTGTCCACCAAATGTGACGATTACACCATCAGGTTGTTCAACATCAATTACATTCATCACGTCTTCGAACGTGAGCGGCTCGAAGTACAACCTGCTCGTCGTATCGTAATCTGTCGACACGGTCTCTGGATTGCAGTTGATCATGATGGCTTCGTACCCGCTCTTGCGAAGCGCAAAGACGCCCTGTACGCAGCAATAATCGAACTCAATGCCCTGTCCGATACGGTTTGGACCGCTACCGAGGATGATGACCTTTTTCGATGCTGATGGGATTGCCTCATTCTCCATGTCGTAGCAGGAGTAATGGTATGGCGTCTCCGACTCAAACTCTGCTGCACAGGTGTCAACGGTCTTATAGACAGGACGCACGCCCAATGCAAGACGACGAGCGCGAACCGTCGTCTCGGAGGTTCCCGTGAGCATCCCGATCTGATAGTCCGAGAATCCATACCGCTTGAGGCGGCGCATATGATTGGCCGTGATGGCAGTGAGCACATCACCGTCGCCCTTCGCTCGCAAGAGTGCAAGAGCTTCCTGCACGATCTGATCACACTGCTCAATAAACCACGGATCGTACTTGGTGAGCTCGTGAATCTCTTCCTTCGACATGCCGATGCGCAAGGCATCGCAAAGATCAAAGATCGAAGTTGACGTGCGCAGACGCAGACGCGAGCGAACGTGATCACGTGTGGCGTCAGACACAGGCGATATGTCGAGATATGCAGCTGAATCGAATCCGAAGCCGAAACGTTTTTGCTCAAGCGAGCGCAACGCCTTTTGCATGGCCTCTTTGAACGTGCGTCCGAAGGCCATTGCTTCGCCTACCGACTTCATCTGAATACCGAGCGAGTTATCGGCCTCGTGGAATTTCTCGAAGTCCCACCGCGGAATCTTCACCACCACGTAGTCAATCGATGGCTCGAAGCACGCTGGCGTCTTCTTGGTGATGTCGTTGACGATTTCGTCGAGAGTGTAGCCGACGGCGAGCTTCGCGGCAATCTTAGCAATCGGGAAACCCGTTGCCTTCGAGGCCAACGCCGAGCTGCGCGACACGCGTGGGTTCATCTCGATGACTACCATGCGGCCATCTGCTGGGTTGACAGCAAACTGGATGTTGGATCCACCTGTCTCGACGCCGATTTCGCGGATGATCTTCAGCGCTGCGTCACGCATGCGTTGATACTCGCGATCTGTCAGCGTCTGGGCAGGGGCAACCGTAATCGAGTCACCTGTATGCACGCCCATTGGGTCGACATTCTCAATCGAGCAAATGATGACGACGTTGTCCTTTGTGTCGCGCATCACCTCGAGCTCATACTCTTTCCATCCGATGATACTCTCTTCGACTAGCACGCGACTGATCGGACTGGCCACAAGGCCATTGCGGAGCATATCGCGGTACTCTTCCATGTTGTACGCGATACCACCGCCGGTACCACCCATGGTAAATGACGGACGGATGATCGCTGGGAAGCCGACAGAGTCGATCATCTGCATGCCTTCATCAAAGTCATGCACGAAGCCACCACGCGCCATCTCCATGCCGATTTTCATCATCGCATTGAGAAAGAGCTCGCGGTCCTCCGCCTTGTGAATCGATTCAATCTGTGAGCCGATCAGCTCCACATTGTACTTCGCGAGAATTCCCTGCTCGTGCAGTGCAACCGCAGCATTGAGTGCTACCTGTCCGCCCATCGTAGGCAAAATTGCTTCTGGACGCTCCTTGCGGATGACTTCTTCGATGAACTGTGGCGTAATGGGCTCCACATACGTGGCATCAGCCACGTGTGGGTCTGTCATAATCGTCGCAGGATTCGAATTAATCAGGACAACGCGATAGCCTTCTTCACGCAACACCTTGCATGCCTGCGTGCCAGAGTAATCGAATTCACAGGCCTGTCCGATAATGATGGGACCCGATCCGATGACAAGAATTGTGCGAAGGTCAGTACGTTTTGGCATAGTCCCCAGAGAAAGATCACGAGTGAAGAAGTCGTTGTAACACAGCCATACGCACGGCAACACCCTGCGTAACCTGTCGATGAACTAAACACGATGAATGGTCAAGGATTGCGGCATCAAGCTCTACGCCAATATTGACGGGACCAGGATGCAGCACCACGATGGTTGGATGCGCTTCAGCCACTGCCGTCGTTAGCGCGTACGATGCACGGTAGGCCTGTTCGTCGATATGGACGTCTGCGGCGAGTCGCTCACGCTGAATGCGCAGGAGATACACGACGTCGGCCCATGAACAGCATGCCTCGATCGATGCGAGGCGCTGGGCGTTGGCAAACTGGCTATCGGTAGGAACCAATGCATCAGGTGCACAGTACCCAATCTCGGCACCGCACTTTTGCAAGACATCAGCGGTGGATCGCGCAACACGCGAATGACGCAGGTCACCAACAATGGCAACCTTGACACCGTCGATCGTACCGAAGCGCTCACGAATTGTTGCCGCATCTAGCAGTGCCTGCGTCGGATGCTGCATCGTTCCCTCGCCGGCGTTAATCACGGCCATGCGCGACCAAGAAGCGACCTCACGATGGACTCCGTTCTGTCCGTGACGAAGCACCACTGCATCAAACCCCATCGATTCGATGGTGCGGAGCGATTCGCGGAGCGTCTCACCCTTCTCGACACTGCTACCTGTTGCTTGAAATAGCACCGTCGACGCACCAAGGCGTTGTGCTGCGGTTTCAAACGACAATCGTGTACGCGTGGAAGGCTCAAGGAAGGCAAGCACAATGTTCCGCCCTGCGAGCGATTGCTCTACGTTTCGGAGGTTCGCGTGTGCTGGTAGAATGGCAGCCGCGTCATCGAGGATCGATGTTATGTCCTCACGATTGAGGTCATGCGTAGACAGGAGGTGTGACGATGCCATCGGCTGCAAAAATAGGGCAAAAAAAAGCCCGCCGAGTGGCGGGCTTTACAATTCTTTCGAATTACTTCTTCTTCTTAGCTGCTGCCTTCTTCGGAGCGGCCTTCTTTGCTGATGCCTTTGGAGCTGCCTTCTTTGCGCCAGCCTTCTTCTCACCGTTCACAACTGCCTTGAGGTCAGCACCGGCGCTGAACTTGGCAACCTTGCGTGCAGCGATCTTGATCGTTGCGCCTGTGAATGGATTGCGGCCTGTGCGAGCTGAACGCTTGCTGACCGTGAATGAGCCGAAGCCGATAAGCGACACGTTGCCGCCCTTACCGAGTTCTGCCTTGATCGCATTGATTGTTGCGTTCAACGCTGTGTCTGCTTGTGACTTGCTGAGTCCAGCAGCACCGGCAATGGCTTCAATAAGCTCTGCCTTATTCATAGTAACCCCACAAAAAACTGTTGGTAAAAACCAGATGCAGAGCGAAAATATCAGCTGTTTATAGGGGTTTTCAAGGATGACTTATCCACAGCCACCTATTTCATAGGGGTTTCAGCGAATCACTACGTGAAAACACCTTGTTTTATGCGGTTGTAACGTGCCGACGATCACAACATGCTTGGGAGCATGATTCCAAGTGCAAGAAGCGCACGCGACACCAATTGCACAGCAATCACGGTTGTTACCGCTGCAAGAAGGTCGTCACCAAGCACGGCCCACGCCTCTGTGCGGTCGTTGACGTAGCTCATCGGCCATGGCTTTGCAACGTCAAACACGCGGAAGAGAAACACGGCGCAAGCCCAAAGCGCAAGTCCATCATGGGCCGCAGGTGCGAGGAAGACAAGACTCATACCAGCTGCCTCGTCAACCACTACGACACTTGGATCGTGCCCCCACTTTGCCTGAATCTTTCCGACGCTCCACCAGCCGAACGTGATGAAGAGCACCATCGCAATGGCATACCCAACCTGCAACTCAAACGTCGTGATACCGAGATGCGGGAATAGCAGTGGAATTGCAGCTGGAATGGCGATCACAACACTACACCATGATCCCGGCATGATCGGCAAGAGTCCGATACCACCGACAGTTGCGATGTAATCGGCAGCACCAGAAAGCTTTGGACGAGGAATGCGTTCAGCCACGAGAGAATATCCTTCGGTTGACAATGATGTAATGTACGGCTGTATAGATGGTGAGCAACGTGACAACGAGCATCGCTACACCGGTGACATCCGATGAGAGAAGGTACACGTATTCGGGCGCGTCAGGAGTTTGTTTGTGCAACCAAAAGAGAATGAGCGCCCACGCAATCACGATCATCTGCGAGAACGTCTTCACTTTGGCCACATATGATGTCTGCATACTCATGCCACGATCGTCAGCAATGCTTCGCATGGCCGTAACACCGAAGTCTCTGACGATAATCACAACAACCATCCAGAGAGGCACAATGTCGTGCACCACCAAGGCTATGAACGCTGATGTGGTGAGCACCTTGTCGGCGAGTGGATCGAGGAACACGCCATGCGATGTTACCTCGCCGAACTTACGCGCGAGATATCCGTCCAACCAGTCAGTAAGTGCAGCTACAAGGTAGATGATCACCGACCAGCTGACTGCCGTTGGGGAGTCAATGAGAATACACACCAGGAAGACTGGTGCGAGAAACAGCCGGGAGATGGTGACAATATTTGCGAGTGTGAACTTCATTCCGACCATGCAGCGCAGGCCGCGTCGATGATTGACAGGAATGTGTCGGCTGCGAGAGACGCTCCACCGACAAGGGCACCGTCAACATCCGGACACGCGAAGAATGATGCCGCATTGGAAGCATTCACGCTGCCTCCATACAACAGGGCTGTTGCCGGTGCGCCATGCTGATTGAGTCGCGTGCGGATCATTGCATGCACTTCCTGAGCTTGCTCGGGAGATGCAGCAACGCCAGTGCCAATAGCCCAGAGGGGTTCATAGGCAACGACGCTTTCATTCATTGCCGCCGAGCCGGCTCCTGCAAGAATGGCATCGATCTGCCGACCAACAACGTCTGCGGTGCGTCCTGCAGCGCGCTCTTCAGCTGTTTCGCCAACACATACGATCGGACGCAATCCTGCTTCGCATGCAGCAACGACTTTATGAGCAATTCGTTCGTTCGTCTCACCATGATACTGGCGCCGTTCAGAATGTCCGACAATCACATACCGACACCCCAGGTCTGCAATCATTGGAGCACTGATATCGCCGGTGTATGCCCCCTTCAACTCGTGATGGCAGTCCTGCGCGCCACACGCTATTAACGATGAACTAGCGCCCTGCGATGCTACACCACCGTTGAGCGATGAAATGATATGCTCGATCCACACAAATGGAGGACATACCACGATGTCGAGCGACTTCGGTAGTGCGCGCGATTCTACCCCATCGTGGATACCCATCACGAGATCTGATGCTTCAGATTTGTTCGTGTGCATTTTCCAGTTGCCGGCAACGATATGCTGCTTCATTGCTGATGTATTCCTCGAACTTGGAAGATGCGATAATCGGTCAAGTACTGGTCCGATTCAAAACCTATGCCATCAATCTGTTCTGATGGCGTTTCAATACGAACTGGTTGATCGGATCGAACACGCTGCGCTGCCTGCGACCACGTGAGCTTCGACGTACGTAGCGTAGTTGACGTTGAGTCGGACACCACAACTACCGAACCAAATGCCATCATGTCGCGCGTTCGGTCGTCGATCACTACCGAGTCGCATGTAAGTCGCGCTGCAACAATCTCGCTACGGCGCTGAAAGAACACGACCTTGACATCCCCAACGAGCTCCGTTTGCTGGATGTCCTCACGCACACGGCCAACATCAGCCTGCACTCGCGCACGTACAAAGGATGAGTCGGCAAGCATGATATCCACGTTATACGAAACGTGCGTTGGTGAACGCAGAAACGGGTCGTTTTTGACGCGTGCAACCTCTGCGCGCTCCGTACATCCACCTAAGACGAGCCACGCTGCTAGAGCCACAAGGCTTGCAGCAAAGGTTCGAACGTGTGGTACATCAATCATCATGCGTAGTGCCAGTAGCGAAGCACCATCGAGAGGAACTGTTGAGCTTCGTGCAATGGTAACTGCGTTGCAGCATCGCTCTTGGCGTTGGCAGGATCAGGATGCGTCTCGAAGAACAATCCATTGATCCCGGCAGCTGCTGCAGCTCGCGCGAGTGAAGGAATGAATTCACGGTTACCACCCGACTGTGCTCCTGCAGAGGGACGTTGAACGCTGTGCGTAGCGTCGAAGATCACTGGGTGACCTGTTCCCGCCATGATCATCAGCGAACGATAATCAACCACAAGATCATGGTAGCCGAATGTTGTGCCACGTTCCGTAAGCCACACCGATGGGTTGCCGGCAGATGTAACCTTCGCTGCCGCCTTCGCCATGTCGTCGGGTGCCATGAACTGCGCCTTCTTGATGTTCACTGTCTTCCCCGTGGCTGCCGCAGCTTCGAGCAACGACGTCTGTCGGCTTAAGAATGCGGGAATCTGGAGCACATCAACATACTCAGCAGCAAGCGCTGCTTCGTGATCTGCATGAATGTCGGTGAGTACACGTGCGCCTATCGACTTTCCAGCCTCGTGCAGATATGCGAGTGCTTGTTCGTCGCCAATTCCCTGGAACGAACCTGCGCTCGTACGGTTGGCTTTGCGATACGATCCCTTCAAGACCAGGTCTACGGGAAGGTCGCGACAGATCCTTGCAAGATGCTCGGCCACCTGCATAATGAGATCGCGCGATTCAACCAGACATGGACCCGCAATGATGATCGGCCGTTGTGATGTTGTCTCCATAGCGTCGAAATTATCCATTAAATTGGGGCTAGCAGCAAAGAGAACATGACCGCACGTCCCGACAATATCCCCCTACGCCGTCGATCAGGTGGCGACCAACGTCCACCGATCGAGGATGAATCGCCTCGACCGCAACAGCGAACGCTCGTCGACGAGCAGAATCGCCTCCGCCGCTTCAAGGCGATCGCTATTCTCCTTGGTATCACTGGCGTATTGATGTTTATCGCGCTCGTCTCGTACACCGCGAAAGACGAGGCAAATGCCCAGCTGACACTCAAGGACATGGTCGGTGTGATTCGTGGTGATGAAGCGCTGCGCCTCAAATTCGACACAACGTATAACTGGCTCGGACTCCTCGGCGCAGTAGTAGCGCACTGGATGTATACCTCGACCATTGGCATATGGTCGATTGCTCTTCCCGTCTTGATGGTCTTCTGGGCCTACGACATCTTCCGCGTGCAGCGCATTACGCCACTTGTGGCTCGACGCTCTATTGTCACGCTCGGCTGCGCTGTCTCCGTGGCCGCGATTCTGGGGACTCTTCAGCCCCTTGACTTCTTTCAATGGCTACCTCGCGAGAGTTGTGGTGCGATCGGACAGTTTCTCGGCGGCGTCACCTCGCAGTTCATTGGCCGCATCGGCAGCACCATCATCTGGCTTGCTATCCTCAGCTTTGTGAGCATCGCCGGATTTGAACTTGATGTAAGCACGATCAACACCAAGCTGAAGTCGTTCCTGGGGGGCTTTGGCAGTCTTGACCTCCGTGGTGCGTTTCGCAAGGATCCCGCTGATGAGGAGTTGGAGTCCGAGGAATCGGATGAAGACGACGATGAAGCAATCGACGACGAGGAAGAATCTGAAGTCGACGTCGAGGTTCCAGCTGTTAAGCGCCGAACCACGCTTGGCGAGCGCATTCAACGACCGGTGCTCGACGTATCGCGCCTTGACGAGGATGAGCCTGCCGCTGCATTACCGCGCGTTCCCGTTGTGCCTCCGCAGCAACCCGACGCCATACCTGCTGAGGGACGCCAGCTTTCGAGTTCTGTAAAGATCCTCCGTCCATCTAAGGCAGATGCGCCGCGCACAGAGCCGTCACAGGAAGCACCGCGACCAATCGCGGCACCGGTGAGCAACGAGCCGCCAACGGTAGACATCAATGATATTCAGAAGAAGCTTCAGGAGCTTCATCCAAAGCGTG
>VFQT010001108.1_pt1 | contig 34660 bp, 33 predicted proteins | sample 3512381 | NCBI WGS metagenome assembly VFQT01 (sample SAMN10412376, study PRJNA504923) | tailings metagenome | isolation source: Relicate 2 Philex TSF3 active mining site | place: Philippines: Tuba, Benguet | collected 2017-08-29 | reverse complement strand
GACTCATAAATCAATGAAGCTTCAAAATCACCGCTGATCACTTGTATGTTGATACCTGTTTCAAGAAATATTTTCCGCACCACCTCAGATTTATTCTTTGCATCGCGCATCGCACTGGTGGCGACAGCAATATGCTTATCGACTCTATAGGCGTTCATAAGGTGTGCATACGCCTTCATGGTCTGAAGAATCATTCCCTTTTTGGGCTTTGAAATTTCACCTGTCTCAAATACATCAAATCCAAGTCGCAAAGGAACCCGAACAAGATTCAGTTTGTTAAATCTTGGACTGCCTTTCTGAGGTGTAATCACTTCGCTGATGAGAAGTCTACACGCATTGGTACCTATATCAATTGCAGCTAATCTCAATGATCCCCGACATTATTTTCTTGACAAGAATCGGTAGATTTCATGTTGAGATCTTACCGGTTTGTTTCTGCGTGAAGTTACGTAGTTGTTATGAAAATCTATATCCAGTATTCTGGCTTTTACATTGTCTTTGAGCTGAATATTCAATAGTTCTATCAGCTCATTTTTAAGATGTGGATCTAATATAGGACATGCTGCCTCCACTCTATGATCCAAGTTTCTGACCATCCAATCTGCACTTGATATATACACATGGGGATGACCGTCATTATGAAAAACCAATACACGGGCATGTTCTAAGTATTCGTCAACAATACTAATAGCATGAGGCGTTTTTTCTTTTTTCTTAAGTAATTTTTTGGCACTGTAAATTCCCCTGATGATCAAATCTACTTTTACCCCTGCAGTTGTTGCTTGACACAATTTATCAACCAATGTTATATCGCTCAGTGAATTTAGCTTCAATAATATTGAAGCAGGTTGACCTTTTTTTGCGGCCCTGATTTCTCTGTCAATCAATTGATTGATTTGTTTTCGCATTCCAACTGGACTCACCAACAGGGTATTGCAATCTTGTAAGGCTTCCTTATGTACCAGCGGATTTTCTAAATAGAAAAATATTTTGTTGATGTCTGCCATGATATTTCTATTGGAGGTCAACAAACAATGATCTCCATAAATATTGGCAGTCCGCTCATTTAAATTACCGGTGCTTACAAATCCATATTGAATGGTCTTATTCTTGACGCGTTTTTTTATTACACATATTTTGGCATGGACTTTCATGTTGGGTATTCCTAAAATAACTTTTACCCCTTCCTCCTCTAGAACAGACTTCCATTCCAAATTTGCTTCTTCATCAAAACGTGCTTTCAATTCCAGCATTACTTCTACTTTTTTTCCATTGCGGGATGCATTGATAAGTGCATTGATGATACGTGATTCTGGTGCCAATCTGTATGCTGTTATTTTAATAGATTGAACCTCCGGATCCATTGCAGCTTCTCTAAGCAAATCAGTAATGGCATTGAAAGAATGATATGGCAAGTGCAAGAGAACATCTTTTTTATGAATGACATCAGTTACCCTGATGGCACCCTTTAAATCTGGATGTGTAAAAGATGATTTCTTTCTTTTCTGTGCAGAGAATACATCTGGGAAATCGATGAAATGCTTGAAATTATGTATACGTCCGCCAGGAATGATGCTGGAGTAATTATCAATTTTCAATTTCTTGGTCAAAAACATCAGCAACCCACTGTTCATTTCTTTATCATAAACAAAGCGTACAGGTTTCCCCTTCCGCCTTTTTTTCAAGCCCTTCTGCATTTTCTCTACCAGTGTTGTATGTACATCACTGTCAAGATCTATTTCTGCATCTTTTGTTACCTTAAAAATGTGTGACTCGAAATGGTCGAATCCAAAATAGGAGAAGATGTATGGAAGATTGACCCGAATAATGTCTTCCAGTAAAATAATGTGGGTTTCATTTCTATTGGTTGGCAGCTCAACAAATCTTCCAAGTGATTTGGATGGAATTTCAATAAGCGCATACTGCTGTCTGTATGCTGAACTTCTCTTGCGCATGACAACGCCCAGGTATATACTTTTATCGCGTAAATAAGGTAGTTCAGGTAAACTCTCGATCATAAGCGGAATGATATTGGATCGCACTTCCTTGTCAAAATAATCAATGACAAACTCCCGCTGTTCTTTTGTAATTTGTAAATCGTTTTTGAGAAATACCCTCTCTTTTTTCATCTCCTGTTGAATATTTCTCCAAATTCGATCAAATTCATTTTGTTGATTCAAAACTGTATGTAAGATATCCTGCAATACCTCTTTGGGCCTTTCTTCCAGATGAAAATTCAGTTTTGATTTTTTTTCAGAAAACTCAACCATTCTTTTCAAAGTTGCCACCCGTACACGAAAAAACTCATCCAAGTTATTTGAAAAAATTCCTAAAAAGCGAATACGTTCTTTCAGAGGGACCGAAGCATCATTTGCTTCTTGTAAAACCCTGGCATTGAAACTCAACCAGCTGATATCTCTTGCGACAAAAGGATACTTCTGCATGCAAGGAAGTTAATCAATCTATTTATCAATAGAATATATTCTCATTTTAACAAAAAGTGAAATTTTAAGGTGGCTTCTCAAGAACAAAAATTAATGTTTGTAAAAACGTGAAATTAACATGTTATAAACATGTTGTTTTTGTAAACACTCGTTTAATTATTTATTAATAATTAGCTCACATTACAATGCAAACTTGCTTTAAATCTTACAACATGGGCAATACCTTCGACATCATTCTTCACACCAAGAAATTACTGCAAGCTGGTATTTTCAACCACCTGACCGACGAAAGTATTTCAGTATTGCACCATCTGATCATGCAATCAACTTTTCAAAATTTAAACAGGAAAAAGTTTTTTGAAATTTGGAGAAAAGGTGATTTCAGTGAACATTTTATAAATATGCAGCTGCTTCAAGAAACAAATCTCATTCTTCAAAAAAACGGAGAGCATACCATCGAAGAAAATTTTCTTGAAATACTCTATATATAATATGATCGCAGCTTTAGTCATGTGATTTATTCAGCTTTGATCATATAATTTTTCGGATCAACTTTTCATACGCCGCTGCATATTGCATCATGCCAATATCGTTGGGATGTGTTCCATCCACTGTACTTTCTGTAGTGAAGCCTATGGCAGAAGCAGTGAGCAGATAAATATTGCGAACTCCCTCTTTTTTCAATTGCTGAAATACCTCAGCTGCGATTTCACTTGCAGCTTTATAACGGGATGTCATAACAGAATCCATGTTCATGCCTTCCAGTCCGCTGCAATGTTCAGCAAGTACAATCGGAACTCCCGGATGAGCACCTTGTATATCTGCAATTGATTTTCTAATTCTTTTTTCAATCTCCTCAGCCGGAAACTGATCCCGCAAGGTAAGATTGGGCATACAATCAAGGATATACATTTTGGCATCAATGGTATTGATCAAATCAATTACCTGCTGTTCCAATTGACCGTTGCCAGAAAAGCCCAGGTTGATCATTTTTGCATTCAGCTTTCGGCCCAATATATTGGTCCATGCGAGTCCAGGTCGACTTGCACATGCTCCATTCATGATGGATGTACCATAAGCAACAATTGGTTTTTCTGAAACAACAGGAAGGAATTCGAATGTACTTCCAGCTGGAACCCCGATTTTCATCCATTGCACTGCTGTATACAAAGGAAGGTAGAGGCGAAATGTTTCAACTGTTTGTGACAAAGTCATGTTCTCAAAACGATAAGTGATGGTATCTCCGAACTTAAATGAACCCTTTGCCCAACGCCAATCGCCTCTTAGATCCAGCGCATACAAATCCATTCCCGCAACTCCGGTAGCAGGCATATGCGGCATGGATTGATTTCCTTTCACTACATATTGTACGATCACCGACTTGCTGTTTGTCTTGAATCCGACATACTCACCGGCTGTATTTCTAGATAAATTCCAAACCACTGGTCTGATTTTTTTCTCAGCTGATGAAGGAAAACGATCGTATGCACTCGCCAGGTCCTGATGCCAAGCCCTCCCATCAATAACAGGAGCATCAGCAGCAACGGGGTCAAACCATTGCATTGATTGAGAAAACAAATAAAAAGGCAAAAGATGCAACAGGAAAAAGATGAATTTTTTCATAAACAAGATTTAGATATCAACCAGGGCATAACTATTTTTCTACACCCGATTGAATGAGCCATTTAAATTAAACAGAAAGACTGATAAATGACTAATCAGGAAATCTATATTTTTACATCAATATTTATTTATGAACAAAATCCTTGCATTTGTAAAAAAATACAAAACTGAAGTCATCATAGGCATCATTGTATTTCTATCTTTTCTCTTGGAAGACGTTTTGAAGATTGTATTCAACATGTAGCTATTTGTATGATGCACTTACAAAGATCTTATTATTAAATAACCCGGTATTTAATATAAACGTTATGTCTGATAATTTACTGAATGGTATTCATCATATTGCCATTATTTGTTCTGACTACCAACAATCAAAAAAATTCTATACAGAGGTGCTGGGATTTGACATTGTCAATGAAACCTATAGAAAAGAAAGGGATTCCTATAAACTTGATTTAGCACTCAATGCCCACTACACCATTGAATTGTTTTCTTTCCCTCATCCCCGCAAAGACCATCAAGACCTGAATCCTGCGGATTGCGACATTTGGCTTTTAAAGTCAATGATATAGAAAAAGCCATTGCGTCATTATCAGATAAGGGTGTACCCTGTGAACCTGTAAGAGTGGATGAAATAACCGGAAAAAGATTTACATTTTTCGCGGATCCAGATCTACTGCCATTGGAATTATACGAAATATAAAAAACCCTTGCAAGCACAACACTTACAAGGGTTCATCATTGAATTTTAAGTGAAATATTATTTTTTCAGCACTGCATAGAAAGAAGACTCAATCTTCTTGTATTCATCCTCCAGTACATCAATGGCACCAATTCTCGATGGAGAGAATGGTTCAATCGCAAACAGAAGTGAAAAATATACATCGCTCAATCTTCTGCGAAACTTGAATTCATCGAAGAAAACTGTTTTTCGGTTGGTCTCAATGATTTCCTTTCGTAAACTGTCCAAAGCATCAAATCGGGTTTGTTCTTCGGCAGACCTGCTCCCCAGCTTGGAGAGTATTGCAATGGACTTATCCAAGGAATCAACCAGCACTGCAAGTTTTTCATGCAACCTGAACAATCGCATGGACTGCTCATGCAGCTGATTCATCTTAACAGCAGTAAATCCTTTTTCCGGATTGGGCTCCACGACAAAACTCTGCTCAAATTTTTGTTCACCGATTTCCAATACAGCTTTGTACTTTCCAGTTTTCACCTTAGGACCCAAAACGGAAGAAAACAAAACGCTGGAACCTGCAGTGAATCCACCTAGAGCAACCTTGCATGGATTTTGATCAAGCCCCCAATAAACCCTGTTCAAACCTTTATTGGTTGTTCCGTTGATGTCCCTGATTTTTTTATTGCTCTCATCATAGAGAATGATTTTCACTGATTGCTCAGAACGTTGTTTCAAATAATACTCAAAACTGGGAAGATTGGCTTTATTGCCAGCTGTCCATCCGGCAAGATTGCCGTCTTCAGATGGAACCTGAGGTGCAAAATCATATTTGAAATGTGCAATTGGATAAAATACCACATCCTTGGTCAAATCTGTTTTGATCAATCTGCGCAGGGATGCCAGATTGTCCAATACATATATTCCTCGACCATGTGTCGCAATCGCCAAATCACCAGTATGCGGAACAACTTTCAAATCTCTCACCAAAGCATACCATGGAATATTTTGGTATTTGCTGCGCATCCATGTTTTACCGGCATCTATTGAAATGAACAACCCCATCTCTGTTCCAAGAAAGAGTAAATTTTCCTGTTCGAGATCTTCCCTGATTACATGCGCAAACCCAGTAAACTCTTTTGACTCAAATTTTTTCCAGGTCTTCCCTGCGTCATTGCTGACCACTGCATAGGTAGCGTGATCACCATACCCATGATTATCCAATGTTAGATATACCCTGTTCGGATTTTTAGAAGATACCTCAATGCTTGAAACCCATGCATACTTAGGTACCCCTGCGGCCCAAATACCAGCAGAGAGATTGGTCCAAGTTTTCCCACCATTATTGGTATACTGCAAATGACCGTCATCCGTACCAACCCAAATGATATCTTCATTGCGAGGGTCCTGTGTCATGGTGAAAATGGTACAATGATTTTCCGCGCTGGTATTGTCGCCGGTAATGCCACCGCTTTTCTCTGTGTTTTGCTTATTTCTGTCATTGGTGGTAAGATCAGGAGATATCTTCATCCAGTTGTTGCCCTCATCGATTGACTTGTATAAGTACTGATTGGCAGTATACACATTGTAACCACCCGGACGCTTGCTGCTTTTCGCAACAACAATGGGTGAATTCCAATTCCATCTGTGAAGGTCCTCACCAACATTTCTCTGTGGCTTGATACCATAACTCAATCCATTGGAAAGATTGATGCGATTGATTTCTCCGCCTTGCGACTCAGCATAAACAATATTTGAATTGATAGGAGATGGCTGTACCCAGAATCCATCACCCCCATTTAAAAATTTCCAATCTGTACTGGAAACTCCTCCGGGTGAAGAACTTGGTGCCATCCACGAACCATTGTCTTGCAACCCGCCATATACATTGAAAATTTTATCATTGCTGACTGCAACATGATAAAATTGTCCAACAGGCAGATTGTTCAAAAATGACCAAGACACTCCCTTGTTATGACTTACATATACGCCACCATCCGTACCCAGGTACATGGTATTGGTATTAAAAGGATTGATCCACAATGCATGATGATCGGCATGCGGAACTACATCACCGATAATCGTATTGGACCATGAATAACCTCCATCGATTGAATATTGAAAATCAAATGCAGGACGATATACACGCTTAGGATCTTTGGGATCAAATTCAAGTGCACTGAAATAAAATGGTCTGGCCGTAATATTATCTGTACTTGCTAATTTGGTCCAAGTCTCTCCTTCATCTTGTGACTGATAGAGTCCAGGTACCTTGGCTTCGACAATTGCAAGGACTTCCTTTGGCTTGGATGGATTGATGGTGACAACAATTCTTCCAAGATCACCTTCAGGTAAACCAGCTTGAATTTTCTTCCATGTTTTACCGCCGTCTACAGATCTGTACAAGCCGCTGGTGCTGCCACCAGAATTAAATGAGAAGGGTTGGCGCCTGAATTTCCAAAAGCTTGCAAGGAGCAGATTTGGATTCGTAGGACTCATAGCGATGTCTGCGCATCCTGTTTCCTCATCAACATACAATATTTTGTTCCAGGTTTTTCCTCCGTCACTTGAATGATAGAGTCCACGGTGTTTGCTTGCACTCCAAAGCGGACCGGGTGCAGAAACAAAAATACTTTTGGTATTTGTTGGATCGATGATGATCTTGCTGATGTGCTCTGTACTGTCGAGTCCGATTTTCTGCCAATTGGATCCGGCGTCTGTCGACTTGTATATTCCGTCACCTATGGAAACAGAGTTGCGCATATTGCTTTCCCCCGTTGCAGCATAGATGGTTTTTGAAGAGGATGGATCCAGTGCCAATGCGCCAATAGATTGACAGTATTTATCAAAAATGGGAGTGAATGATATACCGCCATTCAAGCTTTTCCAAATGCCGCCACCTGCTGTGCCCACATATAAATTGATTTGTTGATCAACTGTAGTGCCCACAATACTTGTTATCCTACCGCTCATGGTAGAGGGACCAAGATTCCTTGCAGACATGGATTGAAAAAAAGATGAGTTGTTCAGCAAACCTGTTGATGCAGTCTGCCCATGGATGTATGAAAATGCGCCAAACAGCAAACTGCTGAGAAGTAGTTTAACCCTGTACATATGATTAATTTCCTTTGAAGATGTTTTCATCAATGGTAGTGTTGATCTCTATCTTATCGGTTACAAGTATTTGTCCCATTTGCTCAGATTTATGCGGAATCTTAATACCGAAAGGGATGGTTTTATAATCTAATACTTTGGTAACCATTTTCATTTCTTGCCCCTGTTGTTTGACCGTTTTTTCTTCTTTATAAATCAAAGAAGTGTTGACATCAAAGAAATAAACACTCTCATTGTTGTTTTTGGAAGTCATCTTTACTTTATAGAATTCATTCCCATCTTCTTCATCTTTACCCAAAAATTCTACCGTTGAACCTTTGGAAGCATAGTCAATGAATTCATCCTGAATATCCAATTCATCGAGCTTTTGTTTCAACTCTTCCTCAGAGATGGGCTGCAGAGATGATCTGCCTCCAAATGGATTTTGAGACCAGCCTTTTGTAGGTGTTGTGATATCAATGATTTTTTGTCCCTGGAATTCAGCATCGACTCTCACACCTACATTGTGAATTGCCTGCTGGGTGAAATTGATTTTAATACCCTGAACCTCAATAAAGCCATTTACTTTCATTGACATTACTTGTTTCCATTTTTCTTTACCGCCGATGGCAGTGATGTATTTTTCAATGATCTCATCGGCCGTTTGTGCCTGGATATTGAGTGAGAGCAAAACAATGGGGAGCATCAGAGCTACGTAAACAAAGAGCTTTTTCATAAAGAATGTTTTTAAGTGAATACAAAATTATCAGGGGCGTTCATCGGTTTTTCAAGATTTGGATGAACGGTTATAACCCCATTTTATGGGTAAATGTAGATCGGGAAAGAATGAGACCCTTTCTTAACAGGGAATAAATATGTTAAATATTTAAAAAAATGAAGCGGATGGCCAATCAAGCGACTGAGAATGATAGCATTCCTATAAATATTTTTTATTTCACATATAATCTTGATAAAACACCAGTGAATAAAGCATGTTTATTCATAAATGATTAAAATAAGAAATAAACAACCCAAGCATGCAACATGAGAAATCTTGAAACCCCTCTATCTGAACTGTATGCACACGTAGCTGATGCTGAAAAAATAAATGAAACTGTTTCAAGTGTCAATATAGGATGGCATATTGAACATGCACTGTTGGTCATAATAAAAATCATTGAATCAGTTATCAAATCTGATCCAGACAAATACAAATGGAAGTTTAATGTTTCGAGAACCATCGTATTCACGCTAAATAAAATTCCGAGAGGGAGAGGGATTGCACCTGATATCGTAAAACCCAAACAGAAAGAGCCTGTAGATTTTGATGCACTGTTTGCAAAAACAAGGATGTCTATCGCGGAACTACAAAAAGCACGTCCCAAACAATATTTTTTACACCCCGTTTTTGGCAAACTCCACAAGGAAAATACTTTTATCATGCTGGATATTCATACCAGACACCATGTTCATATCATAAAAGACATTATTTCTTCTGAATAATTTGATTGTGAATTGATTGTGACTTATCAAGCACGCAACAGCTATTTTTTAAATAATTGATTTACAATTTGTTTTAATTGTGCCCATAACGAAGCAAAGTCATTGACTCCTGATACGGAACCGCATCAGGAAAAAAATGATCCAACCACCGAACTACTTTTATGGAGGAAGTATTTACATTAGATGTAAATAAGGCCTAAAGGCTCTTGTGTAAGGCTTTTTGGCCTCATACATTTATGCTTTGATATGAACAGCAAAGAAGAGTTCATAAAGAAGAGTTCATAAAAAAGTTAGGGCAAAACGTTAGAGAAAAAAGGTTGCAGCGAAAATTGACAGTGGAAAAACTATCAATGGAGGCGGGTATGCCCTATTCACAAATCAGCAGACTAGAACTGGGTAAACGCAATCCAACGGCTTACACACTCTACCTCATCTCAAATACACTCGGGTGCAGTCCTTCAGAATTATTTGATGGGCTCTATCAAAATAAATACAATGATCTCTAAATTTTATGATTTTCAAATTCCCCAACACATTATTGAATAATCATATATTTCGTTGATCACCTCCGCTCCACCATTTCATTTCTGCTAACCTATACAAACAACCCCTTAAAAGAAAGGGTGCTGGAAAGCACCCTCGTAAGCATTGCCTAAAGGCTCTGATTGGAAGCTATGTTAGAAATGATATTGAATGATAGATGAATGTTCAAAGGTGATGCAATTAAGTTTATCAATTGTCTTCCGATTAAATAATGCATTCGGAAAAATGAATAAATTATTTAAAAGGCTTTCTAAAATTTATTAATGATATCATTAAATTCAGTAATGATCATGCAATCAGTTATGCATACTAAAACATGAATAAATTATAAAAAAAGCTTTCAAAATTTTTTTAATGATGAATAGCGTCGGCACACAGATCAAAAACATCAGAGAATTTAAAAACTTAACGCAAACCTATGTAGCCAAAAAGATTGGCATGAGCCAAAGCAAGTTGGCAAGAATAGAAAACGGTAAGATCCAGGTAACTGATGAATTATTGTCTCTCATATCTGGTGTACTTGAAACAGATAATCAGGCTATCAAGCATTTTGATGAAAATGTACAAGATGGGTTGAATAATAAAATAGAACCCATCATTCAACCTCAAATGATGGCCCAGTATTTTAAAATATCAAGAGAAATACACCAAGAAGAAATTAAACTGCTTGAAAAGAAAATCACTTTACTGAAGTCTTTGTACATAAAATAGCTTATCCCAAATACAATGGGACAGGATCACTTGAAAAAGAATTAATTTTTCATTCCTTCTCTCAAACGATATGCGATAATACGGTTGGTACCGAAAGAAGGTACAAAGAGCGTATTGGATTTTTTATCATAGCTGATATCATTGGCCATGATTTTTTTATCACGGGTGTCTAACAATATTTGTTTATCGCCTTTTGCAGTTACATAATATATCATACCTCTGTAATTACTCAGAATAAATGCATCTTTTGAGAGCATCACAATGCCATCGAGACCGTTTTCGAAGCCCTCACCTATTTTTGTAAGCTCTTTTGCAGTATTGATTTTTTGAAATGTATTGCTCCCTGCAACGTACAAATCCGATCCTACAGTCAAAATGCCGTTCGCTCCGGGTATATTTTCAAGATACACAATGGGTTGATCATCTTCAATTTTATATACTTTCCCCGCTCTTGTATCACTTACGTAAACAATCCCTTTTTCATCAACATCCAAATCATTCAACATCACCGCTCCTTGAACGGGAATACGTTTTACCAAGGTGCCATTTTTGATATCGATCACGGCTACAGCTGCAGTTTCGGCGTTGTAGAGAAGGCCCTTGTGAAAACCAATCCCCTTGTTCGCATTCAATCCAGTTGCCCAGGCACTGTTGATTATCTTCCCATCTGTGTTCATTTGCACAAGAGACCCGCTGTTCATGCTTGAAATGTAAACTCTTTTTGAAACCGGATCAAAGGTTGCGGATTCAGGACCTTTCAGTGTAACTGAATCCGATTCCCATAACTTTTCAAGGCTGTACTGAGCGGATACTGATGAACAAACAAACAATATGCATATTGGTAGAAATATTTTTTTCATGGGTGTATTTTAATTGCACAATACACTAAAGTACATTAAATATAACAACATGGTGAAAATCAAAATAAATGGTAAAGTGTATTGGAAGATAAATGATGACATATTGATGAACATACAGCTAAAATGAATGCGAAGAAATCAGTCTTTTATAAAAATCTAATTGGGCCTGTTTTTAAATAGCATAAAATATATAGAATTAAATAGCACTGCTCCCACTTTCCAAATATGCATCTTCTTAAGATTGTAATCATAAATATGTATTACAAATGTTATTTTTTAAGAATCTGTTTCAGCCTAGTTTGGTAACATGAAAAAAAGAAATATCATTCATTTTACCGAACTAAATGTCAATCGGATTCAGGCATTGACGGACGCTGTTTTTGCCATTGTCATCACAATACTCTCATTGGCACTGGTTGTGCCAGCGGGTGAAGACGAGCAAAATTTGAAAAAATTCATGTTGGATCAAATCATACCCAAGCTGTTTATCTTTTTTCTTGGATTTATCATCGTTGGTGCCTTCTGGGTAGATACACATTTCAACCATCATCATATGACCAAAACCAATATATTCAGTATTTGGTTGAACATTTTCTTTTTGATGTTTGTTTGCCTCATCCCCTTTTCATCCGGATTTCTTGCGAACTATCTGTATACTTCCATCAGTGTCATTATATACAGCCTGAATCTCATTTTGGTTAGCATCCTTCACCTGGCAATGCTTGTCTACGCATGGGAGAAAAAATTCATTGACCAAGATGTAGACAAAAGACTTTACCACAATATGTGTTGGAGAATTATTTTACCAACCGTTATTTATGCTCTTATCATCCCGCTTTCTTTTCTAAAAAAAAGCTGGGTTGTTTACCTATTTATTGCTCCCCTTTTTTTCCAAATTTTATTCGGCAGGGCAAACAGAAACGAAAAGACATAATTTCATTGCAAACGATTCTTCCAATACTGAATCTCGAAGCTTGATAAATGGTAATGAAGTGTCTTGATTATGAGATATTTTTCACATAAGACAATAGCACATCTGAATTGAACTGATAGACACCAGATAATTGAAACTTCTTTGCATCTAAAAGACTTACATGATGATCATGATTAAAACTAGAAATCGCCTGATTATCAAGAAAAACTGCTGGTACAACAAACAATTTCATTTCATCAATGCAATCATGGATCATCATTTGGGTTGCCAACTTACTTCCAGCTTCAACGAGTATTTGAAAATACTTGTACTCAAGTAGCATCTTCAACATAGTATCCAACTTAATATTCCCCTCTTGATCAAAATCAGTAAAAATTAATTTCACATTATCAGGTATATCGTTCAGATGTTTATGAAGACCAAATAAAAAGATAGTAGAGTGAGGATGTGATTTAAAAATAGACAGGCCAGCATTTTCAGGCTTCAATAACTGAAAATCCCGGTCTATTATAAGTATATCCTTGTCAAGAACAGAACCATCTGATTTTCTGATATTCAATTGTGCATTGTCTTTAAAAACAGTGTGGTATGTGGTTAGAATGGCATCCGCTTCTGTTCTCAAGCGCTCGTGAACATATTTTCTGCTCTCCTCATTGCTCAACCATTTACTGTTTCCATTTCTGTCTGCAATTTTTCCATCAATGGTCATGGCCATTTTAAGAGAAACATAAGGACGTTTCAGCCGATGATTAACAAAAAAAGGTCTGTTCAAATCGATCAACTCCTGATGATGCTGTACCTCCACATCAATGCCAGCATTCCTCAATACATCTACTCCACTCACCAAGGGATTTGGATCTCTTGAACCAACAAACACTCTCTTGATACCGTGTTTTTTAATCAGCTCCGTGCAAGGAGGTGTTTTGCCCTGATGAGAACATGGTTCCAATGTAACATAGAGGCTGCAATCACTTAAATCACTTTTTTGACGCAATGCATTGTTGATGGCATGGACCTCTGCATGTGCCTGACCGAATTGCTCATGACAACCTTGCCCTATAATAACCCCATCACTTGAAACCACCACAGCTCCCACCAAAGGATTGGGTCGAACACGCATAAAATCAGCTGTTTTTGCAATGTTAAATGCTGCTTCCATGAAAGAATCCATTGCCATTTTCAACTAGTTTTGCGGAAATATTTACTGATGTTTACTGGTATCGTCCATAAAGGTAAGGTTGTTGCTTTGAAGAGCACAAAGGATGGAATTGAAATAGAAATCTTGTCATCAAATAAAATACCCAAGCTCAAAAATGGTGAAAGTATAGCGATTGATGGTGCTTGCCTGTCAATGATTCAACAAAAAAGGAATACAGTAAGCTTTTTTGTCTCCCCTGAATCCCTTGACAAAACCATCATCGGACAATATAAAAAAGGGTCTATTGTCAATATGGAACTGCCACTCTCACAACAGGACTTTTTAGGCGGTCATTATGTATTGGGGCATGTAGACAGTATTTCGCAAGTAAAAAAGGTAAAAAGACTGGAAGAGGTATGGTTTATCGAAATCAATCTGCCCAAACAATTTGCACAATATGTTGTTTATAAAGGATCTGTAGCAGTGAACGGCGTAAGTCTCACTGTGAATAAGGTAAATAAATCCAGCTTTGAACTTTGTATCATACCGGTAACGCTCCAAAAGTCAAACATGCAAACATTGAAGAAGGGTTCTTCAGTTAACTTGGAATTTGACATACTGGCCAAATACACAGAGCGGATTTTGAAAAAAGGAAAATGAAGTTTACTGACCTCCATATAGCCCTGGAAGCTTTTAAAAAAGGGAATCCCGTCATCGTCGTTGATGCGTTGTCAAGAGAAAACGAAGGCGACATTATTTTTCCTGCTGATAGCTCAACACCTGAAAAAATAAACTTTTGCGCTTCCAAGGGAAGAGGGTTGATTTGCATAGCTATTGATTTATCGACTGCTGAGCGACTTGACTTGAAACCACTCAGAAGCAATCAGCAGGATCTGTTTCACACAGCATTTTTTGATCCAATTGATGCAGCTGTTAAACATGGTACTACAACTGGAATTTCAGCCCATGAAAGATCTCTGACAGCAAAACTTGTTACAGATAAAAATGCTACTCCAACTGATTTTATCAAACCCGGACATCTATTCCCTGTTGTTGCAAAAAAACAAGGATTGCTGGAGAGAGAAGGACACACAGAAGCAAGTGTAGATTTATGTAAAATCACTGGCCACTACCCAGCAGCCATCATCTGTGAAATCATGCAAGAAGATGGAACAATGATGAGAAGAGAAGGGTTGTTAGCTTTTGCAAAAGAACACGGACTGCCAATTGTTTCTATCCAACAAATTTTGGACCACAGGATTCTCACCGAAAATCATGTAGTACATTCCTCCAACGCTCAACTGCCAACTCAATTTGGGAACTTCACTGTTCATGTATTTAAAAATAATTTCACGCAGACTGAACATATTGCACTCATCAAAGATTCAAAACCAAATAAAAAACCAATCGTAAGAATACACAGTGAATGTATAACAGGTGATGTGCTTTCAAGCTTGCGATGCGATTGCAGAGATCAGCTTGAAAAATCAATGAAACTGATTCAAGAGCATGGGAATGGAATTTTAATATACCTGAAAGGACATGAGGGAAGAGGTATAGGTTTATCAAATAAAATTGCAGCATATGCACTTCAGGAGGAAGGACTCAATACGTTTGAAGCAAATGAAAAACTTGGACTCCCCAGGGATAACAGAAATTACCAAGATGCTGTCTGGATGCTGAAATATTTTAACATAGAAGACTTTGACTTGATCACCAATAACTCCGATAAACTGAATACTGTTCTAAAGAATGGACTTTCAGCCAATATTACCCAGGTCAATTCGCAGGTTACTTCATACAACGAAAGATACTTGAAAGACAAAATCAACATTGCAAAACATCAAATAATACTGGAACAATGATCGCAATCGTAAGATCTGTATTCAACGAAGAAATTACTGATAAACTTTTAGAAGGATGTGTGCATGAACTAGTACAAAAAAATATTGATCATCGCATATTTGATTGTCCCGGGGCCATAGAAACAGTTGGATATACGAAGAAAATAGTCGCTGCTTTAAACCCAGATGCTGTCATAGTTATTGGTGCCATCATCAAAGGGGATACAGATCATTATGAATATGTATGCAATTATGTAACACAAGGTCACTCATATTTAGCAACACAGATTGATATACCAGTCATTTTTGGCATTCTAACTACTCAAAATGAAGAGCTGGCGCTTGAAAGAGCTGCCTCAGATAAAATGAATAAGGGCAAAGAGTTTGTGGATACTGCTTTGTATATGATGAACGCATTCAACCGTATAGCAAAATAAGCTACCCTAAAACCACTTCCCGTTTCTGAATAGCAATCCTTTTATTGGATCTGCTATTTTCAATTTTATCGAATGATTGCGGCAGTTTACTGGATGATCTCTCTTCAGAACGGCTTTCCCACTGTTTTACAGGGACCGATTTTTTGATCAGCTTTTCAATATCCCTCAAATAAGCCCTCTCCTCTCTGCAGCAAAACGAAATAGCTATACCCGAAGCACCTGCTCTGCCTGTCCTGCCTATGCGATGCACATATGTTTCTGGAACATTGGGGAGTTCATAATTCAGAACATGCGACAATTGATCAATATCTATTCCTCTTGCAGCAATATCTGTTGCAACAAGTACCCTGATTCTTTTATTTTTAAAATTTTCTAATGCAGTTTGTCTGGCATTTTGCGATTTATTGCCGTGAATTGCTGCAGCAGAAATACCAGCAGCATGGAGTCGCCTGGAAAGCTTGTCTGCTGCATGTTTCATCTGCGTAAATACCAAGAGAGATTCTATAGACCTGTCCTTGAGAATATCGATCAACAAATCCTGCTTATCGGTTTTATCTACAAAATATACGGCTTGTTGAATCATCTCTGCTGTTGAAGAAACAGGTGTTACTTCAATTTTCACAGGATCCTTCAGCAACATGTCTGCAAGCTGACTGATTTCAGGAGGCATGGTGGCGGAGAAGAAAAGAGATTGTCTTTTAGCAGGAAGTTTAGCAATAATTTTCTTCACATCATGGATAAATCCCATGTCAAGCATGCGATCGGCTTCATCCAATACAAAATATTTGATGTTGGAAAGGGTAATATGTCCCTGTTGCATCAAATCCAACAACCTGCCTGGTGTAGCAACCAAAATATCTATGCCATTTCGGATGGCATTCACTTGGGCATGTTGTGAGACTCCCCCAAAAATAACCAGGTGTTTGAGGGAGAGGTGTCTGCCATAGGCAGCAATGCTCTCACCAATTTGAATTGCCAATTCACGTGTTGGAGTCAGTATCAGTACTTCCATACTCCGCAAGCGGCTGGAACTTGCAGCTCGCTGTTCATGCATCAACTGTAAAATGGGAATGGTAAAGGCAGCCGTCTTTCCTGTTCCTGTTTGCGCACAACCCAAAATATCTTTTCTGTCTAAAATGGGAGTGATTGATTTTTGTTGAATCTGTGTGGGTGTTTCATACCCTTCTTCGTCCAAAGCCTTCAATATAGGCTCAATGAGTCTTAAATTTTTAAATGACACTTGTAAAATGATTAAATGATAAATGTGATAAGGCCACTGCTACGGAACCAGTGCTTTATCTGCCTTACGTTAGAACAACAACATATTTGAGAAGAAAAAACTGCACAAACACAAAGAGCAATAACATCAAGAAGCACAAAGGTAGTTTAATTATTGGATAAAATGAAATATAAGAATTGATGATTGATGTCTGGTGTCATTGATATTGATTTTTTATAACAATATACCTGTAAGCTTTCAAAGGTTGTACCTTTATGAACAATGATGGAGCATATGCGCCTATTGATCATCATATTCTTAACCACATTCAACTGTTGTCTTGCACAACAAAAAACCTCATTTCCCAAAACATTGGTTTACAAATCCACCTTGTATCCTTCTCAACCCCAAAAACCAACTACTGCTGTCAGGCCGGATTTCATCAGCACCAGGCAGGGATATGTCTGCAGACAGGAATGGAAATTTGAAAAGAAAACCGGACTGCCCATCAGAGTCAGGTTGGGTTCACTGGATTATGTAAACAAAATGGAAGGGAAATGAATACAGGTATATTAAGCAAATAAGACTATAACGATTGAACCTAATGAAACTGTTCCCCTTTTCGTGCAAGAAAAATAGAAAAATCGTGCAATCAATTTTCTACTAAATTCTTTTATATACACTTTGAATTACTCCATGTGAGTATGTTTTACTTTCAACACCCTTAAATTTTATCTCTTTTGTAATATCATTGAATAAAGGAATACCCGAACCAAGTAGCAATGGTATGGTCGTAATTGTCATTTCATCAATCAGGTCTTCATTTAAAAACGATTGAATGGTTTTTGCTCCATCAATGTATAGATGATGAAGATTCATTTCAGTTAGTTTCAATATGATCTGTTTCGGATGCCCATGTATGAATTGAACTTTTGCTTCTAATTCTTTTGGAACAGATTTCAATTGAGAAGTCCATACAAAAACCGGTTTTGTATATGGCCATTCAACCCCAAAGCCAAGTACCGTTTCAAATGTTTTCCTTCCCATCACCAAAGCATCAACAGTTGACATGAAATGATTGTACCCCATATCTTCACCTGCAGGTTCAGGGTACTTATAGAGAAAATCAACCGACCCATGCTGATCAGCTATATAACCGTCAAGACTCGCAGCGATAAAAACTTTGACCATAATCTAAATTACCCCTTTACTTTCTCTTCTCCTCACTTATCTTTTGACATGGATAAATGGAACACAAAGATTTCAGGAAGCCAATTTTGACAAGCCATTCGCAGTGGTGAATAGCTTTTTGTTGTCTAATAATAGGTCTGAGGAGCTGCCCTTTCATCAAAAATGTTAAATCAATGATACAAGGAAAGAGATTAAAAAGCTTCCCCAATGTAAAAATAATATCCCTTGCCTTCACGGGTAAATCCAACATCAAAACGTACAAAAATATCTTTTGATTTGAAGATGAGATACCTTGCTCCTACGCCACCGGCCATTTTAAATGTTGATGATAATAAAGTTTTTGCAGTTGGCGCTACTGTTGCAGTGGAAACAAAAGCGGCTGCACCCAATCTTTTGCTGAATGCAAATGGAAGAAACCTGTACTCCGCCTGCGTTGTAAAAATATTCTTATCCCTGAATCTTCCAAGGTAATATCCCCGCATCATGCTCTCTCCTCCCATCATGGCCATTTGGTTGAAAGGAACATCTCCATTATTGAACTGTGCAGATCCCTGAAATGCCAATACATCTCTTGGATTAAATCCTTCTCTAAAATAACGGAAATCAAACTGGGTACTGAAGAACGAATGGGTGCTGCCAAGCGATGCGGAATAATTGAGAAAAGCAAGTTCAGCAAACAAACCTTTCCTCACGTTCATTACATTTTTTCTATTATCATATACCAGGCCCATTCCTATGCCCATGTTACTCGAACCCTTGTATCCGGTTGGATACTCATAACCAACTGTATTTGCGCTGTTGAATGTTACATTGTACATTTTTTGAAAATCAAACTCGGCTCCGGCAAAAAGATTTCCTTTTATTTTTCTGAGTACCCTTTCACGAAGTTGAATATTGGTATTACTTACCACGGCGAATCCTTTTTCAGGTGATTTTATTCCAATACCATAATATTTCATGGGGAAGTATTGAAATTTACCTCTTCCAAGAAAAAACCATTTTTCTCCGTCACCATAAATTGCATGTTCTAGCCAAATCCCATATTGTTTTTCTGCAGTATAGAAACTGAATGTATTGATCTCGCTGAGCCTGTTTTTCTTGTTGTGATTGGCATAAAAAAGAACAAGATTCACAAGTCCTATTTCAGTTCTGGTTTCAGGGGTATAGGCCAGCGTAGGGTATACAATATAGTTGGATTTACCAGTACTATCTTCAAATTTCCCCAGTAAGTGTTCTTTCTTATCAACGATGAATTCCTTTAGTTTTTGCCCGTTTACAACAACTACCAGCAAATTGAATAAAAAATAAATCAATAGGTATTTTGAATATTTAAACACATTCACCGTCTCATATCTATTCAAATGTATCATACTGAATTTCTTGGTTATTTGTCTTCAACGCAAGGGGTATTGAAACAAAACAATTCCATTCCTGCGGTTGATTTGGCAATGTGTTTCGATGTGTAAAGGTAAAAGGTTATACTTTGATATTATCACCCATTTTCGATTTAAGCGTTTTCAAGTGCTGCAGAATATCAGCCATCGGTGACATCTGAGAATATGCATCCATCTATCCTTTGAACGCTTTTAAGTGTCCCTGTTTTAATAACTGATCAGAAATTTGAAATATTCAGCTACTTTCTCCCTCTCCTCACTTATCTTATAAATTGGTTAATTCAAACACAAAGGTTTCAGGGAACAAAAAAAATGTGCATTTTTTAACCGAATATTCTAATTACCAATATAAAATATAACAAGTCCGTGAAATAGTATAACATATACACAGTGAGTATTGGTCATCTTTACGGCAAAAAGATGAAACAAACCATTTTAATTACGGGCACAAGCAGCGGTATTGGAAAAGAAACAGCTAAATTTTTTCAATCCAAAGGTTGGAATGTGATCGCAACAATGAGAAACCCTGAAAAGGAAACTGAATTGAATACGCTCAAGAATGTATTGGTCACCCGACTGGATGTTTTGGATCTGAACAGTATTGATGAAGCAATCAAAAAAGGAATTGAAGTATTTGGGAAGATTGATGTGCTTGTGAACAATGCAGGATATGGTGCATACGGACCATTGGAATCTTTTCCAAGAGAAAAAGTACTGCGTCAGTTCAATACCAATGTGATTGGTTTGATGGATGTTACAAGAGCTGTTCTTCCCCATTTTCGTACAAATAAAAGTGGAATGATTATTAATATCTCTTCCATGGGCGGAAAAATGACTTTCCCACTGGGCTCACTTTACCATGGAACAAAATTTGCAGTAGAGGGAATTTCAGAATCTTTGAGATACGAGGTCGAGCAGTTTGGTGGAAAAGTAAAAATTGTAGAACCTGGAGCCATTGCAACAGATTTTGCAGGAAGATCATTTGACTTCAATCATGATACAAACCTAAATGAATACCAGAATATCGTAGATAAGATTATGGCAGTTTTCCCCAAAATGATAAAAAATGCTGGCCCAGTAAGCACTGTGGCTAAAGTGATTTATGAAGCAGCAACAGACGGGAAAAATAGATTACGGTATATGGCAGGGTCGGATGCAAAAATGTATAACTTGATGAATAAATTACTGGGGTATAATTTTATTGTGAACATGAATAGGAAATTTTTCAAATTATAATACTTGAAAAGAATATTGCATTTAAAATCAATTTCAGACTTGTATAAACTGTTTAATCTGGGTCACAGCCATCACCCATTGGTGGCTGTGCTGGATTTCAGTAAAGTAAATGAACATTCGAATGGGAAGACGAAATTCATCACTGACTTCTACTCTATCATGTTCAAGAATTAGTGTAAGAACACATTAAAGTATGGAAGGAAGCATATAGATTTTCAGGATGGAAGTCTGATTTGCATTGCTCCCAACCAAGTAATTGAGGCAGACGAAGAAATTGAAGTAAAAGAAAATATGATTGGATGGGGGGTATTTTTTCACCCTGATCTGATTCGTTCATCTACCCTTGGCAGTACAATCAAGCAATATAATTTTTTCTCCTATGAGATATCAGAATCATTACATCTTTCTGAAAAAGAGAAAAACATACTTATTCAATGTGTAGAGAAAATAGAATTTGAACTGAGAGAAAATATTGATACACATAGTCAGCATATCATCATATCATATATTGAACTGTTATTAAATTACTGCTCAAGATTTTATGGCAGACAATTGATCACACGAAGTCAGACCAATAAAACTGTGGTATCTCAAATTGAACAAATCATTCTTGCACATTTTTCTAATCTTCTATCTGAAAAGAATGGTTTACTAACTGTAAAACAACTTGCGGATCAAGTTCACCTTTCACCTGGTTATTTGAGTGATCTGCTAAAAAAAGAAACAGGTAGAAATGCACAGGAGCACATCCACTATTATTTACTGGAAGAAGCCAAAAACAAATTACTTCATTCAGATTCAACCATCAGTGAAATTGCTTATGCGCTTGGGTTTGAGTACCCTCCATACTTCAATAAACTCTTCAAGCAAAAAATGGGCATAACTCCCCTGGAGTTCAGGAATTTGAATTGAATACAAAATTTAATTAATACCCCTTACGTTCTCCCCCCTTCTCACTTATCTTAAAACACGGAGAAGTCAAAGTAGGAAAATTCAGGAAAGCCTGAAACTGTGCACCATTCTGAGCACCCTAAAAAGTCCTTGAGTGAGTGTTTACTTACTCAAACTTTCATATTTTACTGGATATCCAATCAAATAAAAAATCTCCAAGCTTTGCAGCAACTCCCAGAAGAAAAGGATACATAAGAAACAACCAGGTATAATCGATGATCGTTAATCGACGAAATACCTGCTTGCCCTGAAGCAGCAATTGATTGATAAAATCATACCATCCTGTTATTCCCCATTTACTCACTAAACCATTCAAGATTATAGCAACCATCAAAACAATAAGACCTAAAAAGTATATTTTGAGCATGAAATATTTTTAGAATATAATCCCGGTTATTTAATAATAGACTTCAGCTCAAAGAATTTTGTTTTCAGTAGTTTCCCATTCATTGTTATTGTATTAAATGGTGTAGACGGAAAATAAATGCTTGTCATCACAGTCAGGCCATCATCGGCAAACAACTCAACAGAAGCAACATCAATAACCAGTTTGAAATTGATGGTTGATGAATTTGAAATTCTAACTGCTTTGCTTACTTGCGCAAAATCTTTATGGAACTGAGTATTCCCTGATTTGGTACGATCAATAAAGTAATGACCAGCAGATTTACTATACCCTATTGTGAGTGATTCTCTTTTGGTATTTGAGAAAATAATTGAAAAATCATCCACTGGTATATCAACTGCTTCTATAATGGCTGTTCCATTGAATACGCGTTTGTTTTGAATTTCATTGATCAGCCTTCCCTTGTACTTATCCAGTTCATGCACAGGTGTTGAGGCTAAATAATATTTACCGTTAACTTCCCTCAAACTCAATTCCCTGGTAATGGTCAATGCACTTCTCCATTTTTCGGTTGGCACCTGTTGGGCATACATCCAATTGCTCATCCATCCGGTAAATATTTTTCTTTCTCCTGTATTTGACCATGTTATGCCTGCGTATTCATCCGGACCAAAATCTGCCCAACGAATATCATGATCAAACGGTAGAAATGATTTGCCATCAAAATCACCTATAAAATATTGAGTGGCGGATCCTTTATTGGGGCCACCGGGATTGATATTAGAAATCAATACCCAAATTGTTTTGTTCTTGTATTTTAATGGAAACAGATCTGGACATTCCCACAGAATATTCGGTACGCCGTATCCAATACCAAATTCACTAAGTTTTTCCCAATCAATTAAGTTTTTAGACCCATAGATGTGGATTCTGTCAAATACAGCCAAGGTCATTATCCATTTGGCAGATGCTTCATGCCAAAAAACTTTAGGATCACGAAAATCTTTGATACCAGGGTTTTTCAAGACGGGATTCCGTTCGAACTTTGTCCATGTCATCCCTTCATCATTGCTGTATGCAATACCTTGTGTTTGAAAAACCTTACTTCCAGTTTTAGCCAATGAATCATTGTGATATGTAAAAACAGCAACCAAAGGCCCCTTCCCGTTTATTCCAAGTCCACTGGTATTTTGCTGATCATATACAGCACTACCAGAAAATATGGTACCGTTTTTATCAGGATACAATGCAATAGGTTGATGTTTCCATTGAATCAAATCCTTACTCGTTGCATGTCCCCAATGCATTGGACCCCATACAGAAGAAAATGGATGATATTGATAAAATAAATGGTAAGTGCCGTTAAAATAGATCATTCCATTGGGATCATTCATCCAATTTTGTGCGGGTGTAAAATGGTAAACAGGACGATGTTTTTCTGCAATGGTTTCCTGAGCGAACAATTTCAAGTGACAACAAATAAAAATTGAATAAAGGAGGTATTTAAATATAATGGATCGCATAGTGATATACTTATGAAGCCAAATGTATATGATCTAATTCTATCTAAGGATTAATTCTTGGTGGAATGGATATTTTTAATTTTGAAAACGCCCTTAAAATGGGAAAACCAATTGAGGACATTTTCTTATATTCATCATTAATTTTTATAAAATGGAAGTACATCATCATTCTCATCATCCCCAAAAATGGAAAGAGTATCTTTCTGAATTCTTAATGCTGTTCTTTGCGGTTTTTTTAGGATTCATGGCTGAATATTATTTGGAGTACCGTGCAGAACGGCACAAAGAACATGATTACATCAATGGCATGGCTCTCGATTTAAAATCCGATTCAGCTGAGATGGCTATTCGAATACAAGGAATGGAAAGTTTAAAAAGAATGGGTAAGAAATTAGAAAAATTACTCTATAAATCAGTGTTTACTGATGATGATATAGATTCCATTTACCTGATTAGTACAAAAATTACGGCTACATTAATTGCCCCCAATTTTTCTTCTGGAACCATTGACCAATTAAAAAATGCAGGTGGTTATCGATTGATTAAAAATCAGGAAATAGTTAGAAAAATTTCTGATTATGACAGATGGAAGAAAACTATTAATCTTCAGGAAAGTGTCATAATGGAGCATTGGGTCAATGCACATAAAATGCAAAATGGAATTATACACATGACAACCATTGGGATGCCAGAAAAACTCAACGAAATTATTCTGGATAAAAATGAACTTAATCGAATTGAGGTATTAACTGGAAGTAAATTTTTAAACTCCAGTAAAAAAGCATTATATGAATACGCAAACTATATATGGGTACTTGGAGGTTATGTTTCGTACTATGAAATAATGATTAAAATGCAACAACAAAATGCAAATGAATTACTCAAATTAATTGATAAAGAATTAGATCATTGATTAAATTAACGATAACCGCTTTCACAATAAGATTTCAGTTCCTTTCTCTCAGTTATCCTATTATATGGAAATGCCGAACTTGAGAATTTCAGGTACCCAAAAAACTGTGCACCTTTCTGTGCACCCTAAAAAGAAAACCCTTGTAAGTATTTAATTTACAAGGGTTAACATTTTTCAACTATTATCTGTATAAAGTTTCAAAGCTTGAGCAATTGCTTACTCAAGCCTGAAACACACCCTAAGAATAAAAGAAATTCAATGATAGTTTATTTAATTCTTTTATAACTCCCTGAGAATTTGTCTCTTCTAATTTTACTTCACTGGAGCAGCTGGTAAATCTGAACTGAACATATCTCTGAAGAACATCAGCTTCCCATCTACTCTCTTCCAAAGCACAATGTACTTCCCAACGTCCATTTGACTACCATCTTTGGCGTTTAAAACATAGTTTCCTTCCTCAGTTACGAAGTTTTCATCCCCCCATACATCGGTTGTATTTAACTTTGCTGAACCAATTCCTGCATTTAAAAGTTTAGAAAGCTCACTTGTCAAGGCTTGCTTTCCTATCACAGAAGGCGCATTCGGATTCATCCATTTTGCGTCATCTGTATATAAGTTTACCATTGCTACTGAATCTGAGTTAAGAACTGCGTCTTCAAATCTCTTATTCATCTCAGCGATTTCTTTTTTGGCATCCTCTAAATTGAATGCTGGTTTTGTTTCTGTACTGCTCTTGCATGCAAACAAACTTGTTGCTACCAAGACAGTGAATAATACTTTTTTCATTTTATAAGTTTTGATTTGTAATAAATGTAGTAATAAACCGATTATGATTACCAAAATTATATCTCGAAACTTCATGTCTTAAATGTGTTTTTAAGAATACAATGACGATGATGCATTAGCCATTTTACAATACTTTTTGCTTATCAGAAATTCAGTGTTGAGAAATTTAAGAGTAGATAAATTCTAATTCAGAAGTAATTTTTCATGTAAATAATTATATTTTTATTCGACTGAATACAAAAGTGAGTAGAAGTCCTGTGTAAAATTTGAATTTTATCATTGATAATTAATAATGCCATGCTTAAAAGAATTTTGTCTTTATTATCACTGCTAATTGCAATAAATTATTCAATTGCGCAAGATGCACAACCAGCTTTGCTTGCAGATGCAGTAAGTTATGATATACCTTCAAAAATTATCAATAACCAAATTCGCATTTCTGTATCTCTACCTATGGGATATAATAAGAATTCTCCTAAAAAATATCCTGTTTTATATGTTTTAGATGCTTACTACAGCTTCCCTATCATACACGAACTTCACAAAATGATGGCTGGCGAAATTGAACCAGTGATTATTGTAGGAATTGGGGATGATAGAATTTCATTGCAAGAATGGTTGATTACCAGATATCCAATTCTAACGCATGACAAGGATGCTTATGAAGATTCCTACCATTCGAATAATATGAAGGTGAATTTAGTTTCTGGGAATGGTCAAAATTATTACAATGCCATAAAAAATGAGGTGATCCCTTTTATTGAAGCAAATTATTCAACAAACGCTGACCGTGGAATGGTGGGTCACTCTTTGAGTGGATTATTTACAAGCCATGTATTATTTAAGGACAATGGATATTTTACTCGCTTTGGTATAAACAGTGCAGCGCTATTTGTAAATAACGATGAACCTTTTAAATTAGAAAAGGAATTCTTTGAAAGTAAAAAACAGTTAACTGGTAAAGTGTTTATATCGGCAGCTGGACTGGAGGGAGATAAAATTTTTGTAAACAGAGCAAACAGATTATCAAATATTCTAAAAAGTAGAAATTATAATTCTCTAAAAGTAGATTCATATATTTTCCCAGACGAAAGCCATGTTTCAGTGGTTGGCGCTATGTTAAGTCGATCATTATATTCTCTTTACGGGTTGCAAGTAGACAGAAGTATAGGAAAAGGACACAAAGCAAATAATTAAATATTTGAAACTTTCCTTTACTTTCTCCCTCTCCTAACTTGTCTTATAACATAGATAAGTCAAACGAGAAGATTTCAAGGAACCCCAAAAAACTGTGCACCTTTCTGTGCACCCTAAAAAGAAAACCCTTGTAAGTATTTAATTTACAAGGGTTTACCGTTTTTTGAAGTGGTGTGGGGCGGGATCGAACCGCCGACACAAGGATTTTCAGTCCTTTGCTCTACCAACTGAGCTACCGCACCATTGCCCTATTCAGACTACCGCACCAATGGCGGATTGCAAATATACAATCTCCCCCTCAATTGTCAAAAACCCGCGAAACATTGATGATTTAACATAAAAACCTGTCGCGGGGATTGCTTACTTTGATTCAAATGTCAATCATGATGTACCTTCATGTTATGCAAGAACTTCTTTTCATCGTAACCGAATCGCCTGATGGTGGACTCACTGCCCATTGCAGAGAGCATTCTATCCACTCACAGGCTGAAACGATGGAAGACATTAAAAATGCAATCATTGAAGCTGTTCATTGCCATTTCGATGACAATGAAAAAAGAAATATCAGATTGCAAATCATAAAGGAAGAAGTAATTGCAGCTTGAAAATTCCCGGAAAAATTCGCGCTAAAGAATTGATTAAGTTTTTGTCTCAATTTGGATATTATCCAACAAGACAAAAAGAAAGTCATATCAGATTGTCTAAATCAGATGGATCACATCATATTACTATACCAAATCATGAACCACTAAAAATTGGAACACTGAATTCAATCATAAATGATTTATCGAAATATTTGAATGTAAGTAAAGAAACACTGATTGAATTGCTTTTGGAATTTTAACATACTACATCACACCCCCACAGGCATCATGATCACAGTAATCATGCCCTTGCCGGGTGATGTGGCATATTTCACGGTTCCTTTGTAATACTCAACCCGCGAACGGATGCTCTCCAAACCAACACCCTTTCGCACACTGGCAATATCAAATCCCTTCCCGTCGTCCTCGTACTCAAACAACAAATGCTCTCCGACAAAACTGTACTTGATCCGCACATTGTTCGCATCCGCATACTTGAACGTATTGCTGATCAACTCCTGCAAGACACGGTACGCCATGATCTTCTGCTCCATCTTCATCTCATTGAATGCATTGCCTGGCTGAATCCGCAAATGAAACTTTGGTCGCTCCAATATCGAATAACTCTCCACCAATTCCACAATGGCATCCTTCAATCCCAAATCACGGATCGATGGAGGCGCCAAGGACCTCGACAATGTACGAACCTGCTGAAGTGTTTTATCAACGGTTTTCTCCAACTCCGCAATTTCTTTCTCGCCAAACTGCTGATTGGTTTTCAACAAACCTATATACAATTGCATGTACGCCAACATCTGCCCAACACCATCATGCAAGTCTCTGCCAATCTCTGAACGCTGCTCCTCCTCTGCCTGCAGCTTGGTCTCCAACAACTGCTGCTCCCGCGTGATCCGCTCATTCAACAACTCCTGCTGCGTTCTCCTGATCTCAGTTACATCCCAATGTATGCCGATCGATCCTTTGATGGATCCGTCAATATTATAGGTTGGTGCCCCACTGATAACCACCAATACCTCTTCACCATTCTTGCGGGTGAGCGAAATTTCATAAACTGATTCCTTGCCCTGCTTGCGCTCCTCGGCAACCTTATCCATCCTCTTCTTCAAATCAGCTTTATTGATGAATACATCTGTTGCAATTTTTCCCTGCAGTTCATCAGATGTAAAGCCAACTATGTTTTCCATTGATTTGTTCACAAACACAATGCGTTCTTCATTGTCAACCTCCATGATACCCATGGTGAGGTTTTCAAACAAACTCCGGTATTTCTGCTCACTGGCTTTCAATGTTTCAAATGCAAGCTTCCGCTCGGTAATATCCCTGATGTATGAACAAAAGAAATCACCCTTCTCAGAGTGTACATGAATGATGGATAATTCAAGCGGAACAGCCTTCCCATCTTTGCGCAAACCATCAATCTGTATAACATTGCTCAATACCTTGTGCTCTCCCGTAGCGAGATAATGCTTCAGCCCTCGCTCATGCATCTCTCGGTACTGATGCGGAATGATCACTTCACTCATCCTTTTCCCCAAAACCTCCGATGCCGCCCATCCAAATATTTTCTCCGCCTGCGGATTCCACAAAGAAATTCTTCCTTCCAAATCCATGCAAATGATGGCATCCAACGATGAATTCATCACCAACTCAAATCTTCTCTTGTCATCCTCCAACTCTATCTTGAATTGATATTCATTGGTCAAATCAAAAAATGCTCCGATGTATCCGAGAAACTGCCCGTTCTCCAAAAACCTGGGCATGGCAACCTCTCTTAAGAAACGATACACCCCGTCTTTGTTTTTCACCATCAACTCAATATCAAGCTGCAGATGATTGTTCAGCTTAGCTTCCCACTCAACAGATGCATGATTTCTGTAATCAGGATGAATCAATTCCTGAAACTCATCGATGCCGCTGATCTCCTCCAACCCCTTGCCAAAGAATTCTTTCGTGGCATTGTTGGAGTATATGACCACATTGTTGCCGTCGGATACCCATGTCATCACCGGCATGGCATCGGTAATATTTTTGAAACGCGATTCAGTTTCTTTGATCACCTCTTCATACAACTCCCTGCTGGTGACATTTGAAATTTTTCCAACAATGTATTCGTCTTTCAACAATCCATCATAACGCTTCCGGATCTCCTCCTCCAACCAGAACTTTTCATGTGTTATAGGATGCTCAATTTGATATTTTAAATTGACAGCCCCGGAACGTTCCAAAAACAAAATCTGACGTTCATAATAACCCTGCAAAGAAGGAACGATGACGGACTTTCTTTTGTAGATAGGATCTTTTTCCCGTACGGGATCAAATCCGAACAACTGCTGCCAGTTGGAAGTAAAATAGTTCTTCTCTTTTTTTTGCTTGTAGACAATGTAATAAACTGTATCACCCTGCTCAAGAAAATTGTTGACCCTGTTGTTGGTTTCCTTTAACTGCTGATAGAGCGTCTCGTATTCATCCTCCACCACATTGGAGGTATGCTCCAAAAATTTAATATGCTTCTCATACTCATCCAACTGCAAACCGAGCTTTTCCAATACAGCCTTCATCTCGGCCGACAGGCTGTCTGCATGCTTCTCTTTATCCTGCAATAATTTATTGATCAGTGGATGGAACACGTATATCCTCCTTTAATGCGGTGACGACGACTGTTTGATTATGCAAATCACATGTTTTTTCGGGTTTTTCCCAAGAAGAAAATTCACCATAGGTATAAAATCCTGCAACGACTGTTTCTTTGCTGACTGATTTGGAAAGTGCTTCTATCTCTTCACCCTTCCGCTGTCCTAGAATGATTTTTCTTCCTACACAATTCATCACCAGCATCAAATTAGGATCCTCAAGATGACCAGTAGCCTTCTTGCTTGCATCCTGTGCTTTTTGAATCAGCTGGTCCAGGTTTGATCGCATGAAACGGATGGATACACCCTCGGGCATGTTTCCGGCAAACACCATGGAGCCATCAGACTCATTGATCGATAAAATGGTTCTTACCAGCGGCTCATCGTTGTCATTCAAAATGGCAACGGGAAAAAGCAAGGCAGAACTGGGAAGCTCTGCTGCATACTCGCCCAAAAATCTTTTGTACAGCTCTAAAGCATTGGTGCCGTCAATATCATACAATACATTTTTATTGGAGCGGGTTACTTTGCGCTCGGGACCAAAATAGTTAAATCCTCTTTGCACATCAATGGATACACGCAATGCATCGCCATAAAAACCGATCAATGCGACGTGTCCGTTTTTGATATCACCATCCACGCCGACAAGCGTACTGGAGAATAAATTCCCATCACCTGCCATGCCACCACTCATAGGCAAGGTTTCACCCAACTCCGATTTGATGCCGTTCAGCAAATCTGATCCATTCACATCATGTCCATCCGAAATGATCATGACATAAGATAAATCCTCAGCTGCCAACTGCCTGGCAAGAACAATCCCCAAATCGTGCGAATCCTTTGCAGTTGAAATATTTTGATACACTACTTTGAAGGGAGTTTGCTCCAACTTAAGGGCAATGACCAATGCGGCATTTTCAAGGGATTCTCTCCCTGTTATTTCACCGGCTGTGGATGAAGCAACGATCTTTGCTGCAGGAAAATGGTCCCGCAATTTATTATGTATCGATGCATCTGTCAACAGAGATTTCTCTGCGAATACCAACAGCAGCTGATAATCCCCGCCAGGCGCCTTCAAACGATCGAAGCCTTCCCATTGGTTGTTTCTGAATATAACCTGGTCTGTAATCATGATCTGATGTTTTAAGAAGAAAGGGCTTCACATCAGGAGATTGGAATGGTTAAGTTAACACAATAAACACAAATAAAAAAGGCCACGATTTGATCGTGGCCTTTCGTATGTTTCAGATGTACTGATTAGTTATTGAAGATATAACGGATACCAAACTGAATCTGGTATACATCACCCAAATCCTTTGACTTCAGGAATGCATCTTTCAAGAGGATGGTAGATCCATCAGGTGCAACCTGTGTTGCCAATTGGAAGATAGGCTGACCGTTGGCAGTGCGTCCGGTGTATGCAAGCGGCTGATTGGTAGTGGATACATTGCCAACACCCCACTTGTTGTTGATGAGGTTGCTTGCATTGATGATATCCAATCTCAAACGGATGGTATTCATCTTGCCTGACTTACCGGTTGTTACAAAGAAGTCCTGCTCTGCACTGAAATCGAAACGTGTCAACCATGGGAACTGTCCGCCATTGCGTTCAGCATATTGACCCCTGATGGTGCTGAGGTAAGGATGATTTTTAATATAGGTTTCAAACGCAGCTGCCTGCTGATCTGCTGTAAATGTTACACCAGAAACAGTTCTGCTGGAGAACAATGTAGTCATGTTCGAAGTAGGAACAAAGATCAGGTCGTTGAACTGACCATCTCCGTTCATATCTGTGCTCGTAGTATAAGATACCTTGAATCCGCTGGCAGACACTGTACCGAGTGACAATGTGGTTCCGCCGCCGAATTTCTTTCCGTAGTTGAGTTTGTAACTTACAAACCCAACGAAACGGTGACGCAAATCATTGTCAGAAAACCCTGCCTGTAGGTAATTCTGCCCATATATTGATGGTGTATTTGCCTGAACAGTACTTCCTACAGAAGAAAGATCATATGCTCTTCCATAGGTATAGCCCAACATTCCACCCCAGTTTCTTGTAATGGGTTTTTCCAATTTGGAAGTGAAGGTGAATGAATGTCCAACATTGTTATTGGTCAACACCAGCGCCTGACCGATACCTGGATTATGGAAACGTGCATTGGATGCAGTAGATCCAGACAATCCAAGTGCTGGGAAAACATCTCTTCTGTCGCCGCCTGCGTTGAATGTTCCAGAAGGACCTTTCAAGTTGGCGTCGATATAATGCAGTGCATGCAGGTTTTTGTTGTAAATCAATTCCAAGGTTCCAATCACTCCGCCAAACAATTTCTGATCAACCGCAATATTGGTCTTCCAGTTCATGGGGAATCTGAGATCCTGATCGCCATAATTTAGGTTATAACCACGCAATGCGCTCACGTTGGTTGAAGTTGGCGTGTATCTTGTTGGATTAAGGGTAAATGGATAAGCAGATGCAGTAGCACCTGTAACGTTGATCAATCCTATATTCACACCATTGTTACCCAACTGGTTGCTGAGCAATACATAGGGCATTCTTGAAAGGAAGAATCCTGTTCCACCTCGAACTTGTGTCTTTTTGTTTCCATTTACATCCCAGTTAAACCCGAAACGTGGAGAAACATACAATTTTGAACCAGGCATGGTGCCCATGTCAATTTTCAATGGATCTCCTTCTGGTTTGAAGAATGTCAAACTGTTTACATACGCATTGGAGTAATCAGATGCAGTATTGGGGATGGCAAGGTAATCGAAGCGGATACCGTAATTCATACGGAAGTTCTTGCTTGCTCTGTACTCATCCTGAATGTATGCACTGAGAATATTGTTCTTGAATGTCTGCCATGGTTTTTGTCCGTCAGGCAACAATGTATAACGGTAATTGAAACGGTTGATGGCAACTGGAGAAGTCGTCAGATTGTTATTGGCCAAATACGCTTCTGCAGCAGTTTTGAAATCTGCGATGCTGTTGAATACCCATACACCGTTGGATGCATAGAAAAAGAGGTTGTTCGACTTGAATGCTTCAAATGCAGCACCGATGGTGATGTTGTGCTTACCCTTGATCAAGGTGGTGTTGTTGGTGATGTTGAAAGTCTGATAGTTCAACTTGTTGTCTGGTGTGAACGGATCAAATCCAATCGTTGTATACGTTTGGTTGTCTCTCAAAATATCAACAGTAGGGAACATCGCTGTTCTGTATTTTCTGTCTTCGATCTGCTTGTTGAATGTTACCAGGAACTGATTGGAAACATTCTTTTTCAAGTTTGAATTCAATTCAGCTACAATAGAACGTGTGTTGTCTTGAATGATATAACCGGTATTTTGTCCGGAGATGGCATTCGCGCGGTTTTGTCTGTTACCGTTACCTGCAGTGTTGCCGGAATTGGAGTTGCTGATGATTGCATCACTCTGAGAATCGTGGTGAGAATAACGAACTGTCAGCTTGTGCTTGTCGCTGATGTTGTAATCAAAACGTGCAAGCAATTTATTGGAAGAAGAAATATTGTTGTAGTTGTCGATCGCTCCCATGTCCCAGTTGAATTTGCTCAACATGAAAGATTTCAGATCCAACAAATCAGCTTCTGTAGTTCTGGATACGTTTCCGATGGCACCTGTTTTGTTGGCCACCCACTCCAATGCAGGCTTCTCGTCTTTTACGAATTCGCCGTTGATGAAGAAGAACAATTTATTCTTGATGATCGGACCACCGATTCTGAAACCATTGGTTGCAGTGCTGAAAGGAACTTTCGGAACGTTGTCCACCGCACTGTTTGCTTTGGTACCTGCCAAATCCCTGTTGCTCCAGAAACGGAATGCAGATCCGGTGATTTCATTGGTACCAGAACGTGTTACGGCATTCAGGTTCGCACCTACGAAACCTGATTGCTTGATATCATAAGGAGTAATGTTCACCTGAACTTCTTCCAAGGCATCCAAAGAAATCGCAGTAGAACCTGTACGTCCGCCTGCCTGCGCCTGACTACCCAAACCAAATCCATTGTTGAATACAGAACCGTCAATCGTGAAGTTGTTGAAACGTGAATCCTGCGCAGCGAATGAACGACCGTTGCCGTACGCATTGTACTTCACGATGTCATTGACTGTACGTCCAATGGTGGGCGTTGCATTGATCACCTGTCTACCCAAAGTGATGGAAGCACCATTTGCTTTGGAGTTGATGATCGGATTCTGCACACCTTTGATGACTACGCTCTGCAATTGCACTGCATCGCTTTTCATCACCACTTCAACGTTTGCAGCATTACCAAGAGAAGCATATACATCCTGCTCTTCGTATTTTTTATATCCTGCAAATGTTACGGTTACCAAATAAGGTCCGCCTACACGCACGTTCAGGATGGTATACAATCCATCTCTTCCGGAAACGGTAGAATACCTTGTACCAGATGGCTGATGCACGGCAACTACTGTAGCTCCCTCAAGACCCTTGTTGTCCTCACCCCTTACGCTACCTGTGATGCTTGAACTTGTTACCTGACCATAGGTAAGCGTAACAACCACTGTAAAAAATGCCAACAGTGATAAAATTTTAGCTCTCATATTAATTGTGATTTGATTTTCGGTGCAAAATTAACATTTCATAACGAGAGGTTGTTGAGTTTTTCATGAACTTATTATGAACAATGGCAATATTTCTCAGGGTTTTATGTTGTAAGTTGTAAGTTATAGGTTCAATACAATTGATTAAATCACTAACTTACCACAACAACTTTCAACCTACAACCTACAACTTAAAACTTATAACTTATTGAATATGAACACATTCGACGCTATAGTAGTTGGCTCAGGCATCTCGGGAGGCTGGGCAGCCAAGGAGCT
>VFQT010001106.1_pt1 | contig 34695 bp, 34 predicted proteins | sample 3512381 | NCBI WGS metagenome assembly VFQT01 (sample SAMN10412376, study PRJNA504923) | tailings metagenome | isolation source: Relicate 2 Philex TSF3 active mining site | place: Philippines: Tuba, Benguet | collected 2017-08-29 | reverse complement strand
CAGCGATGACGCTGCGTACACTTCCGATTCGACGGCATTGAACCAGAACGTATCGGTGAATGTGTAGGTAAGTGCAGCAACAAAGGCAGAACCATACACCAACAGTGCGTTCTTCAGATCACCCAGATCTTCAGTGAAGAAGTTGCGGATCACGCGTACGGTGATCAAATACAGCAACAGCACCGTGACGGCACTAGCAACAACACTCACGAGGTTAACACGCCAACCTGGATCGCCGAACGGCAACAGGTGGAAGAGCTTGCCAAGCATCAGGAAGAGCGGTGCACCCGGTGGGTGTGGTACCTGTTGCTGTACGGCTGCGGCGGTAAACTCACCACAGTCCCAGAACGGAACTGTTGGCTGTACCGTGAGCAAGAACGTAATGAGCGCAACAAGGAATGCGATCGATGCGAACGCATAGTGCAGTGATCGATTGGTGTTCTGCATGGTCCTTAGCGTAACGTGAAATTGAAAGTGCAAAAGTACAACATCACGAACCGAGTACAGCCCTGCCGACAGCGGCCGCACCGATCAGGCCAGCCTGCGATCCATACTTGGCTGCAAGAACCTCGACCGATGCCGCAATGGTCGGAATAGCACGACGTTTGACGGTGGCACGAATGGTGTCGATGACGAAGGGGGCTTGCGCTACCCCACCGCCAATGACAACAACACGCATGCCGAGCACGGCTAGTGCAGAGCATAGTCCGAGTCCGATAACTCGCCCGGCTTCGCGCAGGACCGCATCGTTGCGAATCCGGCCAACATTCTCGACCTCTTCGCCTTCCTTGCGGGCCATAGCAACGATGCCAGCGATCCCAGCATATTCTTCAAGCACGCCGGTACGGAACGGACGTGGATCTTCGGAATCCCATGCGTTCATGATGATGTGGCCGATTTCCCCTGCGTCGCCGTGCGGACCCCGGTAGAGCGCGCTGTTGATGATGATCCCTCCACCAATGCCGGTACCCAGCGTAGCGTAGAGGAAGTTGGCGTGTCCAACGCCTGCGCCCATCAGGGCTTCACCAAGAGCAGCCGCATTCGCATCGTTCTCAACATCGATTGGTAGCGAGGTCACCGTCTGCAGTGCTCCACGCAAATCCACACAATCCCAACCAGGGAGATTCGGTGGCGCTTGCACAACCTTCGTCACGGGGTCAACCACACCGGGCACGCCCACGCCGATCGCCGCGATATCAGGCGAGCGCTCGAGAATCGAGCGCACCACGTCGCAACAGCGTTGGACCACCGCATCACGTCCTTCAGCAGCTTGTGTGGATACGCTGTGTTCCCACACGACATCACCGCCCTCGGTTACAACACCGTACTTGATTGACGTACCGCCAACATCAATGGCACCGATACATCGCGTTGTCGTTGTTGGATGTTCCATGTCCTAAATTTACCACAAAGAAAAAACCCGATACACATTGCTGTGCATCGGGTTTGTCGATTGCGTTCGTCGGGTTGCTTATCGCGAGTAGTACTCGATAACGAGTGGCACTTCGCATACAACTGGTACTTCTTCCCGCGGTGGCAGGTAGAGGAACTTCACGCTGTAATCAGCCTTGTTCATGTCGAGGTACGGCGGTGGCATCGTTGAGCGGATTGCTTCTTGGATTGCCTCGAGCTTGCGGCTCTTTTCCTTCACCGTGATCACGTCGTTTGGCTGCACAGCATATGCTGGCATGTCGACCTTCTTGCCGTTGATCAGGATGTGGCCGTGGCGTACATACTGACGTGCTGCATAGATCGAGCGAGCAAGACCAGCGCGGAAGACGAGCGAATCAAGACGCTGCTCGAGGAGCTGCACAAGGATGTCCACCTTGTTGCCCTGGATACGTGCTGCCTTCTTGATGTAGTTCGTCATCTGACGCTCGTGCAGATTGTACTGCAGACGCAGACGCTGCTTCTCGAGCAACTGCTTTGCGTAGTCAGAGAGTTTTGCACGCTTCTTGGCCGCGCCGTGCTGCCCTGGAGGGGCTGGCTTGCGGTCCATGTACTTGCGTGCCTTTGGTGTAATGCTGAAACCAACCTTGCGGCTCAGCTTTACTTTTGGGCCATTGTACTTCATGTGATACCTCGCTCCCGACGAATCGGGGCAACATTGAGAGTGAAATATCCATCGCCGGGGTAACTCCGGTCGATGGCGTTGTTACAGAACAACAAACATAGGGAATTTTTCCACACCTACGTATACGTCGGGCGTACCGCGTACGGGATGGGATCTTCCACGCCAGCCTGGGCAAACCCGCGCAACCGCAGCGCGCAGGAGTCGCAGACCCCACAGGCCTCGCGCTCGCCCTGGTAGCAGGACCACGTGAGATGCAGCGGAGCGTCGAGGCGAAGTCCCTCTTCAACAATGCGATGCTTGGTGAGGTTGATAAGGGGCGTTACAATGCGCACCCGCGGACCCGGCTTGGTGCCAAGGGCAATCACTTCTTCGAATGCTGCAAAAAAGGCTGCGCGACAGTCGGGATACCCACTGCCGTCCTCCTCGACCGCTCCGATGTAGATCGAGGTGGCGCTCAGCACCTCGGCCCAACTCGCGGCGATGGCCAGGATGTTGGCATTCCGGAATGGCACATACGAGGTTGGGATATCGTCTGCGTCGAGCTTCGCCTCCGCAACGGTCATCGTAGTATCCGTGAGACTGCTTCCGCCTATCGCAGCGAGGTGCGAGATATCAACCACGAGCCGATCGGCGATGGCGTAGTGATCACAGATGTCGTTGAATGCTTGAAGCTCACGTTCTTGTGTGCGCTGACCGTAGTTGACGTGGAGCGCATGTACTTGCGTGCCATCAGCTAGTGCATGGGCGAGCGTCACACAACTATCCATTCCTCCGGAGAGGAGCACAACAGATCGTGCACTCATTTTGATTGCTTCGCGCCTGATGATGCGGTACGAATTCGCTCGAGCAGCTGTGTTGTTTCCTTCACATCCGCACCAGCTGCCTTGCCGCGCTCGATAGCACGCTTAGCCTGCACTTCGGCCTCTGCGAACTGTCCGCTCTTGAACAGCAATGCAGCATACGTATCGATATGCGCCCAATCAGCATCATCACGCGTAGCGATGGGCTTCATTGCAGAAGCAGCGAGCGAGAGTGCACGCTGATCATCGCATGTTTCGTACATCTGCCATGCAAACTCGTTCACCATCGATGATGCAGACGCACCGAGTTCGTTGCTCATGGACTGTAGCTGCGCGCCGAGTCCCGGCCAGTCCTTTGTCTGCGCATAATACATGGCTTCGAAGCGTTCCTTCATCCACACTGCCTCGTCCTTCGCTGGACGGAAGAAGTCGACGACCTTGCCGAGCAACGATGTGTCCTTGGTTTCGACGGCCTTCTTGAACACCAGTTGCCCCTTATCCTGGAGCACTTCATCAACTTCTATGTCGTAGAGGCGACGGTACTCTTGCTCATGCTCGAGGATCCAGTCGATTTGCTCTGGCCGCATGCGATGCTTGAGGATCACGCCGAAGGCTACTTCGTCGTACTTGTTGTCGTACGCATCAAACCACGCATGCACCGTTGCTGCATCTGGCTGCTTGCGTGCCTTGCCTTTTTCGAAGGCAGCGCGATGCCATGCTGGGAACGGAAGCTTCAACGTTGGCGTCACGCCCGCTTGCTTGAGTGCACGCGAAGGGTCGCGCATCGCGTCGAGCATTGGCAGCCAATCTGCTGGAGCGCGAAAGCCCGTCGTACGATACGTCGGCACGCCGTCTGGTGTAAACACCACGAACGTTGGGAAACCGCTGATGCGATACTTCATCGCAACATCAATGCCCTCGCCCGTTTCCATTTCCATCTTGACGTTCACGAACGATGCGTTCATCACTGCTGCAACGGACGAGTCGGAGAAGGTCTCGCGATCCATCACCTTGCACCAGCCACACCAATCGGTGTACGCATCGAGGAAGATTGGCTTCTGTTCGGCCTTTGCGCGATCAAGCGCTTGTTGCCACGTCGTAATGGTCGTGAAGCGCACGCCATCATCAGCACGCGAGCACAGTGTTGCCGAAAGGAGTGCGAGTGCGACGATGAGGGACTTCATTATGGCTCCGGAGAATTATTCTTCCATCACTTCGACTTCTTTCGCCGCAAGGACCTTGTCGATCTCTGCGACGAACTTGTCGGTGTGCTTCTGCACGTCATCTTCGCCGCGCTTCCGCTCGTCTTCGGAGAAGTGTTCAGTCTTCTCTGCCTTCTTGAGCTCTTCGTTCGCATCGCGACGAATATTGCGCACAGCAAGCTTGCCGTCTTCGGCCATCTTCTTGCATTGCTTCACGATGTCCTTGCGACGCTCTTCGGTCAATGGCGGTACGCTGATACGAATCACCTGTCCATCGTTCTGAGGCGTAATGCCAAGGTTTGCTGCAAGGATTGCCTTTTCGATGCTTTGAAGTGCGGTGCGATCCCATGGTTGGATCATGATGCTCCGCGCATCTGGGACCGACACGCTACCTACTTGTGCAAGCGGTGTTGGCTCGCCGTAGTACTCAACCTTGACGGCATCGAGCATCGACGCGGAAGCACGACCAGTGCGGACCTTCGCGAGTTGCTGTTGCACGTGCTCAACGGCTTTGCGCATGTGCTGCGCGGCGTCATCGACAATTGTTTGTACTGGCATTGCTTACTCCTTCACAATCGTTGCTACTGGTTCTCCGAGAAGCAGTCGGCGAAGATTGCCGCGCACATTCATGTCGAAGACCAGAATCGGTTTATGGTTTTCTTGCGCCATCGTGATAGCCGTCATGTCCATCACGCGCAGATTACGGTCGAGTGTTTCCTTGTACGAGATCGAATCGAACCGTCGCGCATCAGCGTGCTTTTCCGGATCCTTATCATACACGCCATCGACGCGCGTGCCCTTGATCACCACATCAGCTTCGATTTCGACTGCGCGAAGCACAGCTGCTGTGTCTGTTGTGAAGTACGGGTTACCGGTGCCTGCGCCGAAAACGACAATGCGCCCCTTCTCCAGGTGGCGCATTGCACGACGTCGAATAAATGCTTCTGCAATCTGCTCCATGCGAATTGCAGTCTGGAGTCGCGTCGGAACACCGAGCGACTCCAGAGCATTCTGAAATGCGAGACAGTTGATTACCGTTGCGAGCATGCCCATGTGGTCGCCAGACACCTTATCGATGCCCATTGACTCGGCCTGCATCCCACGGTAGATGTTCCCACCACCAAACACGATACCCATCTCGACGCCGAGGTCGTGTGCCTCCTTGACGTCTTCGGCAAACGCACGCAGCGCTTGCGGGTCGATGCCATACTGTTGTTCTCCCATCAGCGATTCACCGCTGAGTTTGAGCAGGACGCGCTTGTACAGAGGAGCAGGCATGGCACGCTCTCGATGTGTTGGAACGAAACTTAGATCTTATCGCCGAGGTTGAAGCGAACGAAGTTCACGACCTTGACGTCAGCACCGTTGATCTTACCGATCTCAGCAACGACGTCAGAAATCTTCTTGCTTGGGTCCTTCACGAAGGTCTGCTCGATGAGCACTTGCTCTTCGTAGAACTTACCAAGCTTGCCTTGCGCGATGCGCTCGGCGATGTCTTCCTTCTTGCCTTCTTCGATTGCAGCTTGCTTATAGATTTCAAGCTCCTTTGCAAGCGTCGCTTGATCAACCTTTGAACGGTCGACAAACATTGGCTGCATCGCAGCCACTTGCATTGCAACGTCGCGTGTCATCGGCTTTGCAGCATCTGCTGTAACCGGTGCATCGAACTCAACGAGTACACCGAGGCGGTTGCCAGCGTGTGTGTACTCTGTGATGTGACCGTTTGTTGTGATGCGCTCCCAGCGACGAAGACCGATTTTCTCGCTGAACTTCGCAAGGATTTCGTCACGCAGATTTGCAAGCGACTTGCCACCAACTTCTGTTGCCCAGATTTCTTCTTCCGAAGAAACAGGCTTTGCAACAACGGCATCGCAGATCGCATTGGCGAATGCAACGAACTCTTCGTTGCGTGCAACGAAGTCCGTTTCGCAGTTCACTTCAACGATTGCAGCTGTCTTGCCATCAGCTGATGTCTTGACGATGACTGTTCCTTCGTTCGCGTCGCGGTCGGCGCGCTTTGCAACCGATGCAGCACCACGCTTACGGAGCCACTCAATGGCGGCTTCCATTTCTCCACCCGCTTCTTCAAGAGCCTTCTTGCAGTCGGCCATGCCGGCGCCGGTCTTTTCGCGGAGTTCTTTTACTGTTTGTGCGCTAATCATGATTCGTAGTCCAAGTGATGTGTTGAGTGAGGGAGATTACTCAGCGCCTTCGCCCTTACCTGGGCCCTTGCGCGTGCGGAGTTGACGGCGAACCTTTGAGTCCTCCGCTTCGCCTTCCTTACCAGCTGCTTCACCTGCGGCTGCGAATTCAGCTGTCTTCACGCGTGCGATCTCGCGACCTTCTGCAATTGCGTCAGCAAGAATCTTTGTGATCAAGTCAACAGACTTGATCGAATCATCATTCGCAGGAATTGGGAAATCAACTTCGCCCGGATCGCTGTTCGTGTCGACGATACCGATCACTGGGATACCAAGGATCTTTGCTTCCTTGATTGCGAGGTGTTCCTTCTTGATATCGACAACGACCAACAATCCTGGGATGCGTGTCATGTCCTCGATACCGCCGAATACCTTACGCAGACGGTCGCGCTCGCGACCGAGCATGAGACGCTCTTTCTTTGTGATCTTCTCGAACGTTCCGTCAACTTCCATCTTGTCGATTGTCGCCAGACGCTTGATCGACTTACGGATCGTTGTGAAGTTCGTGAGCATACCACCGAGCCAGCGCTCCGAAACGTAGTTCGAGTGCGAACGCTTTGCTTCGTTCTCAATGGCATTCTTTGCTTGGTTCTTCGTTCCAACGAAGAGTACGCCGCGTCCTTGCGATGCAACTTCCAGCGCTGCTTCACGAGCAACGTCGATCAGGAGTTGTGTCTTGCGCAAGTCGATGATGTGGATTCCGTTGCGCTCCATGAAGATGAATGGGCGCATCTTTGGATTCCAACGACGCGTAAGGTGTCCGAAGTGTGCTCCGGACTCGAGCAGTGCCTCTACGGTAACTGCTGGCATAGTAACCTCAAATTGTAATGTGGATAAAGCCTCTGCATGGTTCGAACCACCGGACCCAGCATTGCCAGGCTCCACCGGTGGAATTCCCACACATGTGTGAATGTGCTGTTCTTATCGCTTCGAGAACTGGAAGCGCTTACGGGCCTTCTTCTGACCGTACTTCTTACGCTCGACCATACGTGGGTCGCGTGTAAGAACACCGGCTGGACGAAGTGCGCCACGAAGCTCTTCGTTGTACTCGACGAGGGCGCGCGCAACACCGAGGCGAACTGCCCCAGCTTGCCCACTCTTACCACCACCGCGAACGTTCACAAACACGTCGAACTGGTTGTCCGTCTTTGTGAGCTCAAGCGGCAGGAGTGCGTCACGACGGTATGTTTCCACCGTGAAGTACTCTTCGATTGGTTGGCGATTTACAAGGACGTTGCCCGTGCCACTTGTGAGGCGGACTTGTGCAACACTTGTCTTGCGGCGACCTGTTCCTGCGTACGTCTTCATGTTTGCTCCGTTATCCCTTGATTCCGAGGTGCTTGTATGGCAACTCGTATGCCTTTGGCTGCTGCGCTGCATGTGGATGCTCGCTGCCGGCGTACACCTTAAGCTTCTTGACCATCAGGCGGCCAAGGGTATTCTTTGGAAGCATGCCCTTGACGGCAAGCTCCACGACTTCTTCTGGCTTGGTTTGCATGAGCTTCGTGAAGGAGCGCATACGACCACCACCCGGATATCCGGTGTTGTGGAAGTATTCCTTCTGCTCGGCGCGCTTGCCTTCCATCACCACCTTGTCGGCGTTGATCACGACGACGAAGTCGCCACAGTCAACGTGCGGTGTGAAGAGTGGCTTATGCTTGCCACGCAGGAGTGTTGCGAGTTGCGTCGCAAGGCGGCCAACTGTGAGGCCGTCGGCGTCAACAACCCACCATTCGCGCTGCACATCTTGCTCGCGAATCGACTTGGTGATGTTTCCGTGCTGATTCATGGTCATTACCCCGGGAAGGGGCTCCTTCGTCACATTGGATTTATTAGAGCTTGCAAACATACGGGAGTGAGGTGACTTCACCAAACGGAGCCCGCGATTCGTTGAGAAAAGGTCAGTCGTGGAAGACAACTGACGCAAAACTCACGGCACTGGCAGTCTCGGTTTCGTGCCAAACGTCGTAGGCGGCCACAGTGCCCCTTGCCGGCGTAAGTGCCTGTAATGCAACGACGGTAGGCGCATACCCGCAGACACGAAACTGGTGGTCGGTAGCGGCGATTGCAGCATCGTACCCGTGCACGTCGGCCTGCTCGAGATGTCGGAGCAATACGGCGTCGGCGGTGCGGACACGATCGATGAGGGTAGCAGCTGGTTCGGCATCGCCGAACTTGCGTCCGACATGGGCCAGATCGCCAGAGATACACCAGACGGCCTCTGCCCCACTGCCGGCGATGGCATCCTGCAGGACCGCGACGGCGCGGCTCAGCACGTCGGATGATGCGCATGCCTCCATGGTGACCAAGATGGGAACAACACGGAAGGGCTTATCACCCCACATGTGCTTTAGGGCAGTGATGTGGAGTTCGAGCGAATGCTCGGGGCGGTGGGCGACATCAGATTGGGCAACTCCCGGCAACGTTGTGCGAAGCACGTCGACGAGCGCCGCATCCGTTTGCACGGTGCCAAACGGCGTTTGGTAGTCTTTTGATGTGAGAATGAAGGCGTCGTCGGACCAGTAATGCGAGGTTCCGATGGCGATGACAATCTCTGCCGGGTGATCACGCAGAGGCAAGAACCCGGGCGCATATACATGCGGCGCGACACGGTAGTCGATATGGGGCACAAGTACTGCGCGTGGGTAGTCGCCAGGTTGCGCGGTGCTGCTAGTAGTTCCACCCGACGGGAGGCCGAGAACTGTCGTGAAAAACTCTGCAGCCTCGGCTGGGTCAGCGGGATACGTTGTGCCTGCACACACCGCTGGTCGCTCGGCTCGCGCGTCCCATGCTGCTTCAACAGCCAATTGCCGCGCGAGGAACCCTTCGCCCTCGAGATATCCGAGTGAGGACAGTTCCTCGACAAAGGCGCGCACGCGCATGATCTCGGCCCCCTCGGGGTCGACCGATGATGCGTGCGCGAGTTCGGTAAACGTGGTCTCGCCGTCGCACGCCTGAAGAAGATCAAGCATGTCGACGTTCACCATGATTGGACCATCGGCAATGCCGAATGGGTCGGAGAGAACAAGGAACTGCTCGCCGTCTTCGGTATGCACGGAGAGCTGAATGTCGAACCGTAGTGCTGGAAGTGTTTCGCGCATTTGTGCAGACAGCGATTACTTCTTCTCGATCGTCGCACGCAGGCGACGAACAACCCACACACCTGCTCCACCGCTAATGGCAAAGAGCAACGCTGCAACGAGATACAACCACTCTCCGGTCCAGATAGCGGCCACGATAACGAGGACCACACAAATGGACGTGGAGACGAGGATAGTGATCAGCGCACTGGTAAGTGTCGATGATGTGCGTGATGATGGTGTCATTTCTGTAGTCTCACGTTAGTATTCATGCGGTACGATGCCGCGTAGTCGATATAGTTCTGTGCGCTTTGCTCGAGAAACGCTACTTCTTCGTCAGTGAGTTCACGCACCACCTTGGCAGGCACTCCTGCTACGAGCGTGCGGGCTGGAACACGGAATCCTGGCCGCACCACCGAGCCAGCAGCAACCATCGAATGGTGTTCAACGTGCGCGCCGTCAAGCACCGTGGCATTCATTCCGATCAACACGTAGTCGTCAACCGTACACCCATGCAACATCGCATGATGTCCGATCGTGACACCGTTGCCGATATGCAATGGATGCTTGTTGATTGTCACATGCAGCATCGCAAGGTCTTGCACGTTGGTACGCTCACCGATGCGGATCTCGTGCACGTCACCGCGCATCACCACGTTAAACCACACGGTTGAGTCCTTGCCGATGTGTACATCTCCAACGATCACCGCACCGCGTGCAACAAACACACTGTCGTGAACCGTAGGCATAACGCCCGCGTAGGGCAAGATGTTGTCGCGAGATTCTACCATACGACCCTCGTTATCCTCGTCGAGAAAACTGCGCTGTTTCGCCGTCGATTTTCCACTGCTCGAGATGCTCCATGAGGTACGCACGCGCTTGCTCGGCATCGTTCGCAATCAGACCATCAAGGATGGCTTCTTCAAGCATCCACTTCATGTATCCTACAGCACGGCAGGGCCCCATGCCCGTTATCTGCATGATTTCTTCACCACGTACCGGACTTTGGAACGCGCGGAGTTGGTCGCGCTCGCGCACGTCCTCAACCTTTGCTTCAACGATTGCGTAGTTGCGCAGATATTTCGTCGCACGTTGCTCGTTGCGCGTTGTGATGTCGGCACGACACAGCGTAAACAGGTCGTTGATCGCATCCCCTGCTTGCACAGCCAAACGTCGAATCGCAGAATCCGTGACGCCTTCATCGACCAACATCATCGGACGTTGATGGAGGCGAACAAGCGTTTGCACATAGGACAGATGCTGCATCGGGAGCTTCATGCGACGGAAGATGCGCTCCTGCCAGCGCGCGCCTACTTCTTCGTGTCCGTGGAACGTCCACCCTTGTCCATCAATGAACCGCTTCGTGCGTGGCTTTGCCACATCATGCATCAGCGTGGCAAATCGCAACCAGATGTTGTTGCTCATCTGTGCAACGTTGTCGACCACTTGCACGGTGTGATAAAACACGTCTTTGTGTCGAAACTCGCGATTGCCTGCTTGCACCAGATCGACACCGGCAAGGTTGTGCACCTCGGGGAAGATGTGCTCCATCAGCCCCGTTTCGTACAAGAACACAAGTCCGATGCTCGGCTTTGGCGAAGCGAGGATCTTCAAGAATTCGTCAGTGATCCGCTCTTGCGAGATTATGCGAATGCGCTCGGCCATGCCTTGCACGGCTGTGCGCACGGCATCGTCAACGCGGAATCCAAGCTGCGCGGCAAAGCGTGCGGCACGCATCATGCGCAGTGGATCGTCGCTCATTGTGACGACTGGGTCAAGGGGCGTGCGCAGCACCTCGCGACGAAGATCGTCAACGCCGCCGAACAGATCTACCACCTGTCCGAGCGTCTCGGCGCGCAATGATGCCGCCATTGCATTCACCGTAAAGTCACGCCGACGCAGATCGTCTTCGAGCGTGCCTTCAACCACGATGGGATTGCGCGATTCTGGCGTGTAGCGCTCCATGCGCGTGCCAACGAATTCGAGCTGATAGTCGCCAACCGGCACCATCGCCGTGCGAAACCGCTCGTATTCTACCGTCTTGGAACGGAAAATGTCGGCGACCGCTCGAGCGAACTCGAGCGGATCCCCAACAACAGTAATGTCGATGTCAGTGCGTGCTCGCCCCATGACCGCATCTCGAACGTACCCTCCAACGACGTACGCGTCGACGGAACGTTCATGCGCAAGCGCTGCCACGCGGAGTAGGATCGGATCCAGTATCTCGATCTCCATCGGATCGCTGTTGGCAGACATCATGGTGTGGCGAGCCGTAGAAAATCAGGCAGAATAGACGGCAACGTCCTTCACAGCGCGGAATCCGCTGCTTCCCTTGTCGCGACGTTCCATCGCAACAAGTGCAGAAGCATAGATTTCCTTCCACGTCAGACCGAACTTGACCATCAGTTCTTCTGGGTCGCCGGATCCACCGAAGGAATCCTTCACGCCCACGAACTCGATTGGCACAGGAGCATTCTTCGCCGTGACTTCCGCCACTGCACCGCCGAGACCGGCATGCACCTGGTGTTCTTCAGCAGTAACGATACATCCGCACTCGCGTGCAGCAGTTGTCACTGTCTCGACGTCGAATGGCTTGACCGTGTGAACGTTGATCACGCGCGCGGAGATGCCCTTCTTTGCGAGTTCCTTCGCTGCGAGAACGCTCTCCCATACGAGTGCGCCATTGGCGATCAGGGCAACGTCTGTACCCTCCATCACCACGTTCGCCTTACCCAGTTGGAACGGCGTGTCTGGCGTTGTGAAGAGTGGCACCGGCGAGCGACCAAAGCGGATGTATGCTGGGCCTACCATCTCGCCCATTGCAACCGTTGCCTTGCGCGCTTCTTCGTAGTCGGCAGGAACGATCATCGTCATGTGCGGAAGAGTGCGCAGGAAGGCAACTTCTTCCAGAATCTGGTGCGTAGCACCGTCTGGACCAACGCTGATACCAGCGTGACCGCCGCCGATCTTGACATTGGCTTCGTTGTACGCAACCGAGATTCGCAGTTGGTCGGCATTCCGCAGCGCGCAGAACGCGCCGTATGATGCGAAGAACGGGATCTTCCCGCTCAGGGCCAGACCAGCTGCAATAGTTGTTGCGTTCTGTTCGGCGATACCGATCGAGAAGAAGCGATCTGGGAATTTTTCCTTGAAGAGCGACGTCATCACCGATCCGGTGATATCGCCACCGAGGACGATCACATTGCTGTGACGTTCGCCGAGGTCAACAAGACCATCGCCGAAGCCAAATCGCGTGGGTTTTGATCCGAGAAGTTCCATTGAGATATCAGTGTGTAGTGTCGGGATGGGGATGGATTATGGGTGCTGGGCAAGTTCTTCGAGGGCGGCGACGGCTTGATCCTTTGATGGTGGCTTGCCGTGCCATTCGAACTTGTCGTTCATGAAGGACACGCCGTGGCCCATGAACGTCTGGCAAATAATTGCCGTTGGCTTGCCCGAGCCCGAGCGCTGATTCTCAAGGAAACGGTCGAAACCGCGCTGGAGATCTGCGTAGTCGTGACCATTAACAACGATCGTGTCGAAGCCGAATGACTCGCACTTCTTGTCGATTGGGTACACGTCCATTACGTCTGGCACGCGACCGTCGATCTGACAGTCGTTGTTGTCGATGAGCCAGCAGAAGTTGTCCAGCTTGAAGTGCGCTGCAGCCATTGCAGCCTCCCACACCGAGCCCTCTTGGAGCTCGCCGTCGCCCGTCAGTGAATACACACGGCGGTCGCTCTTATCGACGAGCTTATCACTCATTGCCATGCCCACAGCGATCGAAACCCCCTGTCCGAGCGAGCCCGACGAGGTTTCGACGCCTGGCAGGTGCATGTCGCGTCCTGGGTGGCCTTGCAGACGCGTATTGTACTTGCGGAGGGTCTCCTGCTCCTGCTTCGGGTAGCATCCCGCATTCGCCAGCGCCGCGTACATCACCGGAGCCATGTGGCCAGCCGAGAGCACGAACCGGTCGCGCGGGGCCTCCATGTCGGCCGGGTTGTATCGCATATTCCCGCCGAAGTAGAGCACCGCGAAGATGTCAGCGGAGCCAAGCGGACCGCCACTGTGGCCCGAGCCGGCGCGCACCAGCATGCGGACGATATCGCGACGGATTTCATTGGCAATAGGCGCAAACCCCTCTGGAGCGCGTCGTTCATTGGTGAACGTCGTGGTATTGAACTCCAGGGATCGTTTCATGTCATCTGTCATGGCATGGGTAGAGAGTGATGGGTAAACAGTCTACAAACTTACGAAAAGGGGCTTCCAAGGAACCCGCCACCTTGAGAGCAGGTTCTCCTGTAACAAATCGGGCCGTTGCAGCTTCTCTGTCGTCAGCCCAAAACAATCTGAGAACTTTCCACACACCCCCGAAAACGTGCGGTTTTCCGTAACTCTGGAACCGAATATTTGTTTATCATAGCACGATCCTGAGGGGGTCTGTTCTGGGTACGCCCTCAGGCAAGTATAATGTGTCAGTCAACCCACTGTTTTGCGCGCTGAAATTCAGCCCGCCGAGCTGTGAAATCCTGATGTTTGGAGGTTTCCATGACCAAGCGATACGTATCGCGTTTTCTTGTGCTCCTGCTTGTGTCCATCGCAGCACTAACAACTGCGCATGCACAGCGGAAGGTCCCAACGGCTGAGCAGATTCTGAACATCAACGGTGCCCAAGGTACCGAGTTCTGGATCGCAATTCCGCCGAACGAAATCAACCCGTTCCCTGTGGACGAGCTCGAGATTTACGTTGCGTCGGCGTTCGAGACTGAAATCGAAGTGTTCGATGCTGCTGGCGCGAAGACATACAAGCGCAAGCTGCAGCCGTACGAAATCCGAACGCTGTCCGATAAGCGCGGCGAAACCAACTGGACGTGGGAAGTCCGTGAGCCAGAGCAAGTCGTCAAGAAGGCAGTACGGATCACTTCGAAGAAGCCGATCTCGGTGTACGTACTGAACTCCAAGGTCACAACATCGGACGGCTACATGGCCATCCCGGTGAACGGTTGGGGTACGGAATACCTAGCAACGACATATTTCGACTTCCGCGAATTCAAGCCTTGGGCATGCGGTTTCATCATTATCGGGCGTGAGAACGGCACCGAGGTGACTATCCAACTGCGTGGTACAGGCGAGCTTGATGGCAAGACCGAAGGCGGACGCCGCCTCAACTCTGCTCCATATACGATATTGCTCGACGAAGGCGACGTCTACATGGTCAAGGGCGACGGCGAGACGCGCGGCGTGTTCGACCTCACGGGTTCGAAGATCAAGGCGTCAAAGCCCGTTGGTATGATCTCATTCCACGAGCGGTCGACGATGCCAAACCTCTTGATCAACGGTAACGGTCGTAACCACCTTGCTGAAATGACACCGCCATCGACAACGTGGGGTAAGCGCTACGTGTCGGTTGAGCTCCAGCGCGAAAACCGCAACGGACAGGGCAAGGGCGACGTGTTCCGCGTTGTGGCACGCGAACCAAATACCAAGTGGAACCTCAAGTACTACGACAAGCAAAGCAAGAAGCTGATCGGTCAGGGTGGCGGTGTGCTCAATAAGGCGGGCGAATTCGCCGACATCACACAGGCAGGTGCTCCAACGACGATCACACACGGTTACTCTGTGTGGGAGGCCGACAAGCCAATCTTTGTGATGCAGTACTCATGCTCATCATCGTGGGACGGCGACCCGATTCTCGATCCGTTCATGATCAACGTGACTCCAGAAGAGCAGTTCATCACAAGCACGATCTTCCAGTTCCCGACATCAGCGAAGTTCTCGAAGCACCGCTTGAACCTGATCGTCAAGACAGATACGTCGTCGAAGGATCTCATCAAGAACCTCGAGTCGCTCGAGATTGACGGCATCCCAGTGTGGCGTCACCCTGCAGCACAGAGCCCAACGCTGAAGTTCAACAAGATGTCGAACGGCTTGTACTGGACGACGCTTGACTTTGGTATCGAGAGCCGCGCACACCGCATCTCGAGCAACGGTACAGTGAGCTTCGGTGGCTATATCTACGGCTACGGCGCTGTTGATGCCTACGGTTGGCCAGCTGCTGCTGGCTTCCGCCCAACAACATCTGTCGACACACTCCCACCAGTGATTGTGGGCAAGGATGTCTGCGGTGATTATGAGTTTGAAGCGACAGAGCTTCGCAATATCCCTGATCCTCCGAAGCCAGTTCCAATCGACACAGACCAAGTTGAGTCAGGCATTGCCCTCATCGACACGGTTGAAGGTGCAGGAAGCTTCAATTACCGTCTCGAACTCGTTACCGACCAGCTCTTCCCACGCGATCCAGCATACAAGAAGTTTAAGTACGAGTGGAAGGTCATTGACAAGTCGAAGGATGCACGCTGTATCTACTTCGTGCAGGACTGGTGGGGCAACGTTACCATCGACACCTGCGAGTTCTATGCAGACAAGATTGCGTTCACCCCAACACCTCTCAACTTCGGACAGATCCGATTGAATACGTCGGCTACCGGCGATATCACCATCACGAACAATTCGGACGCAGAAGTAACATTGACCAACTCGAAGATGCAGTTGGGCACGTACTTCTCGATCGTCGCTGGCGCCGTACCGCCTGTGGTCAAGATCCCTGCGAAGGGCAAGCATATTGTTACGATCAGGTACAACGGTACACGTGAGACCCAAGACGTACGCACAGACTTCGATAAGGACTCGCTGGTTATCAACACAACATGCGGACAGTTCAAGCACCCTGTACAAGGTGTTGCTGCACTCCCATGTATCAATGTTGAGGACTTCGATGCCGGCACTCTCAGCCTGAACCAAGAGTTCTGCAAGGCTGGCGGTCTGCGCATCACGAACAATGGTTCGGATACGCTCGAGATCACATCGATCACTGGCTTCCTTGGTACTGACTTCACCGTCACACCAGCACCAACACTGCCAATTCGCATTCTTCCTAAGGGCTTCCTCGAGTTGAAGGAAGTCTGCTACAAGAGCGCAACCATCAAGGTTGACGATATCAACGTCACATTCGCAAGCAACGCTGGTTGTGGCGACTCAGTATCGAACTGGAAGGGTAGCACGCAGTCACCTGGCCCAATCATCATTGGGAAGGACTGGCGCGAGCGCCGCGTTGGCACGCTCCACCAAGGCTTCGGTAGCGTATCGAACACGGGTAACCAAGTTCTCAAGCTGCGCGATGTGACCTTCATGGACGGCTCGAAGTACTTCCCTGCCGGATCAACAGAAGCCAATTACGTCTTCAAGATTGTTGGCCTGATCGATGGTGGCAATCCTGTAACAACAATTGACCTCAGCAACGGCAAGTCGGTCGACGTACTTGTGTTGTTCCGTCCAGCGGGCGAAGCGACGTACACAGCCGACATCAAGCCAGTCTGGGAAGGCACGGTCGAAGAGCGCACAGCAAAGCTCCAAGGTATCGGCATCATTCCGAAGATCGATACTGACCCGATCGACCTGACATGTGCAGAAACGCAAGAAGGTGTGCTCGCTGAGCGCGACTTCACCGTAACAAACGCTGGAACGATGGAACTGACAATCACGTCAGCGACACTCTCGGCACCAGTACCTGCTGGTTTCGCAATCGTATCGACAACACCAGCGCTTCCAATGATCGTTGCTCGCAACGGCGGCAAGGCTACAGTTCGCGTATCCTACACACGTCCTGCTGGCCAACTCCTCGCAGCAAGCACAACGCTTGAGCTTGTACACGATGCAACCCCTGGCACGGGCGCAGATTCGTCAACGCTCGTTCCAGTTCCTGCTCACAAGGAAACATTCAGCGTCGGCGGCTGCTCGGGTCCAGACATTGAAACAGCTGACCGCGACTTTGGTCGTCAGCGCGCAAACTGCGACTCGCCAACACTCTCGTTCACAGTGACAAACACTGGTGGTGGCTTCAAGCCGCTCGAGGTGAAGGCACTCGTACCAGGTGGTGCAGATCCAACAGCATTCACGATCGTTGGCTACCTCGATGACGCCGGCAAGCAAACAACGCTTCCGTTGGTCATCCCTGCTGGCCGTACGTTCCAAGTGCTCGTACAGTTCACACCGACACAGCCAGATGCAGCTCCATGGGCAGATCGCAACTACTCGGCGCAATTCGAGATGACGGGCTACCCACTTGGAGAGACAACGCCAATCAAGACTGTAGTCGCGAAGGTCGTCGGTATCGGCTATGTCACACCTGTCACAATGGATCTCGGCAACAACATTGCCGCAGGCGCTTCGGCAGAACCGGGCGATGTGGTTGACTTCGTTGTGTCGGGTCGCAGCGCGAACTGGACAAGCGCAGATCTCACATCCTTCGTAGCTGACGTAATCGTCGACAAGAACAACCTGACGTTTAACAACGGCTCGGTTCAACTTGCTGGCGGACTTACCGGCGGCTGGACAGTAAGCGACCCAGTGATCACCGACCTGAATGCGACACAATCGCAATGGCGCTTCACAGCAACAGGCGGTAACCGTATCGCTGGCGACGGTCCGCTCTTCACGTTCAAGGCCACGCTCCTTCTCGATGCCACAACATCAAGCAAGCAGAACCTTGTCCTCACACTGCCACGTCCATGCGTGATCCCAAGCACAACAGGCGACTCGACATCGATCTTCAACTGCGCACTCACACGTCGCGTAACGAAGATTGGCGCTACGCTGCCAAAGCTTAACCCAGTATCGCCAAACCCAGTGACGAATGGCTCGGCTGTGGTTTCGTTCTCGGTGGGTATCCCATCGATGACAACAGTCGATCTGGTTGATGCGCAAGGCGTAACGGTACGCACATTCGTAAGCGGACGTCTCAAGGATGGTGAATACGACATGTCGTTCACCACAGCAGGCCTGCCATCGGGTGTCTACTTCCTCCGCATGGTCACGGGTGCCTACTCAAGCAGCGAAAAGCTGATCATTTCTGAGTAAGCTTATCGCACATCGTACGCAACAAGGGCGGCCCTCGGGCCGCCCTTTCTGTTTTGGCACGCAGTTGGTGTACGGAACAAAAGATTGTAGATTTGCGTTGGATACGCATGTATAGGATGACAACTTCGCCACTATATCGTCGCTTTCTTGGCACTATCGTTTGTGTCGCGCTCCTCGTTGCGTCGACATCGGTAGCACTTGCCGATAATGCACGGAAGTCAACGGCGAAGAAGACAGCGCCTGTAGCATCCTCACCGATCTCCTCAGCGGTCTCCACAACGATGCGTGCCCTCGGCTCTGTCCGCACACAACAGCAACAGCAACGGCCACAACAGCGCGTCCTTGTTGGCAACGACACCCTCAGGAAAGAGAATCGCTTCCTGTTCGTTCGCGCAGCATCGGAAGTTCTTACCGTCCGCGTCGAACTCGCGCGCGATGAAGCACAAGTCGAAATCGGCGTTTACAACATGCTCGGCAAGAAGATCATGGATGTCCATCGCGGTGCAACCGGACGTGGCATTCACGAATACACGACGGCCATCCAGGATCTCCCGGAAGGCGTGTATGTGTGCGTCATGCAAGGTGCCGACTTCCGCAAGGCGGAAAAGTTCTACCTCAGCCGATGACGCGCGGTCATTACAATTGAAACATCTCTCCCGAGCCGCCCACAAGCGGCTCGAAACTTATTTGACAAGGGTGCACGTATGAAGTTCGCAACGAAGGCCATTCATATCGGACAAGAGCCGGATGAGCTCACCGGTGCCGTCACAGTTCCACTGTATCAAACCTCGACCTACGCACAGGAAGAGATCGGCAAGCACAAGGGCTTCGAGTACGCGCGCACGCACAACCCTACGCGCTTTGCATGGGAAGAAAACCTCGCAGCAATGGAGAGCGGCACGCACGCCTATGCATTCGGCAGTGGTTCAGCCGCTGTTGACACGCTGATGCGTCTGCTTAGTGCCGGCGATCACGTGATCATGGCCGAAGACATGTACGGCGGCACGTTCCGTCTTACAGACAAGGTGCTGCGCCGATTTGGTATCACGTTCTCGTATGTCGACATGCGCAACGTGGCAAACGTGGAAGCTGCCTTGCAGCCGAACACGAAGATGATCTACACCGAGACACCAACGAATCCGATGATGACGATCACCGATCTGCGCGCCGTGGCCGAGATTGCCCGCGCGAAGAACTGCATGATGGTCGTCGACAACACGTTTGCATCTCCCTACTTCCAACGTCCTCTCGAGCTTGGAGCACACATCGTTGTGCACTCGGCAACGAAGTACCTCGGCGGACACAGCGATTTGGTAAGTGGCATTGTAGCAACGAACGACGAAGCGATCGCCGAGCAACTCAAGTTCCTCCAAAACGCCGTAGGCGCTGTGCCTGGTCCGTTCGAGTGCTGGCTACTCCTGCGCTCTGCAAAGACGCTCGCCGTGCGCATGGAACAACATGCTGCCAACGCGATGAAGATTGCTGCGTTCTGCGAACAGCACCCATCGATCGTGCACACGCATTACCCAGGACTTGCCTCGCACCCACAGCACGATATTGCCGCACGCCAGATGTCGGGCTTCGGCGGTATGATTTCGATCGAACTTGGATCGCGTGAAAAGGCCGTGGAAGTAACGAAGCGCCTGAAGCTGTTCACGCTGGCTGAATCTCTGGGCGGCGTTGAATCACTTGTGTGTCATCCAGTGAGCATGACGCACGGCTCGATCCCGAAGGAGCAACGCGACCGACTCGGCGTAACCGAGGGATTGGTGCGCCTCTCCTGCGGAATCGAGGACGTCAATGATCTGCTTGAGGATCTGGAATCAGCGTTGCGCTGAGAAGCCCCCTGCCAACACTCGTCGTACTTAGGCTTGCTTACGCACGCCGACAACGTTGTACCGGTTTGTCACGAATGACCAATCGGCGAATGTTGCGTTGCCCGCTGGATTACAGCCTGCCCCGTGGAAGTCGCTGAATGCTGCTGACTGATTCACCCAGACAAAGCTGTTGAAGTTGAACGACACCGGTGCGCCAGCGTTCACGATGGCGTCCTCCGCCTGTTGTGCACGCGCAGCATCGGTGCAGTACACAAGAGCACTCAGTGCTCCGTGCGTGCGGATGCTGTCGGTGACTTCACTGAGTGACTGATCGAAGGAATCGGTGGTGATGACAAACGAGATTGGACCAAACCATTCCTTCGTGTAGATGTCTGCCTTCGATGTATCCGTGCGAAGAACGATTGGCGACATCGAGCGAGCTGCTTCAAATCCTGGTTGCGCGACAATTGCACTCTCGCGCACAACGCCAAGTCCGAGGCCCTGAGCTTCCGCAACACGTGCTGCTGTTGCAGGATTCTGCACTGCACCGAGTGTTGTCGGACCTGCCTTTTCGTTGAACACGAGGGCATCAATCTTTTCGCGAAGCTTCTCAACAACAGTATCAACGCTCACAACTGTATCGCCAACCTTCATGCCATCGCGTGCGATGAAGATGTTCTGCGGCGCTGTGCACATCTGACCAGAGTACAGCGTGAGTGAGAATGCGAGGTTGTCCATCGCACGATCAAGATCGTCGGTGGAATCGAGTACCACGCAGTTCACGCCGGCCTTTTCGGTAAAGACAATCTTCCCGTGTTGCGCTGCCTCGCGCTCAACAACAGCACCGAAGTGCGGTCCACCTGTGTAGTCGATCACACGCACTGCCGGATGACGCACGAGATCGAGCGTCATCGGCGCGTCGACCGTATCAACGGCGAGCTGCACGACGTTCGGGTCGAGACCAAGCTCTGTGAGCACTTCGCGTACGCGTGCAACCACCAACGCAATCGGATAGATCGCACCTGGGTGCGGCTTCACGATCACGGCATTGCCCGTGACGAGTCCGGCGAACATGCCCGGTGTGGTATTCCAGATCGGGAACGTTGAGCAGCCGATCACGAGGTTCAATCCCTTTGGCACAACGCGGAAGCTCTTATCGATCGAGACGCTGATCTTCCCCATCGGCTTCGTCCACATCACATTCATCGCGAAGTGTGATTGAGCTGCAAGCCCCATAGCAGTAGCCTCGAGTGCACGATCAAAGGCGTGCGGACCCGATGCTTGGAAGGCCATGACAAAGCCTTGTCCGGTGGTATGCTGTGTTGCATAGCCAATCTCGAAAAAGTCCTTCGCGCCGCGCTCAAGTGCCTCCACAAGGATTGAGGCACGATCTTCTGGCGTAAGCGATTGCCACGCTGTTTGCGCAGAAGAACCGCGAGCAATTAGCTCGTCAGTCGAGATCTTCGGATACGTAATGCCGAGTGGGAAGCCATACGGAGACGCCTCGTCACCTACCCATGCACTCTCAGCAGGCAGACGTTCGAATCGATGATTGAGCTGCTGCTGGAAGCGCGCAAGACCCTCGTCATTTGCCGTCTCGCCATAGATCTTGCCGCTCGGAGCTTCAGGCCAGTGAGCGTAGAAGGTGCGATCAGCATTGGCCTTCATGGCCTCTGCAAGCGTGGTTTCGTGTGCCGAGCGAATCTCTGCGAGCGTCATAGTGTCTCCGGTGAATGAGCCACAAAACTACGCTATGCGGCGATTACATCTCTGCGTGCTTTGAACCCGATCCACCAAAGCGATAGGAAACACCCAGACTGATGAGATAGTCCGCGAATGCGGCATCACCAATCGTCTCGACACCTCGCTGTTCAGTGCGGATTTTGTCGATGTAGCTCTGCGTGCGGTTGCGATACACGGCGATTGGCACACTCAGGACAACAGAGAAGTCACTGTTGAAGTAACTCAGGCCTGGTTCGACCGACACGGCATATCCCGGACGACGGAAGCCTTCGCTGCCACCAATGAGGTCGGTTGACGGAATCCCTTCTGCACGACCACCAGCATAGACGCTGAAGTGATCCATGAGTGTGTAGAACGCACCGATGCGCACGCCAAACTGGTCGGGTGCTGAGAACTGTGCTGTATCTGAACGCATCGAGGCGTTCGATGTCCGAAGAAGGACGCCGTTGGTATTGGTCACGTTGGCAAGGTAGAAGAGACTTGTGACCAGCGTGATCTTATCTGAAAGGGGCTGAATACCCTGAACATCGATCGTAGCACCAATGCCACCGTCACCTGGCTGGATCGACTGGTCAACGACACCTTCACGTGTCTGATCCCTGTTCGGCCCCTGATTGTAGAACGTTCCTGTGTAGTCGTAGGAGCCAGTACGCGTCTTCATGCCGAGCGACACCGAATAATTGTACTCGCTCGTCATCGGATCGAACAACCAATACCCCACGCTGAAACGAATGTCGGCCAGTCCTGAAGAATACGTGTGGCGACGGTCGCCTTTCCACGTACCAATGAGGTTTCCAGATGAATCAAAGCGCGGATTGCCACCATGCTCATACAACGACGAACGATCGTTGTACACGAACGGCAAGATCACTGTTGCGAACAAACGATCTGTGATGCCATAGTTGATCGAAAGATCAACGAAGCTCGACTTGTTGATAACCTCTGTTCCCTGTGCTACGCGAAATGCTTCCTCATGATCGCCACGGAAGTGTCGAAACGACGTGAAGTTCCGTGCACCAAGAACGAGGTTGAACTCCCCTTGCTGCAGGTTAATCGTCGTACCCGAGTTTGTCCCGCACATAGCACCGCCACGCACGACCACGCAGCCCTGCCCCCATGATTGTGACACTACGAGCACAAGTGCAACGACCAACATTCCCAAACGAGACACCACAGTAACCCCAGACATGCGCGACCCCAGCGTAGATCATGAAGAATAGATGAGGGCGCAACATAGACCACTTGCCGTACCAGGTAAAAACTGCGTGAACATAAGTTGCTTATCTTCACGCAAGTATGGTAGCCATCTCCCTCCAACGTCGGGTTCAGGAGCGTCGCCGACTTCGAGCAATACAGTTGCTCGAGCGTGGGTGGACGCCTGCGCGCGTCGCCACTACGCTGGGCGTAAGCCGTCCGGCCGTGTACCAGTGGCTCCAGAAGCACCGCAGTGGTGGAGATGCCGCGCTCAAGGCACAACCTCGCAGCGGAGCACCACGCAGACTCACCGAGCGATACCAGCAGATGCTCCTTGTGTTGCTGAGCTCCCTCCCCCGCGAGAACGGGATCGACGCCGACGCATGGGATCGACGCCTCGTGCAGCGCGTGATTCGACGCCTATTTGGCATCGAGTACTCACTGCAACATGCCGGACGCATCTTGAAATCTGTCCAACAGGAGAAGCAATTCCGTCATGTTTCTGCTGACGAATTGCGGAATCTTCTCACAATGGCGGATATTGCGCGCATTCAGAAACGCCTTGGAATGCGTCATGGCCAACGAACACAACGACGTTCTTGAGATCTCCCAAAAGCTGGCGACAGCGATGGAGACAATTGCGTCGAACGAGCTGCAACTTTCGCAGTCGCACGACATGCTCTCGGAAACTCAACGGTTTCTCGGTGATTCGCATAAGGCTGTGATCGACCACCTCAACAGCATCGTTGAAAATCAACACACGATCATCACGAACCAGTCCGTGATTATCGAGAATCAGCATACGATCGTGGGCTTCTTGCGAAAGCTTGTGCAAGAACAGGACTAGGTGCGATCGATGCGACTGTACTTCATCTTCGCTGCATGCGCGATAACGCTGTGGCTCGCTCTCCTCCTCACATCATCGGTGTCGCCGCTCGATGCATGGCCGGCCGCACTGACAATGGTGTTTGGCTCATTCATCGCAGGTGCAAGTGCTGAAGGGGGCGGAGCCATTGCATTCCCCGTGTTTACGCTGCTGCTGAAGATTCCACCTGATGCAGCGCGCAACTTCTCGTTTGCCATCCAGAGCTTCGGCATGGTGTCGGCGAGTTTGCTCATTATCGGACGTCGCATACCTGTTGAGCTGCGTGCCGTGTTCTACCCTGCAATTGGCGGCATCGTTGGCTTGGTTGCGGGCACTTACTCGCTTGCACAACATGTCGATCCAGCGCTGACAAAGCTGCTATTTGTTTCAATCTGGCTGGCCTTCGGCATTGCGTTGTGGCAAGCGAATCGTCGCACATCAACGGTCATCGTCCAACGGTTGCCGGATGTCCTGCAGCGGCGCGACATTGTGAACTTGGTGATGGTCGGTGTTCTCGGTGGATATGTGACGTCGCTGTTTGGCAACGGGATCGACCTTCTCACATTCTGTATGCTACGCTTGTGGTATGGTGTGGACGAAAAGGTTGCCACACCAACGTCGGTGCTGTTGATGGGCATTCTCACCGTCGCTGGCACGCTACTGCATACATCGGTCTACAAGGACTTCGGACAAGTCGAACTCACTGCATGGCTTGCCGCCGCACCCGTCGTGCTGGTATTTGCGCCCCTTGGCGCATTCGTCATCTCAAAGTGGCCACGCCTCGCGATCGCTCGCTTACTCTACACCATCATCGTGGTGCAGTTTCTTGGAGCACTCTACGTGCTGGGGCTCACCCTGGAGCATGTACTCATTGCCGCAGGGACTGTCGTGCTAACGTCTGCCCTGCTACTCACTCAGAAGCGATAAGTCACAGAACCGATTGGCAGTGGCACGTTTGATCGTGCACCGAGGACCAAACCAAGTGGGTTGAACTGCACGTCGAGCTTCCCCATCGACTTCGACTCGATGTCTGGTCGGGCCAGTGCACGTCCAATAAAGAAACCACCAACCGATGAACCCCACACAATCGGCCAGATGGCTTCCGGCGTCTTCACAATTTGGGCGATACCGATTCCGACAAGGCCCCCTGCAAGCGTGCTGAGCAGCACGGTTGTTCCATCATTCTCGCGATAGTCGAGTCCGTCGATCAAGCGCGTGCCGAGATACAAGCCCCCTGCCGCACCGACAAGACCAATGCCGGTGATCACGCGACTTGAAACATCGGTTGGATTCACGGCTGAGAGGATAGCGTACGGGAGTCCCAAGCCGAGTGCGCCCGTAACGGCATACACTGTTGCGTCAGACGTCGTGATATGCTGCGACTTGATGATCTCGTTACCAACGAGCACACCACCAGCAGCACCAAGCAAGCCGAGTCCAGAGAGTACGCGAATCGATGCATCACCATCAGTGAGGTTGCCCATGATCGTCAAGGCAGCAAGCACACCACCAGCAGCTCCATAAAACTCTGTGGTGTTGATCACGCCAGCCGCACCCTCTGAAATCCCTGTGTTGGTTCCGATCACATATCCTGCGATCGTCTCAGACACACCGCCCAATACCGAAAGTGCAAAGCCCGTGCGTGCGGAGAGGTTCGAGCCAGAGATCAATCCGCCAAGTGCCCACCCATGCAGCGCCCCTTGAAACATACCGCCAACGGCAAGTGATGCAGCACCAGCAGTGACGTTGGCATCCTGTGTGAGAATAGCCGGAACGAAGTAGCCCAAACCACCAGCAATGAGGTAGGTCGGACTTGCCGAGAATTCTCCATCAGGACTGAACACAGCCGTAATGGCCGTGCCGTAGTAGAACAGCGACCACAACGTACTGCCCCACAAGAGTGCACTTCGTCCGCTTTGGTCAAGTCCGCCCGTCTCCATCGGTGAACCTGCCGACATCTGGATACGTGCGCGGAGCGCTGCCATGTCGATCATCGAGAGCTGACGTCGCTCACGCTCGTTGCCTTGATCGGCACGACGCATGATCTCCAGCACAAATGATGAGTCGTTCATCTTGAACAGACGCGCTTCGAGGAAGGTCTCGATGGGCTCAAACCACTTGTACTCGTCATTCATCGACTTTGTCACGACGAGGATTTTGCCCGCTTCATCGAAGGTAATCTGACGTTCAACTTGGGCATGTGCGCCATACGATGCGGCACAGAGCAACACAGCTACAACAACAGAACGGAGGATGGTAGACATAGCAATCTCCATAAACGAACGAGGGCCCCTAACAGGGGCCCTCAAATCTATGCATCGTTTGTGAGGTACGAGCTTACAGAACTGCCGATACCGGAGCGTAGTCCATACCGAATGCTTCTGCAACTGCTTCGTACACGATCTTGCCTTCGACGACGTTCAGACCGTACTCGAGTTCCTTGTTCGCCTTGCATGCGTTCTTCCAACCGTGGTTGGCAAGCTGCACTGCGTATGGGAGTGTTGCGTTCGTGAGTGCGATAGCCGACGTGTACGGCACAGCGCCTGGCATGTTTGCAACACCATAGTGCACAACACCGTCGACCACGTACGTTGGGTCTGCGTGTGTTGTTGGCTTACATGTCTCTACGCAACCGCCTTGGTCAACCGACACGTCGACGATCACAGAACCTTCCTTCATCGTCTTGAGCATGTCGCGTGTGATCAGGTGTGGTGCCTTTGCACCAACGATCAACACACCACCGATCACGAGATCGGCATCCTTGACTGCTTCACGGATGTTCGACTTTGTTGACATCTGTGTGATCACGTTCTTCGGCATCACATCATCGAGGTAGCGCAGACGGTACAGGTTGTTGTCGAAGATGGTCACGCGAGCACCAAAGCCCGCTGCGATCTTCGCTGCGTTTGTACCGACAACACCGCCACCGAGGACGATCACGTTTGCTGGCTTTGTACCAGGTACACCGCCGAGCAACACACCACGTCCACCCATTGGGTGCTCGAGGTACTTCGCGCCTTCTTGCGGAGCCATACGGCCTGCAACTTCCGACATCGGAATCAGGAGCGGGAGCGATCCGTCTGACTTCTGCACTGTTTCGTACGCGATACACGTTGCGCCGCTCTTCACCATTGCTTCGGTGAGTTCGCGTGATGCAGCAAAGTGGAAGTACGTGAACAGTGTCTGACCCTTGCGGATGAGATTGTACTCAGGTGCGATTGGCTCCTTGACCTTCATGATCATGTCGGCCTGAGCATACACCTCAGCAGCTGTATCGATGATCTTCGCACCAGCTGCGATGTAGTCATCATTCGTGAATCCACAACCAACACCACAGTTGGTCTCAACGATCACATCGTGGCCGTGCTGACGGAGGGTTTCAACTCCACCAGGCGTGAGAGCAACACGCTTCTCACTCGGCTTGATCTCCTTTGGTACGCCGATCAACATATACGTCTGTCCTTTGTTGGATTGAAGTGAATCAAGACCGCAAAGATAGGGAGCATTCCCGTGCCCACGGATGCATTCCCTAGGGGCGCCGCCAGACCGGGAGCAGGACCAGCACCAGTGCTCCACCGAGCATCAGATACCCTGCGAGTTCGGCGCCCAGGATTGCTACAAGCTCATGAAGGGGGCGAATCACCCACCACGGGTCCACGTGGACGGTGCCTGCAAGCCCCGTAACAGCATCTCGCGGACCAAATGCGTGGATCGGCATCATCGCCGCCATGATTGCCAGTGCAAGACCAGCGCCCACCACAAGCGGCACATGCTGACGCTCCCGCCAGAGCGCATAGGCCAGCCACACCGACGCCGCGCCAAGCAGAATGTGCACGAAGTACGTCCGCGCGAGCATGGGCTCGCCAGGCACGATGCCCAGCACAGCCACGAGCGCATCGCCGAGTGGCGCTTCCAACAGCTCGTGTCCGACAATCCGCAGACTCACTTCGGCATAGATATCATCAGGCAAGATGCGCCCAGTCCATGCCGCGGCGAGCGCGACAACAAGCATCCCGATCGACATCACCCAGGTCGATGCAGCGTGCTGATACTCGCGCGCAACGGCCGACAACACAACAACGATGCAGGCCAGCACCACCAGCCATCCCGCGAGCGTGTGATGCACAGCGCGTGCAATCGCACCACCGGGCGCATTGGTGATGTGCACCTGCACGCTTGCAGCGGCAGCACTTGGCACAAGCTCACCAGAGCGCGCCGGCACAAGGCTTGGCGTTGACTGAGTTCCGACAGTATCGATGAAGGGTCCAACACGCTCCACGCGCTCGCCCATCAGCATCGTCGTTGGACGTCCGTCGGGTGTTGCTGCAGGCATCCTCGACGGTTCATAGAGCAAGCCCAGCAGGAGCCCCGTGACCAGCTCGATGCCAACGATCATTGCGAGCACGCCGAGACACATCCGACGTGCAGTGTCGATCCATGTGGTCTGCTGCATTAGGTGTGCTCCTGATGGATGCGCACATAGAGGTTACCATCAACAACACGCGCTTCATGTGTTGGAAGGGGGCGCACTGGGGGCGCATTAAGCACGTTGCCCTCGAGATCGAATGCTCCTCCATGACACGCACACCGGATGCGATTCGATGGCAGGTGCACCTCGAGTGGACACCGAGCGTGGGTACATGTAAGGTCGAGCACGCGCACGTCGTTGCCTCGACGAGCAATCAGCACGCGCGTTCCAGCGATCGTGATTTCCTTCCGTGCTCCGTCGGCAACGATGCCATCGAGTGGTCCAAGATCGTGGGCATGACTCGATGCGTCGGCTGTAGGCGCAAGAAATCGTCGAAGTGCTACCGCACCGGTCCACGATGCCAGCAACGCACCTATGCTCACAAGCATCGTGCGTCGGGATGTTCTCGCTACTTTTGTTGAATTCTGTTGCATGATTCTCGAGTACTCAATGCCCGTCCCGCTTCTTGACCTCAAATTACAGTATCACACGCTCAAGCACGAGATCGACGCCGCACTGATTCGCGTCGCAGAGTCGCAAGTGAGCATTCTGGGACCCGAAGTAGACGCATTGGAGCGCGAGCTCGAGGCATATCTCGGAGTCAAGCACGCCATCGGCGTATCGAGCGGTACCGATGCTCTGCTGATGGCCATGATGGCCTACAACATCGGTCCGGGCGACGAAGTGATCATCCCAACGTTTTCGTTCTTCGCGACGGCTGGCTGTGTTGCGCGCGTTGGTGCAACGCCGGTGCTTGTGGACGTTGATCACGTCAGCTACAACATCGACCCTGAAGCAGTGCGTAAGGCGATCACGCCACGCACAAAGGCCATCATCCCAGTACACTTGTTTGGTCAGGCCGCCGACATCGATGCCATCATGGCGATTGCGGCAGAGCACAACATCCCTGTGATCGAGGACGCCGCACAAGCAATCGGTACACAAACCGCCGATGGACGTCGCGTTGGATCAATCGGACACATTGGATGTTTTTCGTTCTACCCAACGAAGAACTTGGGCGCATTCGGCGACGGTGGACTTGTCACGACGAACAGCGACGAGCTGAACGTGCGTCTGCGTCAGATCCGCAATCACGGCATGGAGCCACGCTACTACCACAAGATCATGGGTGGCAACTTCCGTCTCGATGCAATTCAAGGCGCGGTACTTCGCGTGAAGCTCCCCCACCTTGCATCGTGGCACGCCGCGCGCCGTCGCAACGCCGACATCTACACACGTCTCTTCATCGAGGCCGGACTCAGCCAAGCTCCCGGTCACACACAATTCGACGAACACAATCGCATCCTGCTCCCAGCCGTGATGCATCCTGGTACTGCACCCGACGTGCACATCTTCAACCAATACACCATTCGCTCGGCACATCGTGATGCACTGCGTGCGCACCTCCAAGCGGCCGGCATTGGTTCGGAGGTATACTACCCTGTGCCGTTCCACCGTCAGGAGTGCTTCGCACAGCACGGCTTCAACGATGCCGACTACCCTGTGTCGAACTGTCTTGCGGCAACGGTACTGTCGCTTCCAATCTTCCCAGAGCTCAACGAAGAGCAGCTCCGCGAAGTGGTCGCAACAATTGCTGCATTCGAGCGTACACATGCCGCCTCGCCATCGGAATGTCCCGACTGTGCCGAGTGCGGAACGCTTGTCTAACTACCGTTGTTGGAGGACGCGATGGATCCTCAAAATCCCACATCGTTTACGTACCAGTTCAACATGGGTCCGAAGCGGAACTCCGCAGGACCAATCGTGTTTGGACTGATCTTCATTGTCCTCGGTATCGGACTCCTGCTCGACACCGCGCGTGTGATCGACCTCGACGTATGGGGCATCCTCCACACGTGGTGGCCGTCGATCCTTGCGATCTGGGCTCTGGCCCGCGTTGCAACGCGCAATGGTTCGTTCCTCGGCAACACGATCCTCTTCGCGGTTGGCGTGCTTCTGCAGCTCAGCTCGCTCGACATCATCGATGGATTTTGGAGTGCGTTCTGGCCGATCGTATTCATCCTGAGTGGACTCTCCCTGCTGCGCGGTACAATGCGTCGCGCACGCTCATCATCAGCGTCACCTACGAACGAGCGCGGCGAAGGACTCCCGTACGAGAACGACTACCTTGAATCATCAGCACTGATGGGTGGCTCGAGCACGCGCGTCATCAGCAAGCAGTTCAAGGGTGGTTCGATTTCATCGATCATGGGTGGACTCGAGATCGACCTCCGCAGTGCGGAGATCGACGGCAACCTCGCCGTTCTCGAAGCAACATGCGTGATGGGTGGCATCGAGATTCGTGTGCCGCCACATTGGAACGTCACCGTGAAGGGCACACCTATTCTGGGTGGTATCGACGACGAAACGCGGAAGTATCGCGATGAGAACGTCATCGGCCCAACACTCATCATCGACGCAACCGTGGTCCTTGGTGGCATTGAGATCAAATCATGAGCATTCGTCCGGAGCGCGTCCGCATTCTCACCCCTGAACGCCCAGAACCCCAAGGTTCGGGTCCGGTGGTCTACTGGGTTAATCGCGATCGACGGCTCCGCGACAATTGGGCACTGCTCTACGCACAAGAGATCGCAACCGCACGACGTGTTCCGTTGCACGTTGTGTTCTGCCTGGTTCCAGAGTTTCTTGGTGCAACGCTCCGTCAGTACGACTTCATGTTGCGCGGACTCGAGGAATTCGAGCGCGATTGCATATCGCACAACATCGCCTTCACGATGCTGCTCGGTGATCCGCGTGAGCAGATTCCTGCGTACAGTGCAACGCATACGCCGTCGCTCCTTGTCACAGACTTCGAGCCCCTTCGCATCAAGACGCAATGGGTTGATGCGGTGTGCGCTGCAACGTCGGTTGCTGTGCATCAAGTGGATGCGCACAACGTAATCCCCGCATGGCATTGCTCACCCAAGCTCGAGTTTGCAGCGTACACGATTCGTCCGAAGATCAAGCGACTGCTGCCAACGTTCCTCGAGGAATTTCCAGCAGTTGAGCGTCACCCATTCCCACCTGCTGCCATGCCGCAGCCGACGGATTGGAATCACGTTCGATCAACGCTGCGCGTCGACACATCCATTGCACCTGTCGCATGGCTTACGCCGGGCGAGCAGCACGGGCGTGCACTGCTTGATGCATTTACATCACACATTGAACGCTACCAGGACCGTAACGATCCCACAAAGCCGGGTCAGTCGAACTTGTCGCCATACTTCCACTTCGGACAGCTTGCGCCGCAGCGTGCAGCGCTTGAGGTGAATCGTCTTGCACGCACCGGCACCGAAGACTGTCCGGTGGAGTCCTATCTCGAAGAGCTTATCGTGCGTCGTGAGCTCTCCGACAATTTCACGTTCTACAATCCGAACTACGATTCGTTCGAAGGCTTTGCCGCATGGGCACAGGCAACGCTCAACGAGCATCGCAACGATCCACGTCAGTACGTGTATACCTTCGAGCAATGGCAGCAGGCCGCAACACACGATGAGCTCTGGAATGCCGCGCAGCGCGAGCTATTGTCTACCGGCAAACTGCATGGCTACATGCGCATGTATTGGGCGAAGAAGATCCTCGAATGGAGTGCATCACCAGAAGAATCGCTCGCCATCGGCATTGCGCTCAACGACACGTATGCGCTTGACGGACGAGATCCGAACGGATACGTTGGCGTAGCATGGAGCATAGGGGGCGTGCACGATCGCGCCTGGTTTGAACGTCCCGTCTACGGCAAGATTCGCTACATGAATGCCAACGGATGCGCAAAGAAGTTCGACGTTAAGGCCTACATTCGCAGATATGCAGAATCAACGTTGTTCTAAGTTTCTCCTCGTCATCGCACTCCTCATCGGATGCGTTGGCGCATCGGCACAGCTCCTCAAGCCATACGATCTCAAGCTTGGTCGCAAGATCAAGGAGTATGATCAGTACCTCCTCAACGCGCGCGCAGTAACGCGCAACGAGACCAAGGTCTACATCGAGGACGTCCAGCGCGGCGACTCTGTCGACTACCGCGAAGTTGTTCTTTCGGCGCAGTGCAACGTGGTCAGCGTCACGGTCAACGGACAGGAAAAGGAAAAGAATCTCGTCATCCGCGACTTCCGCAAGCTCACGCTTACAGACACCATTGATGTGCTTCCAACAGGCACTAAGGTGCGCTGCTGGTTCTCTGATTCCGGCAGCGTGTTCACGGTCAACAATGCACCCGTCAGCGACGACGTCCAAGCCCTGCTCAGTGAAGTTGTCAAAAGTGAAGGGGGCACGGAAACCAGCAAGTTGATGGACCCTGCGAAGGCCGTTGCGCTAGGCGCGACGTGGAAGATGAACATCCCCGCCTTCCGCAAGGTGCTTGGTCCGGTACTCTCCGGCGCAATGAAGAAACTCACGGGCACCGTCACCTTTGCATCGATCGATTCATCGGGATCTCTGCCAACGGCAACCATCACGGCGCGGGCCGAAGCACCGACGTTCACGTTGCGCTTTGGCGAGATGCCATCGAAGTCGACCTTCGTTGCTGACATCTCGCTCACGGTGCCGCTCGACAATCGCTACCCTGCCGAAGCGCTCTCCACGAGCAGCCGACAAACTGTGAGTATGTCGCAGGGCAATGCGCGCATGGATATGATCGTCGCATCATCGCGTAGCGCACAATTCCTCCGATGAGTCAGGAGCAATCTGCAACGCTGCACACCCGAGCACTCCTCGCGCTTACGTTGTGTGCAATCCTTTGGAGCACCGGTGGGTTCTTCATCAAGAGTATACCGCTTGATGCACTCACGATTGCCGGCGCACGTAGTGCCATTGCTGCGCTCGTCATCTTCGCATGGAACCGTCGTGTTGCGCCCACGTGGTCGCGCGCGCAGATCGGCAGCATCGTCTCCTACGCACTCACCGTCATCCTCTTCGTCTCTGCCACCAAGCTCACGACGGCTGCGAATGCCATCTTCCTCCAGTACACCGCACCTGTGTGGGTAAGTCTGCTCAGTTGGCTTGTTGCACGCGAGCGCATCTCGCGGATCGACATCATCTCCGTGTGTGCTGTGGTGCTTGGCATGGGCGTGTTCTTCCTCGACTCGCTTGAGGGCGGCACGATCGTTGGCGACGCTGTTGCCATCGCCAGTGGAATTGCGTTTGCCGGTGTAGCGCTCTTCATGCGTGCGCAGCGAGGTGAATCGACGATGGAGAGCATCCTGTTCGGCAACATCCTCACTGCGCTTGTCTGCATCCCCTTCATCACGCCCTTCGCCCCAGAACCATCGGTCATGGTCAACCTTGTCTTGCTCGGTGTGGTGCAACTCGGCATCTCCTACATCCTCTATGCATGGGCCATGCGCTACGTCACGGCGCTCGAAGCCGTGCTCATTACCGTGATTGAGCCCCTCTTGAACCCTATCTGGGTTGGCCTTGGGCATGGCGAAGTACCCTCGCAGACAGCAATTGTTGGGGGCATCATCGTTGTCGGAGCCGTTGTGACGCGTAATTTGCTGCATGCCAGAAGCATTCAACGAACAGCGCATCGCTGATATCATCGGCGAATCGATTGCAACAAAGCAACGTCTTGCAGAAACCTGTGCGGCGGACATCGCTGCGTGTGGTGCAGTACTTGCGGCGTGTGCTGCTGCGAACAAGCGCATCTTCTTCTGTGGCAATGGCGGCAGTGCTGCTGATAGTCAGCATCTCGCAGCCGAACTTGTTGTCCGCTTGCGCAGCGGCGTCGAACGTCGGGCCATAGCAGCGCTTGCACTCACGGTCGACACCAGCGTGCTCACGGCAGGCGGCAACGACTACGGATTCGACAACGTCTTCGCACGTCAAGTCGAAGCCTTCGGTCAACCCGGGGATGTCCTGGTAGCCATCAGCACCAGCGGAACGTCATCCAACATTGTCCGTGCGGTCGAACAAGCCACCACGCAAGGCGTAACCACCATCGGTCTGCTCGGCGGCAGCGGCGGAACACTCCGTGCGTTGTGTCACCATTCGGTCGTCGTGCCATCCACCGTCACGGCCCGCATTCAAGAGTCGCACATCCTGATTGGCCACATCTGGTGCGAAATGATCGAAGAAGCTGTAGCGCCGGAGTTGTTTTAGAGTGAAAGACTCTGCGATAATGAAGGTTGATTAGTTAATCGTGTATTCTACTCGGCCAAGTATGCAGACCACATCATGTCGACCTACTTACAAAGAGTTGAGTTGTAAATCATAGAAGTGTTGCTTAAAATACGAGCTTAGCTACGTTAAAATCAGTCCGCGCCCTAGAATTCCTAGCATTTATCGTTGTGCGGCCCATTTGTATTGGAGTGCATATGAGGTTCATTAAGTGGTTCGCATTG
>VFQT010001105.1_pt1 | contig 34697 bp, 34 predicted proteins | sample 3512381 | NCBI WGS metagenome assembly VFQT01 (sample SAMN10412376, study PRJNA504923) | tailings metagenome | isolation source: Relicate 2 Philex TSF3 active mining site | place: Philippines: Tuba, Benguet | collected 2017-08-29 | reverse complement strand
ACGGCGTGGTGCCGCGTTCCACCTGGGTGGTTTCCAGCAGGTGGCCGCAGGCCTCGTGGAAGATCACGCCGCCGAAGCGGTTGGCCAGCACGGCCGGCATTTGCCCGGCTTCCACGTAGTCGGCGTAAAGCATGGTGCCGGCGCTGGCGCACACCTCAGCGGCGGAGGCTGTCGCATCCCAGCGGCGCAGATCATCGGGTTGATCGGAGGTGCCGTAGCGGCGCCCCACGCCAGCCCGGTGTTCACCATCGGCGGCGAGCACGTTCAGGCCCACCGATTGATGCAGGCGGATGTCCCGGCCGTAGGTGCCATCACTGGCCGCCACCAGCACTTCCTGCCAGTCGCGGGCGTAGCTGCCGCGGCGGGCCTGCAGGTGCTTGCCCTGCCGTTGCAGCTGATCGGTGCCTTCGAGCAGGCGAGCGGTGGCTTCCTTGAGCTCGGGGCAGCGCTGCAGCCAGTCGGCTTTGGTAGCGGCGAAATCGCGCAGACCAGGTAGCCCCTCAAAACCGCTGCAGCCATTGCTGCTCGGGGCCAGGCCGAGCATGCCGAGCGCCTGCTCCAGGGCGCGGCGCAAGCCGGCGGGGCTGAGGTCGTTGGTGCTGACGAAGCCGTCGCGTTTGCCCAGGAACACCCGGATCCCCGCTCCCATGCCGAAGGCGGGGGTCACGCTGGTGATCGTGTCTTGCTCCGCCAGCACGCCCAGGTGATCGGTGCGCTCGAGAAACACCTCCACTAGATCGGCACCGGCGGAGCGGCCGCAGGCCAGGAGATCCTCGAGGGCTGGGCTCCAGTGGCTGTCGAGGACGCCAGTGGTTGGCGGTGCTGTGGCGATCACGCGGGCGCGGGTGGTGAGGGTGGAGCCCTGCCGGGCTTAAAGCTGTTGATTTCCTAGCAAAAAGGCCCCAGCCGGAGGGGCTGGGGCCTCGAGCGCAGAGGTGGTGCTGCGGTGATCAGCGCACGGCGGGTTGGAACTGCTCGCTGCGGATCGGACTCATCAGGAAGAGCTTGGCCATCTCAGCCGCGTTGGCCACCCAGTAGGGCAGCTTGCGCAGCAGCTTCAGCGGGGCAATGGCGTTGCTCTCGTCGGCGGCAGCCAGCTGGGCGTTGTTGCGCACCAGCTGCTCGAGGCGCTCGTAGAACTTGGGGTGATCCACATTGAGCACCACCGGGAAGACGCGGGCGGAGGTCTCGTTGGTCTTGGCGATCACGTACTTGTCGTATTCGCGGGCATCGAGACCCAGCGCTTCGTAGAACTCCTTGCGGGCCACGTCACGCACGTACATGGTGGCGAACACGGCGAGCAGGAAGAAACGGCACCAGAGGCGGGCCTTGAGGCCAGTCACGCTCTTGGGCTGAGCCTTCATCAGGGCATCGAAGAAGTCGCCGTGGCGGTTCTCGTCTTGGCACCAGTTCTCGAAGAAGTTGAAGATCGGGAAGATCTTGCTGTCGGGGTTCTTCTCGAGGTGGCGGTAGATGGCGATGTAGCGCCAGTAGCCGATCTTCTCGCTCAGGTAGGTGGCGTAGAAGATGTATTCGGGCTTGAAGTAGGTGTAAGCCTTGCTGGCGGTGAGGAAGCCCAGATCCAGCTGCAGGCCGAAATCACTCATCGCCTTATTGAGGAAGCCAGCATGGCGGGCCTCATCTCGGGCCATGTGCGCAAAGCACTCAGCCAGCAGGGGGTTCTTCTCCTTAATGCGGCGGCTCAGCTCTTTGTAGAGCAGGAAACCGGAGAATTCAGAGGTGCAGCTCTGCTCGAGGAACTCCACGAACACGCGGCGGGTCTCGGGATCGAGCTTGTCGGCCGCGCCTTCAAATTCTTCGTTGCGAACGAAGTGATGGCGGTTGTAGTCCTTGCGGAACTCTTCGCAGATGGCTTCCAGTTCAGCCTCGTTGGGGCTGAGGTCCATGGCCGCCATGGCCTCGAAATCCGTGGTGTAGAACCGCGGGGTGAGGATCGTGTCCTTTACCGGGTCCTTGATGGCCGGCGCGTCGGGTGTGCCGATGGCTGTTGCGGTATCGGGCGTGGCAACGGCGGGAGGCACCATCGGGATGCAACGTGGACAGGACGTCCATCGTAGGGGGACCCAAGGCGGCGCCGAGGCTCAGCTTCACCAGCTGGAATTGAGGGCGCAGCCCTGGCGCTGGAGTGATCTGCCTAGTTGGCTCCCAGCCACTTCTGGCCGTTGAGCCGCTGCACCAGGCGTGACACCAGCAGTGCCAGGGTCATCTTCTTCTCATCGATCAGGAACGACTCCAGCAGGCTCGGCTCGGCGCCGGCTTCAGCCACGGCGATGGTTTTGGCGGAGCTGATCGCATCGCTGGTGAAGCACAGCCAGAAGCGACGTGCCTGGGGCAGTTCACCGATCACCATCCAGCAGGGGCTGCCCACCACGGGCATCGCACCCTGCTCAAAGCGCAGCTCACAGCTGGGGCCGCCATAGGCCGCGATTTCCTTGGCGATGGCCGGGATCAAAAGGTTGGGAACGAAGTCGGCGAAGGGCTTGTCTTCCGGCGCAGGGGGTTTGGCCGGCTTGGCAGGAGCCGCTTCAGCCGGCTTGCTCTGGGCGGGCTGGGCGGAATCGGTCACCGTCGCTGGCCTCGGGGAAGACGCAGGCGAACTTTAGGGATCACCAGTCCTCGCTGAGTGGTGTGTTCCAGTCGTTGGCTTCACTGCTGGCGGTTGGCTGTGCCGCTGCCGCAGGGGTTCTGGCGTGGGCAGATCCCTTGCGGATCACGCGAAAGGGCACCGACACGGTGGGTGCAGGCTCGCCGGCACTGCGGGGCGGACCGGCCCAGGTGGCCGAAGGCCGTGGGGTGGCGACTGGAGGCTCGTCCCAGTTGTCACCCAGGTCGCGTTGCCCGCGTTCCTGGCTGTCCGGTGATTCACTGCGTCGCCGCACCTGGCGGCGCGCTGGTGTGCCAGCGGCCTGCCCCTGCAGGGCCAGCGTTGTACCGGCCACGCTCATCGCTGCGCCCAGGCCGCTCGCGGCAGCCAGCCAACCTCCCAGGGGCCAGGTGGGGGAGCTCCAGGTGAGCAGGCGCACGCTCACCGCTGGCTTGGGATTGATCGCCGCCACCAGCAGCACCGCCAGCAGGGGGGAGAGCAGCGGGAGCAGCAGGATGCGTTGCAGCACGATTCAGAAGGGCGGGGGCTCAGGGCTGAATCGGGCCGCTCCAGCGCTGCAGATTGCCCAGGTCATAGCCGAGGCAATCGAACACCCTGATCACCAGAAAGTCCACCATTTCTTCGATGCTCTTGGGTTGGTGGTACCAGGCGGGCACCGGCGGAGCAATCCGGGCTCCGGCTTCCGCCAAGGCGGTGAGGTTGCGCAGATGCACCAGGTTCCAGGGTGTCTCCCGCGGACAGATCACCAGCGGTCGGCCTTCTTTGAGGTGCACATCGGCGCAGCGCTCGAGCAGATCGGTGGCCACGCCGGAGGCAATGCGCCCCACGGCTCCCATGGAACAGGGCAGGATCACCATCCCGCGGGTGCGGTAGCTGCCGCTGGCGATGCCAGTGGCCTGATCGTTCCAGCGGTGGCAACGCAGGGATCCGGTGCGGCAGCCGGTGCGTTCCCTCCAGAACTGCTCCTGGGATTCGGGTTCGCTGGGCACGCGCACGCCCAGTTCTGCCTGCCACACGCCGATCGCCCCGCGGCTCACCACCAGTTCAAGCCGTTCCTCGGCCTGCAGCAGCAGCTGCAGGGCCCGCTCAGCCAGGGGCTGGGCGCTGGCACCAGACACCGCCAGAACGATGGGATCACGGGCTTGAGCGTCGCTCAATCGATCACTCCTCGCCCGCGTCGCCGCTGGACTCGTGGTCGTGGTTGGTGTCGTTGTCGCCGTCGGGCACGTATTCCTCGTAGCCCTCCGGCAGAACCACCGCCAGATCGATCTGGTGGCGCAGCACATCCACCTTCTGGATGGTCACTTCAACGGCATCACCGAGCATGTAGATGCGGCGGTTCTTGCGGCCCACCAGCCGGTTCTGGCGTGAGCGGTACTCGTACCAGTCGTCCTTGAGGGAGCTCACGTGCACCAGGCCCTCTACCTGGGAGGGGGGCACCTCCACGAAGAAGCCATAGCTCTGCACGCCGCTAATCAGACCGGTGAGGGTCTGCCCCACCAGCGGTTCGGCCTGGCGGGCCTGGGCCATCGCCAGGGCATCGGCTTGGAGGTCTGCGGCAAAGCGGCAGCGGCCATTGAGGCGATGCAACAGTGCTGTGCTCCGCCCCTCCTCGAGGGGTTGGATCTGGCTGGGGGGCATCAGCGGCCAATCGATCAGGCCGTGGCTGCTGTCACCGGCGATGTCCACCCGCGTTTTGTGGCGCACAGACGGCCGGTCTTTGCCTTCGCTCAGCAGCAGGCTGAGCACGTGCTGGTTCCAGAGATCGGCGTAGTGCAGGCCAGGGCAACACCAAGGCGCCAGGGCCACCGCTTCGCCGGCCAGGGCATTGGCACCGGCTTCGCTGCTGAAGGTGACGGGTTTGAGCGGCTCGCGCAGTTGCTGTTGCAGCACCCGGCAGCGATCGCTGCCGGCAAAGGCTTGAGCCAGCTCCTGGGCGGTGGCGTTGCCATCGGCGGAGAGCTCCAGGGGGATCTCCAGGGCCAGGGCCGCCTTGGCCACATCGTTGAGCGCCTCTGCATCGGGGGCAGGGTTCACCGCGAAGATCGCGGGCAGCTCCAGAGCCGCGAGGTGGCGGCCGAGGGCGCGATGGGCGGGCAGCACCAGTTCCCGCAGCAAGCCGGAGGGTTCGGTGGCGGGATCGAGCTGCACCAGCCAACCCTGGCGGCTTTCGTCCGGTTCGGGAATGGCCAGATCGGCCAGATCGTCGATGGCGGGCATGGCCAGATCGAGATCAATCGAGCCGCTGGCCAGGCGCTGCTGACGCAGCAGCTGGGCCAGCTCGATCAATTGCTCCAGCAGCGGGAGCTGATCCTTAAGGGCCTTGAGCGCGGCCGGGGTGGTGCGGGCTTTGGGTTTGCGTTCGGCCAGGGCTTGCAGTGCCTTGGCATCCACCACGGCATCCACCCGAATGGTGCTGCGGCAGAAGCGGTAATGCTCTAGGCAGCCCTCCGCGTTGAGCTCCAGCACCACCGAGAGCGCGGCTTCACTGCTGCCCGGCTTGAAGGCTGCGGCTTTGGTGAGGGCGGCCGGCAGCAGGGGCAGCCAACTGCTGCCGAGGCAGAGCGCTTCGGCTTGCTCACGCAGATGTTGATCGAGCGCGCTGGCAAAACCCACCCGCTCGGCCACGGCAGGGGCGTGCACCCACAGCCTGTGCCCGGTGTCTGTGCTCTCCAGCGACACCGCCGGCAGGATCGGGGCCTCGGCACTGCTCCAGGGCTGCAGCAGCAGGGTGGGCAGCGCCGTGAGGTCGTCTCTGTCTTTGGCCTCGAGGCTCTTGAGCGTGGCCTTGGGGGCGGCAGGCTGCTCGCGCAGGCCGTGCTTGGTGATCAGCATATCCAGGTCGGCTTCCGGCCCGGCGTTCACCGGCAGGCTGCGGGCCACATGCCCTTGGGAGGGCAGCTGGCCCACTGGATAGCGATCCACCTTCACCTCCACCACCGCTTCATCGGCGGGTTTGAGGTACTGGCTGTCGCTTGCGGGTAGCTCGATCGTGGCGAGCAGCCGGTCATCGAGGGGAACAGCGAGCAGGCGTTCGTTCTGTTGCTCCACCTGGGCTAACAGGCTGGTGGTGCTGCGCTCGAGGATGCACTGCACGCCACCTTCGGGTGAGCGCCGCCGGCCCCCCTCGCGGGTGATGCGCACCAGCACGCGATCGCCATTCCAGGCGTGGTTGAGCTGGTTGTCGCGGATGTAAATGTCTTCGCCGCCGTCGTCCCGCAGGGCGAAGCAGAAGCCCTTGCTGCTGCAGCGCAGACGAGCTTCGATCAGCCCCTCATCCTCAACGCGGCTGATGCCCGCTTCCGTTTCCTCGAGCACCCCCACGCGCACCAGGGCGGTGAGGGCTATGCGCAGTTGCTCCTGATCGGCTTTGCTAGCGAGCCCCAGGGCTTTCTCCAGGGCGCTGAGGCTGCGTTGCTCCTGAGCGGGGAGCTGGTCGATCAGGTCGGCGACCGTGAATTTCATGATCTTCAAGGGGCATCGGTGGCCTTGACGCCCCGACGATCTGGGTGCCTGGTTCTGGAGACGGCCAACGCCCCCGGAACTGCACGAACTTTCTCAATCTAGAGGGCGGTCAACCTTCCGGCTCGGACTCTTGGCCGGCCTTGAGCAGCAGGCGGGTGCCGATCACCAGAAACCCAACCGACGCGGCCAGTTGCAGAGCGTCAGCTGGAATCACGGCCGAGAGGGACCCCCCCGCTCCGGCTCCCAGCAGGCTGGCGAGCACCAGGGCCGCGCTGCTGCCGGCGAACACGGCGCCGCTGCGGCTGGAGGTGCCGCTGATCGTCACGATCGCGAGTTGGGTCTTATCGCCCAGCTCCGCCAGAAACACCGTGGCGAAGGTGGAGGCCAGAAGCGGCAATTGCATGGTGAGGGAGCTCAGGGGCGGCGGTAACGGTGATCAGGTGAGGGGAAACATGCTCATGGCGGCCTGCCGCCCCAGCCACAGCCCCAGGCCGATCATCAGGATCCCGGCCAATCGCTCCAGCTGTTGCGGCGGCAGCACGCGGGAGAGCCAGCGGCCCAGCAGCACACCCACCAGGCTGGAGCTGATCAGGGCCAACGAGGCACCCACGAACACCAACACCGGCCGGCCTGATTCGGCGGAGAGCAGCAGCGCGGCCAGCTGAGTCTTGTCGCCCAGTTCCGCGAGGAACACCGTGGTGAAGGTGGTGAGAAACACCGCTCCGAAGCTGCCGGCCTTGTCGGCATCGCTGCTGGCCTCAGGGCTGCTGGCGGGCTTGGGCTCGTCGCTGGGTTCGGCCATCGGCGGGGCTGGAGGTGGCGCGGATCTCAGGGAGCCGGCTGACGGATCGCCTGCTCAAATCGCTTCATCACCATGCCACGACCGCCGTGTTCGCAGCGGATCTGCTGCCGGCAGCAGGCGATGGCGAACGCGTTGGCATCCTCCGCGGTCACTTCAAACAAGCCCGCCAGGTTTTCAACCCGGCAGAAGAAGGGCCGCTCGTCGTAGATGCGGCAACTGCTGGATCCGGTGTCGTAGTGGATGCACCAGCCATCGGGCCCCACCATCTCGAGGTACTGCTGCTGCTGCTCAGGGCTGAGGGCCTCCAGGGCCTCATTGCGTTCACCCGGATCGAGCCGGCAGCACGACCCGCAACCGCTGATGCAGCACCACTGCAGCGTTTCGCTCATCGGCCCAGCTGTGACAACCCGTCACAGCAGCTTGCAGCAGCACGCGTTGGGCAGGAGTACGGACCGTAGGCTGGGGAGCGAACGTTCAGCCTGCAGAGCCGCTCACCCATGGGAATCGATTTCCATCTGATCGCCAACTTTGCGGCCCTTTTTCTGATCACGATTGCCGGCCCCGCCGTGATCTTCATCCTCTTCTACCGCCGCGGCGCCCTCTGATCGGCGCTCAACTGATCGCGTCACTCGCATGCCCCAGGTTCCGTGAGGAACCTGGGTTTTTTGTTGCAGCAGTGCTAAGCCGCTAGCCCCATTGCCATGGCGGCGTCTTGCAACAGGGCCTGCACATAGGGGTGGGAGCCGCTGGGGTGGTCGCTGCTGACCCTGCAACCGCCCGCGCGATCCGGCTGGCCCCGCAGCTCTTCACCGGCGGCATTGCGGATCACCAGCGCGTCGCCGTCGCGGCTCACCCAGTAGTGGCGGTTGCAGCGCTCCAGCATCAGGCCATTGCCGGAGCTGGCGCGCAGGGCAGCGATCTCAAGCTGCAGTTGTTCGGTGCCGTTCCAGCGGTTGAGCCGCAGCTGGAAGGCCACATCCACCTCAGCTGGCAGGTTCTCCTCGCTGCCCCAACGCCAGGCGATGGCGCGCATCGAAGCGTCGCCCTGGCGCAGGGTGAGCTGCAGATGGCCGCCGCGCAGCAGCCGCTGTTGGCTGATGCGGCAGCGGCTGCTCCAGAACAGCGGAGCGGGGTGTCCACTGCCGAAGGGTTCGAGCCGCTGCAATTGCTGCCAGAACTGCGGGGTCAGCTCATGGAGCTGCACCAGAGCTTCCGGCTCCACCACGCGCAGGCCGCCCTGCTGCTTCAGCCAGATGTCGGCACGTGCGTTCAAGCGTTCATGCAGGGCCGTGATCTGCTCAGCCCGCACCGTGAAGCCACCGGCGGCCCGGTGCCCGCCGTGGCGCTCCAGCAGATCACTGCACGCCTGCAGCGCTGCATCCACTGCGAAGCCCCGTGGGGCCCGTACGGAGGCCCGCAGCCGGCCATCCCCCTCGGAAGCGAGCAGTGCCACCGGTAGCCCGAAGGCCTCCACCAGCCGCGCCGCCACGATCCCGATCACGCCGTGATGCCAATGGCTCTGGGCGAGTAGCAGGAAGGGGCTGCGCTGATCGCCGTCCGCCTCCACCAGCGCCCGCGCCTCCGCTTCGATGGCATCACAGAGGTCGCGGCGTTGGCGGTTGAGCTGCTCGCACTGCCGCGCCAGCTCCAGGGCTTCGTCTTCATCGGCGGTGGTGAGCAGATCCACCACCAATTGCGGGTCCCCGAGGCGTCCGACGGCGTTGATGCGCGGTGCGATCTGAAAGCCCACCGCCCCGGCATCCACCGGCGCATCGTCCAAGCCGGCCACCTGCTGCAGCGCCTGCAGGCCGGCCAGGCCGCTGCGCTTGAGCGCCGGCAGGCCATCGATCAACCAGCGCCGGTTCACCCCCTGCAGCGGCGCCATATCGGCGATAGTGCCGATGCAGAAGAGGTCGCGAGCCATGGCCAGCCCCTGTTCGGAGCGGCAGTTGCGGGCCAGGGCCATGGCCAGCACGTAGGCCAGCCCCACCCCTGCCAGCCCTCTGTACGGCGAGTGCTCTGGTGTGCAGGCGGGGTGCAGCAAGGCCAAGAGGGGCGGCAGCTCCTCCGGCAGGGTGTGGTGGTCGGTCACCACCACGTCCATCTCCAGCTGCTGGGCCCGCAGCAGGGCTTCGCGGGCCGCGACGCCGTTGTCAACCGTGACGAGCAGGCGGATTCCGTCGGCGGCCAGCCGTTCCACCATGCCGCTGTTGAGGCCGTAGCCGTCATCGAGCCGGCTGGGGATCTCCGCTTGTGGTTGCGCGCCCAGGTGGCTCAGAACCCCCACCAGCAGAGCGGTGCTGGTCATGCCGTCGGCGTCGTAATCGCCGCAGATGGCCAGGCGCTCGCCCTGTTTGCAGGCCTGGCGCAACCGCTGCACCGCTCTGCCCAGATCAGGGAAATGGCGCCGGGGATCCGGCGCGGGGGCCGGATTGAGCAAGGCTTCGATCGCCGCGCTGTCGCTGTAGCCGCGGCGTTGCAGCACTGCCAGCAGCGGATCACACAAGCCGGTGGCTTGCAGCTCGGGATTGATCTGAACCGGAGCCGGACACTGCCAGCGCTGCTCGGAGGGAAGTGGGAGCAACACCAAGGGTTCAGACCTGCTCCATTCTGCGGGGCGCTGCCCCAGAGTCCACAGGCTTAGTGCGGCTTCGATCCACTGCTTAGCCTGCAGGTCCGATGGTGCTGGAGATGGTGAGCGGGCCTTCCGCGCTGCTTTGGGATGTGGATGGCACCCTCGCCGAAACGGAGCTGGAGGGGCATCGCCTCGCCTTCAACCGCGCCTTTGCGGAAGCCGGCCTGCGCTGGCAGTGGGATGAGGCCCTGTATCAACAGTTGGTGCGCATCAGCGGTGGCCGCGAGCGCATCAGCGCCTTTCTGGCCGAGGTGGAAGGGGCCATGCCCGATCCCGAGCGGGTGGAGCGGCTGCAGCTGGCGAAGCAACGACATTACAACGCGGTGGTGGAGCAGGGCGCCCTGCGCTTACGCCCAGGCGTGGAGCGCCTGATCAGCAGTGCCCGCGAGGCGGGCCTGGCCCAGGCGATCGTGACTACCAGCAGCCGCCAGGCTGTTCAGGCCCTGTTGGATCAGTTGCTGCCGGATCACGCCGACTGTTTTGAGCTCTGGGTGTGCGGGGAGGATGTGCCGCGCAAGAAACCTGATCCGGCCGCCTATGCCCTGGCGTTGGCGCGGTTGGGGCTGCCTGCCCAGGGCGCGATCGCCCTGGAGGATTCCGGCAATGGCGTTGCCGCTGCCGCGGGGGCTGGTCTCACCACGGTGGTGATCCGCAGTGGCTCCAGTGCCACCGAGGCGCCCGATGCCTTTGCGGCTGCGGCTGTTGTGTTGGACCACCTTGGGGATCCAGCGCTACCGAACTGCGTGCAGCGCGGCCCCGCTTGCCCCCAGGGCCAGGTCACGCTCTCCTATCTGCAGCAGCTGTTGCCGGCCTGATGACGCTCCCGCTTCAGCGCACCCGCTTTGATGGCCTGCAGCGCCGGCTGGGGGGGCTGCTGCTGGGTGGCTTCCGGGGCAGCTGGCGGCGCCGCAGTCTGGCGGTGTTGGCCCTGCTACTCGGCTTCTATGCCGGCGAGAACATCACGGCGCTGTGGCTCGAGCGCGTGGGGCAGCGGCCGGTGGTGGTGCTGTTGCTGGTGGTGCTGCTGGAGTTGGTGGTGCGGCTACGCACCCGGTTGGTGGGAGAGCGGCCTGGGCTCGGCTGGATCCTCATCGACAACTTGCGCCTGGGTGTGGTGTACGCCGTGGTGCTGGAAGCGTTCAAGCTCGGCTCATGAGCCTGGAGGATGCCCTGCTGGCCTGGTGCCAACAGGAAAACCGCAGCGGCCGCCGGCCGGTGATCGGTTTGAACGGTCCGGTGGGTGCAGGCAAGAGCACCCTGGCCCGCAGCCTGCAGCAGCGCTTTGCGGCCGCCGATCTGCAGTTGGCAGTGGCCTCCATCGATGACGCCTATTTGCCCTGGCAGCAGCGGCTGGAGGCCATGGCGGGCAACCCCTATGGCGTGAACCGTGTTCCGCCGGGCAGCCACGAGCCCGCAGCGCTGCTGGCGGGGATTCGACCCTGGCGGAGTGGTGCCAACCACCGGCTCGAGCTGCCCCGCTTCGACAAAACCCTGCGGGATGGCCAGGGTGATCGCGTTGCTCCCTGGTGTGGGGGTGCCGATGCGCTGCTGCTGGAGGGCTGGATGCTGGGCTGCCGGCCACTGCCGGAGCGGCAGCTCTCATCCAACGCTGTGCGGGATTGGGGGCTCGATCTCAACACCGCCGAGCTGATCTGGCTGCAGCGCTGCAACCAAGCCCTGGGGGCTTATCAGCCGCTCTGGCAGGAGCTTGATCAGCTGCTGATGCTTTGGCCGAGCGATTGGCGATGGCCGCGCCGCTGGCGTCTGCAAGCGGAGGCGCGGCAACGGCGCCGCGGCGGCGGTTGGATGCCCGCAGCGGAGCTCGACAGCCTGGTGAAGTCCACGCTGCAATCGTTACCGCCGGATCTCTATCAGCGCCCGCTCTTGGCTCGTGCAAATGGAGTACGGGTGCTGGACAGCCGCAGGCGGTGTGTGTGGGAGGGCAGCGGTAGCGCTGCCCTGGAGCGCTGGGCTCAGCCCTGCTCGGTCTCGTCCTCAGCCACGGGGTAGACGAAGCCCTGAGCACGGCCGCTCAGCACGGCCTTACCAATCGATAGAGCCTTTTGGGCAGCAATGGCAGCCTTGCCTTTCCAGGTGGCGTGGCGCTGGTTGCGCTTGCCCTTGGACGTTTTCTTCTTGGGAACAGCCATCCCGCGTGATTCCAGCCAAACCAAGAGTTTCCATTGCCGCCTTCCCTTTCGTCAAATCGCTAAGCTCAAATCCAAGATTCAGACCGGTGTGAGCAGCAGCGTTTCCCCTGATCTGCCGGCGAATTTGGGCCTGGTACGAGCACCGCAGCCCAGTTACACCCAGCTGCTGCAACAGCTGCGCGCCGGAACGGTGAAGGAGTTGTTGCTCTCACCCGGCCAGCGGCAAGTGAAGGTCACCTATGCGGATGGCAAACAGGTGACGGTGCCGGTGTTCAGCAACGATCAACTGTTGCTGCGCACGGCACAAGAGGCGAAGGTTCCGCTCACTGTGCGCGATGAGCGCCAAGACCAGGCCACCGCCAGCCTGGTGTCGAACGGCTTGCTGCTGTTGCTGCTGTTTGGCGGCCTGGCTTTGCTGTTGCGTCGCTCTGCCCAGGTGGCCAACCGCGCCATGGGCTTTGGCCGCAGCAAGGCGCGCATGGCCCAAAGCGAAGCCGCGGTGGCGGTGCGCTTTGAGGATGTAGCTGGGATTCAGGAGGCGAAAGAAGAACTCCAGGAGGTGGTGGCCTTCTTGAAGGAGCCGGAGCGCTTCACCGCTGTGGGAGCCCGCATTCCCAAAGGCGTGCTGCTGGTGGGGCCTCCGGGCACGGGCAAAACCCTCCTCGCCAAGGCAATCGCTGGGGAAGCGGGGGTGCCGTTCTTTTCCATGGCCGCCTCCGAATTCGTGGAGCTGTTTGTGGGCGTGGGTGCCAGCCGCGTCCGCGATCTGTTCCGCCAGGCCAAAGAAAAGGCTCCCTGCATCGTGTTCATCGATGAGATCGATGCGGTGGGCCGCCAGCGCGGCGCTGGCATCGGCGGCGGCAACGATGAGCGGGAGCAAACACTCAACCAGCTGCTCACCGAGATGGATGGCTTCGCCGAAAACTCCGGCGTGATCCTGCTGGCGGCCACCAACCGCCCGGATGTGCTCGATGCAGCCTTGATGCGGCCCGGGCGTTTCGACCGCCGCATTCATGTGGATCTGCCCGATCGGCGCGGGCGCGAGGCGATCTTGGCGGTGCATGCCCGCTCCAGACCCCTCGATCCGGAGGTGTCGCTGGCTGACTGGGCCAGCCGCACCCCAGGGTTCTCTGGAGCCGATCTCTCCAACCTGCTGAATGAAGCGGCCATCCTCACGGCCCGGCGCGAGCGCAGCTGCATTGATGACGCGGCCATTGGCGATGCCCTCGAGCGCATCACCATGGGCCTCACCGCAGCTCCCCTGCAGGACAGCGCCAAGAAGCGCCTGATCGCGTATCACGAGATCGGCCATGCCCTGCTCACCACCTTGCTGCCCGCCGCCGATCGGCTCGACAAGGTCACCTTGCTGCCGCGGGCCGGTGGCGTAGGCGGCTTTGCCCGCACGATGCCGGATGAAGACGTGCTCGATTCCGGGTTAATCAGCAAGGCCTACCTGCAGGCTCGCCTCGTTGTGGCGATGGGTGGTCGTGCGGCCGAACTGGTGGTGTTTGGCCCGAGCGAGGTCACCCAGGGTGCTGCGGGGGATCTGGAGATGGTGAGCCGCATTGGACGCGAGATGGTCACCCGCTACGGCTTCTCCTCCCTGGGGCCCGTGTCGCTGGAGGGTGAGGGGCATGAGGTGTTTCTCGGCCGCGACTGGCTGCGTTCCGAACCGCACTACTCCCAGGAAACGGGCACCCGCATTGATGCGCAGGTACAGCAGCTAGCCCGGGCCTCTCTTGAGCAGGCCGTGGCGCTGCTGCAGCCCCGCCGCGAGCTGATGGACGTTCTGGTGGATCTGTTGATCCAACGCGAAACGATTGAGGGCGCTGAATTCACCGCCCTGGTGGAACAGCACGAGCAGCGCCAGAACGAAGCGGCAGTGGTCTAGGCGAAACGGATGTCGAGGCTGCGCAGATAGGTGTGCAGGCCTGCGTCCTGAATTGGCAACAGCCAGGCCGGTTCGCCGCTCTCGTTCACGTGGGAGTGCCAGTGGCCGGGAGGAGTGATGAACGCACCGCCGCTCTGCCAGTCGAGGCGGCGGGGGTTGCGGATGCTGCCGTCGCTGTTGAGCTCGGTGCCCACCAGGGTGTACACCCCGGGCTTGCAGTTGATGATCAGATCGAGGGCAACCGATTGATGGCGGTGTGGGGCTTGGGTGGCTCCGGCGGGCACGATCCCGAACATCGCCCAGAGCACATGGGTCACGGTGCGGGTGCTGGGCAGGTCGCGGTTGGCCAGCAGCAGGCTGACGCGGTTGCTGCTGCTGCTGCCCGGTTGGCGCGCCAGCTCCTCCAGCTCGGCTTGCATCCAGGCAGCGCTGTAGTGGGTTGGCTCAAACCGTGGAGCGGATGGGCTCACCCCCAGATAGCTGAGCAGAGGCCCGTCGTTTACCCAATACAACACGCTGGTGCTGCTGGCTTGCAGCAGGGGAGTGGCTCCGGCGGGTAAGACAAACAGATCGCCCTGCTGCCAGTGGATCTCTGCATCCGTGGTGCTGCTGCCATCGGCCGGGCGCACGCGGCACACGCCGCTGCCTGAGAGCACAAAGAACAGCGAGCTGGTCACTTCCGCCGCGGCGCGCACGCCTTCGCCGGCCTCGATGCGGATGAAATGAGCGGCCAGAGCGGGGCTGGTGGCCGGGCTTGGCACTCCAAGCTCGGCGCTCAGATCGAGCGGAAGGATGCCGGTGGGGCCCTGCTGATGCAGCTCAGGTCCCCAGCTGCGGTAGGGGATCGGATCAGTGAGCCCTGGCCGCACCGGGTTGGCCGCCTGCCGGTAATCGAACAGCAGAGCCTTGCTGGCAGCGGGCTCGTCGTGACGCTTGCGCTCGGGGGCCTGGGTCATGGAACCACTGTTGCGGATCAGCCGCCGGCAACGGCGGGAACGATGCTCACTTCATCACCGTCCTTGAGGGCGGTGGTCTGGTTGTCGAGGAAACGGATGTCCTCGCTGTTCACATACACGTTGAGGAAGCGGCGCAGCTTGCCGGCTTCATCGCACAAGCGGCCCTTCAGGCCGGGGTAGCGGCCGTCGAGGGCGTCGATCAGGCTGTCCACGCTGCTGGCGTCGAGCTCAACGCTGGCTTCGTCGTTGGTGAACTTCTGCAGGGGGGTGGGGATCAGAACCTGAACGGGCATGGTCGGGAGAGGAGGGAGGCGGAGAACGGGGGGTGTGAGGATCAGCCGGCTTGTTCGGCTTGGGCCTGCCGCCACGCAGCGTTGAAGCTGTCGAGCTGGGCTTCGATCGTGTAGGGCTTGCCGATGTGATCCACCACAGCCTCGGTGGTCTTGAGGCCGTTGCCGGTGATGTAGGCCACGGTGCGCTCTTCGGGGTTGATCTTGCCCTGCTCCACCAGCTTCTTGAGCACCGCGATCGTGGTGCCGCCAGCGGTTTCGGTGAACACGCCCTCGGTTTCAGCCAGCAGCTTGATGCCCTCGATGATCTCGGTGTCGGTCACATCGGCGATGTTGCCACCGGTGCGATTGGCGATATCGATGGCGTAGGGACCATCGGCGGGATTGCCGATCGCGATCGATTTGGCAATCGTGTTGGGCTTCACCGGGGTGATGAAGTCGCGGCCTTCGCGGAAGGCGGTGGCGATCGGATTGCAGCCTTCGGCCTGGGCGCCGCTGAAGCGCACAGCCTTCTCCTCCACCAGACCGCACTTGATGAACTCATCAAAGCCCTTGCGGATCTTGGTGAACAGCGAGCCGGAGGCCAGGGGCGCCACGATGTGGTCGGGCAGTTCCCAGCCCAGCTGCTCGATCACCTCGTAGCCGAGGGTCTTGGAGCCTTCGGAGTAGTAGGGGCGCAGGTTGATGTTCACGAAGCCCCAGCCGTAGGTGTTGGCCACTTCTGAGCACAGGCGATTCACCTGGTCGTAGTTGCCCTTCACCGCCATCAGGGTGGGGTTGTAAATCAGGGTGCCGAGCACCTTGCCCAGCTCCAGATCGCTGGGGATGAACACGCAGCAATCCAGGCCGGCGTGGGCAGAGATCGCGGCGGTGGAGTTGGCCAAGTTGCCGGTGGAGGCACAGCTCACCGTTTTGAAGCCCAGCTCGCGGGCGCGGGTGAGGGCCACGCTCACCACGCGGTCCTTGAAGGAGAGCGTCGGCATGTTGACGCCGTCGTTCTTGATGTAGAGGCTCCTCAGACCCAGGCGCTTGGCCAGGTTGTTGGCCTTCAGCAGCGGCGTGAAGCCGGTGCCCACATCGATCGGATCACCGGCGATCGGCAGGAATTCCCGGTAGCGCCAGATCGAGGCGGGTCCGGCTTCGATCGTGGCGCGGCTGACGCGGCTCTTGATCGCCTCGTAGTCATAGACCACCTCCAACGGACCGAAGCACACGTCTTCGCAGACGTGGCGGGCGCCGGCTTCGTAGGGCTGGCCGCACTCCTTGCAGCGCAGGCCCGTGAAGGTGGGGCCAGCGGTGGAGAGGGAAAGGGTCGCCGTCACGATCACGTCGTTGAGGTGAGTGGAAGCTAGCAGCGCTGTTTACACAGCCGATCAATACCCGAGCTGCAGAATCGGGTATTGATCGGCTCTTTGTTCGGGCCTTGCGGCTGTCTTGACCCGCTCTCGGTGCTGCCTAGCCTCAGGCAGTGCTCGGTTCACTCCTTGCGGCTTTCCGTTGATGCCCTGAAGCGGGGTCTGCGCTGGCTGGGTTGGCTGGCCATCGGCCTGGGCCTGTTGGTGCTGGTGCCGCGCTTGGTGATCGAGGCGCAGTGGTTCGGTCAGTTTCAGAGCCAGTCGGTGGTGCTGCGCCGCTGGCTGTTCCAGCTGCTGGCCTTCGCGCTGGTGTTCGGCCTCGGGGTTCCCCTGCAGCTGCAGCAGCTGCAGCGCTGCTGGCGGCTGCGCCAACAGGTCACCCGCAAAACGCTTCCCGCCTCGCCGTTGGTGCCGCTGGGCCCGCTGTTGCTGGTGGGCCTGTTTGTGGGCCTCTTGTTGCTGCTGGCCGGAGGGCTTACGTATCTGATGGTGCAGGCCGGCGATCTGATCGCTGCACCGTTCAGCGGGGATGTCATCACTGGGATTCCAGTGTTGGCGGATCTTCCTCCGTTGTTGTTCATCGGGCTGGGGGCGGCACTGCTGCCGCTGCTGTTGCTCTGGCCTTACACCAGCCTGCGGGTGGCCCTGGCAGCTGCCCTGGCAGGTTCGGCCACGGCGGTGGCTCGCGGTTGGAGCCTCTGGTTACCGGCGCTTTTGGCCGTGCCCTTCGGTGAACCGGATCCGCTCACGGGCTTTGATCTCAGTTTCACGGTGTTGCGCCTACCGGCCCTGCATCTGCTGGTGAGCGTGGTGCTGGTGCAAGGGCTGGTGGGGTTGGCCGGCTGCCTCTGGCTCACCTTCAGTGAAGGCAACAGCCTTTCGGAGCTGCGCTTTCCCGGCCTGAGCCGCGAGCAGCAGCGGGTGCTGCAGCCGCAGCTGGCGGTGCTCGCACTGATGGCTTCCCTCAGCAATGCTCTGGCGCCGTTCGATTTGATGCTGCACGGCAGCGGTGTGGCTGCCGGCGCTGGTTTTGTTGATCTGCACGTGCGGCTGCCTCTGCGCCTGCTGCTCGCACTGCTGCTGCTGCTCACTGGCGTTGGCCTGCTGGTGCCGATTCCGCGCCGCTGGTTGCGGCGCGGGGCACTGCTGCCGCTGCTCTCCACCACTGTGCTGGTGCCCTTTGCGGAATGGGTGGTGGCGCCTGTGGTGCAGCGCATCTGGGTGCAGCCGCGGGAGCTGGCGCTGGAAACCCCCTATCTGCGCCGCACCATCGATGCCACACGCCGTGCCTTTGGCCTGGAGGCTGTGCGGAGCGTGGATCTGGCGCCGCGTCAGCAGCTCACACCAGAGGATCTCCAAGCGGCCCCTGGCACCCTCGCCAACGTGCGCCTTTGGGATAGCGGCCCGCTGCTCGAGGCGAATCGTCAGCTCCAGCAGCTGCGCCTCTACTACCGATTCCCCTCCGCGGCGGTGGATCGCTACCCCCTGAACGCTGATCCTCAACGCCAGGGCAAGCAGCAGGTGCTCATCGCTGCACGCGAGCTCGACACCTCAGCCCTGGCAAAGAACTCCCGCACCTGGCTGAACCGCCACCTGGTGTTCACCCATGGCTACGGCTTCACCGTGTCCACGGTGAATGCCTCGGGCCCCGACGGTCTGCCCCTCTACTTCGTGAAAGACCTGGGCCGCAGCGGCAAGGTGCAGGGCATCCCCCAGCTGGGCATCAGCGATGCCCAGGCGCAGCAGGCCCTGCCGGTGGGTCGACCCAAGCTCTATTTCGCCTCCGACCGCGCGCCCTACGCGATTGCCCCCACCCAGGTGCGGGAATTCGATTACCCCGAGGGTGATCTCAACGTTTATTCCCACTACGACGGCCAGGCCGGGGTGCCGATCCATGGCCCCATCGACCGGGTGATGGCGGCCATCTACCTCTGGGAACCAAGGCTGCTGTTCACCGGCTCCCTCACCCCAGACTCCCGCCTGTTGATGCGCCGCCAGGTGAATCAGCGGCTTGCAGCCCTGGCCCCCTTCCTGCGTTTCGAGAGCAAGCCCTATCTGGTCACCGCCCGGGTGAACAGCGAGCCGGGTTTCAAGAACGATCACCACCAGTACTGGCTGCTGGATGGTTTCACGGTGAGCCGCAGCTATCCCTATTCCGATCCCAACCCCAGCGGCATTCGTTATTTCCGCAATCCGGTCAAGGCGGTGGTGGATGCCTACAACGGCCACGTGTGGCTTTACGTGAGTGATCCCACCGATCCGGTGTTGCGCACCTGGAAACGTGCTTTCCCGGATTTGTTTAAACCGCTCTCGGCGATGCCGCCGGAGCTGCTGGCCCATATCCAGGTGCCTCAGAGCCAGTTCCAGGTGCAGGCGGAGCGGCTGCTTCGCTACCACGTCACCGACGTGCGCACCTTCTACAACGGCGACGATGTCTGGGCGATCCCCCAGGAGATCTACGGCAGCAGCACCACCCCGGTGCGCCCGTATCACGTGACGATGCAGTTGCCCGGGGAGACGCGGCCGGAGTTCGTGCTGCTGCTGCCGTTCACACCGTTGCGCCGCGCCAACATGGTGGGTTGGTTGGCCGCCCGCAACGACACACCCCATTACGGCGAGCTGTTGCTGGCCCGCTTCCCGCAGCAGCGCCTGTTGCTGGGCCCGCAGCAGGTATCGGCGCTGATCGAGCAGGACCCGGCCATCAGCTATCAGTTCGGCCTCTGGAACCGCGACGGTTCGAAGCTGATCCGCGGCAATCTGCTGGTGATGCCCGTGGGCAAAGGGTTGCTCTACGTGGAGCCGATCTACCTGCAGAGCACCAACAATGCCCTGCCCACCTTGGTGCGGGTGGTGGTCACGGATGGCCGCCGCTTCGTGATGGAGCGCAATCTCGATTCAGCGCTGCAGGAGCTGGTGTCAGCTCAACCACGCCCGCTGCCTCAGGCGCTCACCCTGCCGGAGCCCGGGGCTGCTCCTGCCTTCCAGCCATGAAAAAGGGGGCCTTTGGCCCCCGGGTGATCAATGATCAGACGTGAGTGATCGCTGTGATCAGGCAGCCACGGCGGTCTTGGGGTCGAGTTCGCCCTTGGCGTACAGACCGGCGTAGTAGTTGATGTCGCGCTGCTTGATCTTGCTGGCGTTGCCGGCGCACCAGAACTGCTGGTAACGATCCAGGCACACCTGCTTCATGTAGGCCCGGGCGGGCTTGTTGAAGTGGCGGGGATCGAAGTTGGCGGGATCCTTGGCAGCGGCTTCACGCACAGCGGCGGTGAAGGCGAGGCGGTTGTCGGTGTCGATGTTCACCTTGCGCACACCGTTGCGGATGCCTTCCTGGATTTCTTCCACGGGCACGCCGTAGGTCTCAGGGATGGCACCGCCGTACTTGTTGATCATGTCCAGCCACTCCTGGGGCACCGAGGAGGAGCCGTGCATCACCAGGTGGGTGTTGGGGATGGCCTTGTGGATCTCAGCGATGCGGCTGATGGCCAGCACTTCACCGGTGGGCTTACGGGTGAACTTGTAGGCGCCGTGGCTGGTGCCGATGGCAATCGCCAGGGCGTCCACCTTGGTCTTGGCCACGAAGTCTGCGGCTTCGGCGGGGTCGGTCAGCAGCTGGCTGTGGTCGAGCTTGCCCTCGAAACCGTGGCCGTCTTCGGCTTCGCCCATGCCGGTTTCCAGGGAGCCCAGGCAGCCCAGCTCACCTTCCACGCTCACGCCGATGGCGTGGGCCACATCCACCACTTCCTTGGTGACAGCCACGTTGTACTCGTAGCTGGCGGGGGTCTTGGCGTCGGCCATCAGGGAGCCGTCCATCATCACCGAGGTGAAGCCGTTGGCGGCAGCACCGAAGCAGGTGGCGGGGCTGTTGCCGTGGTCCTGGTGCATCACCACCGGGATGTCCGGATAGGTTTCCACGGCAGCCAGGATCAGGTGGCGCAGGAAGTTCTCACCGGCGTACTGACGGGCGCCGCGGGAGGCCTGCAGGATCACCGGGGAGTCGGTCTCGTAGGCCGCCTCCATGATCGACTGCACCTGCTCCAGGTTGTTCACGTTGAAGGCAGGGATGCCGTAGCCGTTTTCAGCGGCGTGGTCGAGCAGCAGCCGAAGCGGGACGAGCGCCATGGGGACACCGGGAGAGTGAATGCGGGCGATCCTAACTGGCGCCTTTTGCGTCTAAATCGCCTGGCGCATGCCGCTGTCGGCGGCCTGCAAAGCCCGGTCGCAGATCAGCTGGCTGTGCACGGCCTCCGAGAGCCCCGGCCGCATCGGGCGGCCCTCCAGTGCTGCTTCAGCCCACCACTCGATCAGCCGGCGCACGGGGGCAACACGGCCATCGGGCCAGGTGTGGCTAAAGGCCAGCTCTGGATCGGGGGGCAGCTCCTCCAGCGGACCGCCTTGCGAGGAGCGCCACAGCTGGAAGCCATGCACATAATCGCTCTGGTTGCTGGAGCCGAGCACCAGTGTTCCTTCGCTGCCGTACGCCTCGATCCAGTAGCCCCGGCCCGGCCGGGTCACCGAGGCCAGGCTCACCTGGGCTGGCAGCTTGAGGCCCGCGGCGGTCTCCAGCTCAAGCTGGAGGAGCGCGATGTCTTCGGCATCCACCGCCGCCAGGCGGCCACTGCCATCGGCCAGGGGGCGATGGGGGATGGCCATGCTGCGCAGGCAGCTCACCTGTCGGGCCGGCCCAACGAGCCAATGCAGGGTGTCGAAGGCGTGGGTGCCCAAGGAGCCCAGCACCCCCCCGCCGGCAGCCCGTTGGGAATACCAGTTCCAGGGGCGGCTGGCATCGGCGCGGCTCCCCATCAGCCAATCGAGCTTGATCAGCCAGGGCGTGCCGATGCTGTTTTGCCGCAGCAGCGCGGCCAACTGCATGAAGGCCGGCACGGCGCGATATTCGAAATCCACCGCTACGGCAACACCGGCGCTGAGGGCCTGGCGCTGCAGCTCTTCGATCTGGCTGGCGTCCAGGGCCACCGGTTTCTCCAGCAGCAGATGCTTGCCGGCGGCGATCGCGGCCTGGGCCAGCGCGAAGCGCGGCTCCGGCGGTGTGGCGATCACCAGCGCGTCCACGCGCGGATCGGCCAGCAGGGCTTCAAAGCTGCTGAATCCAGGTAAGCCGCAGGCGGCGCAGGCTTGCTCGAGCCGCTCCGGCCTGGGGTGCCACAGGGCCACAGGCTCCGTGAGCGGGCAGTCTCGCAGGGCCGGTAGGTGCACCTTCTCGCCGAAACCGAGGCCCACCAGGGCCACGCCGAGGGGACGCTGCGAGGAGGGGGCTGCCGTCACGGGCGGTTGATCACGCTTCAGAAGCCTGCCAGCAGGGCTCCCCCAGCGGCGCAGGCCTCCGTGATGGTGGAGCTGATCAGATTGTCACCGCTGGCGACCTGCCACTGGCTTCCCCACTGCGGAATGCCGTTGATCGAGGTGTCGCGGTAGAGGTTCTGGCCGCAGTCAAGTTCCATCACATAGAGATCACTGGCCGGCGGGCGCGGTTCGCTGCCATCGGCATTGCGGGGTTGGTCAGCCGGTGGCGCCGGCTGAAAGCGGCTGAGCACCGTGAGGTTGCCGTTGCGGTTCACCCGCAGGCTGCCGGCATCCCACCATTGACGGCCGTCAGCGTTGGCCGGCACTTCATGCCAATCCACCGGTCCTGCCCAGGCCGGGGCGCTCCCGAGCGCGCTGATGCCGACCACAAGCAGCAGTGCGCCAAGAAGGCAGGCCAGGGCACGGCTCATGCTCATGCGGCCACAGCCTTGGTGACACCGTGCATGCGCAGCAGACTCACCAGGGTGCTGCGCAATTTGGTGCGGGGCACGATGTGATCCACGAAGCCGTGGTCGCGCAGGTATTCGGCGGTTTGGAAGTCGTCGGGCAGCTTCTCGCGCAGGGTTTGCTCGATCACGCGGCGGCCAGCGAAGCCGATCAGCGCCTTGGGCTCCGCCAGGATCAGATCGCCGAGCATGGCGAAGCTGGCGGTCACCCCCCCGGTAGTGGGGTGGGTGAGCAGGGGCATGTAGAGCAGTTCAGCCTGACGGTGGCGCTCCAGGGCACCGGAGATCTTGGCCATCTGCATCAGCGAGAGCATGCCCTCCTGCATGCGGGCACCACCGGAGGCGCACACGATCAGCACCGGGTAGCGGCGGGCGGTGGCCTCCTCGATCAGCCGGGCCAGCTTCTCGCCCACCACCGAGCCCATCGAGCCGCCCATGAAGCGGAAATCCATCACGCCCAAGGCCAGGGGCAAGCCCTCCACCCGGCAGAGCCCAGTGATCACCCCATCCTTGAGGCCGGTGCTGCGCTGGGTATCGCGAATGCGATCGGCATAGCTGCGCCGATCCTTGAAGGCCAGCGGATCGGTGGGGCTCAGATCGCTATCGAGGGCCTCAAAGCTGCCTTCATCAGCAATCAGGCCAATGCGCTCGTCGCTGAAGATGCGGTGGTGATAGCCGCAGCCGCCGCACACGCTGGCGTTGGCGGCCAGATCCTTGCGATACACCACTAGGCCGCACTCGGGGCATTTGCTCCAGAGACCGTCGTCCTCGTTGACCTCCTGGGCCACACGCACGGCTGGAGCGGTTTTGCGGCGATCGGCGAACCAGTCGAACAGCGACATCGAGCCAGCGGTGTCCGCAACTACACGTCAGTCCATTAAAGGGCGCCCCAGCCCAGCCAGAGGCTGAGGCGTTGCAGCCAGAAGCTGTTGCCGGCGCACCACACCGCCAGCCCCCCTGCGGCAAGGAAGGGGCCGAAGGGGAAGGGCTGGCCGCGTTTGAGGCGGCCGCTCACCAGGCCGATCACGCCCAGCAGAGCACCGCTAAACACCGAGAGCATCACGGTGAGGCCGAGGCCTGTTAGGCCGAGCCAGGCGCCCAGCATCGCCGCCAGCTTCGCGTCACCCAGGCCAAGGGCCGGCTTACCCAGCAGTTTTTGAGCCAGGGCGCTGGTGGCTTCAAAGCCCAGCAGTCCGGCACTGGCCGCCAGCAGATGCCAGAGCAGCAGGCTGCGGCCCGGTGCATCGCCCTGGCTGAAACCGGCGATGGCGCTCACCACCAACCCCAACACCACCCCCCAGCGGCACAGGGGCTCCGGCAGCCAGAGCTGATCGAGATCAATCAGCACCATCGGCAGCAGCAGGCCGATCAGCAGCCAACCGCCGCCCACCACCAGCCATAGGGGAGCTCCCGGCAAGCTGGAGCCAGCAGCACTCACCGCTTCTGTGGCCGCCGTAGCGGCCACAAACAAGCCCGAGCACAGCAGCTCCACTGCGGGGTAGCGCACGGCAATGGCTTTGCCGCAATGGCGGCAACGGCCGCGCAGCAGGAGCCAACTGAGCACCGGCACGTTGTCGAACCAGCGCAGCGTGGTGCCGCAATGGGGGCAATGGCTGCGGGGCTTCACCACCGATTCCTGGCGGGGCAGGCGCCAGGCCACCACATTGAGAAAACTGCCGATGCAGGCCCCCAGCAGGGCGGCCAGCAGAGCGAGCTCAGGAGAAATAAGAGGCTGCATCAGCCGCGCAAGGGAGATCGGGAGGAGCGGCTGCGCCCACTGCGGCCCCGCACCAGCTCAAGCGGTATGAATTGTTCCTCAGGCAGCAACACCGGCAACTCGAACACCACGCGGCCCTGACCACCTGAGGCCTGGGCAATCACCACACCCAGAGGATCTGGATGGGTGGGAGAGCATTCGAGGAAGTGGAAATAGACCCGCCGGGCAGAGGCAATCACCTCGGCACTGTTGATGCGATCCCACCGCGGTTGCGGCGTCAGCGGCTGCACAGAAGAACCCACCGCCCCCCGGATCACAAAGGATGGGGAGGCCGGTGGGTTGTTGCGCCGGGGAACCCCGGTGCGTTCGGGCTGAGGAGCAACCGAGATGGGTGGACCGTGTCCGCCAGTTGATCCCCAGCCTAGGTGCAGTAGAGCCTCAGGCCAGGCGCTTCTTTTCCTCGATCATGCGGTGAATGATCGGGGTGAGGATCAGCTCCATGGCGAAGCCCATCTTGCCGCCGTTCACCACGATCGAGGTGGGGCTGGACATGAACGAATCGTGGATCATGTCGAGCAGGTAGGCGAAGTCGATCCCCCACTTCTCGCGAGCACCCTTGCGGAAGTGAATGATCACGAACGACTCATCCGGGGTGGGGATGTCGCGGATCATGAACGGGTTTGAAGTGTCCACCGTGGGGACACGCTGGAAGTTGATGTCCGTTTGGCTGAACTGCGGGCAGATGTGGTTGATGTAATCCGGCATGCGGCGCAGGATCGTGTCCACGGTGGCTTCTGCCGAGTAGCCACGCTCCTTGTTGTCGCGAGCGATTTTCTGGATCCACTCCAGGTTCACGATTGGCACAACGCCCACCAGAAGGTCGGCCAGGCCAGCCACGTCGTAGCCATCACCCTTCACACCGCCGTGCAGGCCTTCGTAGAAGAGCAGGTCGGTTCCGGCAGGGATGTTCTCCCAGGGGGTGAACTGGCCAGGCTCAAGGTTGGTGCCCAGGCGAGCGTTGTGCTCGGCGGCTTCCTCAACGGAGTGGAGGTAGTAGCGCTTCTGGCCAGTGCCGGTTTCGCCGTAGCTCTTGAATAGCTCGGCCAGCTTGTCGAACAGGTTGGCTTCAGGGCCGAAGTGGCTGAAGTTTTCGCCCTTGGCCATCGCAGCGGCCATGGCTTCCTTCATCGGGCCACGCTCGTAGCGGTGGTAGCTGTCGCCCTCCACCACGGCCGGGGTGATGCCTTCGCGCTTGAAGATGTGCTCGAAGGCGCGCTTCACGGTGCTGGTTCCCGCGCCGGAGGAACCGGTGACCGACACGACCGGGTGACGCTTCGACATGCGCGAGATCAGCAGAACTGGGGGGAGTTTGGCAGGTCGCGGTGCCAACTCCCCGGAACGTTCATCAGCTCAGGTGCGGTTCAGCTCGCCAGTGCGGCCAGCATCTGATCGCCCATGGCCTTGCAGCCGAGCTGGGTGCAGCCTTCTGCCATCAGATCGCCGGTGCGGTATCCGCCGGCCAGCACCTGATCCACGCAAGCCTCCAGCTCAGTAGCAGCGGCATCTTCGCCAAGGCCCACCCGCAGCATCATCGCGGCGCTGAGCACCATCGCCATTGGGTTGGCCTTGTCTTGGCGGGCGATGTCGGGAGCGGAGCCGTGGATCGGCTCGAACAGGCCAGGGCCGCTTTCGCCTAGGGAGGCCGAGGGCAGCATGCCGATCGAGCCGCTGAGCATGGCGGCTTCATCGCTGAGGATGTCGCCGAAGAGGTTGCTTGTTAGCAGCACGTCGAACTGCCGGGGGTTGCGAACCAGCTGCATGGCGGCATTGTCCACATACATGTGACTCAGTTCCACATCGCTGTAGCTGGCGGCGTGCAGGGCTTCCACGCGGTCGCGCCACAGCTGGCTCACATCGAGCACGTTGGCTTTGTCCACACTGCAGACACGGCCGCTGCGCTGCTGGGCCAGATCGAAGCCCACCTTGGCGATGCGATCGATTTCATCGTCGAAGTAGGCCATGGTGTTGAAGCCGCGCACCCGGCCTTCGCTTTCCACGCGGCCCTTGGGAGTGCCGAAGTACACGCCGCCGGTGAGTTCGCGCACCACCATGAGATCCACGCCTTCGATCACCTCGCGCTTCAGGGTGGAGGCATCAATCAGGGCGGGGATGATCTTCACCGGCCGCAGGTTGGCGAACAGCCCCATGCCGGCGCGCAGACCCAGCAGGCCGGTTTCCGGCCGTTTCTCCCGAGGAAGCGTGTCGTACTGGGGTGAGCCGATGGCGGCGAGCAGCACGGCATCGGCGGCCTTGCAGGCCTCAAGGGTGCTGGCGGGCAGCGGTTCGCCGGTGGCGTCGATGGCGGCGCCGCCCATCGGCTGCTCGTTGTAGATGAGCGCAAAGCCGTGCTTGCGGCTCACGGCATCCAGCAGCTGGCGGGCCACGGCCGTGATCTCCGGACCGATGCCGTCGCCGGGGAGCAGGGTGATCCGGTAGCTGGAAGTCATGGCCGCGCTGGTGCTGGGCGCGAGGCTACGCGCTGATGCGTGATGAGCTGCCTGGTCTGCGGTTCAGGGGGTGTGGCTCTTCTCGAGGCTGCGGATCGCCTTGGCCAGCTCGGGCAGCTTGTTGAAGGCAGCAGAGCAGCGTAGCCAGAGGCGGTTGGGGATAGCGGGGTAGCCGCTCACCACTTCTCCGGCAGCCACCTCGCCGTGGATCCCGGATTTGGAGGAGGCGATCGAGCGATCGCCCATCACCGCTTTGTTGGCCAGGCCAACCTGGCCCGCCAGGATCACGCCATTACCGAGGCGGGCACCGCCGGCAATGCCCACCTGGGCTGCCAGAGCGCAGCCCTTCCCGGTGCTGACGCCATGGCCGATGTGCACGAGGTTGTCGATCTTGGTGCCGGCGCCGATGCGGGTTTCGCCCACCGAGGGGCGATCGATGGTGCTGCCACAGCCCACTTCAACGCCATCCTCGAGCATCACCAGGCCGGTCTGGGGCATCTTGCGCCAGCCCTGAGCGGTTGGCACAAAGCCAAAGCCCTCGCTGCCCACCACGGCATTGGAGTGCACCACGCACCCACGCCCCAGGCGACAGCCGGGATGCAGCACCGCTCCGGCGTGCAGTTCGCAGCCATCGCCGATCTGCACGTCGTCGTAGATCACCACGTTGGGGTGGATCGTGCAGCTTGCTCCGATCTGCACCTGGGCGCCAATCACCACATGCGCCCCGACATGGCTGCCCATGCCCACCACGGCTTCCGGATCCACCACGGCACTGGCGTGGATGCCAGGAGGCTTGGGCCTGCGCGGATACAGGGCATCCAGCGCTTCTGCGAAGGCCAGGCGCGGATCGCGCAGGGCAATCCAGGCCTGGCCGCGCTCTGTTGCTTGCTGCTGCAGGATCTCCGCTTCATCGCCCTTGGCCGGCAACAGCACTGCACTCGCGCCGCTTGCGGCTAGAGCTGCTGCCAGGGCATTGCCAGGTTCCAGGAAGCTCAGCTCACCGGGGCCGGATTGATCGAGAGCAGCCGCGCTGCGCAGCTCCGGATCGTCCGTCAGGTTGTGGCTTAGGCCCTCGGTGCCGCCTGCGGCCTGCACCTCGCTCAGGTTGCTGAGCAATTGGCTGAAGCGCATAGGAGCCGCTGAAACCTTGATGTGGGCCGGATCGTAGGTGGATAGGGCTTGGTGGGCTGCACCTGGGCGCTCGCTCTGGGTTGCGTCTTGGTTGTCGTGATGTCTCGCTTTGCTGTCGGCGGCCGGATATCCATGGATATCCGGCCGCCGACACCGCCCCGACACCGCCCCGGAAACTGCATCTGGAGTCGCCCCGGAGACCTGACCACATGACGACTGCTTCACCCGGAGCGGTGACGCCAAGCCAGCACGTGGGCCCGTGGACAGACAGGCAACCCCGGAAGGGCTCAGTTGATGGAGGCCCCCGGCGTAATCACGAGTTGATCGCGGTGCACCACAAGCCCGCGCTGGCCTTTGCACTTTTGGAGCTCGTCGCTGTCCATCGCGCTGAGGCCTCGGGCCAGTTCACGGCCATCCAGGCTGAGCAGCCGCACGGCATCGCGGCGCTGGAAGTCGCCTTCCACCTCCTGCACACCCACGGCCAGCAGCGAGGCGCCTTGATCGAGCAAAGCGCGTTCCGCCCCGGCATCAATGGTGATCGACCCTTTGGGCAGAAGGGCGTGCGCCAGCCAGCCCTTGCGATCGCTCAGGGGGGTTGAACTGGGGCGAAATAGTGTGCCGCGCGCTTCTCCCCCAAGCAAGGCATTGAGCACGGCCGGGTCGCGGCCATCTGCCAGGCGCACCTGAATGCCGCTGGCGGTGGCGATACGAGCGGCTGAGAGCTTGGTGGTCATGCCACCGGTCCCCCAGCGGCCGCCGCCCTTGGCCACGCCGCTGAGGGCTTCCAGTTCCTCCAGGTTGTTCACCTCGGGGATGGGGCGGGCATCGGCATCGCTGCGGGGATCGCCGGAATAGAGGCTGTCGATGTCGGTCAGTAGCACCAGTTCATCGGCCTGCACTGCCACCGCCACTAGGGCCGAGAGGGTGTCGTTGTCGCCGAAGCGCAGTTCGTCGGTGGCGAGGGTGTCGTTCTCGTTGATCACCGGCGTCACCCCCCAGGCCAGCAGCTGCTCAAGGGTGCGGCAGGCGTTCTGATATCGGCGGCGTGAGGCCAGATCACCGCGGGTGAGCAGCACCTGGGCCACGCAGCGTTGATGACGGGCGAAGGCCTGGTCGTAGAGGGTCATCAATCGCCCCTGGCCCACCGCTGCAGCCGCCTGAAGACCCTCCAGTTCTGTTGGGCGCTCGCGATGGCCCAGAGCCGTGCAGCCCAGTCCCACCGCACCACTGGTTACGAGCACCACCGGCTCGCCCCGATTCCAGAGGCTGCAGAGGCTGGCCGCCAGATCAGCGATCACCTCGTTGGTGTCGCGTCCGCCCGCACCCCGCAGCACGCTGGTGCCCACCTTCACCACCCGCCGCATCGTCATGTCAGCTGAGGCTTGCCCCCGCCATCCGTGCCAGCCGCACCTCCAGCCGCTGCCAGTGGTCATGAGGGCAGGGCTCACCTTCAGGATTCACCGGTTTCACAAGCACCGTGTAGAGGCCGAGCCGGTTCCCGGCCAACACATCGGTGAACACGCGATCGCCCACGATCGCCACCTGGCCATGGGGCAGATGAAGCTGCTCGATCACCCGCCGCAGCGGCCCGCGCCGAGGCTTGCCCGCACTGGTGGTGTAGCTGACACCGAGCTGATCAGCCACCGCGCCGATTCGGCTGCGGGAGGGGTTGTTGCTGAACAGGTGCAGGGGCAGGGTTTGCTGCGCCCGCCGCAACCAGGCCTCCACCGCTGGAGGTAATTCGCTGCCTCGGCGCGGCAACAGCGTGCGATCCACGTCCAGCACCAGGGCGCGGATGCCCTGGGCCAGCAGTTGATGCAGCGGTAGCTCAGCCAGGGTGCCGGGGGCCACCAGGTTGGGCTGCAGCAGTTGTGGCAGAGACAGCTTGCTCACGGTGGGCGGTGCTGCGATCAGCCTTCGCCGAGCTCGCGCTCGTCGAGTTCAGCTTCGATGCGGGGCTGGATCCGCTCGAATTCCTCGCCTTCCACCAGTCGCCCTTCTCCGTTCTCCATGCGTGCCACCACGAAGAAGGGATCCAGGGGAATGAATAGGCCATATTCCTCGCCCTCGGCGCGGAACTGGATCAGCATCTCGTAGAGATCGCTCTCTTCGTCTTCGTTTTCGGCGTCGGCATCGATCTCGTCGTCGAGCTCTTCCGGATCGGGTTCTTCCAGCTCACCGCTCACTGTGAGGGTCACAGCCGAGCGCACCAGGGTGAGGTCGTGCTCCTGCAGCACCACATCCGCCACCGAGAGGATTGGTTCGGCCCCGCTGAGCTCGTCGATCACCTCGTCATCGCTGTCGTCATCGACGGCGATCTTCACCAGGCACACCGGGGTATCCACCGGCGTGAGCAGGGCGTAGTCGTTGCCGTCGAGCGGGATCAGCTGCTCGAGGAAGCAGAGCAACTGACGCCCTTCGCTGTCGCGCACCAGCACGGTGGGCACATCGCCGGCACCGTTGGCGCTGGGACCGTCTGAGCTCATGGGTGGTTCCTTGGTGTCTTCAGGATGCCTGGGCATCGGCCCCTGAGCCAACGGCTGGGGCCTGCGCGTGCACCGGCGCCGGTTCAGGACCCTCCTGCAGCCACTGCTCCAGCAGCAGTGCTGCTGCTGCGCTGTCAAGGGCGCCGCTGCGGTCACCGTGGAGGCCGTGGCGCTCCGCGGCAGACCAGCTGCTGGCGTACTCATTCACCAGAGCCAGAGGTAGATCCAGGTGGCGAGCCAGCCTTTCGCCGTAGCGGCGGCAGTGCTCGGCCTGTTCGGTGGGTTGTTGTTGTGCGTCCAAAGGCAGGCCAACCACCAACGCCATGATCCGCCGCTGGCTTACCAGCTGGCGCAGTTGTTCCAGGTCGGCGGGATAGCGGCCGCGTCGCAAGGCCGGAAGGGGCGTCACGGTGAGGCCTAGGGGGTCACAGCCGGCCAGGCCGATGCGTTTACGGCCCACATCGAGGGCCAGGACGGAGCGCGGTGCTGGCCCTTTCAAGGCCGGCCGAGTGGGGTCGGGATGGGTCGTTGCCCGGGTTGCAGCCGGCCCAGCATCGCTTCGAGCCGTTGGGCCATCTGAGTGCTGTGCTGAGGTGCGTGACGCCGCCACACGCTGCGGGCCATCACCACCTCTTCACCCTCCGGGGCCATGCCGAGGCTCTGCAGCCAGCTGCTGCGCTCGCCATCGAGCACATCGCTGCGCACCAGCAACTGTTCAGCGCCGGCGGCGCTGCGCTCCAGCAGCAGCTGCAACGGGCCACCCAGCAGGTGTTGCCAGCCTGGATGCACGCTCAGTTCCAGTTCAGGCAGCCCCCGATTGCCGGGGCGAATGCGCCGGGCGCCAGCGACGGCCTGCTGGCGGGTGCAGTCGAACAGCATCAGGCTCGGCTGCTCGCTTTGATCAAGCAGATCGTCGACCCGGCGATCGAGCAGTTGGCGCAACTGCGCCGGGAGGGCGGCCTGCTCGAGCTGCCACATGGCTGGGGCCGTGCGGCGGTTGAGCGGCCGCAGCTGCAGGTCGCTGGGTAGGGCGTGCTGCTCGGCTGCTGAAGGGGGTTCCCAGCGCCAGAGTGTTTCACGGCGCAGAGGTTGGAAGCCCTGCTGACGCAGCAGGGCGAGGCGATCGCTGTCGGTGGTGGCGGCCGTGGCGATCCAACTGGCGGCGCCGCGGCTGCGCTGGATGGCTTCGCGGATCAGTGCCGCTTCGATGGCCATTCGGCCGGTTTCTCCGGCCGCCAGGCTTACTTCGCTGCTACGCAACTGAAGCAGTTGCCAGCAACTGCCGCTGCGGTTGAGCCGCTGGCTGAGCAGCAGGCCCAAGGGGTGCTGGAGTTCTCGGTAGGCCATCAGCACATCAGGCACGAGCGGCGGCCTTGCGGTGAGGCTGTTGAGCAGCCGTTCAGGGGCCTGCAGCAGCACGGCCCGCTGCAGCAGCGGCAGGAGATCGGCAAAGCAGGGATCTTGCAGCAGCGGCAGGTGCCAACCGCGCAGGGGAACGACCTGCAGGCATGGGGCCTGAGCGGGTCGCTGGGCTGGTGCAGCTGAAGACACGGCGCTCGGCCTGATAGGGCCTCAGCCCATGTTATGGGCGCACCAGCACCAGGGGAGTGCGCTCGTTGGCATTGCCGGCGGGGTTGGGCTTGAGGGCCCGCATCAGCAGTGCTTCGTCGCAACCGGGGCTGGAGGCCAGCACCTTCACCCGACCCAGATCGTTCACATCCACCACCGCCACCGCCACGCCAAGCTCGAGAGCCAGCTGCCGGCATACCGCCGCACTGTCGGCGGGGCCAAGCACGATGGTCTGGTCGTAGGGCGGTGTGGTGCCGGTCACGTCATCGATCAGGCGGGCCTGCTCACCAGCCAGGCGATAGAACCAGCCCTTCGAACCCACCAGCTTCAAGGCTGTACCCAGCAGCCAGGCGCAGAGCACCCGGGCTGGCCCGACGTTGTCGATCAAAGTTTGCAGCCCGCAGGCAGTCGCCAGGGAGCTGGTGGGGTGGAAGGCCCGGCACAGCAGCCGAGCGAGCGAGGAGGGTTGCAGGTTGGCGGGGTGGTTGTAGCGCCCCTGCATCACAGCCAAAGGCGTCTCGCCGATGGTGAGCACGTCGCCGGGTTGGAGCACGGCTCCGGCGTAGTGACGCAGGACTTCAGCGGGATCGTCGAGCGTGCCGAGCAGATGGGTGCGGATTGGCAACACTGAGCAGCGATCACCGCTGCGCCAACGGGCAGTGTCGGGTTGGGCCGCCGCCGGACGGCGCAGAGGGATCAGCACGCCATCCCTCTTTTGCAGCCGGCCAAAGGGGCCGTAATTGGTCCAGAGAATCTCCAGCCAGAGGGTGTCCACCAGCTTGCGCACATCGATGCCGGCCGGCGCATTGATGCTGATGCACACCTCGGCTTGGGTGGTTTTGTGACCCTTCACGATGTAAGCGAACCAGTAACCATCGGCCCTGGCCTCTTCATCGGGATGTTGGGGGGTGAGCGTTGTGTTCAGTTCGAGCCCCTGAAGCTCACCGCGGCCCAGCAGGGTGGGGCGGAGTTCGATCTCCGGCACGAACACCTCCATGCGGGCATGAGGGTTGCTGATGGCGATCGTGCCCCTCACCTCCAGGCGCTGGTCGCCCTTGCGCTTCACGCTCCAGTTGCCGCTGCTCAAGCGCAGGGGAGAGGCGGGCCGCAGCCGGTGGCGCGCCTCCAGCCAAAGCAGGGCGAGCCCGAAGATCAGGGCCGCAATCAACAACACAGCGAGCAGAGGGTGCAAATCCAGCGCTTTGAGTTCTGCGGGAGCGTAGAGCTTGCAGCTGGAAATGCCGCTTAGCGTGCCGTCATCTCCATGGGAGGCCCGTGATGCGTAAGACCTTCGTTCTTGATACGAATGTGTTGCTGCACGACCCCCAGGCGCTCACCCGCTTTGAAGACAACGCGGTGGTGATCCCGATCGAAGTGGTGGAGGAGATCGACCGTTTCAAGCGCGATCCCTCTGAGAAAGGCCGAAACGCTCGCCAGATTTCGCGATTGCTGGATGCCCTGCGGGAGAAGGGCAATCTGGCTGATGGGGTGCCGATCGATGACGGCAGCGGCGGCACGCTGCAGGTGGTGTTCTGCCGCAGCGAAACCCTGGCCCAGCTGCCGCCAGAGCTCAAGGGCGGCAACGGCGACAACAACATCCTGGCGGTCGCCCTGGAGCAGCTGCGCTCAGGCCTGATCAGCGATCAGCCGCCCGTGGTGCTCGTCACCAAAGACACCAATCTCCGGATCAAGGCCGATGCCGTCGGCCTCACGGCGCAGGACTACACCACCGACAAGGTCGACATCGCCGACCTCTACCCCGGGGTGTGCGAGCTGATGGCCAGTGCCACAGCGATGGAGCAGCTCAAGAGCGAGGGAGGCCTGGCCCTGGCGGCGCTGCCCACCGCGACTGGCGTGACGCTCCAGGCCAATGAAGGGGTCACGCTGGTGGATCAGGCCCAGCCCAACCACACGCTTCTGGCCCGCTTCGATGCAGCCAGCCAGCGCCTTTTACCCTTGCAGCGCGCTGGCAAGGTGCGGCTCGGCAAGGTGGGTGCCCGCAACCGCGAGCAAACCTTCGCCCTCGATCTGCTGCTGGATCCAGCCGTGCAGCTGCTCACCCTGGTGGGTAAGGCCGGAACCGGCAAAACGCTGCTGGCTTTAGCGGCCGGCCTGCACCAGGTGGCCGATGAACACCTCTATGAGCGCCTGCTGGTAACTCGGCCGGTGATCTCCCTGGGCAAGGAGATCGGCTTTCTGCCGGGAAGCCTCGAGGAAAAGATGGGCCCCTGGATGCAGCCGATCATCGACAACCTCGATTTCCTGCTCGGCGGGGCCGATGCCGATGAGGGGCGCGGGCCCTCCCGCGGCGGATCAGCGGCAGGCCGCCCCGGTGCCCAACGCGGCAACCGCAGCCACTGGACCGACCTCAAGGGCATGGGCCTGCTGGAGGTGGAGGCGATCAGCTACATCCGCGGCCGCTCGATCCCGAGGCAGTTCATGGTGGTGGATGAGGCTCAGAACCTCACGCCCCATGAGGTGAAAACGATCGTGACCCGCGTGGGCGAAGGCACCAAGATCGTGTTCACAGGCGACCCATATCAGATCGATAATCCCTATGTGGACGCCGAAAGCAACGGCCTCACCTGGCTGGTGGAGCGCTTCAAGGGGCAGCCGCTGGCAGGCCACGTGACCTTGATCCGCGGTGAGCGCAGCGAACTGGCGGAGCTGGCGGCGAACCTGCTCTAAGGGCGATCCGCTCAGTTCAGACGAGCCGCTCAGACCATTCGTTCAGGCCGCACCCACTGGTCGAACTCCTCGGCGCTGATTTCGCCGAGCACGAGGGCGGCCTCCTTGAGGCTTAGGCCGTGCTTGTGGGCGTGTTTGGCGATGCCGCTGGCGCGGTCGTAGCCGATAGCGGGGGTGAGGGCTGTGACCAGCATCAGGCTCTGGTTGAGCAGGCGCTCGATGCGTTGCTCATTGGCGCGCAGGCCTTCGATGCAGTGCTCGCGGAAGCTGCTGCAGGCTCCGGCAAGCAGCTCGATGCTCTCGAGCACGTCATGGGCGATCAGGGGCTTGAACACATTGAGCTCGAAGTTGCCCTGGCTGGCAGCCATCTGCACGGCGGTGTTGTTGCCCATCACCTGCACGGCCACCATCGTGAGGCTCTCGCACTGGGTGGGGTTCACTTTGCCGGGCATGATCGAGCTGCCGGGTTCGTTTTCCGGTAGCACCAGTTCACCCAGGCCGCAGCGGGGGCCGCTGCCCAGCCAGCGGATGTCGTTGGCGATCTTCATCAGGCTGCCCGCCAGCACTGTGAGGGCGCCGTGGGCTGAGGCCAGTGCCTCATGGCCTGCCAGGGCCTGGAATTTGTTGGGTGCGCTGCTGAAGGCGGTGCCGAGCCGCTCGC
>VFQT010001104.1_pt1 | contig 34711 bp, 18 predicted proteins | sample 3512381 | NCBI WGS metagenome assembly VFQT01 (sample SAMN10412376, study PRJNA504923) | tailings metagenome | isolation source: Relicate 2 Philex TSF3 active mining site | place: Philippines: Tuba, Benguet | collected 2017-08-29 | reverse complement strand
CTGATACTAAGCCTACATACCCTGTACCTATTAATGTCAAATTCATAATAAATAAAAAATTTAATTTAAACTTTAAAGAGAAAATTATAACCTTGAATCAACTAAATCTCGATTCAAGAAAGATTTTGTATCAAAAATTATAGTATTAGAGCTTGCTTTTAGTTTCTGGAAGTCCAATCCAAGAAATTCACTATGAGAAACTGCTAAGATAATTGCATTATAACTTTTAGTTAATTCGTAAATTAATTTAATTCGATATTCTTTTAGAACTTCTACACAATCAGCATGTGGATCATACACATCCAAAAGTATTCCGAACTGCTTTAATTCATTATAAATATCAATTACCTTAGAATTTCTTATGTCTGGGCAATCTTCTTTAAACGTAATTCCTAGTATAAGTACTCTTGAGTTATTTATTTTATGCCCTTTTTGTATTAATAATTTCACTACTTTATTTGCAACAAACATCCCCATGTTATCATTAACTCTTCGTCCAGATAAAATGACTTGTGGGTGATACCCTAAACTTTCGGCTTTATGAGCTAAGTAATATGGATCTACTCCAATACAGTGCCCACCAACAAGTCCTGGTTTGTACTTTAGAAAATTCCATTTGGTTCCTGCTGCCTCCAAAACATCATTGGTATCTATACCCATGCGATCAAATATCAAAGCTAATTCATTTACAAATGAAATATTTACGTCTCTTTGTGCGTTTTCAATCGCCTTTGATGCCTCGGCAACTTTAAGACTTGGTGCCTTGTGCGTTCCTGCCTCGATAATACTTTTATATAGACTATCTACAACTTCAGCAATTTCCGGAGTTGATCCAGATGTCACTTTTTTGATCTTGGTTAAAGTATTTACCTTGTCACCTGGATTGATTCGCTCAGGAGAATAACCACAATAAAAATTTTTATTGAATTTCAGTCCTGAATATTTTTCTAATACTGGAACGCAATCTTCCTCTGTACATCCCGGATATACTGTAGATTCGTAAATTATTATGTCACCATTCTTTATCACTCTTCCCAACATCTCAGAAGCTTTAAGCAGCGGCATTAAATCCGGAGCTTTAAATTGATCGATTGGTGTAGGTACAGTAACGATATAAATATTACATGAATTAAGATCTTCAGGATTTGAAGAAAATATTAAGCCATTTTCTGTATCCTTGGCTAATTTCATTACCAAATTTAAATCTTCTAAATTAGCTTCATTGGTATGGTCTTTGCCTGAATTTAATTCTTCAACTCTTGTTCGATTAATATCGAAACCTAAAACTTTAAATTTCTTACTAAACTCAATTGCAAGAGGCAAGCCGACATAACCTAAACCTATAATTGCTATTTTTTTATCTACTTGTTTCATTTAAAAGATTTTAAAATTTGCACACCAAACTGCGCACCAACCCCAATTATTTTTGATGATTTGCGTTAATATGAAATTTTAAATAAAACTATTTAACGCTGTAAATCAACGATTTAATGATTTACGATTATTTGAGTATACGAAATGGCCGAATGGACCACACTAATCCAAAAATCTCATTTCAAGCTTTCTGAGAAATCAAATAACGACCCAAAATGACGATCAAATTCTACATCTCCTAAATTAATTGACTCAGACTTCAATGGTTGAATGTAAATTCGTTCCACTCCCAACCTTTTGCCAAATTCCATATCCGATTTGGAGTCCCCAACCATGACAGACATTGTAAAATCAATATCAGGAAACTCTTGCTTTGCTTTTAATGCCATTCCAATATTAGGCTTCCTGCATTCATCGTGATCATCAACTCCAGCACAATAATAAATTTGATCAATCCGTCCGGATGCATTTGTGACCTCTGAAACCATTTTTTCATGAATTTCATCTAACGCCTTTTCAGTCATTAATCCCAGCCCTACGCCTCGCTGATTGGTTACTATAAAAATTCGACTGAAGATGCAACTTAAATCTGCAATTGCTTTCAATGCACCAGTCTGAAATCTAAACTCGCTCCAATCTTTCACATAATCATTCTCCAACTTCTCATTGATAACGCCGTCCCTATCTAGAAATAGCGCCCACCCATTAAATTTATCAGCTAATTTCAAAGTATACCTGCATTATTTATATCTACCCCCCCGAACGGATATCCATCACTTTTCCGGAATCAAGATACTCGTACACACTGTTGTTGCTGATATACTCTGGCACAATCGATTTCATCCTGGATACCAAAAAGTTTTCATCAATAGCATCATTGATGTCTTTTTCCAACAAATTCAAATCTGTATTGATCACATCCATCTCTACTTCCCTCACTTTCGCAATCATGATTTTCTCATGATAGGTTTTGATCGAATTCTCACCATCCGTCAACAACTCTTCATATAATTTTTCTCCTGGTCTCAATCCTGAATAAGTAATAGCCACATCAATATTCGGTACCAAGCCATACAAGCGAATCATCTTCTTGGCGAGGTCTGCAATTTTTACCGGACTGCCCATATCGAATACAAATACCTCCCCCCCATTGCCCATACTTCCTGCTTCCAAAACCAACTGACAGGCCTCGGGTATGGTCATGAAATAACGGGTGATATTAGGATGCGTAACAGTTACGGGGCCACCTTTTTCAATCTGATCTTTAAAACGAAGAATTACTGACCCATTTGAACCCAATACATTTCCAAAACGGGTGGTGATAAACTTGGTGTAATATCTGTTGGCGGATGACAATGCCTGCACATACATCTCTGCCAGACGCTTGGATGCTCCCATCACATTGGTCGGATTCACAGCTTTGTCTGTTGATACCATTACAAAACGGGCAACTTCATATTTGATGGATAAATCAGCAATCAACCTGGTACCCAATACATTTACTTTAACCGCCTCTACTGGATTAAACTCCATCATTGGAACATGCTTGTATGCGGCAGCATGGTATACATGGTGTGGTTTGAACTTTGCAAACAATGCCTCCATCCTGGGTGCATGATTCACACTGGCCAGGTAAGGAATACACTGCACATTCGCATTGGATTCTTTTATCTGCAAATCAAGATCGTGCAAGGGTGTCTCTGCTTGATCGCATAAAATAATCATTTCAGGATTGTATGCGATCAACTGGCGCACAATCTCTGAACCAATGGATCCTGCAGCACCAGTCACCAATATGCGTTTCCCCTTCACATTTCTTCTGATCTCCTCGTTATGTATCTCGATTTGATCTCTTTCCAATAACTCCTCAATTTTAATTGTCTTCAACTGTTTTGAAGTAAAGCTTCCTCCAGACCACTGACTGTACGGCGGAACACTCAACACTCCAATTTCATGATCCAAACAAAAGTCTACTACCTCATTCTTACGCTTGATTGATAGTGAAAAAGATGCAATAATCAATTCATCCACGCCGACAGTTTCATGCAAAGTCTTCAGTTGGTCAAACCCAATGATGGGTACCCCGTCTAACGACTTGCTGTTTTTTCTTCGGTCGTCATCGACAAAAGCCAGAATATTAAATCCAGTTCTGGTATCATGAGAAAGCACTCGCTTGGTAGCAGTTCCTGTTTCACCTGCGCCATAAATCACCACCGTTTTCCTAGCACGCTTGTAATTGCGCAACAATTCAAATCCTTGTTTTACACTCACGCGGTATCCCAACATGAACAAAAAACTGAATACAGCATAGATAATGACCTCTGTTTCTGTGATTACAAATCCATTGAGTTTACTGGAATTTAAAAACTGAATCAGAAACAAAGTAAGAGAAGAAATAGCTACGGTTAAAAATACCCGAAGTGCATCTTGTAGTCCCGTATAACGCACAATCCCCTTGTAGGTTTTTATGGAGGAAAAGACAAGTGTGTTGATGACAGTCAAAAAGAGTATGGTATTCAACAACTGCTCAAAATCAACCAACCTTAAACTTAATTTATTCTCAATCAGAATTGCTATAAAAATGGAAGCCACTGTAGATGCAAGATCTAAGAGAAAAATCAGCCAGCGGGGGACAATTTTTATCCTTTGGAGGAGTTTAACTGTGCGAGGTGTTTGGGTGGGCATAAAGTTAGTTGTAAGTTTTAGGTTGTAAGTTATAGGTTAACAACATAGTTGTCATGGTTATCGTTGTTGTCAAGAGGCGAGCTGAGATTTTAACCATTTTGATGCAATAAGGTACAAAATTGTCAGGAATCCGGCGAGAAAACCGCCGAGCATCAGTGACTTGAGTTTACCGACTTTTTCTTTTTCAAGTGGGAATGTGCTTTGATCTACAATCTGTATTACTGGAGTTTCCTGGTTCAGCAGGGTTTTGGACAATTCAAGGTTCTTAACAACCTCAGCAAAAACCGTCGCGGCCATTGTTTTGTCGCGGGTTGTGATTTCAGAACTGATGGCAGAGGTTTTCAATGCTGGGTTGGCATCCACCAAAGATTGTTGCGAAGCCGCAGCACTAAATGTTTTGTTATTCAACACGGCTGATAAACTATCCGCTCTTTTCTGCAACATCGCCACATTAGCCGTCTTGGTCTTGGTCTTGGATTCAACGTACCGCTCTGTTGCAACTTTTACCAGACGGTCTAAAAATATTTTAGCGAATGCCTCATCCAGGCTGGTTGATTTTGCTTCTATGAAAGACGCTTTCTTATCGGGCTTTGCAATGGCCAACTCATTTTTGATGATGCCTGCCTCAATACTTTGCAAGAGACTGTCCTCTTTTCTTGGCAACTGTTCAATTTTAAACTTTGAGAAATTTATTTCACCAATTTTTTTGTTTTTTCTCCAAGCCTCTTTGAGTTTATTTACTTCCGCATATCGATCTGCCAACGTTACACCAGACTTTTCATCGAATGATGTCAACAAGGTTTCTCTTACCAAACTTTCACTCTTTAAAAAAAGTAAAATATTATCGCCACTGAATATGCTTCCACCGCCTCCACCGCCAACATCAAAACCAAACTGACCTGCCAAGGAAGCTAACCCAGCACCACTTCCTCCTTTTGCATCCTCGACTACAAAAGTCATTTTAGCAATGTATTTAACGGGTTGAATGTACGCATATACAAAACCGATTACACCGCCCAACAAACCTGCAATTACTATGATCAGCCACTTGGCACGCAGATATTTCCAAAGTTGTTGGATTTTTTCAATGAGTTCTTTGAGGGAGATTTCGTCTGAATGGGTTGTCAATTGACTGTTGACGGTTAAAGGGTTATTTTCAGTTGTCATTGTTTTCGTTGTTGTCATTGTTAACAGATGCGCTAATTACCTAAAAAGTAAAACAAAAACTGTACTCAATGATGTTAATGCAGAGATCAAAACACCAAATTTACTTGGGTCAAATCCCTTGGTGGCTGGTTCAAGTGGTACGAATATGGATGAACCAGGCTTGACTTTAGGGTGAAATCTTATCCCTAGAAAATTTTTAGTTCTCGCTGCACGTCCATTTGGATAGGTGATAAAGGCTCTTGATCTGAATGCATTTCTCGAATACCCTCCCGCAGCGGATATATAAGAACCAAATCCCCTGCCTGATTGATACTGCACGGTTACCGGCTTGAGCACCTCACCGCCAACAGCAACCGTATTCACAAATCTTGGTACAACCAACTCATCCTCGTCTTTTAAGGTAATATCTTCGTATGAACCAGGATTCTCAATAATAGATTTTAAATCGAGTGCAACTTCAGTGGTTTGGCTCCCCAACTCCTCGTTGTCCACCAACATGCCTGTGTCCTGCTTGGATTTGGTTTCAAGGAGATCCAGCCTTACACTGGATTTTGCAAGTCGCTTGATTTGTGAAGTATCCACTTTTTCCTTTTTTCTGATCAGTTTTGCTCCGTTGATGTCTGCATAGGGAAGCAATCCTCCAGCTCTATCAATCAATGAACTCAGTCGCTCCTCTGGATTCGATAATGTATAACTTCCAGTAAATTTTACTTCTCCACTAATCTTAACTGCAATTTGTTTGACTTTGAATGGGTCTGCCTTTATACTTACAATATCATAGGGCATCAAAATAATGTTTGCTGCACTATTGTCCAAACCCTTGGACAGGTCAACGTTGATGATCTCAGAGGTCGCTTCACCTTTCTGATTCAATTGTACATTAGATCTTCTCCTTCCTATTTCAATGCGCGTGGGTGTTGCATTCTCCAAAAATCCCCCTGCTTGTAAAATTATTCCACCCAAGGTCATTGAATCTTCATACCTAAACTCACCAGTTTTTTTTACTGGACCCAATAACCTGACATTGGCTGAATCTCGCAAGTCTACTGCTGAAGCAATATGAATACTATCCTCTTTTTTGAGCTGGAGCTTTTCTTGTCCTGCAAGAATAGACTTTAAATTGATGGGGTAGAAAGATTTCTTTAAATCATCTGATTTGCGAACCATGTTTGCGCGATTGATAAACGCATCCTCTTTCAACCCCTGTGCTTTTTCAATCAACTTTTTGACATCCATGTCCTTTTCCAAAGAGTAGGCACCTGGTTTGTACACAGCACCTGTAATGTATACCCTATTTTCAAATTTACTCACTACTGAATCTACGTATAAAGAATCACCATGTTGTAAAGTGAAACTATTGAACCCATCTTTGTTGACGTCTATAATTTTTTGTTGTCTGTCTGTAAATCGGGTGCCAGAAACAGCTCCCCTGAAAGCATTGCTTTTAAATCCGCCTGCAAATTCAAAAGCCTGTTGCACTGTTTCATTGTTTTTTATTTCGAAAATTCCCGTGCGGTTAAGCCCGCCATCCAGGATGATTTGATGTTGTGCATAAGGAACTCGAATGACGTCATTATCCTGCAAGGAAAGATTGGATTTTTGGTCACCCTTCACTATAAAATCATATAAATCTGCTACAACCAACACTTTGCTGTTCCTGATCAATTCAATATTTCTGAATGAACCATTGTCCAGCGGACCACCAGACGCGTACAATGCGTTGAACAATGTGGCAATTGAAGGCAATGTAACTGTACCTGGTTTTTTTACTGCACCAATCACAGCAACTTGTATGCTTCTCACTGAACCCAGCGTCAGTTGTAGTTTTGTTGCTCCTGTTGAAAGAGCAGGATAAAATTTCAACAACCTCGACTTGATCACACCGGACGCCTGCTCAATGGTGAGTCCACTGACATTCACCGGACCAGCATATTTCACATTAATCAATCCATCAGCAGAAACAACCAATTTTTGATTTGAAATGTTGTTCCCATAAACATCCAACTGCAATTCATCCTCAGGACCAATTACATAAGATTTGGGTGTAGCTATTTTAAGGTTTGGAACAAACATGGGATTCGTACCGGTGAACAGCTCTGCACCAAAAACCCGTGATTTCACTTCCGGCGCTTTGAATATGGTCATTTCACCTTTGAACGTTCTTTTAATTCCGGTTGTTGTTGGTGTCGATTCAACCCCTGTATCAGCAGCTCCAGACAGTGCTTTGATTCTTGAAACCAAGGTTTGGATTTCAGATTCCGGCAAACCCCTTTGCTGCAATTGTTGCATCAAATCATTTTCAGTCATTCCGCTTGACTGTACCTGCTGCGCAATCTGTTGCAATTGCTGATCAGAAATCTGACTGGCTTTGATGTTGCGCATGTCAGCCGGTAACTGGGAAAATCCAGTGTATACAAAAGCAAATATCAAAATGACAGAGAAGAGGATGCGTTTTGTTAAAGACATGTTTGAAGTTATAAGTTGTAAGTTTTAAGTTGTACGTTGAAGGTTATAAGCTATGCAATTGTTCTGTAAGTTAGATAGTTATGTTAAAAATGGAGACTTTTGAACCTATAACTTAGAACTTACACCTTTTAAAATGCTTCGCCAGGTCGGTCACATGACCGAAAAATTGGTTTGCTAAGCACCAAAAAACAAAAGCATTCCTGCTGAAAAACTTGATAGTCCCTCAATCAGGTTGAATGTTACAAAAATGCTTTTGAAGATCGGGAAATAACCTACCTAGAAACCCTGACAAAGAAATGATATTTAACCTTTTATACACGATTAATGGGTTTAAGATAGGCGTTGAGGTTAGGTACTTCAAAAGTACACCAAATAGTATAAATGTGCAAGTTTTGAAAGGAATTCAGTGGAAGTGGCTATGAAAAGACAAGGGTTGAGGGAAGGGGGCAAGAGACAAGAAAAAAAGTCGGTGTGAAATACCCTAATTATTCGTTATTCAAAGAAAATTTTGATGGTCTGATAATATTGTCTTTTCTGCTGGGAACTGGATTGTCCATATTCGCCAAGCCCGAACAATGGTGCAGCAAAACCCTTATTGATGGCGATTTCCAGATAGCCCAACTCATTGAACCTTGCAAGCTTCTCGCCCTCAGGTACGTCTGAATAGTTTTGTGATATCTCCTCAATAAAAGCATCCCTCAGCAGCACAATCTTAAACTTCCTCCCTTTTCTGGCTTCCTCAAATTCATGAATGGTAATATTTACGATCACATTGTTAAATCTGTCAATTGTAAGCAATTGTCCTTCAATGTATTGTGATGAAATCAATGCCTTCATGGGCCGCTTTTGAACCAACTGGCCCATGGAATCTCCAATTTTATGCAGGGGCTGTCCACTTGAAAATTCCTGAAACCCAGTAATCCAAGTCCCAACAATAGTTGATATATCCACGGCCCCTTTTTTAGGTAAGGACAGTGCAACCACCTCATCCGGAAAACCATCCAAGATCATGGTAATCAATCCGTTATCAGGAATGCCGATGATTTGACCTTGGTGTTTCACCAACAATACATGATCCAAAGAAGCATCGTAAAGATTTACCAGAACAAGATGAAAGGTTTCAGGTGGATAATATCTGAAAATGGTTTTACAACTGTAGGCCGCCTGCATGAAATTGAATGGAGCAATTTCATGGGTAACGTCAACGATAGTAAAGCCTTCGTTTATCTTGAGAATCTCTCCTTTCACAGCTCCTACCAAAGGGTCTGAAATACCGAAGTCGGAGGTGAGGGTTAAGAGAGGCATGTAGTTAGTTGTAAGTTGTTGACGTAAGTTTTAAGTTGTAGGTTATAAGTTGTAAGTTTTACAACGAATCAAAGTTATATAAATAATGAAATCTAAACCAAGCTATACATGTATTCAACTTATAACTTATAACCTACAACTTACAACCCTGTTAAAACAAACTATAAAACAACCTCCCAATCAACTCCCTGATGGCAGTTTCGGAATTTTTGAAACTGTCTGCTTTTGGTAAATAATCCAGTAATGTTGTTCCGCCAATTTCAACTTTTGAATCAACCGGAAAGGCAATGACTTCAAATCCCTGTCTTTCAAACAATGCTTTTGATCTTGGCATATGGTATGCAGAAGTAACCAATAAGATGCGTCTTAAATTTGGAAGCAACTTTCGTACTTCTTTTGATTCATCCTCTGTTGTGGTTACAATCCCTGATATCTTGATTGCAGCATCGGGTACACCCATTTTTATGGCATACTTTCTAAGGCTCTCCCCTTCTGTCTCCTGCATTTGATCCGCCCAGGGCATTTTCGCACCGGTAAAGACCAGTTGCTTTGCCTTTCCTTCCTTGTACAATTGAATTCCACCAAAGAAACGGTCTGCATCAGCCCATTCATTCATTCCCCCCTGTTCAGTTTTCACGTAACTGAACATGCCCCCCAAAACAACAATGGCATCAGCTTGGGACAGCGTATTGATTTCTTTTCTGAGTTGCCCTCTTTCAACAAATTTGAAAATAGCTTGCGAAACTACAGGAGTTGCAAAAAGATAAAACAAGATCAGCGCAAGCCATATCAGGAGTAACTTTCGCTTGATCAGTCCAACAAGCAACAACAGCATAATCATTCCTGTTGGAAGAAAAACAATAGGAAGAATTTTATGTAAATACAGGCTCATGTTTTATTTTACCAAAACTCCATTCTTAAAAAAGAACTTTCTCACCAATTTATCCGCCAATGATGGAAAAAATTTATTCAGAAACACTGTCTGCTTTCCCTGAAATGTCATGACCACTGTTCGTTTTCTTTTTGCAATGGCATCAATCATGATTTTTACACAGGTATCCGCATCCATCAGCTGCGATTCTTTCAGAGGTGATTCTCCCTGCTTTTCACCTTTGTGGTTGAGTGCAACATTCCGGATATTGGATGCAGTGAACCCAGGACTCACCCACATGACATGTACACCTTGTTCTACTACTTCAGTTTTTATGGCTTCAAGAAAACCCTGCAAAGCAAACTTTGATGCAGAGTATCCAGATCTACCAGGAAGTCCGCGGTAACCTGCAATCGACGAGACTCCCACAATGACGCCTTTTGATTTGATGAGATAAGGCAATGCATACGAGGTACAATACAGTACCCCATTGAAATTGATATCCATAACTCTTTTGATCACAGGTATTATTCCTGCACCACCCTCCTCCATCAATCCACGCATGGAAATACCTGCGTTATTGATAAGCACATCTATTCCACCAAACATTTTCACTGCATGATTAACCAAACGCTCGCAATCCCTTTCATTGCTCACATCAGCATTTAACACACACAACTTACCCATTGGAGCCTCCGCCTCCAATGCCAGTATCTTTTGCTGATCGCGTCCACAGGTAACAACTTGCGCACCCAATGCCAAATATTGCAGCACAAGTGATCTGCCGATGCCATCTGTGCCACCCGTAATCAGAACCGTCTTGTTATTCAAATTCATGCTGTAAAGTTACGCTGTTGGAATAAAAAAAGCCGCCCGAAGGGCGGCTTTAATGTATCACGATGATGTTGATCGCTATCAGTTCTGCTGCTTGACAACCTTGAACTGATGGTTGACCTTGCCATCTTTTGATGTTACGCGGATGATGTAGATACCCGCAGCGAGGTTACCAAAGTTCATCTTTGTGCCAGAGTAAACATCTCTCTTGGTAGCCACAATCCTTCCTGTTGAGTTTTCGATAACATCAACATTCAGTTTCTTGTAGCCATTGAGTGCATAATCAAAGTTGACAACACCTCCGAATGGATTCGGTGACATCTTGATGAACTCGCCACCTGAGAAGTTCATCACTGCATTCACAAGATAATAGTAGTTGGCACTTGAAGCACCCAAACAACCATTCTCTGCAACCTTAACGGTGTAGTTGCCTGGAGTTGTAGGCTTGTATTTGCTTGATGTACTATCCACAAGTGTATTGTCCTTGTACCAGTACCATTTCAATCCACTTGTTGTAGTTGAAGAAACCAATGAACCGTCTGTCTCTCTGCTAATCGTAGATGCAGCAGGCGCAGGCAACACTTTGATATCCAACTTCACCCTTTCACTGTAACAACCAGCAACCGTATCAGCCTGTCCAACATAGTAAGACAATGTGCCAGCTGCAGAAGTGTTAAAGCTTGGAGTAGCAGTTGATGGAGTACCGCCTGTTGCATTGCTTCCGTACCATACAAGCTTGATTGCATTGTTAGGTGCAGTATAGTTCAACTTCACAGCTGTGGTATTCTGACATACAGATGCTGCACTGATGGCTGGAGCGTCAGGCTTGGTAGCCACCCTTACAGTGATGGACTTGTAAGTAGCACAACCTGCAGAGTCAGCCGCACCAATGAAGTAAGTGCCGCTCGTTCCGATCTTGGTAGGATCTGCAACTGCTGTTACCCCAGCGTCGCTGAAGTATGTATACTTCAATCCGGCTGCTGAACCAGAAGTGATGCTTGTATCCTTCAAGTTCACCAAGTCAGGCAAACATGCTACAGCACTTGTCTTCACATTGAAAGTAACTTTCTTCGTACACTCGAGATTGATGAGGTTGATGATTCTAGTGGTTGACAAACCATTTTGGTCTGTAACCTGAACCTTCACCTTCAATGTATCGATATCGTTCAATGCACGTCTGTTGATCAAGACAGTGTTTGCCAATTCAAATACGCTGTTGGCAGCACCGTCTTTGTCATTTACAAAGCTGTAGGTGAGAACAGGATCAGTTGTTGGCGTTGTAGCATACTGTCCTTTCAATGAAATCGAATACTTACCAGCCAATGCATTTGAAGGCTTATAGTACAAGAGGGAAGTATCTCTTTCATTCACCAGAATCTTATTTGGAGCAGAAGCCACATTGAATGTGTAAGATTTATCGAAGTATGCCCCAAAGTTATCTGTAGCCCTGATCCTCACTTTGTAGACTGAAGAAGTTGGCTGTGATTTCAAAAGAAGCATATTCTTGCTCGTATCGATTCTGAAAATTGGATCAGATGTCAAGTTGGCGTCAGAGACAATCGAATACTTCATGGTTACAGTTGTATCCGTGCTCACCCCTTTGATCTTGTATGCGAATGCTGCTGAGTCGTTTGCCTTCATGAAGAAGCTAGAAGCAGTCGTGTCATTCAACAAGATATCGTAAGGAGCATAGCGCTCTACCACTTTTCTGTCCGCTGTTACTGCAATTGTTTTCAGTCCCGCGAACTTAGAACCAGCCTTGGATGCGTCAATTGCTTGAACCGTCCAGTAGTATGTTCCAGGGGCCAACAATGTAGTGATAGAAGTATTGGTTCCTGCATTTCCATCATCTGGAGTTTTACGTGAACCTGTTTCTATGCTTGCATTTGGATCCATGATATCCGTTGCACCAGGTTTTGTTCCAATGGCAACTGAATATGTCAATCCAGAAGATGGCGTATAGTCGTCTGTTGATGACTTCCAGTTCAACTGAACCAGGAATTGGTTTCCAACCTGACTCAGAATCTTGGATGTGTCAATCGATGGAGATTTTGGTGCAGCGTTCGCAGTATAGGTTCCATCCACATAGTTTGAATCGGCTATGGCGATGGTAGAATCAGCATTGATTCCGCTGATCAAGCTGCCAGGCTCTCCGGCAAGCTTAACCCTGCTGGATGCAACGATATCTCTCGGCATGATTTTCTTGGAAACCAATGCTGAAGTATCTGTTACCCTAGCTGACAGGTCACGCACGTTTTTAAGAATCTTGAATGATGTTGCCAGAGAGCTGTTGCCCGTCTGAGGATCAACGATCTTTTCAGTACCTACCAACACGACGTCAAGTACTCTTCTGCCTTGGAAGTCACCCAAACTTGGACGCATCACCGTATAGTTACCGAATGGGAATGTTGGGAGTTCTCTGTATTTCACGATACCATTTGTCTTGGCTGTTGAAGGATCTGCCAAAGCCATTGCTGAGACAGGACCAACACCTGTTCTGGTTCCGCTGAAGATAATATCAGGGTAACCATCGGCATTGATATCACCCCATGTGGTTTGACCGCCTTCAAATGCTTTCACATCTGAATTGGTTTGAACGAATTGTACTGTTTTCGCAGCAGAATCCAACCACTTGTTTTGATAGATTCTGAATACCTGTCCGGTTGACGAACTGGTTCCAGATAATGAAAGATCCATCAAACCATCTCCATTGTAATCAATCAGATCCAACGTTGCATTCCTCAATGCAGGCAAAGAGATGCTGTTGTTGCGTTGGAATTTAATCTCAGACAAAGTAGTATCTGAAGTATTCATGTATACTTCACCTCTTCTTGCTCCATCCTGATTGAAATAGAGGATAGCCATATCCGGTTTGAGGTCTTTATTGATGTCACCAATGGTCAAGTTGACATCTGAAATACCCGACAAGAGTGCTTCCAGGTTGTTCTTGATGGCAACTGCTTTCACACCAATCACCACTGAACCACCAGTAGCGGTTGCAGGTGCCTGAGTTAGGGTATTGGGACCAATGATGTAGCGGGTTGTGTCTTTTGACAAACCGATGAATTTGAAAACACCGTTGCCTGCATCATCCACACCAGTATAAATCAAATCTTTATACCCATTGTTGTCAAGATCGATGTATTCGATTTTTGGCGTTGCCAGATATTGTCCGTTGTATATCAAACTGGTGATGTTTGCAAACTTGTAATCCCCTCTGTTCAGGAATACCCTGAATCTGCCTCTTCCGTTTCCAGCATCATTACCGGCTACAGTCAGGTCAACAAATCCGTCGTTGTTGATATCAACCCATTTGACTTGGGCATCGACGATACCATCCAACTCGTTGTTGAATCCAGTACCGCGACCAGCCAATGATACTTGGTTGGAGTCGTTTTTAAGTTTCAGGAATTTACCTCCGATGTTTCTGTACAATCCAATGGCATCATTTGCATTGAATGTATTCTGGGGAACCTTACCGAGGTAGAGGAAGTCAAATACTCCTTTGTTGTTTACGTCAGCCCAGGCAAAAGCAGGCTTCTCCAAAGGCTGGATACGTGTATCCACAATTCCACCCTGGTTAACGAACTGCCATGGATACTTCAATACTATTTTCTGCGTTGGCGCAAATTTTGATGAAGTGTAGTTTCCGTCGACAGCCTGAACAGACCAGTAGTAAGCACCAGGAGGCAACTCGAGGTAGTACTGGTTGGACTGAATCAGCGAAGTGTTTGGTGTTTGCAATTGCTCTGTAGTTGGGTTTACTTGAATTACCCTTAAATCACTCAATCCGTTCTTTGTTCCCAACTTGAGGTTATAGTACATGTTCGATGCACTGGTATGGTCGTCTCTTGCAGCGTCCCACAACAACAAGACCCTACCTTGACCCTGATCAATGAACCTCAGGTTCTTCGGTGCATTTGGTGCTTTATTGGTATTTGAACCTTGATTGTTCAAATAGATACCTGTTGTACTTCCCACTGCCTTATTACCACTGATAACAAGGTCCATGCTTCCATCACCATTTGCATCACCCCAACTAAGCGCTGAGTTCTGCAATTGAGGGATGCTGCTGTTCCTTGACAAAGTGAAGTTTCCAAAACCACCTTCATTCAAATAGAACTTCGTCAGCGGATTAGCTTTTGCATCCAATCCCGTTACGGTGATATCAAGTAGACCGTCATTGTTGAAGTCAACCAATTTAATGTCACCCTTCTCAATGCTGTCCAATACCAGATTTTGGGTATTGTAGATGCTGCCATAATAGAAGTAATTTCCAAACTTCGCATTCTTGTTTTCTATGGTTTGGTTTCTGAGAATCAACAATTGCGGGAAGTCAACATTCGTATTGTTGATGGTTTGTCTACCCGTTCCGATGGCAGCCATGTCGATATCACCGTCACCGTCAATGTCACCCAGATCAAAACGAGCATCTTTCATATTCAATCCCATTCCGTAGGTGTAGCCATTGTTATAACCACCGTTACCGTAGTTGTTGGTAGAAACCTTTGGATCAAGCAAGGTGTTTACACGGATACCTCCGTTTGGATTGTTGTTTTGATCTGTACCTGCATATACCAGGTCTAAATCACCATCAATATCCCAGTCCACAAACCTTGCATCTGCATTGTACAATCCTGGGAATCCGCCGAGGGCGTTGAATTCCGGATCAACTGTAAAGTTTCCTTTACCATCATTCTTGTACATGTATGAGCGAGCATTTCCGGTATTATCCTGACCTGCAGTAAACATGTCAAGTGTTCCGTTATTATCATAATCGCCGAACGCCATGGTTGAATTTTTCAATCCAAATACTGATGTTGGTGTATTTACTTCAAATACGCCTTTGTTGTTGATCAATACCTGGAATCCAACTCCTGTTCCACCTGGTTGACCGATCATTGCGACATCCAGCCATCCGTCATTGTTCAGATCTACCCACTTGATATCGCCGTATCTGAATCCTCTGTTGGTCAAGTTAAGGTCTTGGAATGAACCGCCTTTGTTTTCATAAATTTTGGTGATGTTTCCAAGGTCATCATTTTGACCAAGAACAGCCAAATCAAGCAATCCATCATTATTATAATCACCCCAGGTAAATCTTGCATTGTATAAACCAGGGATTGCATTCTCAATAGATTCCAATGGATCTTTTGGAGAATACATAATCTCCTGGAAGTCAGAAGCTTGACCGTCCTTGTTTACCATTTGCAAAGCAATATAGTATGGCTTCTTGCTGCTTAGATTTACATCATTGAACTCGATAGAGTCAGGGAAGTTTCTCGCAGCAACTTTATCAAGGATAATTGGAGTGAGCGGATTTGTTTTTCTGTAGTTGTAGCCAGAATTGATTCTTGCAGCAGCATAGCTTGCCAATGTATCAATTTTGATATTTGCAAAAATGTATGGATCAATATTGTCCTTTGTAGGTGTCCACTTCACTTTCACTTTATATCCATCATTGGATGCTACGATAGATTCTTTTGCGATTTTAGCAGGTGCAGTACGTTTTTGGTCATCTGCACCTTTTGTTTGAATCCAAGCTCTGACAAAATAATCAGAAGAATTCCAGTTGCCGTCATCTGAAGCATTTTCCAACCAAAGGATGTCTTTAAATCCATCTTGGTTAAGGTCAACCGCTTTCAAACCAAAGAGAGACCAAAGATTATTGGAATTGAATGGTATGGTACCTAAAACCTTCTTGGTAAACTCATTTCTTTGAGTATTTATATAACCAATTACTTTACCTGAGTTGTCAACTGTAATGACATCTGGATATGAGTCATTGTTGATGTCCTCAATGGCAATTTTTGAGTCATTCAACTGAGCATTTACTTGGAATTTAGAGCTGACCATGCTGTAGTCTGAATCAAACTCATAAACCCTGTAGTTTCCGCCCCATACACGTGTCAGGATTTGAATTTTGCGATTGTTCATGAAATCAGCAAACTCAAGGTTTGCTCCCCAATCAATTGAGAGACCTGTGTTATACATGTAGAACTTGCCATCTTTTTTATTCGAGATGAATGCAATAAGCGGATTACCGTTTACCTGACCGAGTCCAATACACTGTGCACAGGTACCCATTGCAAAAATATCAGGTACTCCATCGTTGTTGACATCAACGAACTTAACCGGTTTCAGTCCTGTGTTTACATTGTACACACGACCAACATTTTCAAGATTTACATTTGGACTAGGCTCCCATTTCACTTGCCACAATGTTGCCACCAGTTCATCTTTACCATCGAAGTTTCCATCCATGAATTCTGAAGCGAAGGAAATATTGTTTCCAACAGATCCAGTTGCCCAATCCCAGCTGCGGAAAGTTCTCTGGTTCCATTTGTAAGACAGGTTGGTTGTTTGCTGATAATTGTTATAGTTTTCTTGATTGAATGACTTAGGAGTATTTGTTGTATCGACTCTGAACTCAAAATTACCGTTGTTAACAAGATATGTAAGTCTGTATTTAGATTCATCGTCACCATTCTTTCTGAAGTAGGTCACGAAATCAAAGTCATCATCACCATTTACATTCTGAGCATTCACAATATGCATGTAATCTCCTTTTCCTTTAGCAATAGTCGCATATTTATTCAAGCTGAACTTGATTGAATTGCTGCCATTACCCTTGGCGAGGTTAAGTACAAGCAATGAATCTTCTGGAGTACCTACACCACTGGTGCTATCTACCTGTCTCATTCTTTGTGAGTACATGATGAGTTTAGGCATATACCCTGTAGCTGAAGTGTTTCCGTTGTTGACAAGATGCATCTGTGTGGTGCTGTTACTTCCACAATTTCTACAAGTACCTCTGACTTTGAATGAAGCTGTATCTGTTCCGAAAGTGACACCAGGAACAAAAATGGTATCCAAAGTAGATTTGACATTACTGATTCCAGTTGTAACTGAACCAACAACAGCTCTAATAGCATAGAAATGCTCCTTAGAATTTGGCAAATTGTCTGATATCGTCGTTGCATTTACATCAGGAGTGATTGAAAGTGCAGCGACTGTATCCAATGCGGTTCTTGAAGTATCTCTATACACCTTCAGTGATGAGATGGTTATACTTGGATCAGATTTTTCCCATGTCAACGTAACTGCATTGCCTGTTCTTTGCAAACGTGTAATCAAAGGAGATGGTATACTGAATTTGCTTTCAAATGCACCAGCATCACCTTTCGTGCCGGTTGGCTGAGGTCTTACCGCACCATTGTAATCAAATTTAATAGCGTTCAGCGTATCACTTCCGTTGTTACCTGTAAGAATATATTGATCAACCATTCTGCCCAACGCAGGTGAAGTGTTGCTGAGTGAATAATCACCAGCAGCTGGATTTACAAATTGTGGATCAACGTTTGCATTGGTAGCAGACTGAGTTACAAATCTTGCATTGTCAACAATAGATCCAATTGCACGAACAGTTTTGATATTAAACTGATTATCGTATCCATTTTCACTTAAGATACAGTTAAAGAGCACAAGTGTCTTTTCATTCAAATTGCTGTATCTCAGCAGGTAAGAGTTATTTACGATTGTGGAGTTGATGAACTTGGTAATTTTCGTGCGTGGGTATGATGAATCACCCCATCCATTCCACAGACCCTGCTGTGAGGTATTGTTTGCAACCAAACAGTTCACAAAGGTTGGACCTGAGTTGTTGATCCAGAAAACCTGCTGTGCGCTGTTGTTTGTAAAGTAACATGATTCAAAATATGGATTTGAATTTTGATCCATACTAATTGCAGAGGATGTATTATCTCCATTCCATTGCGTCCTCGCACCACCTGAGAACCTTAGCCCAATAAATCTATTTGCAGGCTTGGTATATTCAATAACACCCCATGGATTGTTATCCTTTATTTTTAAGATAGGTGCATCATTTGTAGCTGGGAGGATCGTTGCAGCTCCTTTATTTTTAGCCATCAAGACTAATGACTTAGAATTCAATTCAATGTTCTCGTAATACGCACCATCGTTAAGCAACAATGTATCGCCTGCAAGTGCATTGTCGATTACATATTGAATTGATTTAAATGGATATGCACCTGATCCATTGTTGGTAGATTTACCAGCTGTGTCTAAAGTCCAGATATTGGTTGGTGTTACAGAAGCAAGCTTTGACAAATCACTCGCCGCACCAACACTATCCAATACTTTGATACCATAGAAAAGTTTTTGATTGGCTGTCAGTTTATTATCAACATAAACCAACGTATCGATGTTTGAAGCGATTTTCTCCAAATTGTCAGCACTTGTTCCTCTGAAGACCGCATATTTCCTCTTCACGCTTGAAGTATCTGACCATCTTAACATTACATTTCTTGGACCAGCAAATGCTCTAACTGTATCAACCCTGCTTGGTGGGGTATTAGGTTGAACAGAAAGCTCTTCAGAAAATCCACTATAAACCTTGGGGTTTGAATTATCAAATGCACGAATCCTATAGTAGTATTTGGTTCTGTTTACAAGTCCCGTGTCTGTAAGAACAAGACTATCTGCATTGTTAATTGTGAAGTTTGCTGTCGCAGAAGTATTATCAGCAATGGTAGATGTAGACCTGAAGACCTCATAACCAGCAATTGAGCCATTAGAAGGCTTTCTCCATCTAGCCAAAACAGACTTTTCACCACCATCCAAAGAAGTTAAGATTGGAGCAGGGAATCCGAAGCTGGATTCTACAGCACCAATATCAGATTTGCTCCCTGCCGGCAGTGGCCTGTTGTTGCCGTAAATGTCTTTGGAAGACACTGACTTTCCATTGTCCTTCGCGAATGTATTCTTACCAGAATTTATCAATGGGCTAGAAGGGGCAAGAGTCAGCAATACTGTATCTGCAAAGTAAGGTTGCTCACCCAATAAATTGGCGTTGTAGTTCACACTTACTTTCTGAAGGAATATATTTTTTTGAAGATCAGACTCTGTATAGTTATTCTCTAAATAAATGTCGTTCACACGATTTGCCCAAGAAGTAACCCTGAAATCAGATTCATTTTTAGAGAAGATGTTATTTACATAATACGTAACCGGCGTGTTGTCTTCAAATAGTACAGCTGATACATTGTTCTTGTAGAATGTATTGTTGAAGACAAAAACAGAGTCGTTACCGGCCAATCTTATTACATAGCTTTGGCGATCACGGCTTGTATTTGTAAGGGCCCATGGCTCAAGTGTTCCGTTTCCAATAAATATGTTATCGCTTACAAATACTTTAGAATTGAACCAAGCATCTAATACTCCAGTCCAAACCCACGCATTTTCAGACTTTACAATTCCTACCGCATTGTTTTTGAAAATATTTTTTGAGATAGAAATAAAGTTACCCTCAAGGCGAAGCCTGCCATAGTTGTTTTCAAAAGTTGTATTTGTGATGATAGTACTATCACCCAATGTCATATACCTTGAATACTGTTCAAAGTCAGTGTTATTGTCTGTCGGAATAGTTTTGTTTCCATTTTCAGTAAAGAGACAGCGATCGAATGTGAATGCACTGATATTTCCCCACTGCATGTTGAACCACTTACCATTTCCAGTTGCACCAGTAAAGTGAACTCCAATGAATTTGTTTCTATTGTTCCATGGTCCGCTGTTTGTAGCAAATGTTACAATGCTACCTGTAAGATTAGCACCACTCAACTTGGTTGATCGGATGAAAGATGTATCTCCATTGATCAAATACTGTGAGCTTATTACAATACCAATTGGAACTTTGATTTTCTCATTGTAAGTACCCGGCTTAAGGATTACAGTATCACCTTTAATAGTATTGGTGAGTGCATTTGCAAGTGTTTTGAACGGAGTGCTTTCATTACCATTTCCTTCTGTTGCAGCACTTGCAGATACCCATATTTTCTGTGGATTTAAAGAAAGGGTGGTAACGTTTGCAGACAAGCTTGTATCTGAAACTACTCCACCTGCATCTCTATTGATTAGGTAATAGAAATATCTTGTAGATACGTTTATCTCCTTGTCAATGTATGTTGTGGAAGTATCCTTAATAGAAGCAATCAAAGTGGCATTTGCTACACTGGACCCTTTATAAATATCAACAAAAGTGCCGGCACTTGCATTCGCCAATGACCAGTTTAACTGCACAGATGTTCTGCTTGCACTGAGTGTCAATGAAGTTGGCACCCTTACAATACTGGTAGTTGATGGAATGGTTATATTAACTCCTGCACTGTAATCAGATACAGTAGGTGTTGCAGAACCCGCACCATTTATTTTAGAAGTCAATGCATATGTATATGTAGTTCCAGCAGTCAGTGTAGAAGCATCTGTATACACATTGCCTGAATCTTTCACAGCTGCAACTCTGGTATACGTTCCAGTTCCCGACTTGCTCCAAATAGTGATTGAATCAACAGTAGGTGCATCCGGTACATCAAAATATACCCTAACAACCGGATTGCCGCCGATCAATGCATTTTTCAAAGATGTAATCGTCGGATTTGGCAAGGCCTTGCTGTTCTCAATTGCACCAGCATCTACCCTAGATCCTGCAGGAGATGGGCGATCATTGTTCAATTGGTCTTTAGCATTTATTTCAGTATTAGAGATACCCATTCCAATACCTGGACTTGCATCCGTAAGCGAGAAATCTCCATTTGCTGTGTCCTTAATAAGGGCTTTACCTTTGATATTTGAATTATTGTAGTCGAATGAGAAGTTTGCTGAATAGCCTGTGTTTGATTCGGTGTTCAAGTCAGCTGCCATCAAGTTATTTCTAAAAACAGTACTGCTGTTTCTTGAGCCACCGCCGCCCCAAGAAAATTCTCCATTGATGGACGAATTTGATGCCTTAGTAAAGTCATTGTCTATAATATTGTTATACCACAACGAAACGAAGTTCATTGTGGGTAAATTCTGACCCTCCCAAGTCCTGAAAAATGCAGTACGGGTTTTATTGGCATATATCGTGTTGTTTGAAAACACCAATGTATCACGCGTAGGACCAGGAGAAAAGTTTTTATATTGACCACTTACTGAAAAAACATTGTCTCCGTTGTTGTTGTAGAAGATGTTGTTTTGCACTTTTATGGGTGTCCCATCGAAATATATCACACCACTATTGTTTTGACCAATTTCAAATCCGTTTACACCTTTTGCAGTATTGCCAATAAAAGTACAGTTAACCAATCTTGGAGTAGCTTGATATTGCTGATTAATCCAATTGAATCTGACAATTGCAAGTCCAATGTTGCCTTCAAATCTTGTATTAACAACATTCGTTCCTTGAAACCAAAAAGGTATTGTATTGGTAGATCCAGAATTTTTGAATATACAATCACGCACAGTACCGAAATACATTTGAACTGCATACTTCGCAGCTTTTTGAACAGTCAATCCAATTAGTTTGAAGCTAGAAGTATCACGATCAGAGGTGCTGGAGAAAACCAACGCCTCAGCATTCGAATTTTGCACAAGGCTATCACCTGTTATTTTTGTATTGGTAATATGGCTTCTATTTCCATCTACAAGGAACATCGATGCAACAATCAATCTCTTGTTTGTTTGAAATCTTCCGTGATATGATCCATCCATAACCAAAATGGTATCACCATTATTCGCAGAATCAATGGCAAGTTTGATGGTTGGAAAAGTGTCGCTGCTTGCTCCTGTGAAACCAGACTTTACAATGCGTCTTTTTTAAACGTTGGATTGCGCCATTGATTGTTTGGTGGAAAAAATCAAAAAGGTTAGCGTTGTAGCAGTTAGAATTAATTGAAAAATTCTTTTCATATATGATGATTATCTTAAAAAAATCTGGGGCGCCCATGAAAAGAGCACACCAATTCTGCGGTTAAGATATATTAATTAATACGATTTAACAAAAACTTATAAAATTTGACTGAACATCATTGTGGAGAAAAAAAATTGCCTATTTGGGTCTGCGAATGCTTGATTATCAATTATCCACAAAATATTGGACATAAAAAAGCCACCTGAAAACAGGTGGCTTTGAAGTGAACCCGCTGGGACTCGAACCCAGGGCCCATACATTAAAAGTGTATTGCTCTACCAACTGAGCTACGAGTTCAATCCACTCCGTAAAACGGGAGGGCAAAAGTAAGAGGTTTTTACAGTTTTTCAAAATGATTTATCAACAAATTAAAGGTTGTCAAGGTTGTCTTAGTTTTCATTGTTATCAGACTGGATTTGAAATGCATTACCCGATAACTTGACAACCTGAAAACGGCTGTTTGATTGTGGTTTCTTTATATTTGTCACCTTAAACAAAAGAAAATGAACGCTTTCAACAAGATCAACAATATCGTTGGATGGATCGTGACGGTTATCGCTTGCTCGGTGTATATTTTAACTGCTGAAGCGGGTGGTAGCTTGTGGGATTGTGGTGAATTCGTGAGCTCCTGTTTCAAACTGCAGATTCCACATCCGCCTGGAGCACCATTGTTTGTGATCTTGGGACGTTTATTCATCATCATCCATGGTGACGATCCACTAACTGCTGCAAAATCAGTCAACATCATGAGTGCATTGGCAAGTGGATTCACGATCATGTTCCTGTTCTGGACCATCACCCACTTCGCAAGAAAAATTGTTCAAAAATCAAATGAAGTCCTGAGCGGCAACCAGATTTTCACCATCATGTCAGCTGGTGTTGTTGGTGCACTGGCCTATACCTTCTCCGATTCTTTCTGGTACAGCGCTGTTGAAGGAGAGGTTTATGCACTTTCTTCTTTCTTCACTGCACTGGTGTTCTGGATGATGCTGAAATGGGAACATGCAGCCGATCAGCCCGGTGCTGACAAATGGATCATCCTCATCTTCTTTATGATGGGTCTCTCTATCGGCGTGCACCTGCTGAACTTGTTGACAATCCCTGCAATTGTAATGGTATATTATTACAAACGTTACAAAGTCACCAAATGGGGAACCTTCTGGGCTTTCATCATTGGTTGCATCATTACAGGTGTCACGCAAAAAGTAGTGATTCAGTATACGATTAAATCAGCCGGACATTTTGATATCTTCTTTGTGAATGCACTGGGGCTTCCATTCTTCAGTGGATTCGCAACCTATTTTGTGGCATTGGCAGCATTGATCTACTTCGGTATCAAAATTGCACAATCATCTAAAATTACCACTACACAATTTGGTATCTGGCTGGCATTGTTTATACTTTCCATTCTCTATCCTTTCGTAGCAAGTGGTTCAAGCGGTACCAGTATTCTGAAATTGATCATCATCATTGGTGGTGCATATGCTGCGGCGTCCTACGGACTCCCTGCGTTGAAAAGAAATCCCTACTTTTTAAAGCTCTCCATGTGGTCATTTGCTTTCATGCTTTTGGGATATTCAACCTACTTGACGACGTTGATTCGCTCCGGTGCGAATCCCTCGATTGATATGTACAACGTTGACAATCCAATGAGCTTGGAGGGATACCTTGGACGTGAACAATATGGTGACTTCCCATTGCTCTATGGACAAGTATTCACTGCAAAGCCAGTTGATTACGAAGAGGGTGAAATGAAATATGTTAAGGGCAAGGATAAATACCTTGCTGTTGGCAAAGAACAAATTCCTGTTTATGATGCAGAAGATAAAATGCTACTTCCTCGTGTTTGGGATGCAAGCAATGACCAGGGACACGCAACTTTCTACCAGCGTTGGCTGAATTTGGAGGACGGTGAAAAGCCCACTATGGCTCATAACATCAGCTGGGCATTGAGCTACCAGATTGGCTGGATGTATCTCAGGTATTTTGGCTGGAACTTTATTGGAAAGCAAAATGATTTGCAAGGATTTGGAAACGTACGTGATGGAAACACCATCACTGGTGTCAAGGCAATTGACAATTCTGCATTGAAAGACCAAAGCAAACTTCCATCCAGCATACAGAACAACAAGGCGAACAATAAGCTTTATGCATTGCCATTCATCCTTGGATTGCTTGGAATATTTTATCAATACAACAAAGACAAAAAAGGTTCTTTTGTCTCATTCCTGTTGTTCTTTTTTACGGGATTGGCAATTGTCTTTTACTTGAACCAACCTGGCAATCAACCGCGTGAGCGTGACTATGCGTATGTGGGCTCCTTCTATGCTTTTGCAATTTGGATTGGTTTGGGTATAATGCAAATCAAAGATTGGTTGGCAAAATTCACTGGCCAGTCAGTCGCTAATGCATCAGCTGCATTGATTTGCCTTTTGGCTGTACCAACCATCATGGCTGCAGAAGAATGGGACGACCATGACAGAAGCAAGAAACAAACTGCCAGAGACCTTGCTAAAAACTATTTAGAAAGCTGTCCTCCCAACTCCATCTTATTTTCCTTTGGCGACAATGATACCTATCCTTTGTGGTATGCGCAGGAAGTGGAGGGCATCAGAAAAGACATTCGTGTAATCAACTATTCGTTGTTGGGGATCGACTGGTACATCAATCAGCTGCGTTATAAACTCAACAACAGCGCCCCTATTGACGTGATTTGGTCAGCTGAGCAAATCGAAGGCGGCAAACGCGACTACGTGCGCTTCTATGATCGTCAGGGAGTTTCCGATCAAAACAGATATGTTGACCTCTATAGCCTTATGCATGATTTTGTAGGTTCTGATGATCCTGCGAATCAATTGCAAATGCAAGACGGAACGATGATGAACTATTTGCCTGTGAAAAAAGTAAGTGTGCCAGTTGATGTGGCAGCTGTGAGAAAAAATGGCATTGCAGAACCAAGCGACAGTGTTCTTTCTGAGATCAGATTTGATATTCCAAAGGATATCCTCATGAAAAATGATCTTGCTGTGCTGAATATCATTGCAGCGAATAAATGGAACAGGCCGATCTGTTTCACTTCACCATTTGGTGAGCTTGGATTCGCGAACAACTTGCGAGTAACTGGTCAGGTTTATCAACTTGTTCCAATGGTTGGACAAAATATGTTGAATGCGAGAGCTTCCTATGATGTTTTGAAAAACAAATTCGCATTTGGAAATGCCAATGTGAAGGGGGTTTATTTTGACGAGGAAAACAGAAGACATTTGATTGGTATTCGTCAGGCTTATGCTGAAACCGCAAATCAATTGGTCATCGAGGGACAAAAAGAAAAAGCAATAGAGCTTTTAAATATCTGTGACAAAAACCTGCTGCAGGAAAACTTCCCTTATGCCATTGTAAGCAGACAGAATATTCATAACACTGCTAGCACTCAATTTTTGGAAGCCGCCATTCGTGCAGGTGATAAAAAATTGGCCGACAAAGTAGCTGCAGCATTGAAAAAAGATTTGAATGAGCAGCTTTCCTACTATGCTTATCTGGGAGACATGAGTGTTCAGGAACTGCAACAAGCCGTTCAAGATTTGATGGCAAACAAAGCAGATAATCTTTCCAACAACCAACGTCAGATGTTCATGGAAATCAGACAGGCGGTTTTGTTGGTGGAGTATATCAGGAGTTTGGAGGCAATCAAGAATTAGTTATAAGTTATAGGTTGTAAGTTGTAGGTTATTGAAATAATTTAGAAGTAATTTAAACTTACAACTTACACCCTATAACCTACAACTCCTCAGAAGAAAACATCGCTCCCATCAAATCTCTGAACTCAATTTTTTCAGAAAGCACTTTCTTGCTGATCAATGAGTAAGCGCTGAGTCCGTAAAGTACGAACTCCATCAACAGCGCTTTGTGTTTGGATGCTGCCTTGGGATAATACTTTAAGACCAGGTCAGACAATCCATCCACCCCATTCAATAGTTTTAACCGATCGTTGTCTTTCAAATGAAAAAGCATATTGATGCTGTTGCCTTGATCAAACCATTGGGTGATTTTCTTGTATGGACTCTCAACCTGGCTCTCTTGCTTGCGTTTCTTTTTGAACTCTTCAGGGTCAGGAAAATACTGAGTAAAAATGCTTCTGATGGATTTCTCCAATAAATTCACACTGACCTGATAAGGACCCTCCTGCTCACCTTCGTAGACCAATTCAATCTTTCCTGTGATGGCTGGAATGATGCCCTGCAAATCACTCATCCATATTTGCGTGCTTTTCTCTTTATTGATCAATGCTCTTCGCTCTGCAGCACTAAAAGCATTTTCCATTGCAGCGATGGTAAGTCGGGCTGATACACCACTTTTTTGATCAACATACTCACTTGAGCGGGCTTCAAATGCAATCTGCTCTATGATGCGTGCAATCAAGTCGCTTTTTTCAATCAATTTATGCTGAACAGGATGGACTTTGGCTTCCTGCTCTGTAATGGTCAATGCTGCTTCGATCGACTTTGGATAATGCGTGAGAATCTGGCTTTCAATACGGTCCTTCAATGGTGTTACAATGGATCCGCGATTGGTATAATCTTCAGGATTCGCAGTAAATACAAATACAATATCGAGAGGCAATCGCAACTTAAAACCACGGATCTGAATGTCCCCTTCTTGAAGAATATTGAAGAGCGCTACCTGAATCCTGGCCTGCAAGTCAGGCAGTTCATTGATTACAAAAATGCAGCGATTGCTTCTTGGAATGATTCCGTAATGCAAAACACGCTCATCGGAAAAATTCAATTTCAGGTTGGCTGCTTTCACAGGATCAATGTCACCAATCAAATCAGCGACTGAGACATCGGGTGTTGCCAATTTTTCACCATAGCGTTCTGTTCGGTGAAGCCATGCGATGGGAGTATCATCCCCTTTTTCCTGCAGCATTGATTTTCCATAAGACGAAATGGGATTGAACGGATCATCATGGATATCGCTGCCGTCTATATATGGGATATACTCATCCAGCAATTCGATCATTTGTCTTGCCATACGCGTCTTTGCTTGTCCGCGTAACCCTAAGAAAAGCATATTGTGTCTTGACAAAATCGCTCTCTCCGTGTCTGGAATAACAGTATCCTCATATCCTACTATACCAGGAAACCTATCCTCGCCTTCCTGCATTTTGCGAATCAGGTTGTCTCGCATCTCTTCTTTGATGCTTTTGGATTGATAGCCTGAGGATTTTAGTTCTTTAAGGGTTTTTATGTTGATCATGTTAAAGTTGAAATTGTTGTAGTGGTTGTAATTGTTTTTTAATACACCCGGCGTTTTTTACCTTTCTCAAAATCATCAAACACAAAACTTCCGAGTTGATCAAGCGAGGCATAAAATGCTCGTCCGTTGTTGCTTTCTGTGAAAGCACGCACGAAGCTTTGCAAATATGGATCGCTGGTGATCATGAAAGTCGTGATCAATATTTTTAATTTCTTGCATTGGGCAGCAAGGTTCAAACACTTGTTCGTGATTTTTCGGTCGAGTCCAAATGCATTTTTGTAATATTTCTTCCCTTCTTTCAGGCAGGTTGGCTTCCCATCAGTGATCATGAAAATCTGCTTATTGGGATTTTTCCTCCTGCGCAGAATATCCATCGCCAATTCGAGTCCCGCGACTGTATTGGTATGATAGGGTCCCACTTGCAAATACGGTAGGTCTTTGATTTCTATCGTCCAGGCATCGTTTCCAAACACAACAATATCCAGCGTGTCTTTTGGGTATTTTGTTTTGATCAGTTCACTCAATGCCATCGCTACTTTCTTGGCAGGCGTGATCCTGTCCTCGCCGTAAAGAATCATGGAGTGAGAGATATCAATCATCAGCACCGTTGAGGTCTGGGTTTTGAAATCGGTTTCACGGATTTCAAGATCTTCTTCCCTCAGGTTGAAATTTTCAATACCCGTATTGATTTGTGAATTTCTGATCGAGCTGACAAAATCGATTTGCTCCAACACATCACCAAATTGAAAAGGGCGTGTCTCTGGATTTACTTCATCTCCTTGTCCGCTTTTGAAAGTAGTATGATTGCCCTTCTTCCCTTTTTTCAGCTTGCCGAAAATCTCGTCCAATGAACGTTTGCGGATACCCTGTTCCGTTTTGGGGGTGATATTGATTTGCCCACTGCGATTGTCCTCGTCGATATATCCTTTCTGTTTTAATTCTTCTATAAAATCACCTATGCCGTATTGTGGGGTTGAAAACTGGTACTCCTTGTCCAGTTCCGTCATCCATCTGAGCGCCTCTTCAGCGTCTCCATTGGTATAGCTCAGGAGTTGCATGAAAACGTCCAACAGTCTCTCAAAATCGGACTTACCCCCTTCGGAGGGAACAAACTTTGAAAAATGGAAGCCTTTCATTTACCTGGAATTTGCTGGATGAAATAACAACAAAGAATGGTAAAGTTAGTTTGATTTAGGGAGAATAAATGTTAAGATCGAGGACCTGAAATCAACAGTTCCGCAAATCAAATCTGGAGCGAATTTCTGCACATCCAGAAGCTCCTATGATGCAACAAAGTGCAAAATCCAGGAGGGGGCTTTTAAACAACATTGACCTCCATCTCCAACTCAACACCAAATTTTGAGTGGACTGAATGCTGGATTTTTTGAGCGAGTTGAAGGATTTCTGTGCCGGAGGCGTTGCCATGGTTGACGAGGACGAGGGCTTGCTTTTCATGGCAACCTACATTGCCTTCCCGATAGCCTTTCCATCCGGCTTGCTCGATAAGCCAACCGGCAGCCAATTTGAAATCATGCCCGAATGAAAATGAAACGATACCGGGGAAAATCGCTTTTAATTCATTCAACTTTTTATCTGAAACAACTGGATTCTTGAAAAAACTACCTGCATTTCCGATGATGTTGGGATCTGGCAACTTAGACTGACGAATGCTGATCACAGCATTTGAAACATCCCTGATGGTCGGATGATCAACCATCATTTTTGAAAGTTCGTCCTTGATGGCACCATATTCAATATGTAGGCGATGCTGCTTGGTCAATTTAAATACAACAGCAGTAATCAGAAATTTATTCTTGAGATTAGTTTTGAAAATACTGGATCGATATTCAAATGCACAATCTTGCGATTTAATCTTTCTGGTATTTTTTTGAGCCAGGTCAATTCCTTCAACTTCATCGATCAGATCTTTGACCTCTACCCCATACGCACCAATGTTTTGAATGGGAGACGCTCCTACTGTACCGGGAATAAGTGACAGATTTTCCAATCCGCCCCATCCTCTTTCAATACAATACAATACAAATTCATGCCAAATCATACCTGCACCAACCCGGATTAAAACTTGTTGATCATCCTCTTTCATGATTTCAATTCCACCGATCTCATTTTTAATGAGGAGTCCCTCGAAATCTTTTGTAAAAAGGATATTGCTCCCACCGCCAAGCATCAAGAATTTTTCTTTGGTGAGATCTCTCTTTAAAATCAAATCAAATAAATCCTGATGGGCATTGACTACAACAAATTCTTTGGCACGTACATCGATGCCAAAAGTGTTGAAACCTTTTAACGAAAAATCATTCTTTATTTGCATTTCTCTTAAAGTCATCCGTTGACGGCTGAGAGTTAACTGTTAACAGTCAACCGTCAACAAATTATTGTCAACTTAAAACTGTTGTAAGTCTTCACCACCCCATCCGCTCTCTGAGCTGCGTGATCTGAGTCGCATGATGTTTACCATGCCAAGCATAGATCAGCAGGAAGTTCCACAAAGGAATATCGCGTTCTTGCTCTGGGTGGTATACTGTGCGGCTGAAATCCGCTTCCTTCAATGTTTTCAGCAACTCATACCAACGGTGGTGAAGTGCATGCAGCATCGTGATGGAAATGTTTACCGCAACATTGCTGACATCCGCCGTTTCTGCCCATTTGTTTTGGTCGTATGGCTTGATGGTTGGATGATCCTCTGTGAGTCCCAATTTAAATCTGACGAAAGCATTCATGTGCGAATCCGCCAGGTGATGTACAATTTGATTGGTTGTCCAACCGCCTTCTCTGTATGGCGTATGCAACTGTTCTTCAGAGAGATTGAGCACAGCGTACTCAAGCGTTCTTGGAAGAAAGAGAATATCCGCCATGGAATCATTTTTTACTTTCTCTGAGAAAGGAACGATTTCAACGCGGCCGATGGGATACTTTATGTCAGTCATATGAGGGTTGTGGTGGTTGTAATGGTTGTAGTTGTTGTAATGGTTGTAAGTTATAAGTTATAAGTACACCTTGTATTCAACCTACAACTAAAAACCTATAACTTATAACTTTTGTATTACTTAACAATTTCAATCAACTCCACTTCAAAAATCAGCACGGAGCCGCCGGGGATGGTTTCGCCGGAGCCCATTTCTCCATATCCGAGTTGATAAGGGATGTAAAATTTGTACTTAGAACCTACACTCATCAATTGCACTCCTTCTGTCCATCCGCGAATGACTTGATTCAATGGAAACTCAGCTGGTTGTCCACGGTCTTTTGAAGAATCAAACCTCATTCCGTTCAATAAAAATCCTTCGTAATGCACCTTGACTGTGTTGGTGTCTTTAGGTTTGGCACCGGTTCCTTCCTGCAATACTTCATACTGCAGTCCACTGGCGGTGGTTTTCACACCAGCCTTCTTTGCATTTGCGAGAAGAAATTTTTCGCCTTCTAAAATGGTAGGCTTGATTTTTTCTACTGCTTGTTTTTGCATTTCTCTTCTCACGCATTGATCAGCTTGCTCGGGAGTCATTAATGGCGCACCGCCTAATGCATCATTGAAACCTTTGGCCAAAACAGCGGGATTCACATTTTTAATGCCTTGTGATTTAAAGAAATTGCCATCGAGCAATCCAATGGCATAGCTCATGGAATCAAGTGCATTTTTCAAAACGGGTGCAGGCTTTGGTGCAGCAGCCACAGGTGGTTTTGGAGGAACCTTGGCAGCTGTCTTCGCAGCGGGTTTTGTCTGTGCACCTACGAGTGCAATATTTGCCAAAAAGACCAGTAAAAGAGTTGTTTTTTTCATCCTTCAAATATAAACATTTGAAGTGATTCTATGGCTGTTGACGGTTGACGGTTTACGGTTAACTGTTAACTGTCAACCGTTAACTGCTCTCTCGTAATCCATGTCCGGTCAGGTGGATGAATACATCCTCCAAGTTGGCGGCCTTTGTCTCTTTTTGCTTTTCAAATCCGGTTGCAAGCAGTTGGTCGATGAGCAGGTCGGGCTTGTCAAGTGCAATAATTAGACCCTCATCCATGATGGCCACCCGATCGCATAGATATTCTGCTTCATCCATGTAATGGGTTGTGATGATGACAGTTGTCCCTGCATCTCGAATGTTTTTTATCAAATCCCATAAATTTCTTCTGGCTTGTGGGTCCAGGCCTGTAGTGGGTTCATCCAGAAAAATGATTTTGGGATCATTGATCAAAGTTGTCGCAATGGAGAATCGCTGTTTTTGTCCACCGCTGAGTGATTTATAAATCGACTTTGCCTTGTCCTCCAAATTGACCTTCTTCAACAATGCTATGGGATCGACTTCTTTGTTGTACAGTCCATTGAAAAGCTTGATGAGTTCGACCAATTTCAATCCAGGATAAAATCCTGATGTCTGCAGTTGCACACCAATGATTTTCTTGATTTCATTCGGCTCTTTATCCAAATCAAATCCACCGATGATAATCTCCCCAGAGGTTTTTTCACGCAGGGTCTCCATGATTTCAAGCGTGGTTGATTTACCAGCGCCATTGGGACCGAGCAAGCCGAAAATCTCACCTTCGTGGACTTGAAAGCTGATGCCTTTGACGGCTTGGAAGGTGTTGTAGGATTTTTTGAGGTTGGTGACTTTGATCATTTATGTAAGAGTTGTTGTAGTTGTTGTAATTGTTGTAGTAGTTGTCGTTGTTTTCGATGTTGTCGTTGTTGTCGCTTAATGAGAGGAATAAAATTAATAGAATGCATATTCTCCATTGGGAAGTATAGCTACTACAGGAAGTTTCTTTTTATGGTTGAAGAAATCATATACTTTTTTCAACTGATGTTCAAATGTTTTGAGTGACGGATCGCGCTGGTAGAGCGCCTCCAAATATTCATTGCTTGTTTTGTCATCATATTTCGCAGAAAAAATATGGACGGGAATAAAATGTTGTCCGCTTGCTTTTGCATGGGCCGACAAAACATATAACTCTTCGATCATGGGATCTGTCAATGGAATACAGCCAACTGTCACACAGCTTCCATGGATATAAATCTCTCCACCAGGACGCATCGGGTCAGACAACAATTTATCCGAGGGATTGGGATAATTGAGTCCCAGGGATAAATGATAGGTGCTGTTTGCATTGAACTCATTGATAAAATAGAAACCCTCCGGCACCTGGTAATCACCCTCCATCCGCTTGGGTCCCATCGTACCTGCCAATGCGCAAATTTTATAACTCTTGAAATGAGAAAAGGAATCCGATTGGCTGTTTTTCACCCATACCTGCAATTCACTGTTGTATTTAAAGGACCTGATGTAAAGCTGCTGAACGGGCCATTCCAATCCCTTTGCAGCAAACTGCGATTTCAGCTGATCTTCACAGTTTGCAAACGCCTTAGCTACCCTGCTGAATGATTTTTGGTAATCAACAAATGAATTCTGTGCATGTGTCTTTTGCATGCAGATCATCCATGAAAATAATATCAAGACAGCTTTTAAAGAATTTGGCATCACCAAGAATCTATGATTTTGTAAAATTAATGGATTTGAGGCGGGGTTTGGTTAATTTTGTAGTTATACAGCCAAGGACAAGGGACAGGGCACAAGGGTGGAATACAAATCATTAAAATGAAAAAAGTTGGCATATTAGGTGGCGGGCAATTGGGAAGAATGCTTTTGCAGGAAGCGGCGAACTATCCTGTTGAGGTGAGTTTGATGGAGAATGATCCCAATTGCCCAGCTGCACATTTGTGCGATCATTTCATCCAAGGCGATATCACCAATTATGATGATGTGATCCAATTTGGAAAGGACCTGGATGTCATCACCATTGAAATTGAAAACGTGAATGTTGATGCATTGGAAACCCTCGAGCAACAGGGTAAAACAGTGATTCCTCGTCCACATGCATTGCGCATCATCAAAAACAAAATCGATCAAAAATCATTTTATCAGCAACATCAGATTCCAAGTGCTGACTTTGCGGTATTGAGCAATAAAAATGAAATCCACGATCATCATCACCTCATTCCTGCTGCACAAAAATTGGCAACAGGCGGTTATGATGGCAAAGGAGTTCAACTGATTCACAGCAAGGAAGATATTTCAAAGGGATTCGATGCCCCAAGTGTGCTGGAAAAGATGATTGACATCCACAAGGAGATTGCCATTATTGTAGCAGTTGGACAGGACGCATCCACCACCCTTTATCCTCCAGTAGAGATGGTGTTTGACCCTGTATTGAATCTGCTGGATTTTCAGATTTGTCCTGCTGATCTGAAAGAACAAACGCTATGGAAAGCTGAAGCCATGGCGATTTCAGTAGCGAAAAATTTAGCATCCCCCGGCATTTTTGCAGTGGAAATGTTTGTTGACAAGCAAGAAAATGTTTGGGTGAATGAAACTGCCCCCAGGGTACATAATTCTGGTCACCATACCATTGAAGCGCATTATTCCTCACAGTTTGACATGGTATGGAGGATTCTGCTTGGATACCCCCTGGGAAATACAAAAAAGATTCAGTCATCCATCATGGTGAATCTCTTGGGTGCTGAAGGATTTCAGGGTGAGACAGTTTACGAGGGACTGGAAGAAGTATTGAACATCCCAAATGCATTTGTGCATTTGTATGGAAAAGCAACCACCAAGCCAGGAAGGAAAATGGGACACGCAACGGTGATGAGCGATGAGAAGCAGGAGTTGTTGCTGCAGGCAAAAAAAATCAAACGTATTTTGTCCATCAAAGGCAAAGAAAAATCATAAACATGCCAGTAAAAAAATCTGCTACGAAACGAAAATCAGTTGTCAGCATCATCATGGGAAGCGACAGCGATCTGCCAGTGATGAATGCCGCTGCTGAGCAACTCAAAGAATTTGGCATTCCTTTTGAACTGACAGTGGTATCTGCACACAGAACACCTGACAGGTTGATGAAATTTGCAAGTTCCGCTGCCAAACGTGGCATCAAGATCATCATTGCAGGTGCAGGCGGAGCTGCTCATTTGCCCGGCATGGTTGCATCTGTTACAA
>VFQT010001103.1_pt1 | contig 34714 bp, 33 predicted proteins | sample 3512381 | NCBI WGS metagenome assembly VFQT01 (sample SAMN10412376, study PRJNA504923) | tailings metagenome | isolation source: Relicate 2 Philex TSF3 active mining site | place: Philippines: Tuba, Benguet | collected 2017-08-29 | reverse complement strand
CATGTGTTAAGCACGCCGCCAGCGTTCGTCCTGAGCCAGGATCAAACTCTCCATGACAAATGCAGATCACGCCGGCCATCCGAGGATGTCCTGCGTGAAACTTGGAAGAGTCCCGCCATCACGAGGATGACGGGCTCCTGGTCTCACGATCCGCATCGGCATCACGCCGAGCGGACCGGTTGACGGGTCCGTATTCCTTTCCTTGGCCATCTCCTCCACGCGTCAGAAGACGCGGGAAGATGATGCGCGCTGTTCAGTTTTCAAGGATCGGGCCCCGGACTGGGGCTCTCCCTCACGCATGGCCAGCTGCACAGCGACGCCGGCCGGCTGGCCGTCACGTACGCCGCTGATGGGCGGGACCATGGGTTGTGAAGGATCTCGGGCACGAGTGCCCGCCGGCTTTCGCCGGGCCGGTAAGTATGACACTTACGACGGCTCGGCACAAGGCCGTGGCCCGAGGTACTGCGGCGCCGAAACGCCCCTCGAGCCGGACGGGGATATTGGCGATCACACCGCCCCAGCACAAGGGCGAACGTGCCCCCACTACATCGCAAATAGCGGGAATAATGCGGGGAGGACGGTTAAGCCCGATCAGCCGGAAACACGGATGCGCGCGAACCGCTTCTTACCGGCACGCACCACACGGCCATCAAGGGCCGCGGCGTCCACGTCGATGTCGGCCACCACGTCCCCATCCGCGCTCACCCCGCCCTGCTGGAGCATGCGGCGCGCCTCGCTGCGCGACGCCACGCCCAGGTCGTCCACCAGCAGCGCGGGCATGTGCACGGTGCCCGGGGGCACCGTGACCTCGCGCACCTCCTCCGGGGCCTTGCGATCCTTGAACAGGCGGTCGAAGTGGGCCTCGGCCGCCTGGCCGGCCCCCGCGCCGTGGAAGCGGTCCGCCACCAGGCGCCCCAGGCGCCGCTTGTCGTCGTTGGGGTGGCCGCCCGGCCCCGGTTCGCCCGGGAACAGCAGGCCGTAGAACTCACCCATCTGGGCGTCGGGGATGCTCATGACCTTCCCGAACTGCTCCTCCGGCGCCTCGCCCACGCCGATGTAGTTGCCCGTGGACTTGCTCATGCGCCGCACGCCGTCGGTGCCCGGGAGGATGGGCAGGGTCATGGCCACCTGCGGCCGGGCCCCGTAGGCCTGCTGCACCTCGCGCCCCAGCATCAGGTTGAACAGCTGGTCGGTGCCACCCAGCTCCACGTCGGCCTCCAGCATGACCGAGTCATAGGCCTGCATGAGCGGGTAGATGAGCTCCAGCACGGAGATGGGCCGGTCATCGTCCATGCGCTCCGCGAAGTCCCGGCGGCGCAGCAGTTGGTTCACCGTGGTGCTGCCGGCCAGCCGGAAGAGCGGCTCCAGGCCCATCCCCGCGAACCACTCGCCGTTGCGCCGCACCTCCGTGCGGTCGGGATCGAGGATGGTGAACGCCTGCTCCTGGTACGTGAGGGCGTTGGCATCGATCTCCTCGGCCGACAGCATGGGCCGGGTGGACGAGCGGCCGGATGGATCCCCCACGCGCGCGGTCCAGTCCCCGATCACCAGCACGGCCGTGTGCCCCGCATCCTGGAACTCCCGGAGCTTGCCCAGCACCACCGCATGGCCCAGGTGGATGTCGGGCGCCGTGGGGTCCACGCCCAGCTTCACGCGCAGGGGAGCGCCCTCATCCAGCCGCTTCTGCAGCTCGCCGGGCGGCTGCACGTCCACGGCGCGGTCGAGGAGGTTTCCGGTGCTCATGCGGGCGTGCTCCTGGGGATGGGTCGGGAGACGAAGCGGGATCCGCGCGCCACCATACGCCACGGCAACTCACGGGCCTCGGATATGCCGATGCGCGGCACCCGGGCGATGTCGGGGCGCGTGCGCCGTCGGCCCACGTGCACCCCGGCCGTGGACCGCGCCATGCCGTTGATGTCACCGGTGATCCCCAGCGCCTGGGTGAGTCGCCCGGGGCCCGCGCACAGCAGCCGGTCATCGTCCACCCCGCGCCGCTCGCGCATCGCGTGGATGCCGTGGGTGGGCTCGATGGCCCGGATGAGCACCGCGGCCCCCCTCCCCCGCTCCTCCGTGACCAGGTTCAGGCACCAGTGCAGCCCGTGGATGAGGTACACGTACACGGTCCCCGGGGGACCGAACATCGCGCTGCAGCGCGGGGTCTCGCCCCGATAGGAGTGCGACGCGGGGTCGTCCTGGCCGTATGCCTCGGCCTCCACGATCACGCCGCCGGCGCCGCCGAACGACAGCTCGCAGCCCACAAGGTCCTCGGCCACCGCCTGGGGTGGCCGGTCGAAGAACGCCCGGCCCACGGCCCGGGCGCGCGGGCTCACCAGGCCGCCATCCGCTGCTCGATGGCATCGATCTGCGCCAGCACCTGCGCACGGGCGGTGCCGCCGGGCACGTCCTTGGCCTCCACCGACGCCAGCGCGGTGAGTTCCGGCAGCTCCAGTCCGTCGAGTCCCGCCGCGGCCAGGTCGGCGGCCGATGCATCGGACAGCCCGATGCCACGCGCGGTACAGGCGCGCACCAGCGCCCCCACGGCCTCGTGCGCACGCCGGAACGGCCAGCCCTCGCGCACCAGGTGATCCGCCAGGTCGGTGGCCGAGAGGAACCCCTGCTCCGCCGCGGCCCCCATGACATCCGGCCGGAAGGTGGCGGTGGCCACCATGCCCGTGATCGCGGGGAGCAGCAGGTCGATGGTGTCGGCGGCGTCGAACAGGAAGTGCTTGTCGTCCTGCAGGTCCTTGTTGTAGGCCAGGGGGAGCCCGGCCGTGAGGCCAAGCAGCCCCGACAGGTCGGCGGCCAGGCGGGCCGCCTTGCCCCGGGCCAGCTCCGCGGCATCGGGGTTCTTCTTCTGCGGGAGCATCGACGACCCCGAGGCGTAGGCGTCGTCGAGCACCACGAACCCGGCCTCCTCGGAGGACCACCACACGAACTCGGCGCCAAGGCGCGAGAGATGCACGCCCAGCTGGGCGGCGAACGCGAGGTAGTCGGCAAGTGCGTCGCGGCTTCCCACGGCGTCCATGCTGTTGGGCGTGATGCCGGCGAAGCCCATCTCATCCGCGGTCATCTGCCGGTCCACCGGGAACCCGCTGCCCGCCAGGGCCCCGCTGCCCAGCGGGCTCTCCCCCGCCGACTCCATGGTGAATGCCAGTCGGCGGCGGTCGCGGTCGAGCATCCACGCGTACGCCAGCAGGTGGTGCGCCAGGCGCACGGGCTGGGCACGCTGCAGGTGCGTGTAGCCGGGCACGAGGGTGTCCACGTGCGTGCGCGCCTGGTCCACCAGCGCCTGCGCCAGCGCCGTGAGCGCAGATGCCTGTGCCTCGCAGCGGCCCCTGAGCCACAGGAGGGTGTCGGTGATCACCTGGTCGTTGCGGCTGCGGCCGGTGTGCAGGCGGCGCCCGGCGTCCCCCGCGATCTCGGTGAGCCGGCGCTCCACGGCGGTGTGGATGTCCTCGTCGCCCGGGGCGAACGCGAACTCGCCCGACTCCATCTCGGCGGCCACCTGCTGCAGGCCCGCATCGATGGCCTGCGCGTCCTCGGCCGGGATGATTCCCCGCGCGGCCAGCATGCGCGCGTGGGCGCGCGACCCGCGGATGTCCTCCCGCCACATGCGCCGGTCCACGGGCAGCGATGCGTTGAGGGCGTCGAACGCCTCCGCCGGCGAGCCCTCGAACCGGCCGCCCCACAGCCGTCCGGGCTGGTCGCTCACGCCGCCCCCGCCCCCACGGGGCCCGGGGCCCCGGCCCGTTCGGCCTGTATGGCGGCGTCGAGGGCGGTGCACACGCGGTCCACCTGCTGCTCGGTGAGCTCGCAGAAGAACGGCAGCGCGATGGTGGACGCGCTGATGGCCTCGGTCACCGGGAGCTCGCCCGGCCGGTGCCCATGCGCCTCCTGGTAATACGGCTGCAGGTGGATGCACGGCAGGTACGGCTTGGCCGAGATGCCCTGCGCCTCCAGGCGACCGATGATGGAATCGCGATCGAGGTCGGCGTCCAGCCGCGGGGCGTAGACGAACCAGGAGCGACGCTGGGGGCCCTCGTACATCGGGGTGACGCCCTCCACCCCGGCCATGCGGTCCTGGTACCACCCCGCCACCCGCGCGCGGGCATCCTGCATCCAGTCGAGGCGCTCGATCTGCGCCACGCCGATGGCCGCGTGCACGTCGGACAGGCGGTAGTTGAAGCCCAGCCGCGAATGCACCAGCCACGCGCCGTCGTCGGAGCGCCCCTGGTTGGTGAGGCTCTTCAGCTGGCGGTACAGCTGGTCGTCGTCGGTGAGGATGACCCCGCCCTCGGCGGTGGTGAGCTGCTTGTTGGCGTAGAAGCCGTACACCGCCGGGTGGCCGAACGTGCCCAGCTTCTGCCCGTCGTAGTCGCCGTCGATGGACTGGCAGGCGTCCTCCGCGATGGCCAGGCCGTGCCGCCGGGCGATGTCGATGAGCGCGGGCACCTCGGCCGGGTACCCGAAGATGTCGACGATGAGGATGGCCTTGGTGCGCGGCGTGATGGCCGCCTCCACCGCCGCGGGATCCATGTTGAACGTGAGGGGGTCCACCTCGGCGAACACGGGCGTGGCCCCGGTGTAGAGGATGACGTTGGCCGACGCCACGAACGAGAACGACGACGTGATGACCTCGTCGCCCGGGCCGATGCCCGCGGCGTGCAGGCAGCAGTGCAGCCCCGCGGTGCCCGACGAGCAGGCCACGGCATGGCGCGTGCCGATGCGGTCGGCCCACATCTGCTCGAACTGCGTGACCACCGGCCCCAGCGAGAGCTGGCGAGATGCCAGGACCTGGTCCACCAGCTCGCGCTCGCGGTCGCCGATGACCGGCCGCGCGAGGGGGATCACCTCGTCGGCGCTCACGCCTCCCGTGCCCCGGCGGTGCTGGGGACCGCCGCGCGGCGCACGCCGTAGTCCAGACCGTCCACCAGGGCGTCCCACGAGGCCGCGATGACGTTCTGGTTCACGCCCATGGTGGTCCACGTGGACGTGCCGTCGGTGGAGTCGATGAGCACGCGCGTGGTGGCGTCGGTGCCGTGCCCCTCGTCGAGGATGCGCACCTTGAAGTTGACGAGCGAGATGCGGTCGATCTCCGGGATGCGCCCGGCCAGGGCGGCCCGGAGGGCCTTGTCGAGCGCGTTCACCGGGCCATTGCCCTCGGCGGTGGCAACAAGGCGCTGGCCGTCGTGGTGCACCCGCACCGTGGCCTCGGTGATGACCCGGCCGGTCTCGTCGCGCTCGGTGATGACCCGGAACGACTCCAGCACGAATACCGGCTCGTGCACACCCGCCTCGCGCTCGAGCAGGATGGCGAAGGACGCGTCGGCCACCTCGAAGTGGTAGCCCTCGTGCTCCAGTTCCTTGATGCGGGCCAGGATGCGGGGCGCAAGGTCGGGGTCGGCCTCCACGTCGATCCCCGCCTCGCGGGCGCGCTCCAGCACCACGTGGCGGCCCGAGAGCTCGCTCACCTTCATGCCGCGCTCGTTCCCCACCAGCGACGGGTCGATGTGCTCGAACGTGCGCGGGTCGCTGACCATGCCGGCCACGTGCATTCCGCCCTTGTGGGCGAAGGCGTTCGCGCCCACGTACGGCGCCCACTGGTCGGGCGGAAGGTTGGCGGTCTCGGCCGCCCAGTGCGACAGGCGGGTGAGGTCCTCCAGCCCGCCGGGGCGCAGCACGTCGAAGCCCATCTTCAGGGCGAGGGAGGGCGCGATGGAGATGAGGTTGGCGTTGCCGCAGCGCTCGCCCCACCCGTTGATGGTGCCCTGCACCTGGCGCGCGCCCTGCTGCACGGCGGCGAGCGAGTTGGCCACCGCGCACTCGGCGTCGTTGTGGGTGTGGATGCCGATCGCCGCGTCGGGCAGCGCGGCCACCACCTCGCCGGTGATGCGCTCCACGTCCATGGGGAGCGTGGCTCCATTGGTGTCGCAGAGCACCAGCCACGACGCGCCGTTGCCATGCGCGGCGCGCAGGCACTCGATGGCGTAGTCCGGGTGCTCGCGATAGGCGTCGAAGAAGTGCTCGGCGTCGTAGAACACGTCCTTGCCCTGGGCCAGCAGGAACGCCACCGACTCGCCGATCATCTTCAGGTTCTCCTCGCGGGAGACCTTGGTGACCTTCTGCAGGTGGAGGTCCCAGGTCTTGCCCACGATTGTGGCCACCGGGGCGAAGCACTCCACCATGATGCGCAGGCCGGGATCGTCTGCCGGGTCGGTGTCGCGGCGCCGGGTCATGCCGAAGGCCGCGATGCGGGTGCTGCCCAGGTCCTCCCGCTCCAGCAGGTCGAACAGCTGCGAGTCCTTCGGGTTGGACGACGGGAAGCCCGCCTCGATGACGTCCATGCCGATGTCGGCGAGGCGCAGCGCCACGTGCAACTGCTCCCCCACCGAGAGGCTCATGCCCTCGCGCTGCATGCCGTCGCGCAGCGTGGTGTCGTAGAGGAGGATGCGCTCCATCAGCCCGCCCGCGCCGGTGCGGTGACGTAGTCCAGCCAGTGCGCCCACCGGGCGTCGCGGCCGTGGATGACGTCCTCGAACACCTTCTGCAGGTTGCGCGTGATCTCGCCGGGAGGCCCGATCTGGTGGTCGTCCACCGAGCGGATGGGGCACACCTCGGCGGCAGTGCCCGTGACGAACACCTCATCGGCGGTGTACAGCTCGGCGCGCGCGATGTCGCGCTCCACCACGTCGTACCCCTCGGCGCGGGCGATCTCCATGATGGAGTCGCGCGTGATGCCCTTGAGGATGGCCGCCGAGACCGGCGGGGTGGTGATGAGGCCGTCCTTCACCACGAAGATGTTCTCGCCGGAGCCATCGGCCACCATCCCCTGCTCGTTGAGCATGATGGCCTCGGCGTAGCCCGCCTTGTGGGTCTCGATCTTGGCGAGGATGGAATTGAGGTACTGGCCCCCCGCCTTGGCCGTGGGCGGGATGGTGTTGTTGCCGATGCGGCGCCACGAGGAAATCTTGGCGTCGATGCCGTTGCGCAGGCCGTCCTCGCCCAGGTAGGCGCCCCAGAACCACGCGGCGATGGACACGTCGACCGGCGCCTCCAGCGGGAACAGGCCCATCACGCCGTACCCGCGCAGGACGATGGGCCGGATGTAGCAGGCCCCCAGGTGGTTCGAGGAGATGACCCCGTGCACCGCCTGGCGCATCTCCTCCACCGAGTACGGGATCTCCATGAAGTACTGGCCCGCCGAGCGCTCCAGGCGCCGCAGGTGGTCCTCCAGGCGGAACACCGCCGTGCCGCCCTCGGCGTCGTACGCCCGGATGCCCTCGAAGACCGACGAGCCGTAGTGCAGCCCGTGGGACAGCACGTGGACCTTGGCGTCGTGCCAGTCCACGAGCGACCCGTTCATCCAGATCTTCTCGGCTTCCTGCATGCGTGCGTGCCCTTCGGGTTGGAGGCGGTGCCGGCCGGGCGGCTTCCGGGGGAGTCTAGCCCGCGGCGGATATCAGCAGATCACCCATCTCGTGCGTGGAGCAGGTGCCGCCCAGGTCGCGCGTGCTGTGGCCCATTCCCAGCACCTGGTCCACTGCCACCTCGATGGCCCGGGCCCCGTGGGGGGCATCCAGCGAGTAGCGCAGCATCATCGCCGCCGACAGGCAGGTGGCGATGGGGTTGGCGATGCCCATGTCGGCGATGTCCGGGGCCGAACCGTGGACCGGCTCGTACAGGCCGGGACCGTGCCCGCCCAGGCTGGCGGAGGGCAGGAGGCCGATGGACCCGCTGATCATCGCCGCCTCGTCCGAGAGGATGTCGCCGAACATGTTCTCGGTGACGATCACGTCGAAGTCGGACGGCCGGCTGACCAGCTGCATGGCCGCGTTGTCCACCAGCATGTGCTCCAGCTCCACGTCGGGGTGCTCGGCGGCCACGCGATTCACCTCGTCGCGCCAGAGGCGCGAACTCTCGAGCACGTTGGCCTTGTCGACGCTGGTCACCTTGCCACGCCGGGCGATGGCCGACTCGAAGGCCACCTCGGCCACCCGGCGGATCTCCTCGCGGCTGTAGGTGCAGGTGTCGAAGGCGCTGTCGCCCTCGCGGCCGCTGGTGCCGAAGTAGATGCCGCCGGTGAGCTCGCGCACCACCAGCAGGTCCGTGCCCTCGATGCGCTCCGTGCGCAGCGGGCTGCTCTCGTACAGCGACGGGATGGGCTTGACCGGGCGCAGGTTCGCGAACAGCCCCAGCCCCGCGCGCAGCGCCAGCAGCGCCTGCTCGGGGCGCGGGTCGTCCGGGTTGGTGGTGTCCCACTTGGGGCCGCCCACCGCGCCGAGCAGCACCGCATCGCTGGCGGCGCAGGCCTCCATCACGCCATCGGGCAGGGGCTTGCCGTAGTCATCGATGGCGCAGCCACCCACCGCGTGGGAGTCCCAGTCCACCTGCATGTCATCCATGTGCGCCACGTGGTCCACCAGGCGACGTGCCTCGCCGATGACCTCGGGGCCGATGCCGTCTCCCGGCAGCAGCACGACCTTCACCTCACGCATGTGCGTCCCTTCGTTGGTCTCGCGTCCCGCCCGGGCTCAGAGCAGGATCGTGGTGACGGGGCCCTGGCGCTCCCGCGTGGCCTCGTACGCGGCGATGTCGGCGTCCTTCAGCATCGTGAGGCCGATGTCGTCCCAGCCGTTGAGAAGGCGGTCGCGCACGCTGTCCTCGATGTGGAACTCCACGGTGCGCCCGTCGGGGAACGCCACCACGCACTCCTCCAGGTCCACCGTCATCTCGGTGCCCGGCTGCTCGATGGCCTCGCGCATGATGGTGCGCACGTCGTCCTCGGGCAGCACCACCGGCAGCATGCCGATCTTCGTGCAGTTCGTGCGGAAGATGTCGGCGAACGACGGGGCGATGACCACGTCGAATCCGTAGTCCTGGATCGCCCAGGGGGCGTGCTCGCGCGATGACCCGCAGCCGAAGTTGCGCCCGGCCACCAGGATGCGCGCGCCCGCGTACTCGGGCCGGTCGAGGATGTAGAAGTCCTCGTCCTTCCAGTCGAAGAACAGGAACTCGCCGAAGCCCGTGCGCTCCACGCGCTTGAGGAACTGCTTCGGGATGATCTGGTCGGTGTCGACGTCGGCCCGGTCGAGCGGGGCCACCTTCGACTTGACGATGGTGATCGGATCCATCGGTGCCTCCCCTATGCGCCCACGAGGGCGGCGTCGAACGTGCGGACGTCCACCAGGTGTCCCGTGATGGCGGCGGCTGCGGCCATGGCGGGGCTCACCAGGTGCGTGCGGCCGCCCTTGCCCTGGCGACCCTCGAAGTTGCGGTTGCTGGTGGAGGCGGCGCGCTCCCCCGGCTGCAGGATGTCGGGGTTCATCCCCAGGCACATGGAGCAGCCGGCGTCCCGCCACTCGAAGCCGGCGGCGCGGAAGACCGTGTCCAGGCCCTCCTCCTCGGCCTGCGCCTTCACGGCCATGGAGCCCGGCACCACCATCGCGCGGATGCCGTCCTTCACGCGGTGCCCCTCGAGCACGGCGGCGGCGGCGCGCAGGTCCTCGATGCGGCCGTTGGTGCACGACCCCAGGAACACGGTGTCGATGGCGATGTCCTCCATCGCCTCGCCGCCGTGCAGGCCCATGTACTCCAGGGCGCGGCGCACGGCCTCCTGGTCGGTGGGGTCGTCGTACTGCTCGGGCGTGGGCACGCGACCGGTGATGGGGGCCACCATCCCGGGCGTGGTCCCCCACGTCACCTGCGGCGCGAGCGAGGGGACGTCCACGTGCATCTCGTGGTCGAACACGGCGTCGGCGTCGCTCGGCAACTCGCGCCACCGCTCCACCGCGGCCGCGAAGTCGTCGGGGGCCGCCATGCGACCCTCCACGTAGGCGAACGTGGTGTCATCGGGCGCCACCATCCCGGCGCGGGCCCCGCCCTCGATCGACATGTTGCACACGGTCATGCGGCCCTCCATCGACAGTCCGCGGATCGCAGAACCCGCGTACTCCACCACGTGGCCCTGCGCACCCGACACGCCCATCTGGCCGATGGCGCCCAGGATGAGATCCTTGGCCACCACGCCCACGGGCATCTCGCCCTCGAAGTTGATGCGCATGGTGCGCGGCATGCCCTGCGGGAGCGTCTGGGTTGCCAGCACGTGCTCCACCTCGCTCGTGCCGATGCCGAACGCCAGGGCGCCGAACGCCCCGTGCGTGGAGGTGTGGCTGTCACCGCACACGATGGTCATGCCGGGCTGCGTGAAGCCCAGCTCCGGGCCGATCACGTGCACGATGCCCTGGCGCGGGCTGGTGAGCGAGAACAGCGGGATGCCGAACTCGGCGGCGTTGCGCTCGAGGGCCTCCACCTGCAGGCGGGAGAGCTCGTCCTCGATGCCGCGCTCGCGGCCCACCGTGGGCACGTTGTGGTCCACCGTGGCCAGGGTGCGATCCGGGCGGCGCACCGGGCGGCCCGCCATGCGCAGGCCGTCGAAGGCCTGCGGCGACGTGACCTCGTGCACCAGGTGCAGGTCGATGTAGAGGATCGCCGGGCCATCGGGGCCCTCGGGGACGACCTCGTGGAGGTCCCACACCTTCCGGAACAGGGTCTTGCCCACTGCCAACTCCTCCGTGGTCTCCGGCCGGCGGCTAGACGCCGCTCTCGGCCATCCTCTGCGTCGCGTCCGCGTTCCTGCTGGCCGTGACGGCCCGAAGGTACGCGATGGCGCTGGCCTCCAGCACGTCGGGCGACACGCCCTGGCCGGTGAACTGCCGCCCGTTCAGCTGGCACAGCACCCGGGCCTCGCCAAGGGCATCGGGCCCGTCGGTGACGGCCGACACCGAGTACTCGAGGAGCGTGCCCGCCGAGCCCACCGCCGCGTCGATGGCGCCGATGATGGCCGCCACCGGGCCGTCGCCCGCTCCCTCGCCCTGGTACTCCACGCCATCGGCGCCGCGCACCGTCACGCGGGCGCCGGCCCTCTCGCCCGACTCGCCCGAGAAGGCGATCTCGCGCAGCTCCAGCGAGTGCTCGTGGTCCACGCGCATCTCGTCCTCCATGAGGGCCTCGAGGTCCATGGCGGTGAGCTCGCCCTTGCGGTCGGCCACCTCCTTGAACCGCCGGAAGGCCTCGTTCAGCGCGTCCTTGTCGAGCTCATAGCCCAGGTCGGTGAGCGCCTGGCGCAGCGCGTGGCGGCCCGAGTGCTTGCCCAGCACCAGCTCGCTCTGCGTGAGCCCCACGCTCTGGGCATCCATGATCTCGTAGGTGAGCGGGTTGGCCAGCACCCCGTGCTGGTGGATGCCCGCCTCGTGCGCGAACGCATTGCGCCCCACGATGGCCTTGTTGGGCTGGATCTCGTAGCCGGTGAGGCGGCTCACCATGCGGCTGGCCCGCGTGATCTCGGTGGTTTCGATGCCCGACCACAGCCCGCCCAGGTCCTCGGCGCGGGTGCGCAGGATCATCGCCATCTCCTCCAGGCTGGCGTTGCCCGCGCGCTCGCCGATGCCGTTCACGCACACCTCCACCTGCCGCGCGCCCACCTCGAGGCCGGCGAGCGAGTTGGCGACGGCCAGCCCCAGGTCGTTGTGGCAGTGCACCGAGAGGGTGACCGTCTCCAGCGACGGCACGCGCTCGTACAGCTCCAGCAGGAACCGCTGGAACTCGGTGGGCATGGTGTAGCCCACGGTGTCGGGGATGTTGATGGTGCCGGCGCCCTCCGCGATGGCCGCCCCGATGACCTCGGCCACGAAGGCCGGGTCGCTGCGGGTGGCGTCCTCGCACGAGAACTCCACGTCGGGGCTCAACGAGCAGGCCAGCTTGACCGCGTCGATGGCCGTGGCCAGCACCTCCGCGCGCTCCATGCGCAGCTTGTGGGCCATGTGGATGTCGGACGTGGCGATGAAGGTGTGGATGCGCGGCTTCGTGGCGTCACGCACCCCCTCCCACGCAACGGCGATGTCCTTCTCGTTGGCGCGGGCGAGCCCGGCGATCGTGGGACCCTCCACCTCACGGGCAACGGCCTGCACGCCCTCGAGGTCACCGGGTGACGAGATCGGGAAGCCGGCCTCGATGACGTCCACGCCGAGCTTGGCCAGCTGCTGCGCGATCTCCACCTTCTCGCGGAGGTTCAGGTGAATGCGCGGCGACTGCTCCCCGTCGCGAAGGGTCGTATCGAAGAACTTGACGCGCTTGGCGTCGTCTCGGCTGGCGTCGTCGGCCGGCACGGGGGTTTCCTCCTGGCTCGTGTGGACTGGTCCTGTGCCGGGCGCATCCCGGCGTGGGTGTCGAATCTCTCCCCCTAGCGGGGGAGGAGCAGAAGGGCGCCCAGCGTGCCGCGACCGGCCAGGAGGTTGGTGTTCGCGGTGGCGCTCATCGAAGGGCAGGCTAGCGCAGGTGCGGCGCCCCGGCCAACCGCCCCCGCGCTAGGGCATGTCCAGGTCGACGAACCACACCTGCGCATCGCACCCCTTGGCGATGGCGGCCTGTGCCTCGGCGGGCACCGGTGAGTCCACGGTGACCCCCATGGTGGCCTGGCCCTCGGTGGACCGCCCCACGGCCATCGAGGCGATGTTGATGCCCTCGCCCGCCATCACGGTGCCCACCGTGCCGATCTGCCCGGGCTCGTCGCGGTAGCGCAGGATGCCCACGTGCGGTGCCAGCTCCAGCTCGATGGACTCGCCCAGCACCTCCACCAGGCGGGGGCGCGAGGTGCTCCCCACCGTGGTGCCGGCCACCGACGCATCGCCGATGGCCACCTTGAGCCGGCTCGTGTAGTCGCGGGCCACCGTGGTGGCCGAGTCGCTCCACTCGATCCCCCGCTCGCGGGCGCGCTCGGCGGCGTTCACCATGTTCACGGTCTCCACCGTGTGGCCCGACAACGCGCCGGCCAGCACTGCGGTGACCAGCAGGCGGGTGTCGTGCTCGGCGATCTCGCCCTCGCACGTGACCTCGATGGACCCGTCGATGCCACCGGCGATGCCCGCGGCCAGGCGGCCCAGGTGGCCGGCAAGCGGCAGGAAGGGCCCCACGGTGGCCATGGTCTCGGCGGAGACCACCGGGATGTTCACGGCGCTGGTGACGGCGCCGCCCGTCAGCGCCGCGGCCACCTGCTGGGCGCAGGCCACGCCCGCGCGCTCCTGGGCCTCGCCCGTGGACGCGCCCAGGTGCGGGGTGACCACGATGCCGGCCACGCCGAAGTACGGGCTCTCGGTGGCGGGCTCCTCGGGATACACGTCGATGGCCGCGCCGGCCACCTTGCCGGACTCGATCGCGGCCACCAGGTCGGCCTCCACGATCAGGTCACCGCGGGCGTCGTTGATGATGCGCACGCCGTCGCGCATCTTGGCGATGGCGTCAGCGTTGATGAACCCGCGGGTCTCGGGCGTGGACGCCACGTGGAGCGTGATGAAGTCGCTCTCGGGATAGAGGTCGTCCAGCGACTCGGCCTTCTCCACTCCCATCTCGCGGTAGCGGGCATCGGCCACGAACGGGTCGTACGCCACCACGCGCATCCCAAGCCCCATGGCGCGCTCGGCCACCAGCTGGCCGATGTTGCCGAAGCCGATGACGCCCAGGGTCTTGCCCGTGACCTCGATGCCGCCGAACTTCGAGCGCTCCCAGCGTCCGTCCACCAGCGCCATGTGGGCCTGGGGGATGTTGCGCGCCTGGGCCAGCATGAGTGCAATGGCGTGCTCCGCCGCGGACACGGCGTTGGAGCCCGCCGCGTTCACCACCACGATGCCGCGCTCGGTGGCGGCCGCCACGTCCACGTTGTCCACGCCGGTTCCGGCGCGGCCCACCACCTCGAGCCGCGGCGCAGCCGCGATGAGCGCGGCCGTCACCTTGGTGGCGCTGCGCACCACCAGGGCGTTGTACGGCGCGATCCTCTCGGCCAGTTCCTCGGCCGACCACTCGAGCTCGACATCCACGTCGCCGACGGCGCGCAGCACCTCGATGCCGGCGTCCGCGATCTTCTCGGTGACGAGGATCCGGGGACGGTCACTCATATGCGATTGCGCTCCCGGCTCAGAACTCGGTGTCGATCCAGTCCATCATCCCGCGGAGCTTCTTGCCGGTCACCTCGATGGGGTGATTGGCCTGGGCCTCCGCGGTGGCGTTGAAGTTCGGGAGGCCGGCCTTGTACTCGGCGATCCACTCCTTGGCGAACTCACCGCTCTGGATCTCGGACAGGATCTTGCGCATCTCCGCGCGGGTGTCGTCGGTGATGATGCGCTTGCCACGGGTGAGGTCGCCGTACTCCGCCGTGTTGGAGATGGAGTACCGCATGCCGGCGATGCCCTTCTCGTACATGAGGTCGACGATCAGCTTCACCTCGTGCAGGCACTCGAAGTAGGCGAGCTCCGGCGGGTAACCGGCCTCGGTGAGGGTGTCGAACCCGGCGCGCACCAGCTCGGTGAGCCCGCCGCACAGCACCACCTGCTCGCCGAAGAGGTCGCTCTCGCACTCGTCGCGGAAGGTGGTGGGGATGACGCCCGCGCGGGTGCAGCCGATGCCCTTGCAGTAGGCGCGCGTGAGGGCCTCGGCGTTGCCGGTGGCGTCCACCTCCACGGCCATCAGGCCGGGAACGCCCTTGCCCTCGGTGTACTGGCGGCGCACCAGGTGGCCCGGCCCCTTCGGGGCGGCCATGGCCACGTCCACGCCCTCGGGCGGGGTGACCGTGCCGAAGTGGATGGCGAAGCCGTGCGCGAACAGCAGCATGTTGCCGGGCTCCAGGCCGTCGGCGATCTCCTGCGCGTAGACGTCGCCCATGATCTCGTCGGGCACCAGAACCATGACGAGGTCGCCCTTCTTGGCGGCCTCCGCCGGGGTCAGCACCTCGAGGCCGTCGGCCTTCGCCTTGGCGGCCGACTGCGAGTCGGGGCGAAGCCCCACCACCACGTCGACGCCCGACTCCTTCAGGTTCAGGGCGTGGGCGTGGCCCTGGCTGCCGTAGCCGATGATGGCAACGGTCTTGCCATCCAGCAGGGACAGGTCGGCGTCCGCGTCGTAGATCATCTTCAGCTCGTCGCTCATGGGGCCTTTCTTCGCCTAGGTCGTCTTGCCGCCGCGACCCAGCGCCACCACGCCGGTCCGCACCATCTCCACCAGGCCGTTGCCCCGCAGGAGCTCCTCGAGGTTCTCGAGCTCGGCGGTGGTGCCCGTGGCCTGGATGATCATCGACTCGCTGGTGACGTCGACGATCTCGCCCTTGAAGATGTCGACGAGCGCCAGGATGTCGGCGCGCGATGCCTGGCTCGTGGACACCTTGAACAGCCCGAGCTCACGGGCCACCATGTTCCCGGGGTCGAGGTCGCGCACCTTGATCACGTTGACCAGCTTGTCCAGCTGCTTGGTGATCTGCTCCACCGGGAAGCGCGAGGCGTCCACGGTGATGGTCATGCGCGAGCGGTTCTCGTCCTCGGTGGGGCTCACCGCGAGCGAGTCGATGTTGTAGCCACGTCGCGTGAACATGCCGGCGACGCGCGAGAGCACGCCCGGCTTGTTCTCCACGAGGACGGAGAGGGTGTGCTGGGTCACGGCGCGGGAGCATACCCCACGCGTGGGGCCCCGCCCGCCCGCGCGCGGCTAGCCGGCGACTGCGTCGCGCACCAGCTGCTGGACGGCCTGCGGGTTGGCGCGGCCGCCGGTCCTCTTCATGGCCTGGCCCACGAAGAAGCCCAGGACCTTGTCCTTGCCGTCGCGCAGCTGCTGGGCCTGGTCGGGGTTGGCCGCCACCAGCTCCGCCACGATGCCCGCGAGCTCGGACTCGTCCATGGCGCCGAGGCCCTTGGCCTCCACCACCTGGGCGGGCTGCTCGCCGGTCTCGATCATGCCCGCCAGCACTTCCTTGGCCGCGGGAACGGCGATGGTGCCCGCCGCGAGCAGCTCCACGAGTCCGGCGACGTGCGCGGGGGTCACCTTCGACTCCCATGGCTCGGTGCCGGTCTCGCGCAACTGGGCGCGCAACTCGCCACGGATCCAGTTGGCGCAGGCCTTGGGATCGGCCTGGGCGGCCGCCTCCATGAAGTAGGCCACCAGCTGCGGGCTCTCGGTGAGCACCGCGGCGTCCTCGTCGGACAGGCCCATCTCGGCCACCATGCGGCGGCGCAGCGGCACCGGCAACTCCGGCAGCCCCTGCCGCAGGTCATCCACCCAGGCCGGGTCCGGGGCCACGGGCACCAGGTCGGGCTCGGGGAAGTAGCGGTAGTCGTGCGACTCCTCCTTCGAGCGCAGCGACGTGATGTGGCCGGTCTCGGGCTCGTAGTGCACGGTCTCCTGGCTCACCCGCCCGCCGTCGGCGAGGATCTGCTCCTGACGGGCGATCTCGGCCTCGATGCCCCGCTCCAGGAACCGGAACGAGTTCATGTTCTTGAGCTCGGTCTTGGTGCCGAGCTCGTGGCTGCCGACGGGCCGGATGGACACGTTGGCGTCGGCACGCATGGAGCCCTCCTCCATGGAGCAATCGCTCACGCCCAGGAACAAGAGGGTCTGGCGCAACTGGCGCAGGAAGGTGGCCACGTCGGATGCCGAGCGCAGGTCGGGCTCGGTGACGATCTCCACCAGCGGGGTCCCCCCGCGGTTGAAGTCCACCACCGACTGCTCAGCCCCCGCTCGACGGCCGCCCGCGTGGGTGAGCTTGGCGGCGTCCTCCTCCAGGTGGGCGCGCGTGATGCCCACCCGCAGCTCCGAGCCGTCCTCGCGCAGGGCCACGAACTCGCCCCGCCCGCAGATGGGGATGTCGAACTGGCTCACCTGGTAGGCCTTGGGCAGGTCGGGGTAGAAGTAGTTCTTGCGGTGGAAGATGGACTCCGGGGCGATCTCGCAGCCCAGTGCCAGGCCGATGAGCACCGCGCGGCGCACGGCCTCCTCGTTCACCACCGGCAGCACACCGGGGTGCGCCAGGCACACCGGGCAGGTGTGCGTGTTGGGGGGATCACCGAACGACAACTGGCACCCGCAGAACATCTTGGTGCGGGTGGACAGCTGCACGTGGATCTCCACGCCGATCACGGGCTCGAAGGCGCTCATGTCACCAGCCCCGGCGGACGGGTGTCGAATGCCAGCGCGCCCTCCAGGGCGTGGGCGGCGGCCAGCAGGGCGTTCTCGCCGAATGCCGGCGCAGCCAGCTGAAGGCCCACCGGCAGCCCCTCGGAGAGCCCGCACGGGATTGAGATGGCGGGCAGGCCGGCCAGGCTCACCGGGATGGTGCAGACGTCGGCCAGGTACATGGCGTAGGGATCGGCGGTGCGGTCGCCGAGGGGGAACGCCACGGTGGGCGAGGTGGGCGACGCCAGCAGGTCCACGCCCTCGAAGGCCTGCGCGAACTCGCGCACGATGAGGGTGCGCACCTTCTGCGCCCGCCCGTAGTACTGGTCGTAGTAGCCGCTCGCCAACGCGAAGGTGCCCAGCATGATGCGCCGCTTCACCTCGGGGCCGAACAGCTCGCCACGGGTGACCTCGTACTGGTCGAGCAGGTTGTCGGCGGGCAGCGGGTGCCCGTACCGGATGCCGTCGAAGCGGGCCAGGTTGCTCGAGCACTCCGCGGGGGCCAGCACGTAGTAGGTGGCCAGCCCGCTCAGCGCGGTGGGCAGGCTGACGGGTACCACGGTGGCGCCCAGGCCCTCGGCGGTATTCAGCGCGGCCTCCACGGCGGCGCGCACCCCGGGCTCAACCCCCTCGCCCATGAGCTCCTCCACAACGCCCACCCGCACGCCCGACATGTCGGTGGCCGTGGGCACGTCGATCTGGCCAGGCCAGTCGAGGGAGGTGCTGTCCATGGGGTCGCGCCCCACCATGTGCCGCAGGAGCAGCGCGGCGTCCTCCACGGTGCGCGCGAACGGGCCCACCTGGTCGAGCGACGACGCGAACGCGATGAGGCCATAGCGCGAGATGGCGCCGTAGGTGGGCTTCATCCCCACGATGCCGCACAGCGCCGCCGGCTGGCGGATGGACCCGCCGGTGTCGGATCCCAGCGACCACGGCACCTGCCGCTGCGCCACCGACGCGGCAGACCCGCCGCTGGAGCCCCCGGGCACGCGGGCGTGGTCCCAGGGGTTGAACGTGTTGCGGTACGCGGAGTTCTCGGTGCTCGACCCCATGGCGAACTCATCCATGTTGGTCTTGCCCACCACGATCGCCCCGGCATCCTCCAGCCGCTGCACGCACGTGGCGGTGTAGACGGGGCGGAAGCCCTCCAGCATCCGCGATCCGGACGTGGTGACGATGTCGCGGGTGGAGAGGGCGTCCTTGATGCCGATGGGAACTCCGCCAAGCGGCGGCCTCTCCCCCATGGCGTCGATCTCCCGGGCCCGCGCGCGGGCGCCGTCGGCGTCGATGGCCAGGAACGCCTGCACGTCGTCCGCCTCCACGGCCGCCAGGTGGGCATCCACCAGCTCCAGCGACGAGGTCTCCCCCGCCGCGAGCGCCGCCACCTGCTGGGCGGCGCTGAGGTCGCGCAGGCCCATCAGTCCATCCTCGGCACGCCGAATGAGTCGTCCACCACGTTGGCCGCCTCGCGCAGGGCCTCATCGCGCGGCAGGCTGGCGCGCGGCTCATCGGGGCGCAGCACGTTGCGCACGTCGATCACGTGCGTGGTGGGCGGCACCCCATCGAGGTCCATGGCCAGGATGGCGTCGATGTGCCCCAGGATCCCGGAGAGCTCCTGTTGCATCACCCGCTCCTCATCGGGGCCCAGGCGCAGCCGCGAGAGGCGCGCCACGTGGCGGACGGTGTTCTCGTCGATCATCGGCGGCGGACTGTAGCCGAGCCGGATGGGCGCGGCTGGTACCGTCGGGACATGGACGGCGAGCTCGAGGTGATCCGCCGGATCGCCGCCCGGGTGGGCACGCGCGGGGGCGTGGCCACGGGCATCGGCGACGATGCCGCGGTGCTCGACGATGGCACCGTGCTGGCCCTCGACATGGTTGTGGACGGGGTGCACGTGCGCCGGTCCACGCACTCCCCCGCCGACATCGGCCACACCGCGCTGGCGGTGAACCTCTCCGACGTGGCCGCGATGGGCGCCGTCCCCGTGGCCGCGCTGGTGGGCCTGGGCGTCCCCCCCGATCTCTCCGCCGACGACGTGGACGCCATGTACGCGGCCATGGAGGCGCTCGCGGCACGGCACGACATGTCGGTGGTGGGGGGCGATGTGTCGATGTCGCCGGTGCTCACCCTGTCGGTGGCCATCGTGGGGCGCATGCCCGCCGGCGTGCCGCCGGTGCTGCGCGGTGGCGCGAGGGCCGGCGACACGCTGGTGGTGTCCGGCCCCCTCGGGGCGTCCGCGGCGGGGCTGGCGCTCCTGCGCGACCCGGTCCTCGGAACCGGCGTTGCCGAGGCCGCCGACCTCGAGCACGCGCACCGGCGCCCCGACCCCAGGGTGTACGACGGGCAGCACCTGGCCGAGGCCGGGGCGACCGCCATGCTGGACATCTCCGACGGCCTGCTGCTGGACGCCGACCGGCTGGCCCGGGCATCGGGCCTGTGCGCGCAGGTGGACCTTGGGCGCGTGCCGCTGGCACCCGGGGTCGCGCAGGTGGCCGCGGCCGCCGGCCAGGACCCCGGGCTCTTCGCCGCCACCGGCGGCGAGGACTACCACCTGCTCGCGGCCATGCCCCCCGCCACCGGAATGGAGCCCCACCTCACGGTGGTGGGCGTGCTGGTGGATGGGCCGCCCGGCGTGGTGGCCATGCGGGACGGCGTGGACGTGACCCCGGCCCGGCTGGGCTGGGAGCACCGCAGGCCCTAGGCCCGGCCCCGGGCCTTCTTCCACAGCGCGGACGGCCACCAGGTGCGATCGCCCAGGTCCAGCACGATGGCGGGCACCAGGAACGACCGCACCACCAGGGCATCCAGCAGCACGCCGAACGCCACCAGGAAGCCGATCTGCGTGATGCTCACCAACGGCAGCACCGCTAGGACCGCGAACGTGCCCGCCAGCACGATGCCCGCCGACGTGATGACCCCGCCGGTCACGGCCAGACCACGCAGCATCCCCTCGCGCGTGCCGTGCTCCACGGTCTCCTCCCGCACGCGGGCCATGAGGAAGATGTTGTAGTCCACGCCCAGCGCCACCAGGAAGATGAACCCGAACAGGGGCAAGGCGGGGCTCTCGCCGGCGAAGCCGGCCAGGTCGAACACCAGGGCCGCGATGCCCAGGCTTGCGAGGAACGACAGGATGACCGTGGCGATGAGGATGACGGGCGCGGCGATGGCCCGCAGCAGCAGCGCCAGGATGGCCAGCACCACCACCAGCACGATGGGCACCAGGAGTCGCAGGTCGCGCGATGACGCGGCGTCGAGGTCGGCCTCGACGGCCGTGGGGCCCCCGACCAGCACTCCGTCGCCGCCCGCGGCCTTGCCGCGCTCCCGGAGGTCGTCGATGACCGAGTAGGCCTGGCTGCTGTAGGGCGGATCCTCCAGCGTGACGTCGTACAGGGTGCCGGGCGGCCCCTCGCTCACCTCACGCACCGCGCTCACGCCCGGCGTCTCCCGGACGGCCGCCAGCACTGCGGCCCGATCGGCTCCCGGGGGCACGATGACGTTGGTGGGGGCGGACGATCCGGCCGGGAAGGCCTTGTTGATGAGCTCCTGCCCCTGGATGGACTGCACGTCCGACCGGAAGTCGTCGGCCGAGGTGAGCGTGGCGTTGTACGACAGCAGCCCCAGCGACGCGATGGCCAGGATGACCGCGGTGGTGATCCAGGTGGCCCGCGGCCGGCGCGCCACGCGCTCGCCGAGCCTGCGCCACCAGCCCTGGGTCTCGTTGCTGCCCTCCGAGCCGTACTTCGGCACGAACGGCCAGAACGCCACCCGACCACCCAGAAGCAGCAGCGCCGGGAGGGCGGTGAGCATGACCAGCATGGCCACGAACACGCCCATGGCGGCGATGGGACCCAGGCCGGCCGTGCCGTTGACCTCCGCCAGCGTGAGGCACAGCAGGCCCGCGATCACCGTGCCGGCGGAGGCCAGGATGGCCGGCCCGGCCCGCAGGATGGCGATGCGCATGGCGTCGTGCTTGTCCTGGTTGCGCCGCAGTTCCTCGCGATAGCGCGCGGTGAGCAGCAACGCGTAATCGGTGCCTGCCCCGAACACCAGCACCAGCAGGATGCCCGCCGACTGGCCATTGACGATGACGCCGGCATCGGCGATGAGGTACCCGAGCCCCCGGACCGTGATCTCGGCGAACGCCAGGGCGATGAACGGCAGGAACCAGAAGATGGGGCTGCGGTAGATGATGAGCAGCAGCACGAACACCAGGGTGGCCGCGGCCAGCAGCAGGCTCGTGTTGATGCCCCCGAACACCTCGATGGCGTCGGCCGAGATGCCGGCCGGGCCGGTGACCTTGGCCTCCAGGCCCGCCGGGGCCGCCGCGGCCAGGTCGTCACGCAGTTGCGTCACGTTCTCCAGCAGCAGTTCGGAGTCGCCGTCCACGGTGAGGTTGGCGATGAGCAGCTGGGATGTGCCATCGGGCGACACCGGCCCGGGCACCAGGCCAGGCGGCTCGATGCCCTTGGGCAGGTCGGCGTTGAAGCCCGAGATCACGCGCCCCACCGCGGCGCGATCGGCGGCGGTCAGGCCGCCCTCGCGCTGCACCACGGCCACCGCGGGCGTGACGTCCCCGCCGGGGAACTTCTCCTGCAGGTCCAGCACCAGCACCGACTCGGCGCTGCCGGGGAGGAAGCTGGACGGCTCGTTGGACTGGGCCGACTCGAACTTGGACGCCAACGGGAAGATGGCGACCAGGATCAGGATCCAGGCGGCCAGCACCACCCACTTGCCCACGCGGCCGGCGGGGAACGCGGCCACGGCACGGAGGGCGGACTTCACGAAGGGGTCCTCGTCATGGGCGGGCACGGTAGCGGCGGCCTCGGCGGATGACGCCGCGAACGGTCGATGCCCCTCCATCGCGTTACCGTGCACCCATGCACCCCGCGCCGCACGATCCCCTCGACGCATTCGAGCGCCTGGTGGAAGAGGCCGTGGAGGAGATCCCCGAGCCCTTCATGTCGGCCCTCGACGAGGTTGCGCTGATCGTGGAGGAGCGATCGCCCGACCGGTCGCTGTACGGACTGTACGAAGGGCACCCCCTCACCACCGGCACGATCCCGTCGGGGGCCATCCCGCCGCGCATCACCATCTACATGCATCCGATGGTGGATCACTTCCGGTACCCGGATGAGCTCCGCTACCAAGTGCGCGTGACCGTGCTCCACGAACTGGGGCACCACCTGGGCCTGGATGAAGACCGGCTGGACGAGCTCGGCTACGCCTGATCCGAGCCCGTCCCCCCGCTCCACCGGTGCCTAGTCGCGGGCGGGAGCGTTCTCCAGCCCGGTGACGTTGATGGAGGCCTCGCCCCCGTACCTCTTGTTGAGGTTGATGATGATGGCCGTCATGCCCTCGATGATGATGGCGTTGGCCAGCGGTCCGGCGTCAAGGCCCCGGCAGCCGGGGATGCTCTTGGTGAGCTCCACCACGGCCTCGCGGGCCTCCTTGCTCTTGCCGCACACCAGCACGTCGCCCTCGATGCGGTGGCGCTCCTGCAGCGCGGCGGCCGGCAGGTTGTTGTAGGCCACCACCACCTTGGCGTCGGGGGCGAGGTCCTGGATCTGGTGGGCGCACGACTGCGCCGGCAGGTCCAGCACGGCCATGGCGCCGCTCTTGCCGAACTTCAGCGCGTTCACCACCGACACCAGCACCTTGCCGGCCAGCGGCTCGGCGAGCGCGGGCATGGTGGCCTCGATGCCCTCGTACGGGATGGACAGCACGGCCATCTCGCCGGCGGCCGCGGCCGCCGCGTTCTCCATGGGCACGAAGTTGCCCTCGGGGTAGGCCTCGCGAAGGCCCTCCGCTGCCTGGTCGGCGCGCTCCTGGCTGCGCGATCCCACGATGATCTCGTGGCCTGCAGCGGCAAAGGTGATGGCGAGACCGCGACCCAGGTCGCCGGTGCCGCCGAAGATGGCGATCTTCACGAAATGATTCCCCTCGTCGGTTCGTCCCCCATGCGGCGCTCGGCCGACTGGAGGGTGTTGGCCAATAGGAAAGCGATCGTCATGGGTCCCACGCCCCCGGGAACGGGAGTGATGGCCCCGGCCACCTGCGCGACCTCGTCGTATGCGACGTCGCCGCACAGGCGGTCGTCCAGTCGGTTCATGCCCACGTCGATGACCGTGGCACCGGGCTTGACCCAGTCGCCGCGCACCATCTCAGGCACGCCCACGGCCGCCACGATGACGTCGGCCTCGCGGCACACCGCCGCCAGGTCGCGCGTGCGCGAGTGGGTGATGGTGACCGTGGCGTTGCGCTCGAGCAGCATGAGCGACTGCGGCTTGCCCACGATGACCGACCGGCCGATGACCACCGCATTGGCGCCCTCCAGCTGCACCCCGGCATCGTCCAGGAGCCACATGACCCCGCTGGGCGTGCACGGCCTGAGGCACGGCTCGCCGCGCACCAGCCGACCGATGTTGACGGGCGAGAAGCCGTCCACGTCCTTGTCGGGCGCGATGCGCGCCGCGATGGCGGGCTCGGTGAGCGGATCGGGCACCGGCAACTGCACCAGCATGCCGTCCACGGCGTCATCGGCCGCCAGGCGGTCGAGCAACGCGTCCATCTCGGCCTGCGTGGTGCCCTCGGGCAACTTGATGCGCTCCACGGCCATGCCGGCCTCCTCGGCCTGCTGCGCCTTGTTGCGCTGGTAGATCTCGCTGGCGGGGTCATCCCCCACCTGGATCCCCACCAGGCCCGGCTTGCGCCCGTGTCGCGCCTCGAACGCGGCACAGCCCTCGGCCACCCGCTCGCGCACGCGGCGCGCCGCATCACGGCCGTCGATCACGGTGGCGCTCATCCGGCCACCTTCCTCATGGGGGCCATGTCGGCCATCAGAACCCGCTCCTTGTCGTCGAATCGCACCTGGATGAGGCGCCCCTTCTGCTGCACGCCGGTGATCACTCCCTCGCCGAACGACTCATGCACCACCGCATCGCCCACGCCGTAGGGCGCCACCGCGATGGGCGATCCCGCCCCGGCCACGCCGCTGCCGACGGTATGCACCTCATCCACCGGGTCGCGGCCCAGCGCCTCGTCGGGGATCTCGTCGATGAAGCGCGACGGGATGGCGTACATGCGGTTGCCGCGCAGCGCGCGGCTGCCGGCGTGCGAGAGCACCAGCCGCTCGCGTGCCCGGGTGAGCGCCACGTAGCAGAGGCGGCGCTCCTCCTCGAGGCCGTCGGGGTCGTCGATGGAGCGCATGTGGGGGAACAGGCCCTCCTCCAGGCCCGTCACCATCACCACGTCGTACTCCAGGCCCTTGGCGTTGTGGACGGTCATGAGGGTGACCCGGCCGGCGTCATCGTCCGCCTCGTCCACGGCCGACACCAGCGCCACCTCCTCCAGGAACCCGGCCAGCGACGGCTCCTCCGCGCGCGCGGTGTACTCCGCCGCCACGCCCACCAGCTCCTGCAGGTTGTCCAGCCGACCGAGCCCGGCCTCGGCGGGCCCGTCGGCCAGCAGCGCCTCGCGCAGCCCCGAGTCCTCGATGGCGCGCTCCATCACGCGCTCGGGCGGTGATCCGGAGGCGTCCATGTCGCGCAACCGGTCGATGAGCCCGCCCAGGGCCTGGAGCGCGTCGCGCTGCGCCACGTTGAGCCCGGGCACCATCTCCGGATCACGGGCCACGGCGTCCATGGAGGTGCCGTGCGCCTCCGCGGCCTGGGACACCTTGGCCAGCGCGGCAGGGCCGAGCCCCCGCTTGGGGCTCCCCGCCGCGCGCGTGAACGCCTCGCGATCGGCGGGGTTGGCCACCACGCGCAGGTAGGACATGAGGTCCTTCACCTCTGCCCGCTCGTAGAAGCGCGGCCCGCCCAGCACCTGGTAGCCGATTCCGCTGCGCACCAGCTGGTCCTCGATGACGCGGCTCTGCGCGTGGGTGCGGTAGAAGACCGCCACCTGGTCGAGCGAGCGCCCCTCGGCCACCGCCCGGGTGATCTGGCGCACCACCATGCGGGCCTCGTCGTGCTCGTCGGCGCAGTCCACCACGGTCACCACCTCCCCACCGGCCCGGTCGGTGAAGAGGCGCTTGGGGTGCCGACCGCGGTTGTTGCGCACCACGGCATTGGCGGCATGGAGGATGGTGGAGGTGGAGCGGTAGTTCTGCTCCAAGGGGATGATGACCGCGTCGGGATAGTCGGCCTTGAACTCCAGGATGTTGCGGATGTCGGCCCCGCGCCAGGAGTAGATGCCCTGGTCGTCGTCGCCCACCACCATCACGTTGCGGTCGGGCTCGGCGAGGATTCGCACCAGCCAGTACTGGGCGTGGTTGGTGTCCTGGTACTCGTCCACCAGCACGTGGCGGAACCGCCGCTGCCAGCGCTCGCGCACCACGGGATCACGCCGCAGCATCTCCACCGTGACCATGAGCAGGTCATCGAAGTCCATGGCCTGGTTGGCCATCAGCCGGTCCTGGTAGCGCTGGTACAGGCGGGCCATGCCGCGGTCGGGCTCGTCCACCGCCTGCTCGGCCAGGTCGCGCGGGTGCTGCAGCTCGTTCTTGGCGGCCGAGATGCGCGCCAGCACCGCCCGCGGCGTGAGCCGCTTGGGGTCGATGCCCTCGTCCTTGAGGATCTCGCGCATGATGCGCTGCTGGTCGGCGTCGTCGTAGATGGAGAACGACCGGTCGTAGCCGGCCGCCTGGTGCTCCATGCGCAGGATGCGCGCGCATGCCGAATGGAACGTGGATGCCCACAGGCCCTTGGCATCGGGCCCGATGAGCTCCGCGATGCGATCGCGCATCTCGCCCGCGGCCTTGTTGGTGAAGGTGATGGCCAGCACCTGGTGCACCGGCACACCGCGCTCGCGCACGAGGTGGGCGATGCGATGGGTGATGACGCGGGTCTTGCCGCTGCCCGCGCCGGCCAGCACCAGCAGCGGCCCGTCGCCATGCAGCACGGCCTGGCGCTGAGGGGGGTTGAGGCTGCCCAGGAGGTCCGTGCTCACCGGGCAAAGGTAGCGCCGCAGGCGGACGCCCGCGGCGGCATCCGCCCTGCCCCTAGGCGGCGTCCATCGAGGCCTTGCGGGCCTCGCGGATGCCGGCCTTCACCTTGTCGCGGCAGTCGGCATCGCCCATCTTGGGCGGCGGCTCCTGCCCCGCCCGGATGGCGGCGATCTCGGCTTCCAGTTCCTCCACCCGCTGGATGAGGCAGTCGAGGGCCTCGGCCACCGGGTCGGGCAGCATGGTGTGGTCCAGATCGGGGTGATGGATCTCCTCGGGATCGATGCGCTGGCCATCGCGCACCACGGGCTTGCCCGGGTTGCCCACCACCGTGGAGTTGGGGGGCACGTCCTTCACCACGATCGAGCCCGCGCCGATCTTGGCGCCCGCGCCGATCTCCAGCGGGCCGAGCACCGATGCCCCCGCGCCCACGATGACCCCGTCGCGCAGCGTGGGGTGGCGCTTGCCGGACTCCTTGCCCGTGCCTCCCAGGGTGACGCCCTGGTAGACGGTGACGTCCTCGCCGATCTCGGTGGTCTCGCCGATGACCACGCCCATGCCGTGGTCGATGAAGAAGCCCGGGCCGATGGTGGCCCCGGGGTGGATCTCGATGCCGGTGACGAACCGCGACACCTGGCTCACCATGCGGGCCGGAAGGTGCCATCCCCGCTGGTTCATGGTGTGCGCCGCGCGGTGCATCCATACCGCGTGCAGGCCGGGGTAGGTGAGCACCAGCTCCGTGGTGGACCGGGCGGCGGGGTCACGCTCGCGCGCGGCGTCCAGGTCGCGGCGGATGGATCTGGTGATTCGCGAAAGAGGTCCGGGTGCCATGGGGCGAGTATATTCGCGCTCCTGTCGATGGAGCGCATCCGATGGCCAGCATTCGCGTGAGACTCACATTTCCGGAGGACCTGGTGCGGGAGCCCGTCGTGCACCGCCTGTCCACCGAGCACGACGTGGTGTGCAACATCCGGCGTGCCGACGTGCGCGACCGCACGGGCTGGGTGATACTGGAGATCAGCGGCGACGCCGACCACCTGGTGGAAGTGCGCCAGTGGCTGGAAGACACCGGCGTGCGGGTGGACGACCTGGAGCCCTACCTTCTCTAGCGTGACCACAGACGGGGCCGCCTGCCAGATCGGCCCATCCCCCACCGCCCGTGCGGTGCGGCTGGACAACGTGAGCGCGCGTGATGCCGCAGCCCTGGAGGCGCTCATCCAGGCCATCCCCGCTGTGCCGCCGTACGACATGGCCCTGGCACCCGGCGACCCCATGGGCGCCCTTGCGCGCGAGGCGGGGTTCGAGCCCTACGCCACCACGGTCACCGTGGCCCGGGCGATCGAGGGCCTGCCCCCGGGAGAGCCCGCCGACGGCGTGCGCCTGCTCACCTACAGCAACGACATGGCCGAGCGCTACGACGATGCCGAGTTCGACGCCCTCGATGGCCTGGCCATCTACAAGGCCATGGGCCGGCCCACGGGCTACAACCAGGGCGCGGGATACGGCGACTTCACCGTGGCCCTGCGCGGCGACCGCCTGATCGGGTTCTGCTTCACCCAGGTGCCGGAGGGCATCATCTGGTGGCTGGGCGTTGTGCCGGAGGAGCGGCGCAAGGGCGTGGCCCACATGCTCGTGGCCTCCGCGGCGCGCGCCACCCGCACGTCCGGCGGCACGCACCTGCTGGCCGAGGTGGAGGACACCCCGGAGGCACGGGCATTCTTCTCTGCCCTGGGCTTCCGCGAGCGCGGCACCCGGGAACTGCTGATCCGGCGCTAGGCCTCTGCGAACAACGCCGTGGAGAGGTACCTCTCGCCGGTGTCGCAGATGATGGTGACGATCACCTTTCCCGCGTTCTCCGGGCGGGCGGCCAACTGCATCGCCGCCCACACGTTGGCGCCGGCCGAGATGCCGGTGAGGATGCCCTCCTCCCGGGCGAGCCGGCGCGACACCTGGAAGGCGTCGTCGGCGCTGGCCTGGATGACCTCGTCGTACACGGCGGTGTCGAGCACCGGCGGCACGAACCCCGCGCCGATGCCCTGGATGCGGTGGGGCGACGGGTCGCCTCCCGAGAGCACGGGTGAGTCGACGGGCTCCACGGCGACCACCTGCACCGCGGGCTTGCGCTCCTTGAGCACGTGCCCCACGCCGGTGATGCTGCCGCCCGTGCCCACGCCCGCCACGAAGATGTCCACCGCGCCGTCGGTGTCGGCCCAGATCTCCTCGGCCGTGGTGCGCGCGTGCACGTCGGGGTTGGCCGGGTTCTCGAACTGCTGGGGGATGAACGATCCCTCGGTCTCGGCGGCGATCTCCTGCGCCCGGGCGATTGCGCCGCGCATGCCCTCGGTGGCGGGCGTGAGCACCAGCTCGGCGCCATATGCCTTGAGCAGCGCGCGCCGCTCCATGCTCATGCTCTCGGGCATGGTGAGGATGCAGCGGTAGCCCTTTGCAGCGGCCACGAACGCCAGCGCGATCCCGGTGTTGCCGGACGTGGGCTCCACGATGACGCTGGTGCCGGGCGTGATGAGCCCCTCGGCCTCCGCCGCCTCGATCATTGCCAGGCCGATGCGGTCCTTCACGCTGCCGGCCGGATTGGCGGCCTCCAGCTTGCCGAGGATGGTGGCGCCGGTCTCGTCCGAGAAGCGGGTGAGGCGCACGAGGGGGGTACCCCCCACCAGTTCCGTCATTGATTCGATGATGGGCATGGAGTGAGGCTACCAGCGGCCCCTGTTGCCCCATCCATCCGCCTCATGCGTAACACTTATCGGGTGGATCCACGACCCGAGGGGCCCCAATGCTGTTCCGGCAGGTGATCAACGAGGACCTGGGCTGCGCGTCGTACCTGGTCGGCGACATCGAGAGCGGCCAGGCGGCGGTGGTGGACCCGCAGTGGGACATCTCCCCGTACCTGGATGCCGCCTCCAGCCGCGGTGTGCGCATCACCCACATCATCGAGACCCACACGCACGCCGACCACGTGTCGGGCCGTGGACGCCTGCACGAGGCCACCGGCGCCACCATGCACGTGAGCCCGCTCGCGGGGGCGGAGTTCCCGCACCAGCCCCTGCCGGACGGCGCCGTGGTGAGCCTGGGCGACGTGCGCCTCCAGGCCATGCACCTGCCGGGCCACCGGCCCGAGCACACGGGCCTGCTGGTGATCGACGCCTCTCGCGGCGACGAGCCCTGGGCCGTGCTCACGGGCGATTCGCTGTTCGTGGGCGACGTGGGGCGCCCCGACCTGGCCGTGGATGCGCTGGAGGGAGCCCACGACCAGTACCACAGCATCACCCGCCTCATGCAACTGCCGGACTGGGTGGAGGTGTACCCCGGCCACATCGGCGGCTCGCTGTGCGGCAGCAGCGAGATCAGCGCCAAGACGTCGTCCACCATCGGCTACGAGCGCGCGCACTCCCAACTGCTCGCCGCCATCCAGCAGGAGGCGTTCGCCGACGAGCTCATCTCCCGCCTGGCCGTGAAGCCACCCGACCTCGACCGCGTGGTGAGCATGAACTCCGGGCCGCTCATCACCCCCGGCGCGCCCCCGCCCGCCCTGGACGGCGACGAGTTCCTGCGGCGCGCGCAGGCGGGCGGACTGGTGATCGACGGCCGCTCGTCCGCGGCCTTCGCCGCCGCCCACGTGCCGGGGTCGCTGTCCGTGCCCACGGCGGGCTCCGGCTTCGCCACCCGCGCGGCCCTCGTGGCCGGGCGCGACGACCCCCTGCTGCTGGTGGGGTCCGACGAGGCCCAGGCCCGCGACATGGCGGAGCGGCTCGCCGCTGTTGGGCGCCGCGAGATCATCGGCGTTCTGGCCGGCGGGTTCTCGGCGTACCTCGACGAGGGCCTGCCCACCTCATCCATCGAGAGGGTGCGCGCCGTCGACCTGCCCGCCCGCCTGGAGGCGGATCCCGCCATCCTCGTGGTGGACGTGCGTGACCACTCGGAGTTCCAGGAGGCCCGGCTGCCGGGATCGGTCAACCGGCCCTACTGGGCCTTCCGCGACGGCCCGGGGGACATCCCCACGGGGCGTGCGCTTGCCGTCATCTGCGCGGCGGGAAAGCGCGCGGGCCTCGCGGCCAGCGCGCTGGCCCGGGAGGGGCGCGGGCCCATCATCCACGTGGACAACGGCGGCGTGCAGACCCTCGCCGACCTGGGCCTGCAGATGGAGCGGGGCTAGGCGCCCCGCGCGGCGTCCACCAGCGCCGCGATGAGCGGGCTGGTGGGGTCGGCCTCGGGGTGCCACTGCACGCCCAGGGCGAATCGGCAGGCGGGTGCCTCGATGGCCTCGGGCACCCCGTCGCCGCTCGACCGCCCCGTGAGCACCAGGCCCTCGCCCAGTGCATCCACGGCCTGGTGGTGATGTGATGGCACCGAGTGCACCACCTCACCCGCCACGCGTGCGGCCAGTGACCCCTCCTGCAGGTCCACCAGGTGATCGTTGCCCTCGAAGGTGCCCGTGCGCCTGCGGTGGTCGGTGGTGCCGAGAGACTCGGGCAGGTGCTGCGTGAGGGTGCCCCCGCGCGCCACGTTCATCACCTGCATCCCGCGGCAGATCCCCAGGAACGGCATGTCGCGCTCCATGGCACCCAGTACCAGGGCGGCCTCCCAGGCATCGCGCTCGGGATCCGGGGCCTCGGCCTCGGGGTGCGCCGGTGCCCCATAGAGGGACGCCTCCAGGTCATTGCCTCCCGTGAGCAGCAGCCCGTCCAGCAGGTCGAGCACCGCATGGGGCGGGCATTGCTGGGGTGGCACCACCACGGCCACCCCGCCGGCTGCCTGCACCTGGCGCACGTAATCCGCCCCCACCACGGCCGCCGCCTGGTCCCACGGCCCCCACCGCGCCGGCAGCACCGCGCACGCCACCCCGATGACCGGATGCTCGCCGCGCATGCGGACCGCCTAGATGTGGAACATGGGGGCCTCGGCGCGCCGGGCCTCCCGCTCCACCATGTCGGCGATGCTCACCTGCGCGAACACATCCCCCAGGCGCGCCGCGCCCTCGGCCCAGAGCTCGGCCACCGCGCAGTCCTGGTCGCCCGCGCCCGCGGCGATGGGACCGTCCACGGCCTCCACCACCTCCAGCACCGAGATGTCGGCCGGCGGGCGGCCCAGGGTGTAGCCGCCCTTCACCCCACGCTGGCTGTGCAATACCCCGGCCCTGCGAAGCGCCGCGAACACCTGCTCCACCTGGTGCGCCGGGAAGTCGCGGCACTCGGCCACGTCGAGGATGGGCACCGGGGCGCTGCCGCCACGGGACGCGAGCTCCATGAGGGCCAGCACCGCCACCCTGCTGCGGTCGCTCACGTTGATCACCCCAAAACCCCCAAAAAAGACGATGTCTTTGAGGAGTTTAGCGCCTCAATCGGGGTTGAGGCTGCGCAGGCTCTCGACGGTCTCGATGAGCCCGTTCTCGAGCCCGGTCCGGCGGAACTCGGGCATGCCCGACCCGGGGTTCTCCTTGCTGCGCCGGTAGAAGACCAGCTGCAGGATGTCGAACCAGCCGTCGAGGTCGGTGGGCAGCCAGATGTACCGCACGTCCGCCGTGTCGATGAACAGCCGCGGCCGCTTGGCGCCGCGGGGAAGCTCACCCGGGGACAGGGGCCACCGCTCCACCGCGCGGATGTCATCCAGCATGATCTCGCGCCGCTTGGCGCCCATGAGGTGATCCAGCGGGGTGGGCACGAACACCAGCCGCGTAGGCGTGAGGTAGAGCTTGCCGTGGCGGCCCAGCCAACCGTTGTTGAGGTCGGTCTGGCTGTGCTTGAGGATCTTCTCCTCGGGCCCGGGCTTGGCGGCGTGCTTCCCCCGGGGGAGCCTGGTGGAGGGTGCGGAGGCGTCTGCCATGGGCGCCACAGTAACAGCGCCGTCGGCGGCTACTCGCGCGCGAAGATCTCCATCAGGGCCGACTCCTGGCCCGGTTCGGCGATGACCACGACCTGGTCCCCCGCCGCCAGGGTGGTGGCCGCATCCGCCACGCGACCCACCCGGTTGCGCAGCACGCTGATGACCAGCGTGCCGCGCGGCATGGGCAGGTCACCCACCGCGGCGCCGTCAGCACGGCTCTCGGCCACCACGCCGATCTCCATGATGTCCAGGTTCTCGCGCCGCAGCGAGAACAGGTGCACCAGGGAGTGCTGGGGCACCTCGTGCTCGATCAGCGACAGGATGGACTCGGTGGCGCACACCGTGGGCGCAACACCCAGGAGGTCGAAGTGCTCCTGGTTGCGCGGGTCGTTCACGCGGGCCACCACGTTCTCCACCCCGAAGTGGTCGCGGGCCACCTGCCCGATCACGATGTTGTCCTCGTCATCGCCGGTGACCGCGATGCAGACGTCGGCCCGCGCCATGCCGGCCGCCTCCAGCACGAAGATCTCCGTGCCGTCGCCGTACCGGGCCATGTGCTCGAACTCCGATTCGAGCGTGGCGAAGCGCGACGGCCGCGCCTCCACGATGGATACCTCGTGGCCCATGCGCAGCAGGGCGCGGCCCACGTTGGCGCCCACCTTGCCGCCGCCCACGATGATGGCGTACATCAGGCGCCCTCCCCGCCCGCGGCCGCGAACTCCCTGAGCGCCCCGGCCATGCGGTCGATGGCGGTGCGCGTGGGGCACACGGTCACCAGCCCGCGCTCCTCGTAGAACCGGGCGCGGGCCGGATCGAGCACGCGGACGATCACGCACTCCACCTGGTACCGGTCGCGTGCCACCTGGGCGATGACCACGTTGGTGTTGTCGCCGTTGGTGGCCGCCACGAACGCGTCGGCGCGCTCGATGCCCGCCGCCTCGAGCACGGTGGTCTCCAGGGCCACCCCCTGCACGAACTCACCCGGGAAGTCGCTGCCCAGTCGCTGGAGCGCCTCGGCGTTCTGGTCGATCACGTTCACGTCGTGGCCGTCGTCCACCAGCGCGCGGGCCACCTGCGCCCCCACGCGGCCACACCCCACCACCACCACGAACACCCGGGCTCCCCTCGATAGGACCCGGGGATCCTACGTCCCGCGCTGGCGCCACCACAGCCACAGGCGCCCGCCGCCGGCCACCACCAGCGCCACGCCCACGATCCAGGCGACGGCTCCGGCCCCCGCCGAGGCGGCGCGACCGATCTGCACCAGCCCGAGGACCAGGATGACGCTGGACAACAGGATGGTTGCCGCTGCGCGGGGATCCATGGTGATGCGCGTCGCGGGGGCCCGGTCGCCCGGGCCCCCGCTGCGCGATTGCTACACCAGGAAGGGGATGAGCAGGAGCGCCACGATGTTGGCGATCTTGATCATCGGGTTGATGGCCGGACCGGCGGTGTCCTTGTAGGGGTCACCCACCGTGTCACCGGTCACCGCGGCCTTGTGGGCCTCGGATCCCTTGCCACCGTACTCACCGTCTTCGATGAGCTTCTTGGCGTTGTCCCACGCGCCGCCGCCCGAGGTCATCGAGATGGCGACGAAGATGCCGGTCACGATGACGCCCAGGAGCAGGCCGCCGAGCATCACGCGCCCGTTCTCGATGCCGAAGATGAAGGCAACGATGATGGGGATGATGATCGGGATGAGGCCCGGGATGAGCATCTGCTTCTGCGCCGAGGCCGTGACGATGCGCACGCTGCGCGCGTAGTCGGGCTTCTCGGTGCCCTGCATGATCCCGGGCTTCTCCTTGAACTGCTGCCGGACCTCTTCCACCACCTGGGCACCGGCCTTCCCCACCGCCTCCATGGAGAGCGCGGCGAAGATGAACGGCATGAGCCCACCGATGAAGAGGCCCACCACCACGAACGGGTCGGACAGGTCGAACGAGATGTCCAGTGCTGTCTGCCCCGCCTTGCCGAGCGCGATCTTCAGCTCCTCCACATAGGAGACGAAGAGGACCACGGCGGCCAGGCCCGCCGAACCAATGGCGTAGCCCTTGGTGACGGCCTTGGTGGTGTTGCCGACCGCGTCGAGCGGGTCGGTGACGGCACGCACCGACTCCGGCAGCTCCGCCATCTCGGCGATGCCACCGGCGTTGTCGGTGATGGGTCCGTAGGCGTCGAGCGCCACCACGATGCCGGCCAGCGACAGCATGGCCATCACCGCGACGCCGATGCCGTAGTAGCCCGCCAGCTCGTACGAGCTGACGATGCCCGCCACGATCACGATCACCGGGAGGGCCGTGGACTTCAGGCTCACGGCCAGGCCGGCGATGATGTTGGTGGCGTGCCCGGTCTCGGACGCCTTGGCGATGCTCTTGACCGGCGGCCAGATGGTGCCGGTGTAGTACTCGGTGATGGCCACCAGGAGAATGGTGACCCCCAGGCCGATCAGCGCCGCCCAGTAGTAGTTGGCCCAGCTACCCGGGATGATCCCGTTGGCGCCGGTGGGAACCACGCCCTCCATCATCCACTTGGTGAGCGGGATGAAGAGCAGGGCGGACAGCACGGCCGACACGCCGAGGCCCGTGTAGAGCGCGGCGGTGACCGACCCGTTCTTGCCCAGGCGCACGAACCACGTGCCGATGATCGACGTCACGATGGACGCGGCACCGAGGAGGAGCGGGAACAGGATGGCCTGGGTGACGTTGCCCACGAAGAACAGCGAGCCCAGGAACATGACGGCCACCGTGGTGACCGCGTAGGTCTCGAACAGGTCGGCGGCCATGCCGGCGCAGTCGCCGACATTGTCACCCACGTTGTCCGCGATGACGGCCGGGTTGCGCGGGTCGTCCTCGGGGATGCCCGCCTCGACCTTGCCCACCAGGTCGGCGCCAACGTCGGCGCCCTTGGTGAAGATGCCGCCGCCCAGACGGGCGAACACGCTGATGA